>Ga0209859_1000102_pt1 | contig 18384 bp, 19 predicted proteins | sample GWRWS3_50_60_FD_187241 | JGI IMG/M metagenome (GOLD analysis project Ga0209859, IMG submission 187241) | Riverbed sediment microbial communities from areas with vegetation nearby in Columbia River, Washington, USA - GW-RW S3_50_60 (SPAdes)... | ecosystem: Environmental > Aquatic > Freshwater >... | reverse complement strand
CCGCGGACACTGCCAGGACGTAGGACGCAGGCCAACTGGTCGAGGTAGCGGCGCATCGTGGCCACCACATCCGGGGCTCTCGCTGCCAGGTGATCCCAGGGCCTGCAGGCCCGTCTTGTGTCCACTGTGGACGAGTCGGACCTCGACCCATCCCGGTCTGGTTGTGGGTCGGAGTCCGTGACGCGGATCGGGTGAGGTGCTGCTGGTGGCACTGGTTGAGCAGGGCCGGCTCGGGGCACCGTGCGGTCAGAACGGCCGGCTGCACTCGACCTCCCCAACATCGAAGCCCGGTAGCCAGCCCTACGTCGCGGAAGCGCGACCCAGGCGCCGGAGCGCAGTTGACCGTCCTCGACCGCGTCGCCACCGCTGGCCGGCTCGGACTCCGCTCGCGTGTTCGTCACGGGACTGTCCATCCACCGGCGTTGCCAAGACCGACGTGCTGCTAATATCGCCCGCGTCGTGTCCCGAACCACCGACTACCCCGTGCGGTGGATCAAGGCCTCCTGACCGCGCAAGGTCGCCTCAGTTGTCTCGAGACCCCGCACACCCGACTCAAATCAACTACGTCGGTGGCTCAGCGCATCAGACCGGCGATGAGGTTGATGGACCAGCGATGATGACGACGCCGAACACGTAGGCCAGCGCAGCGTGGGAGAGTACCGTTCGACGCGTCCGCGGATTACGCAGCACCGTGTCGGAGACCTGGTACGTCATACCAATGGTGAACGCGACATAGGCCAAGTCCCTGTAGGTTGGCCTTGCCCGTGTATCTGGGTCGCCGAAGTCGATGCCGCCTCTCGCCGGCCCGTAGCACAGATGGGCGTACCTCAAGACATAGATGAAGTTGAGCGTCACCCATGAGATCAGGACGGTGAGAACAGCGACGGCGATTAGCACGACTCTCATTCCACCGGAACTATCTCCGGCAAGACGGAGCGCGAAACCAACGCCAAGAAGACTGACGATGCACACGCTGACAAGCACGAACGCGCCGGCGGCGCGGGTGGCATCCTCCTCGCTGGCCAGCATCTCCGTGTCCGCGGCGTCCGCGCGAGTGATCAAGTGGCCTGTGCTAGCAAGAAACGCCGCGGCCCCAAAGTCCCAACCCAGGATCACGGCCAGCTCCCACGGTGCATACACCAGCAGGAGAAGCGTGGCGACGAACTCGATGACCAGCACCACGACAGCCCGGCGCAGCGCCGGCGCATGCCATCCGAGCAGTCGATGATAGGCCTGTCGCCATAAGTGGGCGGCCATGGTCCGATCCCCGTCATCCGTCGAAGGGCCCAAGCTGACCCCGCGGCCCAGGCCGGAGCCGGGCTAGTCACGGACGCCGCGCGAGGGATGCGCAATGCGTGGAGTCATCCGTGGCGTCCGATCCTCGTGGCGCCAGAACACCGACGGCAGCTGTTGTGGTCAGGGCCCGCGCCTTGGTGTCCTATTGGTTTCCGTCACTGAGCTGGGGGCGCAGCCGCGTCTTCGGCTCCTCCCTGACCCCTCCGCGTCCGAAGACGTCGATGGTGCCCCAACGACCAGGGACATTGAGCAGCGCGAGGAGCCCGATGGCTCTAGGCAGTGCCGGTTCCACGACGAGGTGTTCGCCCAGCGGCTCTAAGCCGAGCATTGTGCGCAGCAGGAGCAAGGGTGTGCCGGTCGACCACGCCTGAGGGCTACAGGCGGTCGGGTACTCGACCGGGTACACCGTGAAAGCGCGATCGTAACCGGCGAATGCTTCGGGGAGCCTCCCGGAGAAGTAGTCGGCTGCGTCGAGGATTCCGGCAGCGATGCGTGCCGCCTCGGCCTTGAAGCCGTATCGCCGAAGCCCCCACGCGATGAAGGCATTGTCGAACGGCCATACGGCGCCGGTGTGGTACCCGACCGGGTTGAACCGGGCTTCACCGTCGGCCAACGTTCGTACGCCCCAGCCGGAGAACAGCTGTGGACCCATCAAGTGCCGCGCCACGGCCTCGGCCTTCGACTTGTCGACGATGCCACTCCACAATAGGTGACCGATGTTCGACGACAGTGCATCGACTTGGCTACCGTCACCATCCAAGGCCAGTGCGTAGTACTGCCCGTCCTCGATCCAGAAGTCTGAGTTGAAGCGACGCTTGAGGTCCGCGGCCTGCCTTTCCAGTTGGTCAGCGTACTCAGGGTCTTTCCAAACGGTCCGGGCCAACCGGGCACCGCGGATCTTCGCGTCGTAGGCATAGCCCTGAAGCTCGCAAGTGGCCCGTGGAAAGCCCGGCAAGCGGCCGTCACGGTAGGAGATCGAGTCCCAGGAGTCCTTCCAGCACTGGTTCTCCAGGCCGGTCTCCTCGTTGCGCCGTTGGTAGGAGATGTATCCGTTGCCCTGGAGGTCCGCGTACTCCTCGATCCAAGCCAACGCGGCGCGCGCCTGGGGTTCTCGGTCCCGCACCAGTACGCTGTCGCCACTCCACCGTTCGTACTCATCGAGGAGCACAACGTAGAGCGGGGTCGCGTCGGCGTTGCCGTAATAAGGAGAGTGGGGCTGCTCCTCGAACGCGGCTGTCTCCCCGGCACGGATCTCGTGCACAATCCGGCCCGGATCCTCGTCGCGAAAATCGTCCACGCGGGTGCCTTGCCAGGCCCCCAACGCTCGAATGGTCGTCGCGGCCAGCTCGGGCGCGAACGGCAGGGCTTGCAGGCTGGTAAGGATGCTGTCTCGGCCGAAGATGGCCATAAACCACGGGAGGCCGGCGGCGGGCAAGCTCGCACCGCGGCCGATCGGCAGTGTGAAGCGTAGTGCGGCGAGATCGACGAGGCTGCGGCGGTACGTCGTGTGAAGTGGTTCCCAGTCGGACACCAGCGAAGGCGCTTCTTCCAGCCACTTCTCCAGGCTATGCGCCATGTTCGGCCGCGCCATCCGTGCTGCCCGCCCGTACTTGGGCTTGTCGTGCTCCTCCTCTCGGCCGGCAAGCGCGGTGACCACAGCTAAATCCGTCGTCCAGCTGCTGTGCGGGCCGATCTTCAGTGAGAAGGAGAGCCCGTCCTCGTCCAGCTGGGTCGGCGCGCTTGACGATATCGTCGTCTCACGCCTGAATGTCTCCCGCTCGTAGCCCAGTACCAGTTTCTGTTTGTCGATGCGGCGGTAGTACTTGCCCTTCTTCCCGACGGCGTCCTTGATTTCGAAGATATCGGCGAAATCGCTGCCCGCGTCGATTCGAACGCGGAGGTCGACTGGTTTCTCGTCGTGGTTGAGAATCGTCAGCTCCTCGTGGAAGCCGTTGCCAACGGCTCGCTGCCGTACCACTGACAGGGTGGCGTTGACATAGATGGTGCCGGTCCCGGGCACTAGGAAGAACCGCGTTTCGAAGTACTGGAGATCGTTCACCGAGAGCGGGCTGAGCCGTTGGCCGTCAACGGTGAGCACCCACTTCGACAGGAACCTCGTGTCGAACGAGAACAGGCCGGTAGTGTCTGTGGGCGAGGCCACGATGTCGCCGCGCCTGTCGCTGACGACAAAGGTGTTGCCGTCGAGAGCATTCACAAGGTTCTCGCTCATGCCGGTTGACTCTTCATGTCGGCTGAAGCCTGACGAGAGAGCGGGTTGTGCGGTGCTGGAAAGAGCCCTTGGAAGAGGACGATCAGCTCTGTGTCGCCCTCCGCCTGCACCAGACCACGCAGCATAGACGCAAGGGGGCTCGCCTCACCCCGGGCCAGCCGATCGAAGATCTCCTTGTCGGTATGCAGCGCGGCGTCAGCCTTAGTGTTCTTCCTCGAAACGGAGATGTTGCCCTTATCGATCGCGAGGAGCCAGTGCTCTGTCGCCTTGCCTCGGTCGAGGTCAATTCGGATGCTCGCCGTGACGTTTCCCAGCCGTCGCGCCCCAGGTTGCCCGAGTCTCTCGAAGAAATCGGACGTTGGATCCGCCATTGCCATCGCTCCTCACTTTTGGGTTAGCCGATGGTCGTGGGTGCCACCGGAGCCCGCAAAGACCCACCCGTATCCCGGCTCGGATCGCTGCCTCTCTGCCAGAGCGCACCATACTTCTCGCCGGCCACAATTGATCAAACGGCCTCATCGACACTTGTCAAATAAGCTGGCGGAACGATGTGGACCACAGGAGGCCAGGTTAGTCACGATCGGCGTCCATGAGGAGGCATTTGCTGAACACGCCGGGTGGCGGAGGGAGCTTGGCGAACCAAATGCCACCGCCGCGTGTGAAACTGCAGTTGGGACGTCGGAACTGCGCCGTTGGGCGGTTTGGACCCAATAACGACCGGGGGCTCGTCTGTCCCCAATTGGGATCTCTCGACCGCACTAGCCTGGCGCATTCAGTGAGCGTGGCAGTGTGCGCGTGCCGTAGGTATGGAAGTGCCCCTCTACCTGGGAATATGGATCTTGTCTAGGGATCACATCGTCCAGGTGAGGAGCACTCGCAGGGTGACGCGTACTTGCTCGCGGCCGAAGCTTGTCGTCACGGCGGACGGGTGTGGCGTCGTGGGCCGCGCCGGTGCCCAGATGCTGGCCGATCTGGCTGATGTGATCGGTCTGTCGGCGGGCTGAGCGAGGCGCTTCTGCGTCGACGGGATCGGGGTCACGACCCGGGTCGGGTCGCAGTCGATCTGGCGGTCATGCTGGCCGACGGTGGTGAGGCGATCGCCGACCTGGCGGTACTGCGCGACCAGTACGAGCTGTTCGGGCCGGTGGCCTCGGACGCGAAAGCGTGGCGGGTTTCTGGACGGCGTTGACGACGCGGTGCTGGCCCGCATCCACGCGGCCCGAGCGCAGGCCGGGAGTTGGCGTGGGCGCAGGCGGCCGAGACCGGGCGGGCCGCGATCAGCGCCTGCGTGGACTGGATCCCCGCGATCGACGCTGACCGGGACCTACGGGATGGGGCCGAGATCGCCGAGCTCACTCACCTGATCGACCTGTCCGCCTATCTCGAAGGGACGCGGATGATCGTGCGCGAGGAACGGCCCCACCCGGGCGCTCAGTTGTCAGTGTTCGACACCATCGAAGCCCGTGCCACCAGATGTTCATCACCGACACCCCACGACCAGCCTGCTCTTTGAAGCCGCGCGAGCCGCGTCACCGTGCCCGCTGGATTAATTACTCAACGGTGCCCCAGCGTGCCGCGGCGCAGCTACCGTTGGAACCATATTCAGGGGAGTGGTCCGCCGCACACTGAATCGGACTGTCTGGAACTTGCCGGGCCACTGAGGTAGACGTACTGACGCACGAGCCGACAACGCCCGCATGGCATACGAGTACGTCGTCAAGGAGGCGGCGCCGGTCGAGCTAACCCACGGGCAAGATTGCCCATGCGCGAGAAGCCCACGTTGCAAGCCTGGACCGCTTGGTCGGGCTTTGTTGACGAGCGCTTGACCGGACTATCGACCCGTCGAAAGGATGATCGAGAATGGGCAAGATCAAAGATGCGCAAAAGGCGGTCGAAGCCGAACTGGCCTTTGACCCGCTCGTTGACGAGACGGACATCGACGTGAAGATCGTAGGTCCCGGGGAGGTAGCCCTTACCGGCACCGTTCCGAGCTACCCCCAGTACCGTGAGGCGGCCGAGGCGACGCAGCGCGTCGCCGGCGTGGTGGACGTACACAACCACTTGGCGGTCGTGCTGCCGGCGGGCAACTACCGGGATGATGCGATACTGGCCGCTGCGGCGAACAACGCGCTCGCAATAAACATCACCGTGCCGGACGGTGTCGAAGCGACCGCACGCGACGGCAACCTTCGACTGACCGGCACCGTCAGATACGGATCCCAACGCGGGGCGGCCGAGATGACTGTCGCCGGGCTCACCGGCGTTCGCAACATCAAGAACCACATCGACATCGCCTACGACGCGGACCCCATCGACGTCACGCTTCTCGTTCAGGACGCCCTCGACCGCTACGCGTTGATCCCCGACGACAGCGACGTGATGGTCAATACCGAAGGTCACGGCGTGACGCTCCAGGGCCACGTTCGCACATGGGCCGAGCATGACGCCGCGATCGGCGCCGCGTGGATGGCCAGCGGGGTCTTCGATGTCCGAGACAGACTCGTCGTTACCGGATAGGTAGCTGCCTGTTCAACGATGCCCGCCGCGGCAGTGCGGTGGGCATCGTTGTCTGTTTGTCCCGCGTCAGAGTTCTTGCCACAGGGGTTAGCTGGCCCTGATCCAAGGAGTTGAGTGAATGAGTCGTCCCCCGGCCTTCTCGGCCGAGGACAAGATCCGCATTGTGTTGTCGGTTCTGGCGAGATGACGATCGCGGACGCGGCCCGGCGTAACAAAGTGTCGGAGACCTCGATCGGTAAGTGGAAGCAGCAGTTCCTGGAGGCCGGCAAGCTCGGGCTGGCCGCCGGCGTCGCGTCGCGGCCCTCCTCGCGGGAGGAGGCCCTGGCGGCCGAGGCCGCGAGCTGACCACGGCGCTGGGCGAGGCCCACGTCGAGCTACGGGTGTGGAAGATGTCCGCGGAGGGCCGCCTGGCCCTTCCCCTGGTCGTTCACTAAGCCGCCCGCAGGTGATCGTGCCGAAGACATAGAAGTGCCCCTCTACCTAGAACGATGGCTCTTGTCTAAGGAGCCGGTCGTCCAAGCCGAAGGGCACTCGAGGGTGAAAGTTACTTCCTCTCGTCCCAGGGTCGTGGTCGGATCCGACCGCGTGGCGGCTGCTGGCCCGCTGTGAATGAGGGGTGCTGCTGACAAACCGCGAATCTGTGCACGCCGCCGCCCGGCCACAGTGGAGACCTCGGTAGCGACGAGGTGGGTGTACTGGCCGACCCGGCCGCCCAACCCGACCCTGACGCCCTGTTCACCTCCACCGCGCCTCCTACCCCCGAACCCAGCGGCGGATGACCAAGCGAAAGGCCAGCCAACCCGAGCGCCGCGACGCCAGCACGCTTGGCCGGCTGTCTCGAAGCACACCCGTCGGCCATTTGCCCGTGAAACGACATCATTCGGGACGAAGAGGTCGTGGGTTCAAATCCCGCCACCCCGACAGGGAAAGTCCAGGTTAACGGCCTGCTTGCCGATCTCGGCGGGTAGGCCGTTGATCATTTGTAGGCGATTTGTTGGCGGTACTCGCAGTCACGTCGTGGCTAGGGGCGACACCGGTGCGGTTGCGCGCACAGCACCGAAGCGAGCGTGGTCGGGTCGATGCAGCCGAACAGATGGGACCCCCTGAGTCCGGGTCCTCGGCGGCCCGCCGCCGGCGCAGAGCCACGGGTCGGTGAGGGCCTTGGTCCGGCTGGCTGCGGGCCGGGCCTCGAGCTGCCTCCAGGACGGGCCGGGAAGCGGACGAGGCTGTCACTAACTTTGCTTGTGCTGTGGCCCCGGGCGCTGGCGCCAGGCCGGGTTGCCGCCGGGGGCGACAGCGTCGATGACCGCGGCGAGCAGCCGGTCGGGTACCGGTGCGGCTTGCAGGGTGGTCCGGTAGACCAGCGGGCCGATCAGCTGCGCGGCGGCTAGTTCGGTATCGGGCGCGGTGTCGAGTTCGCCGGCGTCTACGGCGAGCGCGAACGCGGCCGCGAGCCGCTCGGTGATAGCGGTGACATGCCGGTGCGGACGGGCGTCGGCGCCGCCCGACCGGGTCTGCTCCATCAGCGCGATGGCGAGCGATGCGACCGCCGGGAGGGCGAGCTCGTCGGCGAGCTGGCGCAGCTCGGCGTGCAGCCAGGGCCGCAGGGGCAGGGCGGGGGTGGCGAAGAACGGCAGCTCGGCGGTGTACAGCACGTCGCGGAGCAGGTCCTCCGGGGCCGCCCAGTGCCGGTAGACCGTGGCCCTGCCGACGCCGGCCTGCTGGGCCACCTGCTGATGGGTGATGGCGCCCGGCCCTTCCCGGACGAGCAGGTCATAGGCGGCGGCAAGGATCGCCTCGCGGCTTCGGGCGGCGCGCGGATCAGTGGCCGGCGATGTCATGCCCCCCAGTTTATGAGACAACTTGACTCACAGTCGAGGCGGTGCCATAGTGACCTTGTGAGACAAGATGTCTCAGAGATCCTGACGAGCGGGGACCTCGGCGGCAGCCCAGGATCCCGCGAACCAAAGGAGAGGCCAGTCATGGCAGCGAAGGTCCATACCCCGGCTCCGGCCGGGGCACGCGAGACGCGCGGCGCGGCGCGGCGGTGGTGGGTGCTCGCCGTCGCCAGCGTGGCGCAGCTGATGGTGGTGCTGGACGTGACCGTGGTGAACATCGCGCTGCCGTCGGCGCAGCGGGCGCTGGCGTTCTCCGACGCGGACCGCCAGTGGGTGGTGACCGCCTATGCGCTGGCGTTCGGCAGCCTGCTGCTGCTCGGCGGAAAGCTGTCGGACCTGTTCGGCCGCAACCGCACCTTCACGGCCGGCCTGGCCGGGTTTGCCGCCGCGTCGGTGCTGGCCGGGGCGGCGTCGAACTTCGCGGTCCTGGCTGCCGGGCGGACCGCCCAGGGCGCGTTCGGGGCGCTGCTCGCGCCGGCCGCGCTGGCGATCGTCACCGCGACGTTCGCCGGCAGCTCCGCCCGCGGCCGCGCGTTCGCGATCTTCGGCGCGGTCGCCGGGATCGCCGGCGCGGTCGGCCTGCTGCTCGGCGGGCTGCTGACCGAGTACCTCAACTGGCGCTGGACGCTGTATGTCAACCTGGCCTTTGCCGCCATCGGCCTGATCGGGGCGGCGGTGTTCCTGCGCCGCGGGGACCGGCCAGCGCACAGGCCCACGCTCGACCTGCCCGGCACCGCCCTGGTCTCCGCCGGGCTGTTCCTGCTCGTGTTCGGGCTGTCCCGGGCCCAGGCCGGAGGGTGGAACACGCCCGCATCCTGGCTGTCGCTGACCGGCGCAGCCGCACTGCTCGCCGCGTTCGCCGGCTGGCAGCACCGGGCCGCCGCGCCCCTGCTGCCGCTGCGGGTCCTCGCCGACCGCGACCGCGCCGCCTCAATCATCGCGCTGACCCTGGCCAGCGCCGGAATCTACTCGGTGTTCCTGTTCCTGACCTACTACCTGCAGACCGTCCAGGCCTACACCCCGGTCCGCACCGGGCTGGCGTTCCTGCCCATGATCGCCACCACCATCGTCGGATCCGTTCTCGGCGCGAACGTGCTGCTGACCCGCATCGGTCCGCGGCTAACCCTGCCGCTGGGCATGCTCGCCAGCGCCGCCGGCATGGCCTGGCTGACCCGCCTGACCGTGACCAGCAGCTACCCCAGCGCCGTCCTCGGCCCGCTACTGGTCCTCGGCCTGGGCCTCGGCCTGATCTTCGCCCCCGCCATCAGCCTGGGCACCGCCCGGCTCCGCGGCCAGGACACCGGCGTCGGATCCGCGCTGGTCAACACCACCCAACAAGTCGGCGGCGCCGTCGGCATCGCCCTGCTCAGCACACTGGCCGCCAGCGCCACCACCAGCTACCTGCGCCCCCACGCCGCGATCACCCCAGCCCTGCTGCAGCACGCCGCCGTCCACGGCTACGCCACCGCCTACTGGACCGCCACCGCCATCTTCACCGCCGGCGCACTGCTCACCGCCCTGCTCTACCGCTCCGGCCGCACCGACCCCGCCGTGCTGGCCAGCACCGTGTCCGCCTGACGACCGCGGCCCCACAACACGGACGCTAGCGCCGATGAATATCTCCGCTCTATCAGGACTGGCCCGGCACCACGCCAGCCATCGTTGCGCGGCGGCGATGGCGTTCTCTAACGGTCGACCGCTCTCGTCAATTACTGATCGCGGGCAACGCCCGCAGGTAGGTCTGGTCGGTGAGCTGGCCGACAAGGAAGGCGGCGATGTCTGCCCGGGACATGGCGGACCCGACGTTGTCCACGCCGAGGAAGCCGGCCCGGATCGTTCCCGTTGCTGGCTTGTCTGTCGGCCTGGTGATGCGGGCGATAGTCCAGTCCACATTGGAGCCGGTGACGGCGGCGGTCATTCCGCCGAGTTCGGTTAGGCGTTGGGGAACATCAGCTTGGCGATGACTGGCAGGACCTTGGCTTTGACGGTGGGCCGGTCCCGTGGGTCGGAGAGGCTGGGCGTGGCCAGGCCGATGAAGCGGCGCACCCCGGCATGAACCATAGCCGCGACGACCGTGCGGGTCCCCTCGGTCAGCGGCGTGCCCGTCGCGCCAGGCTTGAGCGTCGGTCCGAGCGCGCTGATCACCGCATCAGCGCCGGCGATCGTCTCCCGGACGGCGTCCGCGTCGGACAGCTGCCCGACGCGGACGCGCAGTGCTGGATGAGCCACCGCAATTTTGGCCGCCGTCCGGACGAGCACAGTGACCTGGTGCCCGTCGGCGAGGAGGCGTTCGACCACGAGCCGGCCGATCTTCCCGGTCGCTCCGAGAACTGTGATCTGCATGGCGGTCACCAGCCGTAGGGCCCGAACCGGCCCCAGGCGACGATCGCCGCGAGCAGGAACAGAACCGCAGTGAACGCGACACCGGATGGCTCCTTGCGTCGGACATGCGTGGCCACGGCAAGGGCCATCATGACCGCAAGCCCGGTGGCGGCGATTGGGGTAAGGATCGGCGCGACGCCTGTCGCGGCCGGCAGGATCAGACCGATCGCGCCGAGCAGCTCCATCACACCGATGAACCGCACCGTAGCCGGCGAGAAGTCCTGCACCCACGGCAGCCTCGGAGCGAGCTTGTCCTTCGGCTGCGTGGCCTTCATCAGTCCGGCCGTAACGAACATGGCGGCCAGAACCGCCTGCACGATCCACAGGAACACGTTCATCGGTGTGCTTACTCCTTCTGTTGATCAGGCGACAGTGACGGCGAGCTTGCCGACGGTGCCGGTCGCGAAGTCGGCGAACGCGGCGGGGACATCCGCTAGCGCGTAGCTGCGGCTGACCGGGACCGTGATCCTTCCGGCGCTCGCGTCGGCGGCCAGCCGGTCCAAAGTGGACTCGACCGGGTTGGCCATCACCGCGACCGCGGCCGGGTGCTGATCCGCGCCGACGCCAAGCGTGCTGGCCAACCGCCCGTTCTCGGCGAGCAGAGCGGCCAGAGCCACGCCATCGCCGGCCAGGTGCAAGATCGCGTCGACGCCGTCGGGGCTGATCGCGCGGACCTGACCGGCCAGGTCACCGGTGTGGTCAACCACCTCAGCCGCGCCCAGGCCGCGGACGAAGTCGGCCTCCGCGCCCGGCCGCGCCGTTGCGATGACCCGAGCACCGGCCGCGACGACGTACTGCAGCGCGATCGCGCCGACCCCGCCGGTGGCCCCGCTGATCAGGACCGTGTCGCCCGACCGCGGGGACACCGCTTTGACCGCATCAACCGCAGCGGTGCCCGCCAGTCCCAACGCGCCCGCGGTGGTCACGTCGAGCGTGTCGGGCAGCTTCGCCAGACCGACCTGCTCGCCGACGACTACATATTCGCCGAATCCGCCATCGCCGAGGTACGGCTTGGTCACCACGCCGAAGACGCGATCCCCCGCGGCGAACCGGGTCACGCCCTCGCCGACCGCCGCGACCGAGCCGGCGAAGTCTTTGCCGAGCACCACCGGGAACCGGTGCTCCATCACACCCGCCAGATACCCGGCAGCCACGGCGGTGTCGAACCCGTTAACCGACGACGCCTGCACCCGCACCAGCACCTCGCCGGCACCGGGCTGCGGTGTGTGCAACTCGGCCAGCGTCGGGCCGGCGCCCTGCTCAGAAAGGACGATCGCGCGCACGAAGCCTCCATCAAGAAAGTGGAACCTGACTTCCAGTTGGCTCGAGCCTACACATAAGTGGATGGCTAGTTCCACTTTCGGCTAGTGTGATGCCCATGACCTCGCAGAACGCAGCTGCCAACGCGGATCGGACGGCACTGCGGGTCGATGCCGAGCGCAACCGGCAGCGCATCGTCACCGCCGCGCGGCAGGCATTTGCCGAGCTCGGCCTCGACGCTCCGATGGATGAGATCGCCCGCCGGGCCGGCGTCGGTGTCGGGACCCTCTACCGCCGCTACCCGACCCGCGCTTCCCTCATTACCGCCGCGCTCGAGACCAAGATGGCCGCGTACGCCGAAGCGGCCCTACAAGCACTCGCCGATCCGGACCCCTGGCACGGTTTCTGCGCATACGTTGAACGCGTTTGCGAAATGCAGGCGGACGACCGCGGCTTCACCACCGTGCTCACCAAGACCTTCCCCACCGCCAAACGTTTCGAAGCCGACCGCGCCCGCGCCTTCGCCGACTTCGTCGAACTCATCAACCGCGCCAAGTCCGCCGGCAAGCTGCGCGTCGACTTCGTCGCCGAAGACCTGCCACTGTTCCTCATGGCCAACGCCGGCGTCCTGACCGCCACCGCCGACGCCGCCCCCGACAGCTGGAAACGGCTCGTCGCCTACCTCCTCCAGGCCTGCGCAAGAACAGCCGCACAACCTCTACCCGACCCGCCCCCACCGCGGCGCAAGTATCGAGCCATGCTTGGCTCAACGCGTGCCAAGCGATAGCACCAATCGATTCGTTGGCGGGACCCGGCATCACAGGGCGACCCGGAGTAGCACGCACCGGGGAGACGATGGCCTCGGCCGAGGAAGGGTCGAGCGTCGGCGAGTATCGAACATGCAGGGCCGGTTCGACCTGAAGCCCGACAGCTAACCCGCACCGAGCTGCGGCGAGTCCGAGACGAGCGGGACCGGCTCAAGGCGAAGGTTCAGCGTGGCCTGGGGCAACAGGTCTATCAGAGCGACAGTATCGAGCTGGAGAAGCGCATACGCGAGCTGGGCGACGAACTTCAAGAGCGCGACGCCGCGCTCGCCCGGGCGCTGGCAGAGCGAGACGAGCTCCTGGGGAGGCTGAGCGAGGCGGAAGACACCGTGGCCGCGCTGAGGAGGTCCTTGAAACAGATGATGCGGGACCACAGCGTCAAGGAGTGAAGTCCGGTGAGCCCGTTCACGCGGCGAGGGCCTGGTGGAACTCGGCGGTAGCGGGCAGGTTGGCCCATCGGCTGCAGAGAGTCGCGTCGAGGGTCCTGAGTTCCTTGGCGATGCGGGCTGACCCGGTGGCCCGGGCTGCTGGCAGGCACCCAAGGCCCAGGGCGGCGGCGCGCTCTGGGTCGGGCTGGGCGGTGCCCAGCACCGTGTTGGCGAGCTTGGCCAGCTGGTGGCCCTGATCGCGGTGCAGGTGCGTCGGCATCTGGGCGATCTTGCGTTCGAGGATGGCCACGGCGGTCTCGGCCTGGCCGCACGCGCGGTAGCCGCTGGCGGACTGCTCCTCGAGCGTGCCAAGGTCGTAGTGGTGCAGGTACACCGGGGCGGTCTGATCCACGTCGTCGGGATGGCGGCGCAGAAGCTCGCCAGCGGTGTCGATGTTGGCCCGGAAGCGGTGAGCGTCGCCGCGCATTGCCCAGCCGCGGGTCTCCTGTTGGCTGGCCAGCGCGACCAGTTTCGGGCTGACTGGGCCGGGTACCCTGCTCGCGGCCACGGCCAGCTCGACCACGGCGGTGGCGTCGTCGTCGAGCAGCGCGATGTTGCTCTTGCGCACCAGCAGGTAGGCCACCATCTGGTAGTCGCCGACTGCCTGTGCCCACTCGGTGGCACGGTCGGACCAGTACATCGCTGCGGTGGCGTCGCCGGTGTCTTGGTGCAGCCAGCCCGCGAACTCGGCGTACTGGGCCAGCAGCCGCAGCAGCGGCTCGGCGGTGCCGGGTCGGGCGTGGCGGCGCAACCCGTCCAGGACGTCGATCTGGGCGTGGACCGGGCCAAGAAGCTGGCGAGGGCCGAGCATCTTGTCGGCGGTGAAGTGCTCGGCCAGCAGCGTGGTGAAGTAGTCGAGGACCTGCGGGTCGACCCGGCGCGGCTCTTGCAGCACCGTGGATACGCGCTCGGCCTGGTCGAGATCGCCGATCCCGGCGGGTAGCACCGCCCGCAGCGCTCCACCGGCCAAGAGCTGGGTGAACTCGCGCCGGGACAGGCTCACGCGCACCATCCTTCCGTCCGGGGTTCGCAGCTCCAACATCACGCTATTGCCATCGTGGACGCGGAGCCCGGCGTTGGGAAGAGTCATCGGTCCCGGGCCGGGCTCGTCCTGGGCCAGCGACCGCAGGAAGACCAGCAGCCCGCCGGCTCCGACCGCCGCGTCGATCGCCGGCACGTATGCCGGATCAATGAGGTGCTCGCCGTTCTCGACCCGGGACAGGCGGCTGTAGTCGTAGTGGCTTGCCCTGTCGAGCGCGCGCAGGGAGAGCCCGGCTTGGGTGCGGAGCTGGCGTAGTGCCAAGCCGAACACCTGCCGCACCGCGTCAACGCCGCCAGAGTCCATACCTGCCGCCTTTCCCTAATCGGCTGTTGCCGATGTTGCCGCAACACCGGACCCATTCACAACCGGTCTACGCCCGGCGACTCTGAGTTTGATGGCACTGGCTCGTCGGCCAGCGTCGATCCAGGTCCCGCCACGAAGATCACGAAGACTGCGGCCCTTGGGCCTCATGTCATCCGGGGAGGTGAACCATGCGTGCGCTGTCTGGCGAGCAGTTCGGCGCGTACGCACGCGTGCAGATCGCCGCGGTGGAGCAGATCCTGGCCCGGCACCACCTCATGCGCGGGGGTGACTGCTCGTGCGGTCGGCCGCGGCCGTGCTCGGTCGCGCAGTCGTGCGCCCAGACCCGCGAGCGTTACCGCGCCAGGCTTGCGCTGCTGGAGCAGACTGCCGCGTGGCCGCGGGTGCGTGCGGTCCGAGCGCCGACGCCGCGGTGGCGGCGGCTGGTTGTGGCGCTGTTCGGCGGTGGTCGCTGATGCGCGGCACGTTCGTCGTCATCGAGGGCGCGACCGGGGTGGGCAAAACCACCCTGGCCACGCGGTTGGCGGCCGTGCTCGACGCGACCGTGGTGTTCGACCCGTTCGAGGCAAACCCGTTCCTGCCGGCGCTACTGGCCGCCGGCCCGAAAGCCACGCCTGAACTCGCCCTGCGGGTGGAGCTGACGTTTTTCGCCTTGCGGGTCGCGCAGCTGCGCCAGGTCGATGCGGTCCTGGCCGCCGGCCGCAGCGTGGTCGCCGACTGGGCGCTGCTCAAGCAACCGATCTTCGCGGCCACCACGCTCGACGCGGCAGACACGGCGCTTCTGGCTGCGACCGTCGAGGTGTGGACGCCAGCGCTGCCCACGCCGGATCTGCTGATCGCACTGTCTGCCTCGGCCGACGTCCTGCATGGGCGGGTCCGCCTTCGCGGTCGGGACATGGAGGCCGGCGTGACCGGCGTCCAGCTCGAAACCCTGTCTGCTGCATTCGAGGCGGTCTACCGCGCCTGGGCACGGCCGCTGATCCGAGTGCACACCGACACGTTCAACGTCTTCGATGATCACCACCTGACCGAGCTGGCCGCGCAGGTACGCCAGCTCCCGACCCTCCTGGAACCCCGATGAGACAACCCTCCCCGTCTGTCGGCGCCGGCACCGCCGTTGCCGGGCCACCCTGCCGGCGGCTGCTGATCACCGGTCCTGGCACCGTCGAGCTGATCGCCGAGCACCTGCCGCCGCTGGGAGATCACGACGTCTACGTCCGCACTGTCGTGTCCGGGATCAGCCACGGCACCGAGATCGCCTGGCTCCACGACGACGCGGCGGCGCTGCACCGCAGGTGGGACACCGGCCGCCGGTTTTACCGCGACGGGCCGGGCCGAGACTTCCCGGTCGCACCCGGCTACGAATCGATCGGCCGGGTGGCCCAGGTCGGCACGAAAGTCACCGCGGTCACGATTGGGGACCTGATCGCGGTGGACGCGCCGCACGCCGACGGGCACCTTCTCACCGAGACCGCCGCGACGGCCGGGCTGCTACCTGGCGGGGTGGGGCCGGAACGGGCGGTGTTCTTCATCCTCGCCCGCGTCGCGCTCGGCGGCGTGCACGACGCGGCACTGTCGGTGGGCGACAGCGTGGTGGTGGTCGGGCTGGGCACGGTCGGGTTGCTTGCCGCGCAGATGGCCCGCCACGCGGGCGCGACGGTGATCGGCGTGGACCGCTACCCGCGACGGGCGGCGGCGGCAGAGGCCCTAGGCGTGAACGCCGTGGTGGCCGAGGCGGACATCGACGTTGCCGCGACCGTTCGGGATCGGGTCGGCGCGGCCGGCGCGGACGCGGCAATCGAAGCATCCGGCTCCTACACCGGGCTGCACGAGGCGATCCGCTGCCTGCGCGTGGGCGGCCGGGTGGCCACCGTCGCCTCCTACCACGGTGAGCAGCCAGGGCTGCGGCTGGGCGAGGAGTATCACCGCAACCGGATCACCCTGATCTCCTCGATGACGGTCAACGGCTGCCCGCAACGCGGCCATCCGGCCTGGACGCTGGACCGTCTCAACACCACCGCCCGCAAGCTCGTCACTGACGGCGTGGTACGCACCGAAGGGTTGATCACCCACCGGGTCCCGTTCGACCGGGCCGCTGACGCCTACGCACTTATCACCGACACGCCACAGGACACGATCAAGGTGGTGCTCACCTATGACCACTGAGCTGCTCTTCACCGCGACCAATCCGGTCGACGACCGCTACAACCCACCGGCCTGCGGGGAAATCAACGAAATCGCCGCGCTGCTGGCCGACGGCCGCCTGTCCGGCGGGGCACCGGTCCTGGCCGCCTACGAGCAGGCCCTTGCCGCGTTGTTCGGCGTCTCCCGGGCGACCGCAGTCAACTCCGGCAGCTCCGCCCTGCACGCCGCCCTCACCGCGCTCGGCGTGAAGCCGGGCGCAGAGGTGCTGGTGCCGGCAACCGCCCCGCTGCCCACCGCGATGCCGATCCTGACCTGCGTCGCCACCCCGGTCATGGTCGACACCCGGCCCGACTCGCTGGCCCTCGACCCGGCTGACGTCGAACGCAAGCTCACGCCACGCACCCGGGCCGCGATCACGTTGCCGTTGTGGGGTTACCCCAACGACGACCACGAAGCCGTGGTGCTGCTGGCCGATGCCGGGATTGCGCTGATCGAGGACGCCTGCCAGGCCCATGGCACGAAGATCCGCGGCCGGTACGCCGGCACGCTCGGCGTCGCGGGTTGCTTCTCCACCCACGACCGAAAGTTGCTGTCCACCGGCGAGGGTGGGTTCGTGCTCACCAACGACGAGGAACTGGCCGCGCGGATCGACTTCTACACCCACCTCGGCCACCTCAATGGCGCTGTGCACGGCGTCAACTACAAGCTCGCCGCGCCCCTCGCCGCGATCGGGCTGCGCCGGCTGACCCGACTACAGGCCCAGCTGGACGCCCGGCGGCGCAACGCCCGTCGCATCCTTGACGCGCTACCGGCTGACGGGACTCTGCGCGAGTTCGGTTATGGCGAGCACGACCGGCCAAACTACTACAACCTCGTCCTCACCGCGGGCAGCCACCAGCAGGAGTTCGCACAAAACCTGTCGGCGCTCGGGCTACCGCCGGACTCGGCCCGCTACGGCTACCGGCCCCTCTACCAGCGACCGATCTTCGCCGAGTACGCCACCGCCTGCCCCAACGCCGAGGCACTCGCCACGTCCACCTTCCAGATCCCGGTTCACCCCGGCATGCCGGAAGCGACCGTAGAGTGGGTGGCCGCACGCGTCGCCGACCTCGCCCGCGGAGGAACCAAATCATGACTGGCATCCGCCACTTCACCGCCTCGGCCATCGTCTTCGACGATCACCAGCAGGTGCTGCTGGTGCATCACAACAAGATCGGCCAGTGGCTCTACCCCGGCGGGCACATCGACCCCAACGAGGATCCGGCCCAGGCCGCGCAGCGAGAAGTGTTGGAAGAGACCGGCATCCACACCCACGTCATCAGCGACGAGCTGTTCGCCCACCCCGCAGTCACCACCCACGCCCCGCCCTACGCGGTCATCGAGATGGACGTGACCGACGCGAAGGTCGGACCCCATCGGCACATCGACCTCGTCTACGTCCTACGGGCGACCTCCGGCGAACTCGCAGCGCAGCTCGACGAAGTCGGCGGTGTCCGATGGGTGCCACCCGCCGACGTGGACGCGCTGGACACGCCAGCAGAACTCCCTGCCCTGGTCGCCGAAGCCGCGCAATGGGCCAAGGCACGCTGGCCAGTCGGCGCACCCTGACGACGTTCACCTTCCGCACGCTGGACCTTGGTCAGGCACCGCTCAGGCGCGCTCACCTGGCCGGTCCCTCACGTGCCTGAACCCAGAAACGTGCAATGACCTGCGAGAAGGGGCTTGACACCCGAGATAATGGCGATGCCGTGCGCCATGCCGAAGTTGGCGTGCCCGCCCGGAAACTGGTCGTCGTCGCGGCCAGTTGGGCTGGTCGGCACCCACCACCCCGGCACAACGTCGCCATGATCGGTGATGGGTTGGGTCAGCCGGACCAGGTACTCCAGAACCGCGCGGACGGTCTTGCTGTGTGGGTCGCGGCGCAGCAGGTGGGCGCCGACGCCGGTCAGGCCGCGGATGAGTTCGAACTCATGCCGTTGTGGGAGCTGGTGGCGGTCGATGCGGGCGTGCGCGGCGTTGATCCTGGCGTGGGTTTCTTGGG
>Ga0209859_1000101_pt1 | contig 18461 bp, 18 predicted proteins | sample GWRWS3_50_60_FD_187241 | JGI IMG/M metagenome (GOLD analysis project Ga0209859, IMG submission 187241) | Riverbed sediment microbial communities from areas with vegetation nearby in Columbia River, Washington, USA - GW-RW S3_50_60 (SPAdes)... | ecosystem: Environmental > Aquatic > Freshwater >... | reverse complement strand
CGCCGTGCGGCACCTCGGCGACGGCCAGGCAGACCGGCAGCGCCCAGGGGAGGCCGTTGGCGAGCCGCATCGACTCGACGACGCTCTCGTAGTCGCCCCGCCCCATGAAGCCCTGGAGCGGAGAGAGCGCACCGGAGGCGAGCATGTCGAGATCCGAGAGCTCGCGCGAGCTCAGCGAGACGACCTCGAGCGAGTCGAGATCGTCCGGCCGGCCGCCGGCGCGCGGGGCGAGCACGCCCCCGTGCGGCCGGATCAGCTGGTCGGTCGCGACAGCGCTCACGGGCCCACCGGCGCGCCGACGAGCGCCAGCTCTTCGAGCTTCTCCACCACGATGCGGGCGCTCTCCTCGGGAGTCTCGGCCTCCGTGTCCACGACGATCTCGGGGCTCGCGGGCGCCTCGTAGGGGTCGTCGACGCCCGTGAAGCCCTTGAGCTCGCCCGCGAAGGCCTTCGCGTAGAGGCCGTTCACGTCGCGGCGGGCGCACTCGTCGACCGACGCCTTCACGTAGACCTCGACGAAGGCTCCGAACGGCTCGACGGCCTCGCGCGCCCTTCGCCGCGTCTCCTCGTACGGCGAGATGGCGGCGCAGATGACCGCGGCGCCGTGGCGCGTGAGCCGGGAGGCGACCCAGCCGATGCGCTCGATGTTCGTGTCGCGATCCTCCTTCGAGAAGCCGAGCCCCTTCGAGAGGTGCGTGCGAACGGTGTCGCCGTCCAGGTACTCGACGAGCTGGCCGCGCTCGTCGAGCGCAGGGCCGACGAGGTGCGCGATCGTGGACTTTCCGGAGCCCGAGAGCCCCGTGAACCAGAGCGTGAACCCGCCGCCGCGCGCGCGGTCGGACTCGGGGTGCTCGTGAGCAAAGATGTGATCCGTCATCGCCCTCCTCTGTCGGAGCTGTCCTCGACATGGATTCCGCACTCCAGCTTGTCGGAGCCGGCCCAGCGGCCCGCGCGCTCCTCCTCGTCCGGCCGCGTCGGCCGGGTGCACGGAATGCAGCCGATCGAACGGTAGCCCACGTCGTGCAACGGGTTGTAGGGAATGTCGTTGGCCATGATGTAGCGCCACACGTCCTTCTCGCTCCAGTCCGCCAGTGGCTGGATCTTCCAGACGCCGTAACGCTCCGAGCGCTCCACCTTCTTCGCGCTCGCACGTGACGGCGACTGCTCCCGGCGGATGCCGGAGACCCACGCGTCGTAGGGCTCGAGCGCGCTCAGCAGCGGCTCCACCTTGCGGATGTGGCAGCAGCGGTCGGGGCTCGTCTCCCACAGATTCGGGCCCTCGAGCTTGTGCTGCTCCGCGATGGTGATCACGTCGGGGACGATCAGGCTCAGCCCGTAGCGCTCGACGAGCCTCTCCCGCGTCTCGTAGGACTCCCTGAAGAAGAGCTGCGTGTCGAGCTCGACGATGTCCACGTCGAGCTCGAGCTCGGAGATCATGTGCACGAGCACCGAGGACTGCTTCTGCCATGAGCACGAGAGGCAGAGCCGTTCGCCGAACTCCTCGGAGGCCCAGCGGAGGACGTCCTCCGCCGGAAGCGCCTCGATCTCGGTCTCAGTCAGGGAGAGTCGCAGGCTGCTCACTGAGCAGGACCTCCTTGAGGGTGTCGGCGCGGAGCCCGAGGCGCAGCGTCTCGAGCGGGATGACCTCCTCGGGCGGAATGTTTCCGAGGTTGACCTCGGGCCCGAACTTGCGCACGAACCAGGCCTGAGCGGGCTTCATCGGCGCCTCGAAGATGATGTCGCCGAGTTCGATCTCGTGGACGATCTCGTCGATGAGGCCGGTCCGCATCTCGCCGGTCGGCCGATAGATGCCTGCCGTGCCTCCCTCACGTCCCTCGGTGATCACCTTCCACGCGCCGGCCTCGAGCTCCTCGCGCATCCACTCGACCCACTGGTACGGCGCATACACGATCTCCTCGTCCTTCGAGCCCACCTCGGACATGACGACGAAGTCGCTCGCGAGCTCGGCGATGAGCTCGAGCTTGCGCTCGCGCGGGAGGTCGATCGTCCCGTCGGAGACCTCGACGTGCGAGAGGCGGTTCTCGACCAGCCAGCTCTTGTACTCCTCCAGCTTGCCGCGCGCGACGACCGCCTCGAACAACGTCCCGCCGCAGACGACGGGTGTCTCGAACGAGCGGTAGAGGGCGATCTTCTTCTCCAGGTTTCGGGTTACGTACGACGTGCCCCAGCCGAGCTTGACGACGTCGACGTACTCGCCCGCGGTGTCGAAGAGGCCTTCGATGTCGCGCAGGTTCATCCCCTTGTCGATGACGTGCGTGAGGCCTTGCGCGCGCGGCTTCGGCGAGCGGGCCGGCACGTCGAGAAAGTGATCGGGCCTAAAGTCGTTCATAGAGCGCCTCCAGCTTCTTGCGGGCCGATTCCTGGACATCGTGGTAGAGCGAGCTGCCGTGCGAGTCGATCGCGACCGTGAGCGGGCCGAAGTCCTTGACGCGGAACTTCCAGAGGCACTCGGGCATGAGCTCCTCCCAGAAGACCTCCTCGATCTCCTCGATCTGAGTCGTCTCGAGGGCGGCCGCGCCGCCGACGATTGCGAAGTAGACCATGCCGTAGCGGCGCATCGGCACGATCGCCTCGTCGGGGAGCCCGCCCTTCCCGCAGATGGCGCGCACGCCGTAGTCGCGGCCGAGCGGCTCCGTGAAGCGCACCATCCGCGCGCTCGTGGTCGTGCCGATGCAGAGCTTCTCGTAGCGCCCCTCCCCGACCTTGCGGACGTTCGGCGCCGTGTGCAGGAGGAACGCACCGCGCAGGTCCATGGGCGGCTCGACGCCCTGGTCGAAGATCCTGATCTGCGTCCGGTCGCGGATGCCGACGATGTGACCGTCGACGAGGACGGAGTCGCCGGCGCGAAGCTCGCGGATCGCCTCCTCGGTGGTCGGGAACGTCAGGCGGTGCTCCATCACGCCTCCCGGTCGTAGTCGACGGAGCCATCGGGGGAGACGTGCGCGGTCGCGCGCCGCGCCGCCCAGCACTGGTAGTTGACTGCGACGGGGTTGAGAGTCATGTGGGTGTCCGCGTGCTCTACGTGGCAGTGGAGCACGGTGACGTCGCCCCCGAGGCCCATCGGCCCGATCCCCGTCTCGTTGAGGAGCCCTGTCAGCTCCTCCTCGAGCTGGGCGACGAGCGGGTCCGGGTTCCGCGTAGCCACCGGCCGCGCGATCGCCTCCTTGGCGAGGTGCATCGCATAGTCGGCCGAGCCACCGATCCCGACGCCGACGATCCCGGGCGGGCACGGCTTCCCGCCCGCCCCGACGATGGAGTCGAGCACGAACCGCTTGATCCCGGCGACCCCGTCTGCCGGCGTGCACATCTTCAGGAAGCTCATGCTCTCGGAGCCGGAGCCCTTGGGCACGCACTTGACGTCGAGCCCGTCCCAGCCGGGAACGAAGTCCCAGTGGACGATGGGCACCCGGTAGCCGACGTTCTGGCCGGTGTTCTCCCGCGTGAGCGTGTGCACGGTGTTCGAGCGCAGCGGGTGCTCGACCGTCGCGCGCTCGGTGCCGTCGTAGAGCGCCTGGTAGATGCGCGCCGGGTGCAGCGGGAAGTGCTCGCCGACGCGGCAGTAGTAGACGGCGATCCCCGTGTCCTGGCACACGAGGTTTCTCTCCTCCTCGGCCACCTGGACGTTGCGAAGGATTGTCTGGAGGACCCTCTGCCCCGGCACCGAGGTCTCGCGCTCGGCGGCGTCCGCGAGGGCGTCGCGGAGATCCTGCGGGATGTCCTTCAGCGCCCAGACGTAGAGATGCGCGGCAGCCTGCAGGACTGCGTCCTGCAGGCTGCTGACGGTTTCAACATCGGTCTTCATTACCTAGCCTTCTCGAATGCGGCCTTCCCCGCGTGTCGACCAAAGACGACGCATTCGAGAAGGCTGTTGCCCATCATCCGATTGCGCCCGTGCGTGCCGCCCGCGATCTCGCCGCAGGCGAAGAGGCCCTCGACGGTCGTCTCGCCCCGCTCGTCCACGACGAGTCCGCCGTTTTGGTAGTGGAGCACCGGGTACGTGAGGATCGGCTCGGCGAGCGGGTCGATCCCGGCGGCACGGTAGCGGCGGAGCATGTACGGGAGGGAGATCTCGGCGTCCTCGGCGGAGATCCGCGTCGTGTCGAGCCAGACGGCCGGACGGCCGTCGGCCGTCTCGACGCCGAGGCCCTTCTCGACCTCGTCGAAGATCGCCTGCGAGACCTCGTCGCGCGGGCCGAGCGAGTCGGTGAACTCCTCGTCCTCCGCGTTCAAGAGCACGGCGCCGTAGGCGCGGGTGGTCTCGGGGATGGAGTACCCCTGCATGCTCGCCGGCCAGGCGCCGCCGTTCGGGTGGTACTGGAGCGCGTCGAGGTCCCGCGCTTGGGCGCCGAGGGCGAGCGCGATCTGGGTCACCTCGCCCGTCGCGCCAGGATGGTTCGTGGAGAGCTCGCCGCGCTCCTCCGCCTCCCGGAAGCAGCGACCCCCGGCCGCGAGCACGACGGCCCCGGCCTCGACGACCCGCTCGCCGCAGCGGGCGCGCCAGCCGCTCTCCGTCCGCGCGAGCTCGGCGAGCGGCGATTTGGGGAGGGTGAGCGCGCTCGATCTCTCCACGGCCTCACGGAGCGCGCTCGTGATCGCGAGCCCCGTGCGGTCGCCGACTTGGAGCAGGCGCTCGCGGCTCGCGCCGCCGCAGCGCGCCAGGCGGTAGCCACCGTTCGACCTCGTGAACTCGACGCCCGACTCCTCCAGCCACTGAATCGTGCTGGGCGCCTCGGAGGTGAGGATGTGGACGAGCCGCATGTCGGCCGTCTCGTGAGAGCTCCGCCAGACGTCCTCGGCGTGAGCCTCCGGTGAGTCGTCCTCGCCGAAGGCCGCCTGGATCCCGCCCTGCGCCTTGGCCGAGTTGCAGGACTGGAGCGAGCCCTTCGCGGCGAGAGCGACGCGCGCACCGGCGCGCTCGGCGGAGACGGCGGCTGCGAGTCCGGAGGCTCCGCTCCCGACCACGAGCACGTCGACGGAGAGGCGGTCGGCGGCCACAGCCGGACTATACCACTCCTTCGCTAATTCTGATCATTTGCATAGCTTATGGCTGGATGGTGACGCCCGGCTCTCAAGGCGAGGGGAACGTCGGCCGATAGTGGAAGCGTGCTTCGCACCTTCGGCCTGATCTCCATGCTTGCGGTGGTCGCCGTCGGCGGCTACCTCTACGCCCAGTCGGCGCGCGAAGCCGTGCCGCCGTCCGGCGCCGGCGCCGTCCTGGATGCGGCCGAGCTGGCGGCGGCTGACGCAACGCTCCTCGCGGCCCGGACTAGCGTGGAGTCGTTCTTTCTGACGAACGGGACGTACGCCGGCGCGACCGTGCCAACGGGCGTCGTGCTCGTCGGCGCGACCGCCGCGTCCTACTGCCTCCAGACGGGATCCGGAACGGCGGCCCGCCACGTCGCCGGCCCAGGCGCCACACCCGCGCCGGGTCCCTGCCAGGCTCCCTAGATGCCCGAAAGCATCTAGCGTTCGCTGGGGGCGCTGGCGGCGACCTCGAGCGCACCGCGCCGCTCGGGATCCCGAACCCCCGGAATGAAGAGGAAGAGGATCGTGACGACGGAGGCGGCCACGCCTGCCGCCACGAGCGTCGTCTGGGCGCCGAGCAACGCAGACATCGGACCGGTGAGCGCGAAGGAGATCGGTACGAGGCTGGTGGAGACGAACCAGTCGAGGCTGGTGACGCGCCCGAGGAGAGTGGTCGGCACCAGCGTCTGCACCAGTGTCCCCCATACCACCATGCCGCTCGTGAAGAGAGCCCCCTCGACGAAGCTGATCGCCTGGAGCTGCCACACAGTGTCCGCGAGCCCGAACCCGACGAGCGCGAAGGACCCAACGGCCCAGGCGCAGTACATGAACGTGATGTGCCTCCGGGGCAGCCCGCGCTGCCCGAGGAAGAAGGCTGCGAGAAGCGACCCCACCCCGCCGCAGGCGAGGACGAGGCCGAAGTCGCCCGCGCTCCCACCGAGCTCGTTCCGCACGCGGAAGGGGATGAGCACCTCGACCGGGCCCCAGTAGGCGAGCAGGAAGACCGCGGCGCCGAGGAGCGTCGCCCACAGCCAGGCGTGGGCGCGGACGAACGTGAATCCCTCCCGCAGCTCGCGAAGCATCGACCGGCCGCCGTCGGCAACACGCTCGAGCGGTCGCGGGCGCATGAGGGAGATGGCCGTCGCCGAGACGAGAAACGTGGCTGCATCCAGAACAAACGCTTCGCCCGGTCCGAGGGTCGCCACGATCCAGCCCCCGAGCGCCGGGCCCACGAGGAGGAAGGCGAAGGGCCGGATGAACTGATCGAGCGAGTTCGCCTGCACGAGCAGGTGTCGGGGGACGATCTGCGGCACGACCGCGGTGAACGCCGGCCCGAAGAACGCCTCGCCCGTGCCGAAGACGGCGGCGAGGGCGATCAGGTGCCAGAGCTCGATCCCACCCGTAAGCGAGAGGACTCCGATCGTGCACGCGGCGAGAGCGCGCACGAGGTCAGCCCCGATCATGATCCGTCGACGCTCGACACGGTCGCTGACGACCCCGCCGAGAAGGACGAAAATCCCGACGGGGAGCGTCCACGCGACGCCAACGAGCGAGAGCGCTGTCGGCGAGTCTGAGAGGGCGTACACCTGCCAGGCGAGCGCGACGACGTAGACTCCGTCGCCGGCGAGCGAGACCGTCGCCCCCGCCCAGAGCAAGGCGAAGTCCCGGATCCTGAGCGGGCGCAGGATGCCCACGCGCGTCAGGAGCGCGCCCTCGGTCTCGGGTGTCGGCCGGAACTCCATGGTCTTCTAGTAGACCGTCTTCCTCCTCGAACGGCTGAAGCGCCGAAGCTCGCGCCGCGCGTCGGATCGTGCCCGCAGGTCGCCCTTCAGCTCGACGTGCCTCAGCTCTCGGAGGAGCTTGCGGTAGCTTCCGAGCCGCTCTTCATCGAGGCGGCCGTCCGCGAGCGCGGCCAGGACGGCACACCCGGGCTCGGTCTCGTGCGCGCAGTCCCGGAAGCGGCACTCCGCCTCGAGCGCGGCGACGTCCGCGAACGTCTCGCCGACGCCCGTGGCCGCGTCCCAGAGGCCGAGCTCGCGCATGCCCGGCGTGTCGAGGACGAGCCCGCCCCGCGGCAGCGGCACGAGCTCCCGGTGCGTGGTCGTGTGACGGCCCTTGCCGTCCTCGCGCACCGCCTGCACCTCTTGCCGCTCCCACCCGAGGAGACGGTTCAGGAGCGAGGACTTGCCGACGCCCGAGGAGCCGAGAAGCGCGGCCGTCCGGTTCCCGGCGAGGTGCGGCAGGAGCTCCTCGAGGCCGCCTCCCTCCAGACAGCTGACGACGTGCACCGTCACCCCGAACGCGACCGACTCCACGTCGGCGACGGCCGCGTCGAGGTCCTCGGCGAGGTCGCTCTTGTTGAGCACGATCACGGGCTGCGCGCCACTCTCCCAGCCCGCGGCGAGGTAGCGCTCCACACGCCGGACGTTGAGGTCGTCGTCGAGGGCGCTCACGAGGAAGACGACGTCGACGTTCGCGGCGACCACCTGCTCGACCGTCTCGGTGCCTGCCGCCTTGCGAGAGAACGCGGTCTCGCGGCTCAGGACGGCGTGGATCGTCGCCGCGGCGGCCTCAGGCCGGTCCCGCACGGCGACCCAGTCGCCGACCGCTGGCAGGTCGGCCCCGCTCGCGGCGGTATGGCGGACGCGGCCGGCGACCTCGGCGGGTCGCTCGCCGCGCACCGCGTAGACGACGTACGAGCCGCGGTGCTGCGCGGCCACGCGGGCCGGCTCGAATCCTTCCGCGGCGTACGGCTCGAACTCTTCTTCGCGGCTCGGGCTCCACCCGAGCGCGGTCATGTCGTAGGGCAACCTGAGGCTCCTTTGCGTTGCAGGGGCTGAGACGCGGGTGTCCGCGGTCTCGATCGAGGCGTCGGAGGCTCGGCTGCTAGAGGAAGCCGTCGGGACCGCGGAGAGAGGACAGTGGGGCAACTTCCATTGTCGACCTCCCTTCGTCGCGGTACCGGGTCGGGAGAAGTCTAGATGCTTGACCGGCGATCCGCCTACTCGCGAACCACCGGCCAAACATCAAGCCGACCGGCACGCTGTTATCAGCCGCCCAGGCCGCCGAAGACGGCGAAGGGGTTTTGCGGCGTGACCTCCCAGACCATGCCCCCGCCCGGCTCGACCTCGACCTCGGCGCCGTCCGGCGCCTCCGCTCGCAGCCGCTCCGCGAGCGCCGTCGCCTCGTCGTGGTTGACGGCGCCGACCAGGAGGAAGGTGGAACGGCGGGTCACGGGGATCCCCTCTCCTTCGAGGCGGTCGGCCAAGGCCGTGGTCGCGTCGTGGCTCGGAAGCGAGACGCGCACCTCCCACTCTGCGTGCCCGCTCGAGAGCGACTCCGCCGCCTCGCGCTCCTGCTGGCGCTCGTGCTCCGCCTGCACCTCCTCCTCGGACTGCGGCAGCGGGAGCGACGCGTCCTTCCAGTCCTGCTCGACCGGATGCCAGCGCTCGAGGGCGATCCGCGCCTGGCGGCCCTCGGAGGAGAGGTGCGCGCGGACGATCCCCTCCGCGTCGCGGGCAAGCGCCTCGGTGTCGGCGTACAGGAACACGCGCGGCCCGTCCCGGCTCACCACGACCCGGCCGCCGAGCCGGTCGCGCTCCTCCGCCTCGAAGCGGCGGGCCGAGAGCCACTCGACGAGCTGCGTGCCGTCGCCCTCGTCGTCGAAGTCGATGGTGAGGCGCCAGTCGTCTGCCACAGGCCAATTCCTACCAGACGCCTCGCAGGAGGTCGGCGATCTCCGCTGCGGAGGCGGGACGAGGGTTCGCCTTCGCCCCGGCACGCTCCGCGGTCGCCTCGGCCACGAGCGGCAGGTCCGCCTCGGGGACGCCGAGGTCTCGCAGCCGCTCGAAGCCGGCCAGGCGGGCAAGCTCCTCCACCTTCGCCGGCGGGTCGTCGGCGTTTCCGATCGCCTCGCCGAACCGGGCGATCTCCGCAGCGGCGACCGGCTCGTTGAACCGCAGCGCGGGCGGGAGGCACACGGCGTTGAGCGCGCCGTGCGAGACCCCGTAGCGGCCTCCGAGCGCCTGCGCCATCGCGTGCCCGAGGCCGAGGCCCGCCCCCGCGAGCGCGGCGCCGGCGTGCATGGCGCCCTCGAGGAGCTCCCGGCGCGCCTCGCGGTCCCTCCCGTCGGCGAGCACGCGCGGAAGCGACGAGGCGATCAAGCGCGCGCCGGCGAGCGCCTCGCGGTCGGCCTCCGGGTTCCGCCCCTTCACGTAGAGCGCCTCCGCGGCGTGGGCGAGCGCGTTCAGCGCGGTGCCTCCGCTCTCGCCTTCCGGGAGCCCGAGCGTCAGCTCGGTGTCGTAGACGATGCCCTCGACCCGGGCGCCCCCGCCGCCGAGCTTGACCCCGCCCTCCTCGTCGCGGACGCCGAAGCCTCGCGTCCACTCGGCCCCCGAGTACGTCGTCGGGATGGAGACGACTGGGAGCCCGGTCCCAGCGCTGACCGCCTTGGCCGTGTCGATCGCGCTCCCGCCGCCGAGCCCGACAAGCCCATCGGCGCCCTCGGCCGCCGCGGTCGCCTCTTCGACTGTGTCCCTGGGAACGTGCCGGCGAACGCCCGAATACCGCCGCGCGGCGGGAAGGTCGAAGCCCTCCCACCTCCGAGTGGTGACGAGGAGCGGCTCTTGGATCCCGAGCTCAGCCAGGAGATCGGGATACGACTGGAGACCCCAGCGGACAATCACACGAGCCGCTCCCGGGCGAAGGCGAGGAAGGCCTCGGCCGCACGCGTGGGAGGCCGGCCCTTGGCGCGCACGACGTACAGCTGTCGGGAGGGATCTAGGCCCGCCACGCGTGCCGTCGCGAGCGTCCCGGCCGCCAGCTCGCCCTCGATCGCCGTGCGCGAGATGAACGCGACGCCGTAGCCGGCCGCGACCGCGCTCTTCACCGACTCCTGGAGGCCCAGCTCGAGCTTCGACTCGAGGCCCCGGAGGCGAAGGCCGGCGCGGCGCAGCTCCTCCTCGACGACCTGGCGAACGCCCGCGCCCTCCTGCATGACCACGAGCGTCTCGGAGCGCAGGTCCTCGAGTGAGATCTCACCTCCGGCGAACGGGTGGCCGGGCGGGACAGCGAGGACGATCTCGTCGCGCGCGAGCGGCTCGAAGAGGAGCGAGCGGTGGCGCCGGAGCGCGCCGACGACGCCGAGCTCGACGTCGCGTGCTGCGACGCGCTCGATGACCGCGTGGGTGTCGGAGATCGAGAGCGCGACGCGGAGGTCCGAGTGCTCCCGCTGGAACTCGCAGAGAAGGAGCGGCACGAGGTGTGCCCCCGGCCCGGTCGAGGCCCCGAGCGAGAGCGTCCCGGTGAGCCTTCCCCCGTCCGCGGAGGCCACGTCTTCGAGGAGCTGCTCCTCGAGCTGGAGCAGGCGCTGCGCGCTCCGGTAGAGCCGGCGCCCCGCCTCCGTCGGCTCGACGCGCCGACCCGAGCGGTCGAGAAGCTGCTGCCCGAGCCGCTCCTCGAGCGCACGGACCTGGAGGCTGACCGCCGGCTGCGTCACGCCGAGCCGCTCGGCCGCCTGCGAGAAGCTCTTGCGGTCGACAACGGCGCAGAACGCCGCGAGCTGCCGCGTGTCCATATAAGGACAGCTTATAGATGGAGTCAGCGCTGCCGCTAGACGGTCAGCTGCCAGGCCTGTGTGTCGACCTGGTAGCCGGCCCTGCGAAGCTCGAGGAGCGCGGCGCGGATCTGCTCGAGGCCGTCGAGGGACGGGAGACGCGTGCCGGGTCGGCGCCGACCGGCTGGTCCTCGAGCGCCTCGAGCCCGTCCGCGAACGCCATCAGGCCGCCGACGAGGTCCGAGTGCGCGTCGTCCAGCTCGTCCCCGGGCGGGCTGAGCTGGTCGAGGTCGGAGGCCGCGTCGCGCAGGTTCTCCTGCACGCCGTAGGTCGTCATGTCGAATCCCGGGCCTGCCCTTCCCGAGCGCTCGACGCGCCGGTAGCCGGAGGCGAAGGCCTGCTCGGCCTCGAGCGACGCCGCCTGGTAGCCGACGCGATCCAGCCGCTCCCCTCCGTCATCGCGGGCGAAGCCGGACACCGCGAGCCAGCCGGCGAGGAGGATCAGGATCGGAAGGCCGACGAGCACCGCGACCGACCCGACGCGGGAGGGCTCGGCCTGCGACCGCCCTCGCACGCCGACGGCCATCCGCACGAGCCAGGCGCTGACCAGGAAGCCGAGGGCCATCGTCACGAAGGAGAAGAGCGGCGCGGTGGCCCGGCCGGAGAGCGCCAGGACGTACCAGCCTCCCATGCCCATCAGTCCGCCGGCTCCGAGCGCGGCGCACGAGCGCGAAGCCGATCACGTCGAGCGGGCTCCCGTGCCTGGGCATCGCCCCGAACCCGCGCATCAGCTCGAGGGTGGTGCCGTAGGTCCCGAGCACGCCCCAGACGAAGCCGACGGCCAGGCCTCCGACCCAGCCCCCGACGAAGACGGCGAGGCACGTAGGCCAGAAGGCCGGCCGGCCTCGGGACGCTGCGGCTCCATCCGGACCTCCATCGGCAAGCCTCGGCCTGTCCTCGACCTCCGCGCCTAGACTCCGGAGCCGATGCGGGTCTGGATCGACATCACGGCGCCGGCGCACGTGCTCGTCTTCCGGCCGCTCGTCGCGATCCTGCGTGAGCGGGGCGCGGAGGTCGAGATCACCACGCGGGAGTTCAGCCAGAACGTCGGACTCCTCCGCCTGCACGGCCTCGAGGCCGAGGTGGTCGGGCGCCACGGCGGCCGCACGGCGGTCGCCAAGGCCGTGACGATGGCGACACGCCTCGGAGCCCTCGTTCGCTGGGCGCGTGGGCGGCGCTTTGACGTCGCGCTCGCCCACGCCTCCCACCACCTGACGATGGCCGCGAGAGCGCTCCGCGTACCGAGCGCGACGACGTTCGACTACGAGTACGCCACCGTCCAGCATCAGCTCGGCCTCCGAGCGGCGAACGTCGTCCTCGTCCCCGAGGCGATCCCGCCGGAGCGGCTCGAGCGCTACGGCGTCCGACCACCGAAGCTGCGGCAGTACCCGGGCCTGAAGGAGGAGTACTACCTCTCCGACTTCGAGCCCGATCCGGGGGTGCTCGAGAGTCTCGGCCTCGACCGGGAGCGAGTCCTCGTCATCGTCCGCACCCCCTCCGACTACGCCCTCTATCACCGCACGCCGAGCCCGCTCTTTCCCCGGCTGCTCGAGCGGCTCGGCGGGAGCGAGGAGGTCCAGGCCGTCGTCCTCGCGCGAACCGCCGAGCAGCGGGCGGAGGTCGTCGCCCGCAATCTCCCCTCGCTCGTCGTCCCGGACCGCGCGGTCGACGCGCAGAGCTTGATCGCGTTTTCCGACCTCGTCGTCTCGGCGGGCGGGACAATGAATCGCGAAGCGGTCGCTCTCGGAGTGCCGGTCTACACGACTTTCGGCGGGCGCCTCGGGGCGGTGGACGAGGCGCTCATGCGGGAGGGGCGCCTGCAACGACTCACCGATCCCGACGCGCTCGAGCTCGTCAAGCGGGAGGAGAGCGCGGGCCGCGTTCGCCGCGACCCGCGCCTCTTTCTCGATCTGCTCTTGCCCGTGTAGCTGCCTGCGTTCCTAGTAGCTGTTCGGGATCTTGATGGCTAGGAGCTGCCCGTCTTCTCCCGTGGAGCTGCCCGGAACGAGGCTCGAGCCCGGTTGCTGCATCGATGAGCCGTGCGCCTGCACGTCGACCAGCCACCAGTCCTCGCCGAGGAGCGTGTGGGCGTCGATCACGCCGGACGACTCCCACGTTCCCGGGCGGAGCGGCGGGGTCGAATTCGCGTACGCGACCGGCCGGACCGCGCCTGTCTTGATGTCGTAGACGAGGATGCGGCCGTAGCCGGGATCGTTCGGCCGCCCGGGGATCGTCCCGGCCGGACCGCGGTGCTCCGAGTTCCGGTCCTCCTGGATGACGACCGAGTGCGGCGAGGTGTCGATGTTGTCGGGGTTGACGAGGTCGTCGCCCGCGTCACCGTCGAGGAGCAGGGTCACCGACGCCTGCGTCGGATCGGACAGGTCGATGTTCAGCCGGTACAGCCGGCCCTTGACGCTCTCCGAGGCGAGGCGCCCTGTGTCGGCGAAGTAAACCTCGCCGGGGCGGTGTCGCCCGACGGCGGCGTCCTCGAGACGCACGAACTTGAAGGCGCCCTTCGCGTCGGACGTGCGCTCAAGGGTGTCGCCGTTCGCGTTCTCAGCCTGCGAGACCGGGATGAACTCGCCCTCGAGCGTCTCGCCCTTGGAGATGTCGTTCGACGAGCCAACGCCGTCCGTCGGCCCCGTCGCCTTCCAGACGTAGAGGGACCCGCCGGTTCCGGAAATCGCCTCCTCCCACGTGTCCGCGATGTAGGCGTAGAGGTACGCGGCGATGTACGGCTGCGCCGCCGTCGGATCGCGGAAGTCGTCGTCCGTGGTGAGGAGGAACGCCTTCGAGAGCCGCTGGACCGGGACGTTGTTCTCGTGGAGGATGTGGCCGAACTGCGGCGTCTCCACCCACTCGCCCGTGTCGGCGTTCATGACGATCGAGCTCCCGTCGTGGCCCGAGGTGGGAATGTCCTCCTCGCCGGTGAAGTAGAGCGGCTCCCCGTCGATCAGCTCGAGCGTCGAGGAGCAGAAGCGCGCGAACCCTTCGGCCCCGGTGAACGGATAGCTCGCTTCCAGGACGCGATGGGTCTTGCGGTCGATCCGGAACTTCGAGATGCGCGAGTAGACGTTCGGCGCGGCCGCCGGCTCGAGCTCGTGGTTCATGAGCACAGTCATCCCTGAGCCGGTCTTGTAGGCCCCGAGACCGTCGGGTATGCCGCTCATCTGGTAGCCGCCGACCACGTCTCCCGTCGAGATGATCGGATCGAACACGATGCCCGGCTCGGTCGCGACGAGCATCGACGGGCGCGCGGTCTTGAAGCCCTCGGGTGTGGGCTTGCTGGTCGCCGTCCCCACGAGCGCGCTGGCGGTGAGGGCCGCGACGACGAAGGCCGCGGCGAGAGAGAGTTTCGTGTGCATAGTCACCCCTTTTTGCCGAGATCCCGACTGACTCGCTGGCGAGTATCCCCCAACCGGCCAACGCCAGTCCAGTGCTTGGCGAAAAGCCCTTAGACGGTCTCGGCAGTCGTCGCCACTCTGTGCGGCGAGCGCACCAACTCGCCGAGGCGCGCGACGACGTCGACCGTGTCCGCTGCCTCGACCAGGCGCTCGAGCTCGGCCAGCTCGTCGTCGAGCCAGGTCGGATCCACGAGCGGACCGGCGGCGCGGAGGATCTTCGGGTGCGAGGTGGTGACGGACTCCTCCGCTTCGCCCCAGAGATCCTCGCGGATCTTCTCGCCCGCTCGGATTCCGATGAACTCGACGGCGATGTCGCGCTCGGGCTCCTTCCCGGACAGGCGGATCATGTTGTGCGCGAGATCGACGATCTTCACGGGCTCGCCCATGTCGAGGACGAACACGTCGCCGCTCTCGCCCATCGAGCCCGCCTGGACGATGAGCTGCACGGCCTCCGGAATCGTCATGAAGTAGCGCTCCATCTCCGGGTGCGTGACGGTCACGGGCCCCCCGCGCGCGATCTGACGGCGGAAGAGCGGGATCACGCTCCCCGAGGAGCCGAGCACGTTGCCGAAGCGGACGGAGATGAAGCTCGTCCCGTTGCCGTCGCGGGCGGCGGCGGCCTCGACGATCCACTCGCAGATGGCCTTCGTCTGGCCGAGGACGTTCTTCGGCCGGACGGCCTTGTCCGTGGAGACGAGGACGAAGCGCTTGGCGCCGTGCTCGGCGGCAACCTCCGCGAGCACCTTCGTCCCGAGGACGTTGTTTCGCACGGACTCGAGGGGGTTGGCCTCCATGAGCGGGACGTGCTTGTACGCAGCCGCGTGGAAGACCACCGACGGGTGGTGGCGCTCGAAGAGCCGCCGGATCTTCGCCGGGTCCTTCACGTCGGCGAGCGCGGGGACGGTCGACGTGTAGCTGCGCTCACGCTGGAGCTCGCCCTCGATGTCCACGAGGGCGTTCTCGGAGTGGTCGACGAGCACGATCTGCCCGGCGCCGAGGGCGGCGACCTGGCGGCAGAGCTCCGAGCCGATCGACCCGCCGGCGCCCGTTACGAGCACGGTCGAGCCGGTGATGTACGAGGCGATCGAGGGGACGTCGAGCTCGACGGCCTCGCGTCCGAGGACATCTTCCACCTGGACCTCGCGGAGCTGACGCGAGAGATTGAGGTCTCCCGTGATCAGCTCGTGAACCCCCGGAAGCGTCTTCACGGGGACGCCTGCGTCGCGACAGGCGTTGACGACCTTCTGGCGCACCTCGCCGGCGCCGGACGGAATCGCGATGATGACCTCGTCCGGGCGGTTGCTGCCGAGGAGCCCCGGGAGGCCGTCGGTCGTTCCGAGGACGCGGATCCCGTGCAGACGCATGTTCTTCTTCCGCGGGTCGTCGTCCACGAGCCCGATCGGGGTGTAGCCGAGACGAGGGCTCTTCTGCATCTCGCGGATGACGAGCTGCCCCGCGTCGCCGGCCCCGACGATGAGGGCCTCCTTGCCGCGGGCGACGAGGCTCCCCCTTCCCGGCCGCTCGATGAGCGTGCGCGCGAGCAGCCGTGCTCCGGTGACGAGCGCGAGAACGAAGAGCCAGTCGATGGCGATGACCCCGCGCGGCGCGCGCCAGCCGTCGACCGGGCGCCAGAGGTAGAGAACGACGACGGCGACCACCGACGCGACGGTGACCGCGAGGATCGCGCGCCACATATCCCTGATGGAGACGTACCGCCACCAGTGCTCGTAGAGGCCGAAGGCGATGAAGACGGCCACCATCACCCCGACCACCACCGCGAAGACGTCGAGCTCGAGGAACTCGTCGTAGCGCGGTGGGACTCCTTGGTCGAACCGCACCTGGAACGCGAGGTACCAGGCCAGCGCGACCAGGCCGGCGTCGGCGACGACCTGCCAGATCCGGTGCCTGCTCACGAGTCTCACGCGGCCGCACCTGCCGTGACCGCGGTTCGAATCGTCGCCACAACTGCCTCCTGCTGGCCCGCGCCGATTCCCGCCCAGAGCGGGAGCGCGATCGTCTCCCGCGCGGCGCGCTCGCTCTTGGCCAGGCTCCCCGGCGCATAGCCGAGCCCGGCGTAGACCGGCTGGAGGTGCAGGGGCGTCGTGTAGTAGGTCGCGCAGCCGATGTCCGCCGCGCGGAGGGCGTCGGCAATTCGGTCGCGCTCGGGGGAGCGCACGACGTACATGTGGTACACGTGGCCCGACTCGTCCTCCGGCAGCTCGCAGAGCTCGGCGAGCCCGAGGTCGGCATAGCGAGCCGCGGCCTCCCGCCTGGCCTGGTTCCACTCGTCGAGGTGCCCGAGGAAGAGACGCAGCGCCGCCGCCTGGATCTCGTCGAGACGGGAGTTCATGCCGACAGCCTCGAAGCGCTCTTTGTCTCGAGAGCCGTGGAAGCGCAGGAGCCGGACCCGCTCGGCGAGCTCGTCGTCGCTCGTGACCACGAGGCCGCCGTCGCCGAGGCCGAAGAGATTCTTCGTCGGGAAGAAGCTGAATGTGCCCGCCGCGCCGGCGGCGCCGACGCGCAGGCTCCCCAGGCTCGCACCGAAGGCCTGCGCGGCGTCCTCGACGACGAGCACGTCGCCCGGGAGCTGGTCGAGGGCGGCCGGCCGGCCGAAGAGGTGGACGGCGAGGATCGCCTTCGTGCGCCCCGTCAGCCGGGCGGCGGCATCGGCGGGATCGAGGTTGAGCGTCGCCGGGTCGATGTCGCAGAAGACCGGCGTCGCACCGACGCGCGAGACCGCCTCCGCCGTCGCGTAGAACGTGAAGGCGGGGCAGACGACCTCGTCGCCCGGCCCGACGCCGAGCCCCTCGAGCACGAGGACGAGCGCGTCGGTGCCGTTGGCGACGCCGACGGCGTGTCTCGCGCCGAGGTAGGCGGCAGCCTCCTCCTCGAAGGCGCGCACCTCCGGGCCGAGGATGAAACGGCCCGAGTCGAGGACGACCGCCAGGCGCTCCTTCAGCTCGTCGAGAAGAGGCGCGTACTGCGCCCTGACGTCGACGTGCGGGATGCTCATCGGCCGGGGGAAACGAGCCGAAGACGAGAAAAGGTCACGGCGGGCCAGTCTACCGGCCGGTCCCCTCGGCGGAACGCTCCTCCATCGCGCGGCGGCGGACGCGGCGGCGGTGCGCCCGGAACGCGAGCGCGGCCAGACCGGCGACGACCAGCGCGACGATGGCGTAGTCGGCGTAGCGGAAGCTCTCGTGGAACCGCTCCCAGCCGCTGCCGAGCGCGAGGCCGACGGCGGCAAGGCCGAAGCACCACGGGATCGTCCCGGCGAAGGTGAAGGCCGTGTAGCGGCCGAGCGGCATCTCGCCGATCCCGGCGGGAATGGAGATGAACGACCGGACGACGGGCAGCATGCGGGAGAAGAAGACCGCCGGGTCGCCGTAGCGCTCGAACCACCGGTCCGCCGTGTCGAGCTTGGCAGGCGTGACGTGGAGCCAGCGGCCATGGCGCTCGAGGTAGGGACGCCCGCCGTAGAACCCGATCGCCCAGCCGAGGATGGAGCCGAGCGTGTAGCCCACGGTCCCCGCGGTCGCCATGGCGACATACGCCCACGCCGTCGACTCGATCTCCCAGCCGAAGAGCGTGACCGTCGAGCCAGGGAAGGCGCCGACGGCGACCGCGCCCGCGTAGACCATGACGAGCTCGCTCGCCGCCGGGAGGAGCGCGTCGACGAACATGAGGATGAAGACGGCGTAGAGGCCGTAGTCGCCGATGACGCCGGTGACGGCCTCTGTGATCTCGGGCACCTATCGAGTCTAGTGACTCCGCCTAGCGAGCCATACGCAAGACGCGCACCGTGTCCCGCAAGGACACGGAACCGAGTCCGTTCGTCGCCGTGACGCGGATCGCGTACGTGCCGCCCTCCACCACGCGCCCGCCGGCGTTTCGCCCGTCCCACTGCCAGGCGTGCCGACCCGGCCCGAGCTCTCCGCGGAAGAGGACTCGGCGCACCTGTCCGTTGGCCGTGAGCACGGACACGACGAGCCGCGCACGTCGGGTGAGGACGACGGAGGCGCTCAGGCGGCCCCCCTGGCCCGGCGCGACACGCATCCGCTCCCGCGAGAGGCGGAGGAAGCCGAGCGTCCGGTTTACGCGGAAGATCCGCTCCATGCGGCTCTGAGCGCCGCTGGCCGCCTCGGTCGCCTCCACGACCCAGCGCCAGAGCCCCTCCGGCATGGCCGAGGCGCCGACGGTGCGGCGGATCACGCCCGGCTCGACGACGTCCTGGTAGCGCCACGCGACCGACCCGTCGGGGCGCAGAAGGCGCAGATCGACCGAGGAGCGCCGGACGACCTTCGCCGTGACGATCTTCGTGTCGCCGAAGCCGTCACCGTTCGGCGAGAGGATGGGCCCTGTCGTCCTAGGGGCGTAGATCCCGTAGTAGAAGAGCAT
>Ga0209859_1000100_pt1 | contig 18576 bp, 19 predicted proteins | sample GWRWS3_50_60_FD_187241 | JGI IMG/M metagenome (GOLD analysis project Ga0209859, IMG submission 187241) | Riverbed sediment microbial communities from areas with vegetation nearby in Columbia River, Washington, USA - GW-RW S3_50_60 (SPAdes)... | ecosystem: Environmental > Aquatic > Freshwater >... | reverse complement strand
CGACGGCGACGAGCGTGACACCCCCCGCGGCGAGCTTCCAGCGACCGAGCGCGCGCGGAAGCAGGAGGAGCAGCACGGAGATCGCCAGCGCCACGTACAGAACCCACATTGCGGTGTCGGCCGTGAAGGCGAGGTTGCGGTTCGCCATCGCCGCCGCTAAGAAGCACGACGTGCTGCTCATTGACGAGGCGCTCGCCACGGGAGACGCACGGTTCCGGCGGCGCAGCGAAGAGCGTCTCCACGAACTTCGCGAAGGAGCCGGCACGGTCTTCCTCGTGAGCCATTCGATCGGCACGATCACCGACACGTGCGAGCGGACGATATGGCTGGAGGCTGGCCTCATCCGCATGGACGGCCCGACCCAAGCCGTGGTCACGGCGTACGAGGAGTACATGACCAAGTGATGCCGCAGTCGCGGCCGTAGGGTCCGCCGAACCTGGAGTGCGGGCGTCTGGGCCGGCAGCTGTTCTGATCGACCTGCTCGACCAGGCTCAGGTCCATAATCGCGCCAACGGCTCGCGGCTGCCTCGGTGCGACCGGCGGCCTCTCGGTGCGGTGCACACCGTACGCCCCGCCGCCGGCCCGCCCGCCCACGTCGAGACCGCGTCAGCGCAGTGCGTCCCCGACATTGCATGCGTAGCGGCAGCATTGGCTCTGCCACTCCGTCGACGGTAATTCGATCCGAACCGGTGTTGCCAACTCCGCCGTGGAGGTCAATAGTACGAATTCCGCACATGGAGGAGACCCGATGACACGTTCGATACGTAAGAACCGCACGGTGCTGGGAGTTCTCGTTGCGGCTGTGGTTGTCCTAGCAGTGGCGCCGTCCGCGACCGCGGACGCCGGGATGGCGGCACCTCCAGGCAAGCCGCTGACGGTTATGACGAGGAACCTCTACCTCGGGGCGGACCTCAACCCGCCTATTCGGGCCGCCCTGGCGCAGCCCGCCGGCAGCTTCGCGCAGCTCGTCGCGCTGGCCAACGGCACACACGCCGCCCGCGCCATCGTTGACCAGACCAACTTCCCTGTCCGTGCCCGCCTGCTCGCGAACGAGATCGTGGCCACCCGGCCAGACCTGGTGGCTCTCCAGGAGGTTGCGCTGTGGCGACACGGTCCACTCGAGCTCAACCAGGTGGCCGTGTCGAACGCCACCACGGTCGACATCGACTTCCTGCAGATCCTCATGGACGCGCTGGCTGCGCAGGGGGCATCTTACATAGTGGTGCGGGTCCAACAGGAGGCCGACGTCGAAGCTCCGTCGTTCCTCGGGAACAACCCGTTCAGCCCGACGGCGGACGCGTCGGACGTCCGGCTGACGATGCGCGACGCGATCCTTATGAAGGTTGACCCAGGTCTCACCCTGCTCAACTCGGGAGGCGCCAACTACGCGACCCGCTTCGCCGCAGGTGTCGGCGCGATCACATACACATTCCTGCGTGGCTACGTGTGGGCGGACGTCCGAACGGGCACCAAGACGCTGCGCTTCATCGACACGCATCTGGAGGCGGAGTTCTCGATCTTCGCGCTGGGGCAAGCCAACGAGTTGCTGGCCGGACCCGCGGCCACCGACAAGACGGTCGTCATCGCCTGCGACTGCAACTCTGACCCGTTGAACAACAACGGCAAACCACCCGTCGACATGACGCCACACTCCGCGCCGTACAACTTCATCGTCGGCCAGGGATTCATCGACGAGTGGCTGCAGTTCGCGCCGGCCGAGCAGGGCTGGACCTCCGGCCTCTCCCAGCTGGTCAACGACGCCACCGCGGACGGCTTCGACCACCGAATTGACATGGTCTTTGCCCGTACGGCGGGCGGTCAGGTGGCCGGCGTGGACAAGGGCCAGGTGACCGGCGACGAGCTCCGCGACAGGGATCCTGCCAGCGGCTTGTGGCCATCAGACCACGCGGGCGTCGTGCTCAGGCTCCGCAGCTGGTAAGGCCGTCGGTCAGGGTCGCTGAAGTAACCGGGCACGTCAGCGGAACGAGTATGGCAACGGCGGACCGGCCCGAGATCGGGGTTTCACACCCTCGATCCGGGCCGGCTCCACGCCGTCCAAACCAGGTTGCGGCTGTTGGCCTGCCGGCCGGCGGGTAGCGTTCGGCTATGGCGTCTGAATCTGTGCACCGCAACGTCACCGTGGAGCGCCACGCGCCCGGTCGGTTCACCATCACCAACAGCCGAGGCGGCCGGCTCGCCATAGGCACCGGAGGCGACGTCGATTTCACCCCGACGGAACTGCTGCTCGCTGCGATCGGCGGTTGCACGGCGATCGACGTCGACATCCTGACGTCGCGCCGGTCCGAGCCCGACGCGTTTGAGGTACGCGTCGATGCCATCAAGGTGCGCGACGCGGACGGCAACCGACTCACCGATATCGAGGTGACGTTCCGCATCGCGTTTCCCGCCACGGCACAGGGCGATGAGGCCAGGGCGTTGTTGCCGGTTGTCGTGAAGAAGTCCCATGACCGGCTGTGCACCGTCAGCCGGACCATCGAGATCGGCACACCCATCGCAAACCGGGTCGAGCCATAGGGCCGGAGACTCCCATCAACTACGAGGGCATCATGATTCCAGGCATCGCTGCGGTTGTGGGCAGCCGAATGCTCTGTCCATGGTGGAAGAAGTCGGTTGGGTCGTAACGTGCCTTGACCTGCTGGAGGCGCGGATAGTTGGCGCCGTAGTACGCGGCCGACCAGTCCGCCAGATCCTCGTCGGCATAGTTCTGGTAGACCTCGCCGGTGAGGAACGGCCGCAGCGCCGCGGCAAGGCCGTCGACCCATGCGATGTTGGCTTCGGTCTCGCGGTCACGTTCCCACAGCGAGATGATCGAGATATAGAACAACGATGCCCGGTGCACAAAGGCCGTCGCATCGGCGGGTACACGGGCGATGGCGCCGCCGCCCAGCAGGTCGAAGCGGGCCATCGAGTATCCCGACGGAATCCGCCGGAACCAGTCAACGATGTGCGTGAATGCGTCGTCATCGAACCCGTCGTCGCGGAAGTAGCCGCCGCGCCACTTGGACTGTAGACCGTAAATGATCTCCTCGCCCAGGGACTGTTGCAGGTCGTAGTACGAGGTTGGTCCGAAGGTGTTGTACAGCGGCTGGCCGAGCGACCGGATGGGCGCAAGCTGTGCCTCCGCGTCGGACGGCGGGCCGACGTACAAGCCGTAGACCACCACGACCTTCTCCCCGTCGGGGTACGGGTCGGTCGTGAGCAACAGGTACAGCGATAGGCGATCGTCCTCGCGCCCGACGTACAGATCGCGGTAGGCGCGAAAGACGGCCTCCGCCTGTTCGATCGGCCATGCGATCAGACCACCGATGACGGTCTTCGGTACGGCGTCGAGGCGATACTTCAGGCGAATGACCACGCCGAAGCTGCCGCCACCCGCCCCTCGCAGCGCCCACAACAGGTCCGGGTTCTCGTCCTCGGCCGCCCGCAGCACGCGCCCGTCGGCATCGACCATCTCGGCTTCGAGGATGTGGTCGCAGCCCAGGCCAAAGCGTCGGCCTAACAGCCCGTACCCGCCACCCAGGCTGTAGCCGGCGTTGCGAACCGTGGGGCAATCGCCACCCGGCCCGGCGTAGCCGTGCGGCAGCCCTGCCTCTCCGGTGGTGGCGACGTCGACGTAGGTGACGCGATCGAGGTCACGCCAGCCGCAGCCCGCCTCGGCGACCGCTGTGGCTGCGAGCGGATCGAAACCCACACCTCTCATCGACCCGGTATCGACCACCAGGCCTCCGTCAACCAAGGAGAATCCACAGGCGTGGTGGCCACCTCCCCTAATGGAGACCGGCAGACCGACGTCGCGGGCGAAGCGCACCGCCTCGACCACATCGTCGGTGTCGCCGCACCGGCACAGAATCGCCGGCCGCGTCCTGATACGGGTGTTGAAGAGCACGCGGGCGCCCTCGTACCACGGATCCGAAGGAGTGACGATGACGCCTCGGAACCTGCTGCGAAGGGTGGAAAGATCAGGGCGCACCGGACATCCTCGGCGGTTCGGGCCGGGGTCGCTGCCCGCGTCGCATGTCGACCGCAGTCACGGACCCCGATTGGATGAGGGACCGTGTCATTGTCCACGCACATCCTCAAAGAGCGCAGCCCCTCCCGCAGTCCCATTCCACGTCGAGTACGGCTCTGAGGTCACCGGCACGACAGGGCGCAATCCCGCGCTTCCTTGGCGACGAACGCGTTACGACTGACCGGTACCAACGCGCCACATTCCCGCTCAGCGGCTTCACGGCATCCACGCTCCCGAGGCGTTGTTTCAACGTCTCGTGCCGGCTAGGCTAGGGGGTATGACGATAGCCGCGTGGCCGGTGGTGGACAGGCACCGCGTCGTGCACGCCTACAAGCCTGGCGAGCCTTCCGCATCGGAGGGTCCATTCCGGACCTTGCGGGGCCACGCGTGGGCAAGCTCAGGGGTACGCGTTACCCGCCGCGCCGGTGGCCATCTCGTCGGCCAGATGACCGTCTTCAGCTCACTCAACGTCGAATCCGCTCGTCTGGCGCGGCATGGGAATCCCGACGCCGCGGTGCGGGTGGCCCGCGCGGCGGCCACGTTAGAGGCTGGACCTGAGTTCACAAGGCTCCAGCGCATCCTGTCTGATCTGCCTGGCCACGACGCGGAGCGCGTAGTCGAAGGAGTGATCCCCGAAGCTGCGCCGGCTGCGCTTGCGGAGGCGCTGAAGGCGGTAGCTCGGCGCACCGAGCAATTGCGGGCCGGTGAGTCGATTCTGACGACGTTGGCGGAGGTGATCGCGGGCCGGATCGCAGAAGTGCACGAGGGGTACGTAGTCCTCGTTCGGGTGAGCGGCCCAGCGGCGATGGTCCCCCGGTGGATGGCGATCGCCGCACAACGTGACAAGGTCGGTGAGCTTCTCGCCTTGGTGATGGACAAGCTCGACAATGCTAGTGCGGTCGTCGAGGCGGTGCCGGCCATCGATGTCGATGACGACGCGGTGGAACGTGCGTTCAGCCCGTTCGGTCGCGGCGACGCGCGGGTGCGTGACCTCACCGGGGCGGACGAACGCCTGCTGGCCAGTGAACCCCAACCGCTGCGGATTCTTGTGCCGGTACTGATCGACGCATGACCGAACCCGAGTGGCGCGTCCGCTCCGGACGACCCTCCGATCGTGATCTGCTGGTCTCGTTCACCTGCGCGGACGCCGCGATCGGCTGGCAGGTCGAGGTGGAGCAGTTCATCCGGAGCCAACTGGTCAATTGGACTTTCGACCCGCACGCCGTCAGCGGCGACCCACGATTGCTGCTCGCCTTCGTCACGGCGACCGAGGAACGTCGCTGTGTACGGCATTGATGGCCACCTGAATCTGGGTACGGGCCGGGCTGGTTGCGCCGGAGGCATCGCCGCACGATGGCCTGGCCTTCGGCGATGAGGGCGCGATCCCAGAGCCCGCGGTCCTGGTCGGCCAGCAACACGAGCTCGCCACCTCCGGTCGTACGGGCGGCCCGACGCGACTTTACGAGCAGCATGAGCGCGAGCAGCCCCTGAACCTCCGGATCGTCGGGCATGACCTCGGCCAGGAGCCGGCCGAGGCGGATTGCCTCCGTGCAGAGCTCCTCGCGGACACGCAGGTCGCCCGAGCTCGCCGCGTAGCCCTCGTTGAAGATGAGGTAGACGACGGCCAGCACGGCGCGTAGGCGGTCCGGGAGGTCGGCCTCGTTCGGGACGCGGTATGGGATGCGCGCGTCGCGGATCTTGCCCTTGGCTCGGACCAGCCGCTGGGCCATGGTCGGCTCGGGGACCAAGAAGGCGCGCGCGATCTCCGCGGTGGTGAGCCCGCCCAGGAGCCGCAGCGTCAACGCGACCTGGACGCCGGTGCCGAGCGCCGGTGACAGCACGTGAAGATCAGGCGCAGCCGGTCGTCGCGCACGGCACCCTCCTCAACTGGCTCATCGCGGGCATACAGCAGGACTGCCTGGGCGTGCCGGTCTGCGCGGGATGCCTCCCGGCGGAGGCAGTCGATCGCACAGTTGCGGGCGGTTGTGATGATCCATCCCGCTGGGGTCGGGGGCAGGCCTGTGTACGGCCATCGCCGCACCGCCGCGGCGAACGCCTCCTGCACCGCGTCCTCGGCGATGTCGATGTCACCAACGGCGCGGATCAGGACAGCGACCGCGCGGCCGTACTCCTCGCGGAACACACGGTCGATCTCCGACACGGGCAGCAGCGGCACGCCGCGATCAGTCCTCGGTCTCGCCCCGGAACGGCCGCACCTCGACCGGCAGGGTAACCGCCCGAGCCAGTTTGCCGGCCCATTCGAGCGCCGCGTCGAGATCCGCTGCCGTGATGACGGTGAACCCGCCGAGATGATGGAAGATCCCTCCTGTCTCGATCCCGACCGCCGGGACCGTGCTTACTTCTCACCCCCCATACGAACGACTTCTGCCCGGATCGACATGGGACATGGCCCGGCCCCAGAACCGGACGGGTTCTGGGGCCGGGATCGGAGGTAGAAGACGGCGTCAGGCCACGGTGAGAGCCGTGTCGTCGGTCACGAACGAGGTCTGGAGCGAGAAGTCCTCAACGCCCAGGAACCTGAGGGTAACGGTCTGGCCGGCATAGGACGCCAGATTGAACGACTTCTGGCTGTAGCCGGCCGCTTCGTTGAGGTTGCTGTAGGTCGCCAGCGTCGTCGTAGATCCGGCGATGACCTGCACCCTCAGCGTGTCGTACGCGATGGTGGTCGTCGTTTCACTCGAGTCGATGTGCAGCCAGAAGGTCAGCGTGTAGGAGGAGCATCCCGCTGGCAGTGTCACCGTCTGACTCAGTGTGTCGGTGTGCGACGAGCCGTAGCCGTCCAGCCATGCGTTCCAGGTGCCGGAACGGGGCGGCTGGCCGCTGGAGGCCCACTGTCCAATCACGCCAGAGCTGGCCGTCCAGGACGTGATGCCTGACTCGAAGCCGGGGTTGGCTAGCTTCTGGCCGGGGCTGGCACATCCGCCGCCGCCACCCGTCACGGTGAGCGAGAACGGCGCGGTGTGCGTGGCCGATGTGCCGGTGCCCGTGATCGTCACCGGGTAAGTGCCGACAGGCGTGGACGCCGAGGTGGTGATCGTCATCGTCGACGAGCCGCCGGAGGTGACCGACGACGGGTTGAACGACGCGCTCGCCCCAGATGGGAGACCGCTGGCGGACAGGGTCACTGTCTGGGCGCTGCCCGACGTGGTCGCCGTGCTGACGGTGGCGTTCACCGAGCCGCCGGCCGCGGTCGAGTCGGAGGTCGGGGAGACCGCGATGGAGAAGTCGTTCACCGGCGGGGTGCCGTTGACGACGAAGAGCAGCCGGTTCGGCGATCCGGTGCCCGGATTGGAGATAACGCCGGTCGTGGCGTTGTTGACCAGCGAGTCGCGCACCTGCTGCGGAGTGAACGACGGGTTCTGAGCGAGCACCAGGGCCGCCGCACCGGCGACGTGGGGGGTCGCCATGGACGTACCGCTGATCGTGTTCGTGGCCGTGTCGCTGGTGCGCCAGGCCGAGGTGATCGACGACCCCGGGGCGAAGATGTCCAGACAGGTGCCGATGTTGGAGAACGAGGACCGGGCGTCCGTGCTAGTGGTCGAGCCCACCGTGATCGCGTTCGGGGTGCGGGCCGGTGACCTGTTGCACGCGTTGGCACCGTTTTCGTTGCCCGCCGCGACCGCGTAACTCACGCCGTCGGCGATCGAGTTCGTCACGGCGTTGTCGATGGCGGTGTCGATGCCGCCACCAAGGCTCATGTTCGCCACGGCCCGCTCACCCGGGTCGTGGTCGCCGGTGACCCAGTCGATGCCGGCCACCACCTGCGCGGTGGTTCCACTGCCGGCGTTGTTGAGGACCCGGACGCCGACGAGCGTGACACCCTTGGCGACGCCGAAGGAGGTGCCGCCGACGGTGCCGGCGACATGTGTGCCGTGTCCATGGCCGTCGTCGGCGCTGCCGCCGTCGATCGCATCGAAGCCGGTCACCGCCCGGCCGCCAAAGTCGTTGTGGGTGAAACGGATGCCGGTGTCGATGACGTATGCCCGTACGCCGCTGGCTGTGGTGGGATAGGTGTAGCTGTTGTTCAGCGGCAGGTTGCGTTGGTCGATGCGATCCAGTCCCCAGGACGGTGTGGGTGATTGTGTGGCCGAGATGCTGTAGATCCCGTTCTGCTGGACGTACTCCACGGCGGGACTGGCGGCAAGCCGGCGCGCGGCGGCCTCGCCGAGTGAGACCTCGAAGCCACGCAGCGCGTGGCGGAACGTATGGCCGATCGCACCGCCGTGGGTACGGGTGAGACCACGGGCAGTGGCGTCGACACCATCGCGTTGAAGCGCAGCCGTGTTCTTGAGTACGACGATGTAGCTACCGGCGACGGCTGTGGTTCCAGCCGGCCGGATGTCATCGCCCGGCGGCGCCGCGGAAGCAGCGGACGGGCCCGCAAGGTTAAGAGCGACAAGGGTGGCGGTCGTCAACACCCCGGCCGTGAACCAGCGGCGGTGTCTACTTGGGACTGTCATCTCCCATTTCCTCCCCTTCTGCGTCGGATCGTTCGTCCAACGACTCGTGGCGTTAAACGAACGTCGATTTGTTGCAGAGGGTAGGGCCTAGGAGTGTGAGTCAACAGAGATTGAAGTTCATGCAAATAGCTGGTATACGCAGATCGTCTCGCGGGGGGCTTCGGCTCAGCCGGACCCGGCGAAGAAGTTGACGGCGCCAGCGACGACGGTCGCTGCGCCGAACGGGCAGTAACGACCATGGCCTCACAGCTGGCGGCGCAGCCTTAGCGGGTCGCGCGGTCGGCGCCGCTCTCGAGCCGTTCCTTCAGGTTCTGATAGCTCATCGGCGCGCCCTGTTGTGCCTGCCTGCGGACGAGCGGCAGAAGCGGCTTGCCGATCCCGTGTCCCTCGAAGTCGAGCGCGATCGTGACTCGCGACCGCGCGCCGTTGTTGAGAGGCTCGACGGTGATGCTCACGTGTGGCCTGATCGGTCCATCGACACCGTGGACGGCCCAGCTCCTGGGAGGACTGATCTCCGTTATCTGCTGCGTCATCGTCCGCTCGGCGCGACCAATCCGGCGAGTTGTGGTGAACCTCGAGCCCAGGCTGGGCACTCGATCTCCCGCTATGCGTACGCTCACGACGTCCTTCTGCCACTCGGCGAACCGCGAGGGGTCGGTGACATACGCGAAGACCTCGTCGGGCGTACGAGCGATTTCGATGTTGGACACGATTGGTGGCATGGCTCCTCCTACTTGTCACATCGCCCGGGTTTGGTTCGTCACTCTTATGACGAAACGCGACGAAGGAATGTGACCGTGAACGAGGGCGATTGGCTGGCGCGGCGGTTCGAGGCCAACCGTACTCACCTGCGGGCGGTGGCATACCGGATGCTCGGCTCGCTGAGCGAGGCCGACGATGCCGTTCAGGAGTCCTGGCTGCACCTCAGCCGCTCCGACACCAGCGGTGTCAAGAACCTCGACGGATGGCTGACGACGGTCGTGGCGCGGGTGTGCCTGGACATGCTGCGCTCTCGCACGTCACGGCGCGAACAGCCGCTGGACGCCCACGTGCCCGAGCCGATCGTGAGCCGCGAAGACGGGGTCGACCCCGAGCACCAAGCGCTGCTGTCCGACTCGGTAGGTCTCGCGCTGCTCGTGGTCCTCGAAACGCTGACTCCCGCGGAACGGCTCACGTTTGTGCTGCACGACATGTTCTCCGTGCCCTTCGACGAGATCGCTCCCATCATTGGCCGCTCCCCCACGGCGGCACGCCAGCTCGCCAGCCGCGCACGCCGCCGGGTCAAGGGGGCTGCCACAGTTCCCGACGCCGATCTCGCCCGCCAGCGAAGAGTTGTCGACGCCTTCCTCGCCGCGGCGCGCGACGGTGACTTCGACGCGCTTCTTGTGGTGCTCGACCCTGACGTTGCGGTCCGAGCCGACTACGGTGCCGTGCCTGCTGGTGCATCGAGGGTGGTCCGCGGTGCGCAGGCCGTGGCCAAGCAGGCACTGACCTTCTCGCGTCTTGCCGAGTTCGCACAACCGGCGCTGGTGAACGGAGCCCCGGGAATCGTCGCGGCTCCAGGGGGACAGCCGTTTGCGGTCATAGGCTTCACGGTTAGGCGCGGGAAGATCGTCGAAATCGACATATTTGCCGACCCCGCGCGCCTCCGCCGGCTCGACCTGGCGGTCCTCAACGACTGACGCACCTACCGACCGCGCAGCCGCAAGAACGCTGGCGGCGGCGACCGTGCATGGCGCGCAGATCAGGACTCGAACAAATCGCTGACGGTGGTCGCGGTGACGGCTCGACGGACCCACGTTTCGAGTTGATCGAGGTCCGCGCAACCGGTGATCCGCTCCCGGGCGTCATCGGGCACGTCGATATCGCGGGCATCGAGAACCATGAGCACCGCCGCAGCCTCCCCTTCGGCTCGGCGCTTATCGGCGAAGTTGCGCAGGAAGTCGCTGCGGAACTCGGCGTTCGCGGTGATCGACATCAGTAGTTCCTCCAGATCATGTTGGGCCGCCTTAGGCAGGCCCGCGAACACGAGGTCATAGTACAGCCGCTCATGGTCCTCATCGACCTTCCGCAACGCCGCCAGCAACGCCTGGAGGACCTGCTTTCGACCGGGTTGGCCACCGTGGGCCAGCGCGGAGAGCACAGTCAACTCCGGGTTGCGGCTGGCCACCGCTGGATCAGTAACCACCGGAACCCGGTCCGGGCCCAACACCAACGGAGTCATCACACATCCGGGATACGAGACCTCGAACGGTTGGGCACACCAATTGGCCACACCGGCGTCGTCACAGAGGACCAGCAACGCGGTCGTGCAGTCCAGGCGGGCCCGCAGCGTGGTCAGGTAAACCGGCCAGGTCAGGCGCTTCCTTGGGACGCAGCTCAACTGAGCCTCGATCACCACCGCGAACACCGGCTTGTCGCGCAAGGTGAACGTGACCACCGCATCCGCCCGGTACTCCGTGGGCGTAACACTGGTGAAGTCACTGGACTCCAGCCGCGTCTCCCCGAACTCAGGCAGCCTCACCTTGAGTGGACCGGCCAGAATCTCCCCGGCGAACGCCGGACGCTGCCGAACGAACTCAACGAACACTTCATGCAGACTCGAAGGCACGGCGTGACCGTAACGGAGGCTATTGATAGTACCGGGTGGTCACCCCAACGATAGGCGTCACTAGTCACCGGAGTGCGGTCCACCTCTGTCTCTTATGGACTGTCCTCCATGGACCTCCCACTCGAGCAACTGCCAGGCATTCGCCGATCAAGGCGGATCGTCGATGCGATTACAAGGTGACCACTGGCTGCGTCGACGATTTCGCGATGAACCTGACCAGTTGGTAAGGCGGACCGGCGAACTGACCCTACGACGGCCGCGGCCTGGCCGCAGCTGATGCCAGCAGGCGGGTTCCGCTCCCGTTCGAGCCACGCCCAATTACCTTGACCGTCTGTTCTCGCTACTTGGCGATTTCCCAGATGTGGCCGCCGGGATCGCTGAAGCTGGCGGTTCGCACCCCCCAAGGCCGATCCATCGGGCCGTTCAGAAATTCCACTCCACGATTGGCCAGCTCCGCGCACATCTGGTCCACGTCATCCACCTCGATAGTGAACTGAATGCGGGAACCGGCCTCGCGACTCGCCACCACCGCAGGCTCGATGAGCTCCCGCGCCGCTGCGGCCTTGAGCAAGTTGATGATTGTGTTCCCGAAATTGAACACGGCCGAATCGGCGTCCTCGAACGCTACCGGCAGGCCGAAAACCTCCTGGTAGAACCCCTTCGTGGCCTCCAGATCCTCGACGAACAGGGTGACGGCTCCGACACCACTCGGCCACGAACCCATCTCCGTACCTCCTCACGGATAGTCACAACCACAAAGGATCTTCTCTTGTTCACACCGTACACAGCGCGTCTGTCCCGGCTCCAACGGACTTCGAGCAGGGCCTGGGGAGCTCGGGCAGCCAGGATCTGGGGCGGCAACATTCCGCCCCAACCGAGGGGGGCACTCCAGGCAAAGTGGATGTTAAGAACACTTGACATGATGTCTGCCTCACTGTACATTCGGCTTGCCGCCAGCGCTTGACAGGGGGAGTGGGTATGTCGTTCGAGGAAAAGGGCAACTGGGTCTACCTCGTGGTCAGCGTCGGCACGTACGCGGCCTACCTCGCCATCATCCTCGGGCGGGCGGACGGTATCCCTCTCGCCGAGGTGTCCTACGTGTCGACGATGCTATGGACCATCGGCATCGCCATTGTCTTGTCGATCGTCGGCCGCATCGCGGTTGCGATTGCCAAACCTAGCGAGGCCGATAAGAGCGATGTACGGGACAGGGACATCAACCGCTTCGGCGAGTATGTCGGCGGGATCGTCCTCGGCATCGGCATGGTGGTGCCGCTCGGCTTGGCGATGGCAGAGGCCGACTACTTCTGGATCGCCAACGCGATATATGCGGCATTCGTCGTGTCGTCGCTCGTCAGTACGCCCGTGAAGCTCGTCGCCTACCGCCGAGGCCTGTAGCCGTGGGCAAGCCCACCAACGTCACCAACTCGATCCGCGCGCTGCGGTTCGCGAACGGCGAGATGACGCAAGCGGAACTTGGCGGTCGGGTCGGGGTGACTCGGCAGACAATCATCGCCATCGAACAGGGGCGCTACTCGCCCTCCCTCGAAATGGCCTTCCAGATCGCTCGAGTGTTCCAGGTACCGCTCGACGACGTCTTCCAGTACCCCGACACGGAGGAGTAGTCACCACATGTCTCACAAACCCAACGGTCGGGTGACAACGATGAAGGCGATCGCCTACGACCGGTACGGCTCGCCGGATGTCCTGGAGCTCAGGGACGTTCCGACGCCCACGTGCAACGACGATCACGTGCTGGTACGGATCCGCGCGGCCGCCGCCAATCCTTTCGACTGGCACCTTCTGCGTGGCGATCCGTATCTCGTCCACCTGGCTATGGGCCTACGCAAGCCTCGTCGGGCCATGATCCTCGGCAGCGATGTGGCCGGGGTGGTCGAGGCCGTGGGTGTTGACGTCACGCGGTTCCGTCCCGGTGACGAGGTCTACGCCGTGACCGAGGTCGGTGGCTTCGCCGAGTACGTCAGCATCCGGGAGCCCCGGGTTGCGCTAAAGCCCGCCACGCTGACGTTCGAGCAGGCCGCCGCCGTCCCGGTGGCCGCACTCACGGCGCTGCAGAGTCTGGGGAACGGGGAGCGGGTCAAGAAGGGGCAGAAGGTCCTTATCAACGGAGCGTCGGGGGGAATCGGGACGTTCGCCGTACAGATCGCCAAGTCGTTCGGCGCCGAGGTCACAGGCGTGTGCAGCACGGCGAAGGTGGACATGGTCCGGTCGATCGGCGCCGACCACGTCATCGATTACACCCGGCAGGACTTCGCCCAAAGCGGGAGGCGCTACGACCTGCTGCTCGACACCGTGGGGAACCGGTCGCTCTCGGATTTCAGGCGGGCGCTGACACGCACGGGCACGTTTGTCATTGTCGGAGGCGGCGGCGGCCGCTGGCTCGGGCCCATGTCGCAGAGGGTGAAGGCGGCCCTGGCGTCGCCATTTGTGAGTCAGCGGATTGTCCTAGTGTCCTGCAATCCGATCGGGAAGGACCTGGAGATCCTGCACGGGCTCATCGAGACGGGGAAGGTGACGCCGGTTATCGATAGGACGTATCCGTTGGGCGAAGTACCCGACGCCATCCGGCACCTGGAGGAGGGACACAACCGAGGCAAGATCGTCATCACCATCGGCGACTCAACGAAGGTTGACATCCGATGAAGGCGATTGTCCAAGACAAGTATGGCTCGCTTGATGTCCTGAAACTCCGAGAGATCGACAAGCCGGTGGTCAAGGACGATGAGGTGCTGGTACGCGTTCACGCGGCATCCGTCAGTCCTGACGTCTGGCACGTCGTGAGAGGCCTGCCGTACGTACTCCGCATCATGGGGGCCGGACTGCGCAAACCAAGGAACAGTGTGCCGGGAACCGATATGGCCGGGCAGGTTGAATCGGTTGGCCAGAACGTGACACGTTTTCAACCGGGCGATGAGGTATTCGGCGAGAGCGTCAGGGGCCACCAGTGGCACAACGGCGGCGCTTACGCCGAGTACGTGTCTGTTCCCGAACGCGCGTTGGCGCTGAAGCCGGCCAACCTCACGTTTGAACAAGCCGCCGCCGTACCCACCTCCGGATTCATCGCACTGCAGAGTCTTCGCGATCAGGGACAGGTGCGGGCAGGACAGAAGGTTTTGATTAACGGTGCAGGTGGCGGTGTGGGTACCTTCGTCGTGCAGCTTGCCAAGGCGTACGGGGCAGACGTGACCGCTGTGGATAGTACGAGGAAACTGGAAATGCTCCGATCGATCGGCGCAGACCAGGTCATTGACTACACGCAGGAGGACTTCACCCAGCGTGGTGAACGCTACGATCTCATCGTCGATATTCCGGGGAACCGTTCACTTTCAGACTACAGGCGCGCGCTCACAGCCAAGGGGACTTACGTCCTCATCGGGCACGATCTTTTTGGAGCCTCGGCCGGTCGTTGGATCGGAAGCATGCGTCGCGTATTCAAACAGCTCGTGGTGTCACCGTTCGTAAGTCAGCGGATCAACCCGCGCGTTTCGATGAAAACCAAAGACCGCCTGGCTGTCTTGAAAGAGCTCATTGAAGCCGGAAAGATCACACCGGTCATCGACAGAACGTACCCGCTGAGCGAAGTTCCCGAGGCCATCCGTCATCTGGAACGGGGCCACGCTCAAGGAAAAGTCGTCATCACCGTGTGAGGCGGAGGCCGCCGGTCAGGTCACAGGATCTCGGCACAAAGCCGGTTCCCGATCCGCATGTGCTCCACACGATCTGTCGGAGGCTGGGTCGCCCGCCCGCCTTTGACCACCGCCGTGGCGCCGTTGCTACCCCCACAGCGGAGACGCCCTTTCACGTCGTCTTAGATCCAATGTGGACGACCGGTGCGTGATAGGTGCGCTTACGGATGGACGAGGCCATGCGAGCGGGCAAATTGGTAGAGGATCTGGTCCTCGTCCATCGGCACGTCACCCCAGGGCAGGTAGAAGCACTCTCCGTCGAGTTCGATTGAGGATAGACTGTCGCGCCATTCTTGAAAATCGGTCATACGCATAACCGCGTCGCGAAGCCCTGGCCGCGCATCGAGCTCGACCGACTCCCACGACCTGCCTGATCTGTTCACCTGTAATTTCCCATGGATTCGATGGGTCGGCGCCGGCCCCACGGCGATGAAAGGCGTACTGGCGTCATGCCGACACCTCACTGCTGCGAAATCGATGCACGCAATATTATCACGACGATCCGAGTAGCGAGTTGGGAAGGAGCAGCGATGCATGCGAGCGAGCGTACGACGACCCTGGCCGCGCAGGCGTTTCATGACACACCGGAGCTACGGGAGCAGGCGCGTAGCTCCGACACGTTTGCGGAGCTGGTTGACGGCGCCCAGCGTGTGACGTTAGACGGCGACGGACGGGTGCTATTCCTGGTCGAGGGAGATCTGCTCTATGACGAGGACGAGCTGCAGCTCTACGCGCTCCAACGGGAGGCGGCCCAGCGGGCCCGCCTCGCCGGTGTAGCAACCGCTGTCGACCTTGACCCTTCGGCCTCCCTGATAGCCATGGCGCCTGGTGGGCGCATCGTGCGATGGAAGCCCGGCCTCGTGCTCCGCTACTGCGTATTGCGCAGGAGCTTCCCGACGCAACAGCAGTACGAGGTGGTACGAACCAACCTCGCTGCCGCGACGGAGGCTTGGCAAGGCGTGTGTGGCATCGAGTTCGAGCATGCGGCCGCCCACGACGACGCGCCGGACCCGAGCCTGGAGCCTGGCGAAATAGGCCCTGGCCTCGTCTTCACCGTTCGGTATATCGACGCGGAAGGGCTCTTTATCGCCGCTGCATTCTTTCCGACTTACCCGCCCGCGCGGCGCCGCGTGTTCATCGACCCGTCGTATTTTGCCCCGCAGCTACGGTTCGATCGGATCGGGGTGCTCCGGCACGAGTTGGGTCACGTGCTTGGCTTCCGCCACGAGCACATTCGAAGTGGTGCACCGCCTGTGTGTCCGGACGAGTCCACCTTCGATATCGCCAATCTCACGGCCTATGATCCGCAGTCGGTGATGCACTACTTCTGTGGCGGCGTCGGCTCGCCCGATCTGGCCATCACCGCGCTGGACCGAGTAGGCGCGCAGAAGGTCTACGGCCTGCCGTTCTCGTCGCTGCTTCTGGTGCAGTAGCAGCTTCGCCGAGGAGGAATATGGCCCACGATCCGGGCCTTCGACAGGCCACAAGTCCTCAACGGCGGCTGCCCAAGACCGCGTAAGAGAGCGTCCCGGCGACGGCGAGGATGGCGGCCGCTACGGTGGCCGCCCGGGTGTCGATCGGCTGCACCATCCAGGTGAGCATCACCTTGTACGTCGGCCGGGTGGGCGGCTCCCCCATCGGCGGCGCGTACCGCAGCACGAGCACCGTCCAGATCACCGGCAGCAGCGGTGCCCGGTCAGCGCCGACGACGGCCGCGCCGAGCGCCACCAGCCCGGCCAGCCCGGCCACGTTGCGCGCGATCTGCCCCGTACCGGCCATCTGCTCGCCGACGAGCGCGGTGGCGGCGAGCAGGCCGACCACGGCGGCGCCGGCCACAATGACGTGTGCGGCCCGCCGCGGCGGCCAGGCGATCGCCGAGGCCCGGTCCAGATCGTGGTCGGCGCCGGCGAGGCCCTGACCGAGGGCGGCGGTGCCGGCCAGCGCGGCCAGCAAAGCGACCAGCACCCGGCTCTGCGGGTGGTCGACCACCAGGCCGATGGCCCACAGCGCAACCGCGCAGACCAGCACCGCCGTCGCCGTCGCTGGTACCGCGCGCGAGCGCAGGTACAGCGCCAACGGTCTCACCGCGCGGCACCGGTGAGCATGTCCAACCGGTCGCCCTCGGCGCAGGTCCGCTCGGCATCCCGGAATGCGGTCACGCGGGCACGCTGCTCGTCGGCCGCCAGGCCGCGCACGGCGGTCAGGGCCTCGCGCGCCAGTGGCCCCTCGGGCCCCTCGGGCCCCTCGTCGCGCCCTTGCGCCGCGGCCAGGTCCCGGTCGAGGAGCCAGGCCGCGACGACGAGCCGCGCGGCCAGATACTCGGTCTCCGGTTTCTCCCGCGTGCCCATGAGATTCGCGCACGGCGGGACGCCGGCGCCAATCAGCATGAGGAACAACAGGTCCTCGGAGGTGTACTCCACGCCATCCTCGAAGAACGAGATGCGCACCGCCAGGGTGTCGCGCGGCTGCGGATCCTCGGGACCCTTGTCGGCGGTCTGCACCACGACCCTTGTGGGCGCGGGGGGCAGCTTCGCCGCGAGGACCGCCAGCGCCTGACGGGCAGGACCGCGCACCTGATCCAACGCGTGGGAGTGAAGCCGCGTGATACAAACCTCGGGCTCGTCGTCGGTGCATACAACCTCGGTGGCGCGGCGATCCTGGATCCAGGCAACGGAGAGCGTGCTGGGCATCGCCGGCACCGCGACCGCCGCGCCGAGCAGGAGCGGCAGGACGGCGGCCACCCGGGTGCTGGGCCGGGATGTTGCGAACAGGGCGAGCCCGGTGGCGGCCACGGCCGCAAACCACAGCGCCTGCGAGAGGTTCGCCCGGGCGGAGAGCATCTGGAGGGCGAACCCACCGTCGCGCGGACCCTGCAGGTACGGGAAGAGCAGGAACGTCCCCGGATCGCGGCTGTCCTGCGCGACGATCATGGGTGACACCGCCAGCGAAAAGAAACCGATCACCGCGAGCATCGGCGCGGTCAGCGGCGACGGCAGCAGCCTACCGATGGCCAAGCCGAGCCAGATCGCGCCGACCATGGCCAGCGCACCGAGTGCGATGAGCGGGATCGCTCCGAGCGAGAAGTACCCATCGAGGTGCCGCAGGTGGGCGGCGGCACCGGCGAGCATGACCAGGTAGGCGGCGACGGCGGCGATCGCCATCGCGGTGGCGATCGGCAAGACCCGCTGCCAACGCGGCCGAGGTGTGGTGGCCAACAACTCCTCGATCCGGGAGCGGCGCTCGCGGATGCCCTGCCAGGCGCCGGCCGCCAGCGCGAGCGGCCAGGTCAGCTGCAGGATGTCGCGCTGAAAGATGACCAGCTCCATCCAGAAGCCGTACGGCGGGTTGCTGGCGAAGAGCACAAACACGCCGACCGCGGCGATGAGCGCTGCCGCCCCCAAGGCCACCGATCGGCGCAGCTCGATGCGAAGGATCCGGGCGCCCATCACGATGCCGTCTCTGGACTCGACGCCGTCTCGCGGTGGCGGCGCAGGATGGCCGAGTAGCCACGCTCGGCCGCGCTGTCCCCGGCGCCAGCGTCCTCGCCGGCTGCGGCGGCGAGGTCGGCCGGCACGCCCTGGAAGACCAACCGGCCGTTGTCGATGAGGACCACGTCGGTGCACGCGGCCGCCACGTCCTCGACCAGGTGGGTCGAGACCAGCACGCAGGTGTCGGTACCGAGCTGGCGCAGCAGCGCCCGGAACTGCATGCGCTGGTCGGGGTCCAGCCCGGCGGTGGGTTCGTCCA
>Ga0209859_1000099_pt1 | contig 18588 bp, 15 predicted proteins | sample GWRWS3_50_60_FD_187241 | JGI IMG/M metagenome (GOLD analysis project Ga0209859, IMG submission 187241) | Riverbed sediment microbial communities from areas with vegetation nearby in Columbia River, Washington, USA - GW-RW S3_50_60 (SPAdes)... | ecosystem: Environmental > Aquatic > Freshwater >... | reverse complement strand
ACGATGAATGGCAGGTCGTCCGTCGCTACATGAGCGCCGAGTCGCTTGCCAAGGCGAGGCTCGAGGTCATCGATGGTGAGGCAACTGAGGAGGTGAGGGCGAGCTCGTCGCAGCGAGCTGACGGTCAGGATGACGCTGTGGACTTACACCAACTTGACGGACTCGGCCCGAGAAGGCCCCAATGGTGTCACCTGCACGATGAGTGCGCAAAACGAAGATCTGTTGATCGGGAACGCAAGACAGTAGGGTCCGCGGACCTGCTGTACCTGGAATTTCTCGGCCATCGTGAGGCTCGGTCGCAACCGGGGCCGAAGAGAAGGGCCCTGCGCGGAGTCTTCACGCGATGCCCCGAATTTCGGACTGTGGGGCCCGAATGAGATGGAGCGGTAGCGATACAGAGCGCAGGCGGCGCGATTCCGTAGAACATCGCCGATCCTTTCGACATTGGCCCCCGCGCCGTCTGATGACAAGGTCTCCACCACCGCTGCACTCAAGCCGCTCACGTTCCGTCCCCCAACGCGACCTATCTCGCCACAGCGCTCGTGCGCGAAGGCCTGGGAGCTGCGCTTACGACGCCCGCTTCGCACGACTGATCGCCTGATCTGGCATCGAGCCCCCTGCATCTATATGACCAGGCAACCCTGAACCGCTTCGCCCTTCCAGGGACACAGCAGCCGGCCCCTCAACGAGCAACGTAGCCAGCCGCCTTCCATCGATGAGCTCGATCCTTTGATCGCGCGCGAGACCAATAGCCGGTTTGGTGAATGAGGACGTGGTAACGAAGACGCCCCTGTCCGCACGGTGGTGCATGAAGATCATTCCCACAAATGTCTGCACGTCCCTGCTTCCCACCTTGCGACCGGGTGCGTACCGCTTGCACTGGATCATCAGCGCCCGCCCCTCAGCATCCCGGCACTCGATATCTACGGCGAGATCGCCGGACCGGCCGACCGTTCGCACACGGCGGTATCCAAGTTCGCGAAAGAGGCCGGCGATGGCTTGTTCGAAGCGAGCAGGGCTCATGGCCAGTAACTGATCCAAGGTCCTCATCCGCACCCGCCTCTTCCCCTGGACTCGGTGACGGATCCCGAAAACGAGCGCCGCGAGGGATGCCGCGATGAGGGCCGCGGCCACCGGATGTCGCTGGGCCGCCGAAGCTGCGGCGAAGACACCTGCGACGAGCGCGGCGATGATGAGCGGCCGAAAAGGTCTCGTTCGACGTCGACGCCGCTTCCTCATGTTGGTCTCCGTTTGATCATCCGAAAACCGGCGCCGCCCGCCTGCCCCGCCCCGCCGGTTGACGGTTCAGCAGCCGAACGCGTGGAAATGCCGCATCGAAGCCGAAGCATCACGAACTCTCACCTCGTAGGTACCGCGACGCTCGTGACGTCGGTCAGGCTGAGCTCGGCGTCCGCGCAGCGCTCGAGGATCTGCGTTCGTCTCATGCGGCCATCGTTCTACACCTTCGGGGTGTCATGTACGTGCCCTACGATGTTGTCGTGCTAGGACGACCTTCAGTGGGAGGACTTCCTCTCCCGCCTCTTCCGGTACCTGACGGCCCAGGCTTCGATATCTGCCGTCTTCCATACACGGCCCGCAGACAACTCTGCCTCAGGCGCAGGGAAGTCCGCGTGGGTCTGCACTATCCGATTGACCCGCTGGCGCGTCACCCCAAGGAGCTGCGCCACTTCGGCAACACCCACCAGGTGTTTGGTCATCGACGAGAAGGCTATATCTCATATTGACGGACGACAACAGCAGATGATAGATTGCCGGTCGACAATGAAGCGAAGGATCCCCCGGCGGCGCCCTAACGCCCCGGGGCCTGGCCAGAACCTGCTGGGAGGTCCGGACGTGTCGAAGCTTACCGGCAGGGAGGGATCGCCTCCCCTCCGTGAACGCACATCTCCTGGACTCTCCAGCCTGGACCCCGTTGGTGAGGTCGAAGAGTGGATCTGTACCTACGTGCCGAGGCGGTTCGATCGGCCCTTGTGGGAATCCTCGATCCGTGGCTTCGTCCTCCCGCTCCTCCTCGCCATGCGACCAGCCGGCAGAGCGATCGCTGCGCGACAGGCATATGCACTCACGCGCTTGGCGGAGTGGTGTGTATCCGAGGGGATGGACCTCGATGTCGAGACGGTGCTCGACCCCGACACCGTGGAGCGGTTCATCACCACCGCACTCGCATGGAGTCGCTCCCGGGCGACCTATCGGTCGGATCTGCGAAGGATCGGGAGGAAGCTCACCAGCCGCGCGCCGTGGGAGCCGCCTCCCGAGGCGATTCCTCGTCGCGTGCTCGCCCCTCCGTACTCATCAAAGGAGCTCGCCAACTTCCGCAGGATGGCCGAGCAGCAGGCGAGCCCGCAGCGCCGTCGCGCGGCGCAGGCGCTCATTGCGCTCGGAGCCGGAGCCGGGCTCGACGGCCGGTGGTGCACTCGGATCCGCGCCGCCGACGTCGCTCCAGGCCGATCCGGTGTCCTGGTTCGGGCCGGATCCCCTCGGCCTCGAATCGTTCCCGTTCTGGCCTCGTTCGAAGCCGACCTCATCGAGCTCGCGGAGATTCCCCCGGGGCGATTCCTCGTCGGTGGGACGGCTACCTCCCGCCACCGGGCGAGCAACCTTCTGGCGGGGCTCATGTGGCCGCCAGGATCACCCTCGCTCTCGACCCGGAGGCTTCGCTCGACCTGGCTCGCACATCACCTCACTGTCGGCACCAGGCTTCCCGAACTCGCTCGGAGCGCGGGGCTTGTGGGCGTGGCGGTCCTCGGCGATCTCCTCGAGTTCGTTCCCCCGCTTGACGACCGCGATGCCGTCCGGCTGCTACGCGGGGTCGTCTCATGAGACCCCGCCAGCCGCAAACTCGCTCACCCGTGGACACCTCGGGTGGGCGAGAACCCACCCGGGCCGAGTTCGAGGCCGCCGTCGAGCTCATCCGGCGCTCCCGGCTCCTCGAGACGCTATCGGGGAAGCTTGATTCCCCCACCGGACGACCCAGAGCGCTTTCGCTTGAAGGCTTCCTCGTCGCGGCGCAGTTGAACGCGCTTCGTCCACATCATCAGGCCCACCTCGTGGAGATTGCCCGGACGCTGAACGCGATGAGCGAGGATCAGCGTCTCCGACTCGGCATCGCCCGGTGGGACTCCGCCGAGGCCTACGATCGGGTGGAGTACCTGTTCGTGAAGCTCACCCGGTTGCTGCAGGCAGGCATCGATGCCGAGATCGATGGTCGGCGGGAGCGCGTCGATGCCCAGTTCTTTGCGAACCGTCTTGTCGGGGCGGCGGTGCCGGAGGACGCTTGGTGCAGTTCGAGCGTCGCCGTGGACGGGACCGATGTTGAGGCCTGGGGCGCCCTTCACGGGGACCCGTTGACGATCGAGCCCGATTGGGAGAATCAGCGACCCGAGCCCCCCGACGGGGACGCCCAACACCCTCGCCGGTCCAAGGCCAAACGGGCGAAGACGTTCGGCATCGGGCCGGACGGGAGGAAGATCTACACCCGCGATCCCGATGCGAGGGCGGGTCACCGAACCGCCACGAACACACGACGAGCCGGGCCCTACGTCGGCTATGAGCTTCATCTTGCCGTGCAGACGAAAGACGTAGTGTGGTCGGACGGGGTCGAGCGAGTGACGCTCGGGCCCGACGTGCCCAACGTCGTCACGAACGTGAGCCTGGTCCCGGCTGGAAGCCACCGGACGAACTCCGTCGTGCCGGAGCTCGTCGCGGCCAAGGATCGGGGTCAGGACATCTCCGATGTGATATGGGACCCGGGCTACTCGCTGTGTCAGGCCGAGACCGGGTACTACCCGCGGCACCGGGCGGGCGTCCACGTGACGTTCCAGCCGGTAACCCACCAGCGGGGAGAGCGCCCGTTCGCCGACGACGCGCGGCTCGTTGACGGCCAGCTGTTTAGCCGGTTCGTCCCCGAGGACCTCGTCAATCTGCCCATGCCACACATTGGCTCCACCGTCGGACAGATGTTGGCCTACGAGCGCGCCTTCAACCGCAGGGCGAGGTACCGCTATAGTCGGCACGCCGGTCCGGAGCCCGACGGCACCACGCGCTGGCGTTGCCCGTTCTGCGCAGGTTTCCTTCGCTCTCGAGCCTTCGGCCGGACCATGCGCCGTTCCAAGACAATCCCGTTGGTGGAGGTCCCGCCCGAGACGGCGAGGTGTTGTTCGGGGGTCCTGTCGGTCACCGCGGCGACGCTCCCCCTTTGGCAGCGGCTTTCGTTTGGAACCACCGCGTGGCGGGTTTCTATGGACCGGCGTCGCGCTGTCGAGTCGGTGAACTCAGCGCTCAAGGGAGGGTTCGCCCACATCGGGCGCAAGTTCTTCCGGGTGTTCGGCCTGGCAAAGATCACGGTCCTCCTTGCCTTTACCATCGCGGCTTTCAACCTGCAGCGCGCCCGGTCTTTCCACGCCAAGCAAGCCGTTTCGGCCCGGCGGGCCAAGGCCCGGCCGAAGCGCCGGGTCGGGACGTGGAGCGATCTGCTGGACAATCACTCGGCTCAGGGGCAGATCGTCTCTGGGTTGCCCTCTGGATAGCTCCTCCACCGCCCTCTCGATCCTCCGCCCCTGATCCCGCATAACCGCAATCCGGTGGAAGGTCGCAACGGCCGTGAACCTACGAAGTTCGCCGGCCACTTGAGGCGATCACGCGTCGACGCGAAGAGGTTCAGGCTCTCAAGGGTGCCTTGGGCAACGGTTTCGAGAACACATGTGACCGAGTTTCGGGAACAACCTACGGTGGGAGGAGGAGGATTCGAACCTCCGTAGGCTTAGCCGGCGATTTTACAGACCGCTCCCTTTGGCCGCTCGGGCATCCTCCCGTGGGCGAAAGGATAGCAACGGGGGTTCGGCACCTCCACGATAGGATGCCGGCATGGCCAAGCAGGACTTCTCGTTCGACATCGTGTCCGAGGTCTCGATGCCCGAGGTCGCGAACGCCGTGGACCAGGCCCGGCGCGAGATCGCGCAGCGGTTCGACTTCAAGGACACCGGGACCAGCATCAGCCAGGACGACCAGCTGATCGAGGTCCGTTCCTCGACGGAAGACCGGCTCAAGGCGGCGGTGGAGGTCCTGAAGGAGAAGGCCGTTCGGCGCCAGGTCTCGCTCAAGGCGCTGCACTTCGGGCCGGTCCAACCCGCCGCCAAGGGAGCGTCGAGGCAGACGATCAACCTGAACGTCGGGATCTCCGAGGAGAAGGCTCGCGAGCTCGTCAAGTTCGTGAAGGGCCTGAAGGTCAAGGTCCAGAGCCACGTCCAGGGCGACCAGGTCAGGATCACGGGCAAGGCCAAGGACGACCTCCAGCTCGTGATGAAGGCGGTCAAGGAGCAGGACTTCGACGTCCCGCTGCAGTTCGTGAACTTCCGGCCGTAACGCCCGCGGCGGGCTCCGTTGCCCGTCGGCTGTCCGCCTGGGTAAATTGGCGCACCCGACGGGAGGTGGAGCGTGACCGACGTCGAACGTCTGAAGGCGAAAGCAGCCGAGATCGCCGAGCGCGAGGGACGCAGGCTCCTGGATCGGACACCCGGATCGGAGAGCCTGCACCAGCGCGCCCTTCGCAGCCTCCCGAACGGCGTCGCGTCGAACTTCCAGGCCGGCGACCCCTACCCCACCTACCTGCGTCGCGGCCAGGGCTCGAAGGTCTGGGACGTCGACGGCAACGAGTACCTCGACTTCCACGGCGGGTTCGGCGTGAACGTCGTCGGCCACGCTCACCCGAAGATCGTCGAGGCGATCCGGGCCGTCGCCGACCAGGGCATCCACTTCGCTGTGACCACCGAGACCACCGTCGCGCTGGCCGAGGCCATCTGCGAGCGGTTCCAGCTCGAGCAGATGCGATTCGTGAACTCCGGGACCGAGGCCACGATGGACGCGATCCGCGTAGCCCGGGCCGCGACCGCACGAGACACGATCGTGAAGATGGAGGGGTCCTACCACGGGCATCACGACTCGGTGCTGTTCTCCGTGGTGCCCGAGGCCGACGTGCTCGACATGCGCTTCAACGTCGGCCGCCCCGACCAGGCCTGGTACACGACGGGGCCCACGTCCAAGGGCATCCCGAAGGTGCTGACCGAGACGGTGATCATCGTGCCGTTCAACGACGCGGCCGCCGTCGAGCAGGCGTTCGCCGACAAGCCTGGCGAGATCGCCGCCGTGATCCTCGAGCCCGTGATGATGAACATCGGGCTCGTCGTGCCACAGTCGGGCTACCTGCAGGCGCTCCGCGACATCTGCGAACGCAATGGCGCCGCGCTGATCTACGACGAGGTCAAGTGCGGCGGGACGATCGCGTACGGCGGCACGACCGAGCGCTACGGGGTCCGCCCCCACCTCGCCGCGTACGCGAAAGCGATCGGCGGCGGCGTCACGATCGGCGCGTTCGGCGGCGAGGCACGGTTCATGGAGTGGGTGACCAAGGGCGCGGCGCAGCAGGGCACGTTCAATGGGAACCCGCTCTCGTCCGCGGCGGGCCTCGCGGCCCTCACACAGGTCCTGACGAAGGACGCGTACGACCACCTGGGCAAGCTCGGGACGATGCTCGCCGAGGGCTGCCAGCGCGCGATCGACGAGCACGACCTCCCGGCCCACACGATGGATCTCGGGGCGAAGGGTTGCGTCTCGTACCGCAAGGAACCCCTGGTCAACTACCGCGACTTCCTCGAGACGATCCCCGAGCTGTTCTACGCGTCGTTCACGTGGATGGTGAACCGAGGCATCTTCATGACGCCCGGCGACGAGGAGCAGTGGACGATCTCCGTACAGCACACCGAGGAGGACATCCGGCGCTACGTGGACGCGTACGCGGCGTTCTGCGCCGAGCTGGCGGGGTAGCCGCCCAGACACACGAGTGCGGCAGGGACGGCGGGCGAGATCGGAGCGCCGATGCAGTCGATGCATGAGTACACCCCGGAGACCGACACGCTCACGGAGGCCGTCGTCGACTACACGCGCCGGCGCATCGCGGATCCGCAGCCGCTCGACCATCCTGTGCCTCCGGAAGACCTCACGCGGTCGGCCGGACCCACCATCACGCCGGACGGCATCGGCGGCCAGGAAGCCTTGCGGATCTGGGAGGAGGTGCTCGCACCGGCAACGATCACGACCGACCATCCGAGCTTCCTCGCGTTCGTGCCGGGCGCGCCGAGCAAGGCGAGCGTCCTGTTCGACCTGGCCGTGAGCGCGTCCGAGGTCTACGGCGGGAGCTGGCTCGAGGGCGGCGGCGCCGTGTGGGCGGAGAACCAGGTGCTTGGATGGCTCGCCGAGCTTGCGGGGATGCCCACGGGGTCCGGCGGCTGCTTCGTCTCGGGCGGGACCGCGGGGAACCTGTCGGCCCTGGTCGCGGCCCGCCATGCCGCGAGCGACGCTCGTGGCGGCGAACACCCACCGCGCTGGCAGGTCGCCTGCGCCGACACCGTGCATTCGTCGGTCGCGTCGGCGGCGCGGGTGATGGACGTCGACCTGCTCTCCGCCCCACACGACGAACGCGGCCGCCTCACCGGCCCCGCGCTCGCGGCAGCGCTCGATCGCACAGAACCGGGCGGTCCGTTCGCGGTGGTCGCGAGCGCCGGCTCGACCAACGCCGGAACGATCGACGACCTCGACGGCATCGCGGCAGTCTGTCGCGAGCGGGGACTGTGGTTCCACGTCGACGGCGCGTACGGAGGCGCAGGACTCCTCGCGCCGAGCGTCCGGGACCGGTTCCGCGGCATCGAGCTCGTCGACTCGTTCATCGTCGACCCGCACAAGTGGCTGTTCGCGCCGTACGACTCCTGCGCACTCATCTATCGCGAGCCCGAGAGGGCGCGGGCGGCTCATCGCCAGGACGCCTCGTACCTCGACGCCCTGAACGCCACGTCCGAATGGAACCCCAGCGACTACGCGCACCACCTCTCCCGACGTCCACGCGGGCTCCCCCTGTGGTTCTCGCTCGCGACCTACGGCACGGACGCCTATCGGGACGCGGTCGAGCGGGTCCTGTCGATCACGCGGGAGACGGCCGAGGAGATCCGCCGTCGATCCGAGCTCGAGCTCATCCTAGAACCGGAGCTGTCCGTGGTTCTGTTCAGAAGGCTCGGATGGGGGCCGGAGGGGTATGAAGCTTGGTGGCGCATGGCGCTCACCCAGCAGGTGGGGTTCGTCCAACCCACGTCATGGGAGGGCGAGAAGGTGGGTCGACTGTGCTTCGTCAACCCTCGGACGACGATCGAGCACGTCCGGGCGATCCTCGATCTCGCCGCGTGAGCGAGGTCCGGGCCGCCCTGATCGATCTCTACGACACGCTCGCCTGGACCGACTGGCCGACGATGCGCGCGGAGCTCGAGGAACGGTTCGGGATCGGCGAGGTGCAACTCCTGCGCGCGTTCACCACGACGCGAGAGGCACGGAGCATCGGCGCGTACGGGAGCGCCGAGGGCGACCTCGCGGCCGTCCTGGAGGCCGCGGGCGTCCAGGCGGGCGCGGACCTGGTCCACGAGCTCAACGAGGCCCGCGCCAGAGCCCTCGCCGAGAACGGCGTCCACCTGTGGGACGACTCGATCCCGACCCTGCGCGAGCTCCGCGGTCGAGGGATCCGGACGGCGGTCGTGAGCAACTGCGACCACGCCACCCGCCCGATCGTGGACGACCTCGGACTGGAACGAGAGGTCGACGCGATCGTGCTCTCGTTCGAGGTCGGCGCGGCCAAGCCCGACCCCGAGATCTACCTGGCGGCGCTCGACGCGGTGCGTGCGCGACCCGCGGAGGCCGTCTTCGTCGACGACCAGGCCTGGTACTGCCAGGGTGCGGAGGCGCTCGGCATCCGGTCGTTCATGATCGTGCGCGACGGCGGGGCCCCGGCCGAAGACATCGGCGACGCGGGCGACCGCGAGGTGCTCCCCGACCTCCGGTCGCTGCTGAACCTCGTCTGAGGCCGTGGGGAGAGTTCGGGCTCGCTAGGCGATCTCCTGCTTGATCTGCTCGAGCCTCGCCACGCGCTCGGCCGTCGGGGGGTGGGTCGAGAACAGGTTGGCCAGGCTCATCGACGCCTGGCGGCCCCGGAACGGGTTCACGATGAACAGATGCGCCTCGGCCGGACTCACGCTGGCCGGCACCGGGACCTTGTTGGCCGCAGCCTCGAGCTTGCGCAGCGCGCTCGCCAACGCATCGGGGTCGCGCGAGAGGATCGCGCCCGACTCGTCGGCCTGGTACTCGCGCGAGCGACTCACGGCCATCTGGATGATCGCCGCCGCGATGGGAGCCAGGACCCAGGCGAGCAGCAGCCCGAGGAGGCCGCCGCCGCCCCGGTCGTCCCCGGAGCCGAACCAGAACGCGAACCGCGCGAGGAACGTGATGCTCATCCCGATGGCGGCGGCGATCGAGCCGATGAGGATGTCCCGGTTGGCGACGTGGGAGAGCTCGTGTGCCAGCACCCCCCGGAGCTCCCGCTCGTCCAAGATCTCCAGGATCCCACGGGTCACGGCGACCACGGCGTGGTCCGGGTTGCGCCCGGTCGCGAACGCGTTCGGCTGCATCATGTCCGAGATGTAGATCCTCGGCATGGGCATCCGGTTGATCTGGGTGAGCTCGCGGACGATCCGGTAGAGCTCGGGCGCCTCCTGCTCGGTGACGGGCTTCGAGCGCGTCGTCGCGGTCGCGATCCGGTCGCTGAACCAGTACATCGAGAAGTTGAAGACGAGCGCGATGGCCAGCGCGACGATCGCACCGGTCGACCCTCCGAACCACGCCCCGATCAGGACGAACAAGCCGCCGAGGGCGGCGATCAGGATCCACGTCTTGACCCTGTTGAGACCGATCAACGGAACCTCCTTATCCCGTTCCATTCGCCGAGGCCACGGACCGGGTTCGCCGGGGCCGGCGGCCCGGCCGGGTCGCTCGCGGCGCTCCGCTCGGGCTCTACTGCCCTACCAGGGTAGACAGCGGTGGGAAATGTGCCAGGAGCTCGGGCCAAACCCCGACCGCCACGACCGCTACGGTCGCGAGCACGGCGACCGCCGTGACCAGGGCCGGGGCGACGATCGGCCGTTCGTGCTCGGCCTCGACGAACAGCATCTGCTTGGGCACGGCCAGGTAGTAATAGAGGCTCACGACCGAGTTCACGACCATGATGATCGCGAGTGCCGTCCCGATCCCGCCGCGCTGGATCGCGACCTGGAAGACCAGGAACTTCGCCCAGAAACCGGCCGTGGGCGGGATGCCGGCCAGCGAGACCATGAAGACGGTCATCGCGACCGCGATGACCGGCGCCCTGCGGGACAGGCCCGCGAAATCGGTGATCAGCAGACCACGCGACTCACGCGCCATCGCGATCACCACCGCGAACGCACCGAGCGTCATCACGGCATAGATCAGGATGTACGTCACGGCCGCCGCGAACGCGTCCTGGTTCACGACCCGGTTCGCCGAGACCAGGGCGAACGGCAGCAGCATGTACCCGGCCTGCGCGATGCTCGAGTAGGCGAGCAGGCGGACGACCTGCCGTTGCTGCAGGGCGATGAAGTTCCCGATCGTCATCGTGAGGATCGACAAGACGGCGAAGATCGGCGTCCAGAACTCGTACTGCGCCGGGAAGGCGACGAACATCAGCTGGAGGAGCCCGGCGAAGCCGGCGGCCTTCGACGCCGTCGCGAGGAACGCCGCGACCGGCACCGGCGCTCCCTCGTACGTATCCGGCGCCCAGAACTGGAACGGCACGGCGCTCACCTTGAACGCGAACCCGGCGACGATGAACAAGATCGAGGCGAGCGCGAGCGTCTCCTGCCCCTGCGGGAGGGGGTCCGCCAACGCCAGGCCGATCTCGGTGAGGTTGAGGGTGCCGGTCAGCCCGTAGATCAGGCTCATGCCGTAGAGCATCACCGCCGTCGAGAGCACGCCGAACAGGAAGAACTTGATGCCCGCCTCGTTCGACCGCGGATCCGACTTGCGGAACGCTGCGAGCAGGAAGCCGGGCGCGGACACCAGCTCCAACGAGATGAACAGCATCAACAGATCCCGCGACGACGGCATCAGCAGACATCCGAGGAACGAGGTGAGCAGCAGGAAGTAGAACTCGCCCTGGTAGAAGCGGCCCTCTCGGAAGTACCGGAACGAGACCATCAGGACGATCAGCGCGACCGAGAGGAAGAACACCTTGAAGAGCAGGGCGAACTCGTCGACGACGAACGCGCCACCGAACGTGGAGCGATCCTCGCCGATCAGCGTGAGGGTGGCGATGAGCGACGCCAGCACGCCCGCGAAGGCCAGGGGCATCGCCATCCACTTGCGGCGCGGCGACAGGAAGGCATCGACGACCAGGACGAGGACGATCGTCCCGGAAAGGATCAGCTCCGGGAGGATCGCCGTGGTGTCGATCGTCTGGTTCATCGCGCGCCCGTCTCGCCCTCTACGTCCCGAAGAGACCGAGCAGCGAGTTGACGGGCTCCTGCGTCACATCGGTGAGCAGGCCGGGGAACAGGCCGAGGGCGACGATGCCCACGAGCAGCGGAACCCACGAGACCCATTCGATCGCGGCGACGTCCGCGAACGCCTCCGCCTTCCACTTCTCGGGGAGGGTGCCCATGTTCACGCGCTGGAGCATCCACAGGAAGTAGCCCGCGGTCAGGATCGTGCCCACGCCGCCGGCGATCATGAACGCTCGGAACAGCGGCGTGGAGAGCGGCTCGGCGGGACTGAAGCTCGAGAGCAGCGCCATCACCTCGCCCCAGAACCCGGCCAGCCCCGGCAGACCGAGCGACGCGATCGCGACGAACGCGAAGACGCCGCCCAGGTACGGGAGCTTCTGCATCACCCCGCCGCCGATCTCGGCGATCTCGCGGGTGTGGTACCGGTCGTAGAGCGACCCGACGCAGAAGAACAGCATCCCGGTGATCAGACCGTGGGCGACCATCCCGAAGATCGCGGCGTTGATCCCTATCGAGGTGAGCGTCGCGATCCCGAGCATCACGAACCCCATGTGCCCGACCGAGCTGAACGCGATCAGTCGCTTGAGATCCTTCTGCGCGAGGCACGCGAGCGCCGCGTACACGATCGCGATCGCGGCGAGCAGCCCGATCCAGGGTGCGTACTTCTGGGCGCCGTAGGGCAGGATCGGCAGGGCGATCCGGATGAAGCCGTAGGTCCCCATCTTCAGCATGATCCCCGCCAGCAGCACCGAGCCGATCGTGGGCGCCTCGGTATGAGCGTCGGGGAGCCACGTGTGGAACGGCCACATCGGCACTTTGACCGCGAAGCCGAGGCCGACGGCCGCGAACACGATCAGCTGGAAACTGTTCGAGAACCCCCCGGCGGCTCCGTACTCCTGGAGGGCGATGATGTCGAACGTGTGCACCCCGCCGCCGATGTCGGAGCTGAAGAACATCGCGAGGAACCCGAGCAGCATGAAGACGGACCCGAACAGCGTGTAGAGGAAGAACTTGATCGCCGCGTACTCGCGGTTCGAGCTCCCCCAGATCCCGATCAGGAAGTACATCGGGACGAGCACCAGCTCCCAGAACACGAAGAACAGGATCAGGTCGAACGCGATGAACGTGCCGGCCATCCCGGTCTCGAGCAGCAGCATGAGCCCGATGAACGCCTTCGTCTTCCCCGGTTCGGGGACCACCCGCCACGTGTAGATGGCGCACAGGAACGAGAGCACGAACGTCAGCACGTACAGGGGGAGGCTGATGCCGTCGATCCCCACGTGGTACCGGGCATCGATGGCGGGGATCCAGCTCGTGTCGAGCTGGAACTGGAGGCCCGAGGCGCCGTAGTCGAAGGTGAACGTGATCGCGATCGCCAGGACGAGCGCGGCCCCCGTGAACACGATGCCGAGCGCGCGAACGCCCATCTCGTACCGACGCGGCACGAGCGCGATCACGAGGGCTCCGGCCAGCGGCAGGAGCGTCGCGATCGTGATGGCCGAGTTCTCCCAGGTCATCCGCGTTCCCCTCTCAGGTCCTCGTGAAGATGATGGCCAGCACCACCACGCCGGTGAACAGGAAGACGGCGTAGCGCTGGACGTTGCCCGATTGGATGTAGCGAAGCAGCCCGCCCGTGAACCCGGCGATGTTGGCCAGCCCGTTCACCGCTCCGTCGATCACGGTGTCGTCGAACCAGCGGATCAGCCTTGCGAAGGCCTTCGTCCCGGAAGCGACCCCGTTGACCAGTCCGTCCAGGATGTTCTGGTCGTTCCAGTAGACAGCCGCCGAGAGATCGTCACGGACGGGACGGACGATCCCCTTCCAGTAGACGTCGTCGAGGTAGTACTTGTTGGACACCAGCGTGTACGCGGGGCCGAGCGACCGCAGGGGATCGCGCTCGCGGTAGGTGTCGTACAGACCGTAGCCGGCCGCGATCCCGAGGAGGGCGGCGAGCGTCGAGGCCGCGGCGATCCACGGCACGAACAGCGCCTCTTCGAGCTCCTCGAAGAAGACCCACTGCCCGAACACCGCGCCGAGCTGGGGCGAGCCGAGCAGGCCGACGAAGGCCGTCGCCGTCGCGAGCGCCACCAGCACGCCCGTCATCGTGCGAGGGGCCTCGTGCGGCTCCCCGTGGCCTCGGAACTCCCCGAAGAAGGTCATCAGGACGACCCTCGTCATGTAGAAGGCCGTCAGGAGGGCCGTCAGCAGGAGCACGACGAACAGCACCTGGTGCCCACCGTGATCCGCGACGACCAGGAGCTCGTCCTTGGACCAGAAGCCGGCCAGGGGCGGAACGCCGGCGAGCGCGAGCGAACCGATCAGGAACGTCCAGAAGGTGATCGGCATCTTCTTCCGAAGGCCGCCCATCTCGCTCATGTTGTTCGTGTGCACGGCGTGGATCACGGCGCCGGATCCGAGGAACAGGAGCGCCTTGAAGAAGGCGTGCGTGAACAGGTGGAAGAAGCCCCCGGTCCGGCCCGCGGGCCCCATCGACATGCCTGCGACCATGTAGGCGAGCTGGCTGATCGTCGAGTACGCGAGCACGCGCTTGATGTCGTCCTGGACGAACGCCATCAACGCGGCTCCCAGCATCGTGATGCCGCCCACGATCCCCACGATCTGGAGCACGACCGGGTCGGCGTCGGTGAACACGAAGAACAGCCGGCCCACCAGGTACACCCCCGCCGCGACCATCGTGGCCGCGTGGATCAACGCCGAGACGGGCGTGGGACCCGCCATCGCGTCGGGGAGCCAGACGTGGAGCGGGAACTGCGCGGACTTGCCGATCGTGCCGCCGAACAGCAGCAGCGCCGCGGCCGACACGAGCCCGACCGACGCCCCACCGCTCGAGACGATCTCGCCGATCTCGAGGATGTTCGAGGTGGTGAACCCTGTGATGAAGATCAGGATGAAGATCCCGAACATGAACGGAACGTCGCCGACCCTCGTGGTGATGAACGCCTTGATCGCCGAGCTCGAGTTGACGTGGTCCTCCCACCAGTGCCCGATCAGCAGGTACGAGCAGACGCCCATGACCTCCCAGCCGACGAGCAGCTCGAACAGGTTGTTCGACAGGACGACCACGAGCATCGCGCTCGTGAACAGCGACAGGACGACGTAGAACCACGTGAAGCGGACGTCGCCTTTCATGTAGCCGAGCGAGTACACGTGGACGCAGAGCGAGATCGCGGTGACGACCACGACCATGACCGCCGTGAGCCCGTCGACGTAGACGCCGACCTCCATGTGCAGCTGACCGATCTGGAACCACGACAGCGACGCCTCGTAGAACCCTCGCTCGCCCTCGACGAAGGTCCAAAGGACCCCGAGCGAGAGCACGAAGGACGCCCCGACGGCCGCGATCCCGTAGACCGAGCCCTTGCCGGGCGTCCGCTTGCCGAGGAACAGCGTCAGGACAGCGGACATCGCCGGGAGGAAGGCGATCAGCCACGAGTACGTCAGGAACCCACCGGGATCGGCGATCGGCCGAACGAGGGCCTCCGAGGTCTCGGCGGCTACCACTTGAGGAGGTTCACCTCGTCGACGTTGATCGTCTCCCGGTTGCGGTAGATCAAGATCACGATCGCGAGTCCGATCCCCACTTCGGCGGCCGCCACCGTGATGACGAACAGGGCGAACACCTGTCCGGTGATGTCGTGCAGGGCCTGCCCGAAGGCCACGAGGTTGATGTTGACGGCGTTCAGCATGAGCTCGATCGACATCAGGACGAGCACGGCGTTGCGCCGAGCGAGCACGCCGTAGACCCCCGTCGAGAACAGGGCGGCCGACAGGAACAGCACGAGCGGGAGCCTGATCACGGGCGATCCTCCTTCCTGGAGAGCACGATCGCCCCGATCAGCGCCGCGAGGAGCAGGAACGAGATCACCTCGAAGGGAAGGACGAACCGGCTGAAGAGCGACGTCCCGACCGATGCGACCGAGCCCTCGAGCGGATCGATGCGAGGGGCATCCCAGTCGAACGCTCCCTGGATCAGGTACACGAGGCCGGCGAGGATCGCGACCGCGACCAGGAACGCCACACCCCGCCGCTGGTTGTCGAGCGCTTCGCGCCCGATCGGCGCCTTGGTGAGCATCAGGCCGAACAGGAACAGGATCACGATCGCTCCGACGTAGATCAGGATCTGGACCCAGGCCACGAACTCGGCGGCGAGGAGCAGGTACACCCCGGCGACGGCCGAGAGCGTGACCACCAGGTACAGGGCCGCGCGCACGACGTTGCGAGCGGTGACCACTCGGAACGCACCGACCACCGCAGCCACACCGACGATGACGAACGCGATCTCGGCTCCCGTCACGAGCCGCCCTCGGCCTTCGCGCGCGCGGCCACCATCCCCGCGCGTTTCGCCCGCCCCTCGGCCACACGCCGGTCGGTCCCCTGTTCTAGCAGCTCGGCCAGAACCCGGTCGTACGTCTCCTGGTCCACCGTGACTTCCGCATGCTCTACCGGAGCCGGTGCTGCAGCCGCGGGAGCTGCGGGAGCGGCAGCTGCGGGAGCGGCGACCGGTGGCGGCGTGGCAATGGGTGGCGCAGCGGCCGGTGCCGGACCTGCCGAGGGAGCCGCGGCGTACGCCGCTGCGGGTCCGGCCGTGTCCTGCGCCACGGCCGATGGCTCCGGTGGCACCTCGGCACCGTCCTCGATCATCGGAGGTGGCAGCACCGCGTACGTCCACTCCTCAAGCTTCTCCTTCTCGTGCGTCAGCTCGACGATGTCGTACTCGGAGTACTCGAACTCCGGGCTCCAGAACAGCGCGTCGAACGGGCAGACCTCGACGCAGATGCCGCAGTACATGCAGAGCGCGTAGTCGATCGCGAACCGATCGAGGACCTTCATCGAGCGCCCCTTGCCGCCCGAGGCCGGCTCGTGGGTCTCCTTGTGCGCGTCGATGTAGATGCACCAGTCCGGGCACTCGCGCGAGCACTTGTAGCAGACCGTGCAGTTGGCCTCCTTGAGCGCGATGACCCCGCGCGTGCGCGGCGGGAGATCGGGCTTCTCCTGCGGGTACTGCTGGGTGATCGAGGGTCGGAGCGCGTGCTTCAACGTCACGCCGAGCCCCTTCAGCAGGCCGAGGCCGGTGGACTTCGGCTCCACCTCGGGAGCCCGCCGGACGTCTCGTTCGTCGAGCGCCATGACCCTCCCCTAGATCGCGACCTTCAGGACACCCACCACCATGATCTGCAACAGCGCCAGAGGGATCAGCACGAGCCACGAGACGCGCTGCAGCTGGTCCTCGCGCAGCCGCGGGAACGTGGCGCGGAGCCAGATGATGAGGAACGAGAGCGCGCCGATCTTCGCGAGCATCCACAGCGGTTCGGGGATGAACTCCATCGTCGGCAGCGGCAGGTAGCCACCGAGGAACAGGACGCTCGCCACCGCCGCCAGGGCGACGATGCCGCCGTACTCGGCGAGGAGGTAGAACGCGAACTTCAGACCCGTGTACTCGGTGAAGGCGCCGAAGACGATCTCGGAGTCGGCGACCGGCATGTCGAACGGCGGCCGACTGAGCTCGGCGAGGGAGGCGACGAGGAAGATCCCCAACCCGATCGGCTGCGAGATGGCGAACCAGTACTGCTGCTGCGCCTCGACGATCCCGATCATCGACAGCGTCCCCGCCTGCATGACGATCGCGGCTGCCCCGAGCACCAGCGGAAGCTCGTACGCGATGAGCTGCGCGGCGGCTCGGAGGGCACCGATGAGCGAGAACTTGTTCGCCGAGGCCCACCCCGCCATCAGCACGCCGATCACGGTGACCGACGTGAGCGCTATGACGAAGAAGATCCCGACGTCCAGGTTGAGGATGAAGATCTCGTCGGAGAAGGGGATCACGACGAACAGCGCGATGTACGGGACGAGCCAGACGGCCGGCGCGAGGGAGAACACCCACTTGTCCGCGGCCGCGGGGATCACGTCCTCCTTCTGCACGAACTTGACACCGTCGGCCAACAGCTGCGCCCACCCGTGGAACCGCCCCGCGTACATCGGGCCCAGCCGTCCCTGCATGTGCGCGAGGACCTTGTGCTCCGCGTAGCCCACGCCCAGCGGTGCGACGAGGAAGAAGATGAGGACGATGGCGGCCTTGGTGACCAGGACCAGCCAGTACTGGTCGAACCACTGGTTGACGAAGCTCACGCCGGGCTGCGCGATCACTCCTCGTCCTCCTCTTCCCCTTCGGCCGCGCCCGGCCACGGCTTGGCCTCTCGCGACATGAGCGGGAAGTCCTTGCGGAGCGGGTGGCCCTCGAACGGTTCGGGGAGGAGGAGCTTGACGGGCAGCGGATGGCCTTCGAAGGTGACGCCGAACATCTCGGAGGTCTCGCGCTCGTGCCAGTTCGCGGTCGGGTAGATGTCCGAGATCGTCGGGAGCACGGCCCGGTCGGCCGGGAGCCGGACCTTCACGCGGACGGAGTGGTCGTGCGTCGTGGAGAACAGATGCGTGACGACCTCCATCCCCTCGTCTTCGAAGTCCACCGCACCCGTGAAGTCGCAGTAGTCGCAGGCGAGCTCGGGCTCGTTGCGCAGGAACATCACGAGCTCTCGGTACCGGGACGGGGTCACCGCGACCACGCTGTGCCCGTGCTGGTCCTCGAAGGACAGCACGTCGTCACCGAATTGCGCACGCAGGCGCGATTCGACCTCAGGAGGTGGAAGCGGGCGTCGTGAGCTTGCCACTCCACTTCTCCCTGATGTCCTCGGCGGCGATCTTCTCTTGGAGCCGGATGATGCCCTGCAGCAGCGCCTCCGGCCTCGGCGGGCACCCGGGGACGTAGACGTCGACCGGCAGGACCTGGTCGATGCCCTTGGTGACCGAATAGGAGTCCCAGTAGGGCCCACCGCAGTTGGCGCACGATCCCATCGAGATCACGTACTTGGGCTCCGGCATCTGGTCGTACAGGCGCTTGATCACCGGCGTCATCTTGTCGGTCGGTGTCCCGGCGATCACGATCAGGTCCGCCTGCCGCGGTCCGTGCGCGACCGGGATGACCCCGAACCGGATGAAGTCGTGCTTGGACGTCGAGGCGGCGATGAACTCGATCGAGCAGCACGCGAGGCCGAAGTTGAACACCCACAGCGAGTAGCGCCGGCCCCAGTTGAGAAGGAACTTCACCGGCTGGATCCCGGCGAGGGGCGTCTTCTCGGTGATCAAGCCCACTTCAGCACCCCCTTGC
>Ga0209859_1000098_pt1 | contig 18613 bp, 17 predicted proteins | sample GWRWS3_50_60_FD_187241 | JGI IMG/M metagenome (GOLD analysis project Ga0209859, IMG submission 187241) | Riverbed sediment microbial communities from areas with vegetation nearby in Columbia River, Washington, USA - GW-RW S3_50_60 (SPAdes)... | ecosystem: Environmental > Aquatic > Freshwater >... | reverse complement strand
CGAGCATCCGGCTCGTAATCGGAAGGTCGTCGGTTCGAATCCGACCTCGGGCTCCAAAACAGCAGGTCAGAGGCTATCGTTGATCATCTCTGACGCTTGCACCTGGCCTCGGAGGGCCGCCTCGGTTCGCTCGATAGGGTCCGTCTGGCTGCTCGGGCGCCCGTCGATGGGCCTCCTTCGTCCGCCCCATCGTCGTGGCCGGGACCCGAGCTCGTGCGGGCCCGGGTCCCGGCCTTGGTGCCGATGGGTCGTCTAGCCACGGTTGAAGGGCCGGATATAGGGGTTGGTGCCGCTGTAGAGGCCGCTGGGGTTGGGGTACCAGAGCCAGACGTGCAGGGTCACCAGGTCCGGATGCCAGAAGTTGAAGGCGGCGCCGGTCTGGGGGCTGCGCTTGGCGCACTGGTCCTGCGAGGACGCGAACACGAAGGTCCCGTCCTTGTAGTGGCAGGCGGCGCCGAACGACCCGTAGGTCGCCCCTGGGAGCGGCGGGGTGGAGGGCTTGGCGGTAAAGACCCACTCAAGGGCGCCGAGCTGCCAGCGGGTGCCGTGCCGTTCGTAGACCAGGATGGGGGGCTTGCGGACGTCGAAGCCCTGGATGGTCGGGTTGAGGAAGTGCCAGCCCATGTCGGGGATCATTCGGGTGATGATCTGGTAGCCGTGGGCCTTGGCGGCGCGCAGGTCGGTGGCGTACCCAGCGGTGGCCAGCCGGGCCCTGGCGAGCTGGGCCGCCAGGCCGCGGCTGTCGCTGGTGCCGGGGGCGGTCTGGCCGGTGTGCTGGTGGGCGGCTGGCGCTGGGCGGGCGGGTTCGGTGACGGCGCCTCGGGCCGCCCAGCCGGTGGCGGCTAGAGCGCCGGCGACGGCCAGGACTATGAGGATGGTGCGTCGCATGGCTGACTCCTTGTGGTGGTAGAGGCGAGGTGGGAGGCCCGGTGCGCGGGACGACCGACGCGGTCAGGCCGTCTGGCCGGCGCGTTGGGTGCGGTTGGCGCGCCGGGCGGCCAGCACGGCGATCCCAGCGACCAGCGCCAGGACTGCGGCCAGCACACTCAGGGCAGGGGTGAGCCAGCCGGCCTGCTTGCTGGGTTTGGCAGGCCGCATCGGGCCGGCCACCTGGGCCTGGGCGGGCGCCAGGTTGGGGATGGAGGACCGCTCCCGGGCCAGCAGCCGCCGGACGGTGGCGTCGCCGGTGGACTGCTGCTGCGCGGTGGTCGGGCGGTCGGTGGCCGGGTCGACGGGGTAGGCGTGGGCGACGGCGGTCGTGCCGGCCAGGTGCGGGGCCGCCACCATGGCCGCGAGCGTCAGGGCGCGGGCGAGCTTGGGCATGGGATGCCTCCTCCGATTCGGTGCTGGGTGGCCGGGCTAGCGGTAGAAGTAGGGCTCCAGCACCCGGATCTCGGTGATGCGGTCGACAGGGAGCTGGTTGGCCTCTGCTGCCCGGCGGATGGCCTCGGGGCTGGGGCCGTCATAGACGCAGAACGTCGTCCGCTTGTCGGTGGTCACATACGAGTGGATCCAGGTGACCCCCTCGGTGGCGTTGCCGTCGACGACGACCTGGCAGGCCTTGGCCCCGTCCTCGTCGACGGGGATGGCAAGCCCCTCCGGGAAGCTGCGTTCGACCAGGTAGCGCGGCATGATCAGCTCCTAGCGGTCGAGCGGCGCCGGTCGCCGCTTCGGTCCGCACGCTAGGGGTAAGGGGGCCGGCCAGTCGTGAGGTGAAGACCTTAGGTCGCCGACCCAGGGCGCCTTAACTTTCGAGCCCCGCGGGCTGCTCCAACCCGAGGCGGCGCGCCAGGGCGGCGGCCTCCAGGCGACTGTGCACGCCAAGCTTGGCCAGCAGGTTGGTCACGTGCACGCTGGCCGTCTTGCCGCTGATGAACAGCTGCTCGGCGATCTGGCGGTTGGAGCGCCCCTCGACCAGCAGGCGCAACACCTCGAGCTCACGTGGGGTCAGACCGGCCAGCGCCCGCTGCGCCGGCAGGCCCACGCCGAGGTCGAGGCGACCCCGGCGGGCCAGCGCCTCCAGGGCCGCCTGCAGCGGCGCCGCCCCGAGCCTGGTCGCGGTCGCATGCGCGGCCCGGGCGGCCGTGGTCGCCTGTTCCCGCTCGCCGGCGCCGGCCAGCGCCTCCGCCAGCCGCCACTGGCAGCGCGCCACCGCGTAGACGTTGCCGTAGGAAAAGGCGTCGACCGCGGCCTGCCAGCGCGCCGGGTCGGAGCGACCCTGCAGCCGGGTCCACTCGGCCTCCGCCTTGGCATGCCGGCCACGGACGTGCACATCGTGCGCCAGGTGGGTTCCGCGTGCCTGCTCGGCGTCCGCGCGGACGCGCTCCAGGAGCGCGCGTCCGACCGCGACGGCGTCGGCCAGCGTCGTGGAGTCGCCTGCGGCACGGGCTTGGTCGGCGCGGTCGGCCTCAACCGAGAGCCCGTTCATGGCCACCCAGACGCCCTCCAACGCCTGGTCGAAGACCTCGACCGCGTCGGCGGCGGCAAGGCCGCGCCGGATGGCCGACCTCGCCCGCTCCAGGTCACCCTGCCAGGTGGCCAGCTCGGCCTCCCACACCGCGACGTCCCGGTCGAGGAGCGGATCGGCGCCGGCCAGCCCGACAAGCTGCCGCAGCCGCACCGGGGCGGCCGGTCGCGCGCGGGCCACCAGCACCCCGAGCCCTTGCGCGACCACCTCGGCGACGGCCAGGGTCGTCAGCTCCGGAACGGCCGCGATTAGCCGCTCACACTCATCCCAGTCACCGGTCCGGTAGTGGGCCTTGAGCTGCCCGCGGCGTGTGAAGCCCCCCAAGTCGGACCAGCTGAGCCCGTTCCGCTGGGCCAGTTCGGCGCCTTCATCGAAGGCGGCACACGCGGACGCCAGGTCGCCGAGCTGGTTCGATACCTCGGCGAGGCCATACAGCGCCCGCAGCTCGATCGCCGGGTTGCCGGCGGCGGCGGCCTGCGTTCGGGCGGCCGCGAACCGCGCACAGGCGCCTGCCGGGTCGTCGTACTGCTCGATCATGCCCAGCGTGATCAGGACGTCGGCTTCCTCGTCGGCACTGCCGGCGTCCCGGGCAGCCGCCAGGGCCTCGTCGCACCAGCGGCGGGCCTCCTCGCGGCGCCTGGCGTTGACGAGCGCCTGCGCCATGGCGGCGGTCACCCGGGCCCGCAGTCGCGTGGGCGGCTGGGCGGGCACGAGCTCGACCGCCCGGGCCCGGGCGGCCAACGACTCCTCGACGCGGCCGGCCTCCAGGAGGTACAGGCCGAGGCGCTCATGGGCGCGGGCCGCCTGCGCCGGGTCCTCGGCGGCTTCGGCGGTCCTGGCGGCGTCCTGGGCGAGGCTCGCCGCCCGCTGATGCTCGCCGGCGGCGTTGGCCGCCGCGGCCGCCCGCAGCGTCAGCTCGACCCGGTCGATGCCGGCGGCCGCGGCCGGCTCCGGCACCCGCTCCCACAGCCTGAGCGCGCTGTGGAGATGGCGGAGCGCCTCGGCGGGGGCCAGGACCGCCTCGGCCTCCTCGGCCGCCCGCACCGACGCGGTCAGCGCGCCCACCAGGTCGTGGCTGGCCAGGCAGTGGTGGGCCAGTTCGGCCGCGGCGCCGTCGGGCGAGGCGGCAAGCAGGCGGGCGTAGGCGGCGTGCAGCCGCATCTGCTCGCCCGGCAGCAGGTCACCGTAGACCGCCTCCTGCAGCAGCGCATGGCGAAACGCGTAGCCCCCCGTGGCGGCGTCGGTCGCCAGCACCCCGGCGCCGACCGCCTCACGCAGACCCTGCTCCAGGTCGGCCTCGGGCAGCCCGGCGGCCTCCGCGAGCAGCCGGTGGGGCACCCGCCGGCCAGCCACCGCCGCCACCCGCAACACCTGCTGGGCCGGCTCCGACAGTCCCTGGACCCGGGCCAGCAGCACCTCGGCCAGGGTCGCCGGCAGCTCCACCTGCCCGCCGCCGGCGCCGGCGGCCAGCAGCTGCTCAGCGTAGAACGGGTTGCCCTCCGAGCGGGCCCAGATGCCCTCCACCTGGTCGGCCGGCAGCGGAGCACCAGCCAGTGCCTCCAGGTGCTCGGCCAGCTCCGCCCGGGTGAACGGGGCCAGCTCCAGCCGCTCCACCACCGGCAGCCGGACCAGCTCCGCCAGCAGCGGCCGCAGCGGGTGTCGCCGATGCAGCTCATCAGACCGGTAGCTGACCACCAACGCCACCCGACCCGACCGCAGCGTGCGGGCCAGGAAGGCAACCAGGTCCCGGGAGGCGCGGTCGGCCCAGTGCAGGTCCTCCAGCACCAGCAGCACCGGGGACCGCTCGGCCAGGCCCACCAGCACGGCCCGCACGGCGTCCAGCACCTGCAGCTGGTCCAGGCTGTCGCCGGGGAGCCCGGCCGGCTCGATCCCGGGCAGCAGCCGGCCCAGGCCGGGCGCGGTCATGGCCGCACCGACCAGCAGCCTGGCCTCCTCCGGGTCATCGGCGAGCTCGCGCAGGGCGTCCACCACGGGCAGATAGGCAAGGCCGATGTCTCCCAGCTCGACGGATGCACCCATCAGCACCCGCGTCCCGCGCTGACGGGCCCGGTCGGCGAGCGCCAGCAGCAGACGGGTCTTGCCCACCCCGGCGTCACCGGCAACCAGCACCACCTGCGGGCTGCCCTGCTCGGCGCGTTCCAGCAGCGCGTCGAGCCGGCGCAACTCCACCGCCCGGCCGATGAACGTCGAACTCTGGAACTCTCCTGCCATGCCCGCCAGTATGGCCGCCGCCCGCGGGAAGAGGAACGAATCGGTGACCAGGGCCGACCGGTCCCGGCCACCAAGGACGCCACCACGCGCCCACCGGGCGCCAGACCAGCCGGCACCGGCCCCCACTGGTCAAGGGCACCGGATGGTTGGTTCAGGATCCGAGGTCGGCGTCGGAGCTACGGCTGTCCTGCATCGGGTGGTCGGGGGCGGGTCGCGGGGCGCGGATGGCGACGGCGATCGCGGCGAGGACGAGGACGACGGCGGCGGTGAGGACGGCGCCGCTGATGCCGTCGACGAAGGCCTGCTGGGCAGCGGCCACGAGCCGGGTCCCGACCTCGCCGAGCTGGCCGAGCGCGGCTGACTGGGTGAAGGCGATGGAGTTCTGTGCACCCTCGGCAATCTGGGCAGGCAACCCCTTGACGGCGTCGGCCATGCCGTCGCGGTACTGCTGGTTGAGGACGCTGCCGAGGATGGCGATCCCCAGGGCGCTGCCCAGCTCGCGGGCGGTGTCGTTCACGGCCGAGGCGACGCCCTGCTTGCTGGGGGGCAGCGAGGCGGTGATGACCGTGGTGGCCGGGGTGCCGGCCAGGGCCATGCCGGCCGCGAACAGGACCAGGCCGGAGGCGAACAGCCAGTAGGTCATCTCCACCTCGATCTGCGAGATGACGACGAACCCGCAGGCCATCAGGACCAGCCCGAGGGGGGCGAGGCGGCGGAAGCCGACCCGCTGGGCGATGAACGGAGCCCGGCGGGCCAGGGGGATCAGCACGACGGGCAGGGGCAGGAGGGCCACGGCGGCCCGCAGCGGCGAGTAGCCGACCACGAACTGCAGGTACTGGAGGGCGATGAAGAAGAACCCGAAGGCGGCGAAGAACTGGGCCGTGATGGTGAGGGAGCCGGCGCTGAAGCCGCGCAGGCGGAACAGCCGCGGGTCGAGCATCGGCTCGGCCACCCGTAGCTCCCAGCGCACGAACGCCGCCCCGGCCAGGACCCCGGTGGCCAGCGCGCCCAGGGTCAGGGCGTCGGTCCAGCCGCGCTCGGGCCCCTCGATGATGCCGAAGACGGTGGCGGCCACGGCGACCAGCGACAGGGCCGCGCCGACCAGGTCCAGCCGTGGCGGGTGCTCGTCGGCCGAGCGGGGAACGAAGGCGAGCGTGCCCGCGACGGCCAGGGCGGCGAGAGCGACGTTGAGCCCGAAGAAGGAGCTCCACCCGTAGAACTCCAGCAGGATGCCGGTGCCGAAGAGCCCGAGGACGGCGCCGCCGCCGGCCACCCCGACCCAGACCCCGATGGCCCGCGGCCGTTCCGATTCGGGGAACGAGGTCGTGATGACCGACAGGGTCGTGGGCATGATCGCGGCCGCGCCGACCCCCATGAGCGCGCGGACCACGATGAGCTGGCCGGGGTCGGTGGTGACCAGCCCGATGGCGGCCGCCGTGCCGAAGATGACCAGGCCGATGGCGAGCAGCTCCTTGCGCCCGAAGCGGTCGCCGAGGGCGCCGGCCAGCAGCAGCAGCCCGGCGAAGACGACGGTGTAGGCGTCGACGATCCAGGTGAGCTCGGTCTGGGTGGCCCCGGTGTCCCGGGCCAGGCTGGGCAGGGCGACGTTGAGGCCACTGACGGCCGAGACGACGGCCATCAGGGCGAGCGCCATGACGACCAGGACCGCTCGGGTCCGCCGGGCCGTCATCACCGGCGACGGCTGCTGCATCGGGTGTCTCCCGTCACGCGTATTTCTACGAGCGGAGAAATGCTATTCTCCAGTCGTAGAAAAGTCAAGGGGAGGTCCGGGGTGACGGGAGGGGCTCGGGGGCGGCGTCCGGTGGGCAGCGGCACGCGGGAGGCGATCGCGGCGGCGGCGCGGCGGCAGTTCGGCGAGCTGGGCTACCGGCGGGCGTCGCTACGCAGCATCGCCGTCGAGGCCGGCGTCGACCCCCGGCTGGTGCTGCACTTCTTCGGGTCCAAGCAGGAGCTGTTCGCCGCCGTGGTGGAGCTGCCGTTCGACCCGGCGACCGCCTTCGACCTGGTGCTGTCGCCGGGCGAGCAGGGGCTCGGCCGGCGCCTGGCGACGTTCCTCCTCGACATCCTGGACAGCCCGGAGGGCCGCAAGACGATCACCGGGCTGATCCGGGCGGCGGCGTCCGAGGAGGAGGCCGCCGCGATGATCCGGGAGCTGATCGGCCGGCGCCTGCTCCTGCCGCTGGCCTCCCGGCTGGGCCGGGACCGGCCGGAGCTGCGAGCCAGCCTGGTCGGCTCCCAGGTCGTCGGGCTCGCCATGGCCCGCCACGTGGTCGGCATCCCCGCCTTGAGGACCGCATCCCGGGACGAGCTGATCGCGGCCCTCGCACCAGTCTTCGACCACTACCTGACCGGACCCATCGACCCGAGTTGAGGGCAGGTTGCACCACATCATCGTGCGGACGGGCGACCGACCAGGTCGAACACAACACCGTCCGACGCGACTGCGCTCTCGCCCTATCTGAGCCAACCGACTCGACGAAGACCCCAGCCGTCGACACCTGCACCCAGATGAGCCGTGGCTGTCAGCGCTGGCCGAGGTGGCCAGCCGCGAGGGTGACGGCGCCGTCCAGGGTGGCCCGTAGCCGCTGTGTGGTGCAGTCCTTGGCCAGGTAGGCGACCGCCCCGGCGGCCAACGCCTGGCGCTTCAGCTCCGCGCTGTCGAACGCGCTGAACACCACCACCGGCGTGTCCGGTAGGGCCTCGCGGAGCAGCCGGGTCGCATCCAGGCCATTGAGCACCGGCATCGACAGGTCCATGAGCACCGCGTCGGGACCGAGCGCCTTGGCCAGGGCCACGGCGTCGACACCGTCACCAGCCGCGCCGACGACGTCGAAGCCAACGTCGTTGAGGAGCTCGACCAGGGCCTCCCGTACTGCCTGGTGGTCGTCGGCGACCAACACCCGCACGCGTCTCACGGCGGCGCCTGCACTGCGACCTGGGCCTGGATGCGGGTGCCGGCGCCGGGCGCGCTCCGCAGCGTGAACACCCCGCCGAGAGCTTGGAGTCGCTCACGCATGCACGTCAGCCCGAAGCCGTGGGTGTCGGCGACCGGCTGGGCGTGGGTCGGGTCGAAGCCGCAGCCGTCGTCCTGGACCACCAGGACGACCTGTGGGCCGTCACGGTACAGCGAGACCCGCAGCTGTCGCGCGTTGGCGTGCTGCTCGACGTTGGCGAGTGCCTGTTGGGCGACGCGGAACAGCGCCGTCTCCACCGCCGAGTCAAGCGGTGGGCCGTCCAGGTCCACGGTAACCTCGCAGGCCTTGAGGCCAGCCCGGTCGCGGGTGGCGGCGGCCAGCTCACCCACGGCCGCGGCCAGGCCGCGCCGGTCCAGCACCAGCGGACGCAGCGCGGCGACGGTGCGCCGCAACGCGGCCAGCTCGTCGCGGACCTGCTGCCGCAGGCGGCCGAGCAGCCCCCTGACGAGGGCACCGTCGCCCCGGTCCAAGCGCACAGCGGCATGGTCGAGCCGCAGGCCAATGGCCGCCAGGCTTTGCAGGTGGCCGTCGTGCAGGTCGGCGGCCAGCCGCTGATGGTGGCCCTCCAGCACCTCATACAGGCGCCCGAGCAGCCGCCGCTCCTGCTCGGCCTCCTTTGCGTGGGTGATGTCCTGGTTGGTGCCGACCACCCGCACGACCCGCCCGGCCTGGTCACAGACGCCCTGGGTGTGGGCCAGTATCCACACCACGGTCCCGTCGGGACGGACCGCGCGGAACTCCGCCTGGAACGGCGATGGGTCACCGAGCGCACCGGCCAGCAGCCCCTCCCTCATCGCCCGATCGTCGGGGTGGATGAGGTCGCGAGTGATCTCGCGGGTCAGCACGACGTCGGGATCTACGCCCAGGATGCGATACAGCTCTGCCGACCAGCTCATCCGGTCGGTGGCAAGGTCCCACTCCCAGCTGCCGACCCGGGCCAGCTGCTGGGCCTCCAGCAGCTGGCGGCGATGCTGCCGCAGCGCCTCCTCGGCCCGATGCCGCTTGGTGATGTCGCGCCAGAATGCCATCCCACCGCTGACCGCGCCGCCCTCGCCGCGCAGCGGCACGACGTCGACCGCCCAGTACTGGCCTGGATCGCGCCACCCCGGCGTCTCCAAGTGCTGGTGCGTGCCGGCCAACGCAGCCCGGTAGGAGGCCATCAGCACGTCGGCCTGCTCAGCTGGGACCAGGTCGACCACGGTGCGACCGACGCCGTGGTCCGAGCACCAGGCCGCGTCAGGCAGAGTGGTTCCGGTCGCCAGCCGAACCCGTAGGTCCCGGTCAAACAGCACCACCGCGGCGTCAGGCAGGTGCTCGGCGCCTACGCGGTAGGGATCGTCGGCAAGCACGGGGAGGCCATTGGTCCTGGCCGTATCCGCCGACATACCAGCCCCCCCATCCCGAAGGCCGGATACTACCGGAGACGGCTGTTCCCCTCCAAACAGATGACAGCCGGAACCAGCGCGTGCATCCCATCCCGGGGAAACCCGTGCGGAGCCGGGTCGCCAGCCGGCGGCGCACCTGGCGGCGGCTGGGGTGGGCGGGTGCTGGACGGCACCGGCGGGTGGTGCTGTGCGACACCGCTTGGCCTGGTCGGGGCGGCTGATAGTGGCGGTGAACGCTCCAGCGGTCGCGCTGCGTACCTCAGGGTGGGCGCCTGGGCCGTCCATGGCGGGTTCCGACCGGTCAGCAACAGGAGTGGTGAAGATGCGACGGGGTGTGCTGGTGCTGGCGTGTGTTGTCGGCATGCTGTGCGTCGCGCCGATGGGCCGGGCCGGAGCGGCGCCGGTGGCGGGGGTGGCTGGTGCGGTGGGGGCTGCTGGCGCGGCAGCCGTCGTCGGGGACCCGCTGGTGGATTTCAACGGCGACGGCTTCGCGGATCTGGCCGTCGGGGTATCCGGCGAGGACGCCAATGGCGGCGCCGGCGATACCGGAGGGGTGAGCGTCATCTACGGGTCGGCGGGTGGGTTGTCGGCCACCGCGACCCCCGATCAGTTCTGGACCCAGGACAGTCCCAACGTGGAGGGCATCGCCGAGGCCAACGACGAGTTCGGCTCGGCGTTGGCGGCGGGGGACTTCAACGCCGACGGCTTCACCGATCTGGTGATCGGGGTACCCGGCGAGGACGCCAGCGCCACCGGCGATGGGGGGGTTGGTGTCATCTACGGGTCGGCGGGTGGGTTGTCGACCACCGCGACCGCCGATCAGTTCTTGGGCCAGGACAGCCCCGGGGTCGAGGACACCGCCGAAAACTACGACGAGTTCGGCTCGGCGTTGGCGACCGGGGACTTCAACCTCGACGGCTTTGCGGATCTGGCCGTCGGCGTGCCCTTCGAGGACGCCAGCGCCGCCTCCGACGGGGGGGTCAACGTCATCTATGGTTCGGCGAGTGGCCTGTCGGCCACCGTCCTGGCCGATCAGTTCTGGACCCAGGACAGCCCCAACGTGGAAGGCACCTCCGAAACCAACGACTATTTCGGCTTGGCGTTGGCCGCTGGGAACTTCGACGGCGACGGCCGCTCGGATCTGGCCGTCGGGGTTCCCTACGAGGACGCCGCCGTGGGCGCCACCAATGACGGGGGGGTCAGCGTCATCTACGGGTCGGCGGGTGGGTTGTCGGCCACCGCCACCCCCGATCAGTTCTGGACCCAGGACAGCCCCAACGTCGAAGACACCGCCGAACACCTCGACGATTTCGGCTCGGCGTTGGCCGTGGGGGACTTCGGGGGCAGCAACATCGCGGATCTGGCCATCGGGGTGCCCCACGAGGATCTCGGCGCCAGTGGGAGCCACGGGGCGGTCAGCGTGATCTATGGCTCGCCGGGTGGGCTGTCGGCCACCGCCACCCCCGATCAGTTCTGGACCCAGGACAGCCCCAACGTGGAGGGCACCGCGGAACCCGGCGACCAATTCGGTTACTCGCTGGCGGCGGCGAACTTCGGGGGCAGCTGGCCCCACGCGGATCTGGCCATCGGGGTGCCAAACGACGACGGCGGCGCCACCAGCGGCGGGGCGGTCAGCGTCATCTACGGGTCGTCGGCTGGGTTGTCGGCCACCGCCACCCCCGATCAGCTCTGGACGCAGGACAGCCCCGATGTGGAGGGCGCGGCCGGAGCCTGGGACGGGTTCGGCTCGGCGTTGACCACCGGGGACTACAACGCAGACTTCCGCTCGGATCTGGCCATCGGCGTGCCCAGCGAAGACGTCCCCCACACCAGTGACGGGGGAGTCAACGTCATCTACGGCTCCTTGGCTGCGCTGTCGGCCACCACCACCCCCGATCAGTTCTGGGGCCAAGACACCCCAAACGTCGAGGACGCCGCCGAAGCCAGCGATTACTTCGGCGGGGCGTTGGCGGCAGCCTCCTAGCATCCGGTGCCGCAGGGTAGCGAGCACCGCGACGCAACCGGCTCTGGCGGTGCAACAGGCCGCCGGGTACTCTCCTCCACCTCGCCAGAGGATATTCCTGGCATGCCCTGCTTCAGTTTGTCCCTTCTTGGGAGTGGTGGCGGTGAGCGAAGAGCGCCGGCCGGACACGCAGGCCGAACTCGCGAACGAGCGGACCTACCTCGCCTGGCTTCGCACGGGACTGGCTTTGGTAGCCGTCGGAGTGGCCGCGGAGCGGGTCCTTCCGGCAGAGGGCATCATCTGGGCAAGGCAGTTGGTCGGGGTGTCGCTCATCCTCGCCGGAGTCGTGACGGCGGGTCTGGCGCGGTTGCGTTGGCACGCGGTCGACCGTGCCCTCCGTGCGGGACGTCCCATCCCCCCGCCGATCCTGGGCTACGTGGTGGCGGCCGCCATTGTCTTGAACGGCCTGGCCACGATCGTGCTGCTGCTCCGCGCCGACGCAGGATGACCGATCCGCGTCCCCCCGACACCCCTGACGGACCTGCGCGCCTCGATGATCCTGCCCCCGGGCGGCGACCGGTCCACCCAACGCGTACCAACGCCTGGATTCGGGTGCGTCGGGCTGCTGATGACGGCCGTGTTCGTGAGCGGCATCGTGCTGTGCGGTGTCAGAGCTGGTCGGCCGCGGCCTGCTCGGCGGGGGTGAGCGGCGCCGGCGGGAGCTGGGCGACCCAGGATGGTGCGAACAGCTTGAGGTAGTCGGGTGAGGGCTTGTCCAGGTCCAGGTCGGTGGGGCGCACAGCGCGGTCGCCGGAGGTCCCGACCCAGCGGAGCGTGCCGTAGGGCAGGTCGGCGCGGGGGAGCTGGCCGCGGCCTTCGAGGAGCTGGAAGCTGGGATTGGCGACGTCCTTGGGATAGTTGCGGGTGGCGAGCTGGTCGAGGGCTGCCTGCCAGGAGGCTGCCGCGCCGGCGGTGCCGTGGGCGGCGAGCCCGATCACGTCAAGGCCGGCCGGCGCGACCTGCGGCGCCAGTCGTTGCGCGCCGGGTCCCAACGCCAGCAGGGCGGCGACGTCCGGGTTCTCCGCCAGGACCCGCTGGAGGAGCTCGCGCTGGAGCGCTCGCACCTGCGGCTGGTCGAGGAGGCTGTTGCGCGTGCTCTGGGTCAGGTCGAGGGTGTCCACGGGCAGGGTCCGCAGGATCAGGTAGCGGCGGGTGAGGCCGGCGGCGAGCAGGAGCTGGTTGAGGTGCTGGCCGGCGTCGCCGGACAGCGCGCGGCCGGTGAACAGGTCGTCGTGGGAGGCCTGGTCGGCCAGGACGAGCAGGCTGAGGTCCTGGAAGCGGCCGCGGTAGATCGCGCCGACGCCGAAGGAGGCGTCGGAGGTGACGCCGCGGGCGGCGAAGTCGGGCCAGGCAAAGCCGGGTTCCGCGCCCAGCAGCAGGCGTGCCAGGCTGCTGGGCGGTCCCCGGTCGACCGCGGTGGCGGCAGCGCGCGGCGGCTCGTACGGCAGGTCGCCGGCGTCGTCGGCGTAGCCGTCGCGACTGCCGGTGGCGGTGGAGGGGTCGCGCAGGTCGGCACCGACGGCGTTGTAGCGGCCGTTGGCGGAGAACAGGCGGATGCCGCGCTGGTTGTCGCTGCGGTTGCTGGAGGTGCCGCCACGACCGAGACGGGAACAGGCCCCGAACGGGAAGTCGCGGTGGGGGATGGCGGCCGACCGGTACTGGTAGGCGGCGTCGAGGTCGCGTGGCACGCCGGGGTCGGGGGGCAGCCACCCGGGGTCGGCGTCGAGCCAGTCCCTGATCTGGTTGCAGGCGCGCTGGAAGTTGGTCTTGATCGTGCCGGTGGACCCGCCGCTTGCGGAGCCGGGGTGGAGCACACCGACCAGGCGCACGCGGTTGGGCAGCGAGCCGAGCGCGGCCTCGTGGAGCCGGTTGGGGTCGGCGTTGCCACCGTGGGCCCTGACCCAGGTCGCGATCGACTCCTTGGCCGCCCGGCCGACGGCGACGACCAGCCGTACGTCGCCGTCGACGGCTGCCTTGTCGAGGATGCGGTTACGGTGCTGGGCGATCGGCGAGCCGGAGTCTTGTGCGAGCGGCCGCAGCGCGTCCGAGTACTGGCCGAAGATCGGATAGACGAAGGAGTTCAGGAACAGGTAGGAGCGGTCGAGGCCGATGTGGTGCAGGAAGTGCTGCATGCGGGCGCCGGTGCCGCCGGTGAACGACCGGTGCGACAGCGACTCGTCCTGCGCGCCCTCCTGGCCGACCACCACGACCTTCGCCGAGCCGTCCAGCCGGCCACGGAAGAACATCGGGCCGTGGTGCCAGCGGAACGCCTCACGTCCCAGCGCCGCACGGCCAAGCCCGCGATAGTTGGGCGTGTTTGCGAACAGCGCCGCCCAGCCACTCGCCGTGGATGGGCCTGGGTCGTGCTCCCAAGGGTCACCGCGCTCGTCGGCCATACCGCCTCCCCGCTCGCCCGCCGGCGTCAACCTCGAGGGCGCGCCGGCCGGGAAGGGCCGACTGTACCATTTGCCGGTCGACGGCAGACCACGCCGCCGCGCGGCGGCGGTGCGTCTAGGTGACCTGGCTGGTCGCAACCCTGTCGAAGATGCGGGCCGGCAGGAGCCTGTTGAGGGCGAGGAGGGGCCTTGCCATGTAGCCGACGGCGTAGCGCGGCCTGGGCCTCGCGGTCTCGACGGCCTTGCGGATCGCGCTCGCGACCACGATCGGTTCCGAGGCTTTGCCGTGCTCGCCGTAGATCGCCTGGGTGCTCCTCGCCATCGCCTCGGCGAGCTCCCGGTAGGCGCCGTGGCCCGAGATCTCGCGCAACGCTTGCGAGGTGACGTCGCCGAACTCGGTCTTGATGAGGCCGGGTTGGATGAGCACGACGTCGATGCCGAACCGCTTGACCTCCTGGCGGAGCGCGTCCGAGTACGCCTCCAGCGCGTGCTTGGATGCGTGGTACCAGGCGCCCAGCGGGAAGGTGATCTCACCGCCCATCGAGGAGACGTTGACGATCGTGCCGGATCGTTGCTTGCGCATGTGCGGCAGCACGAGCTGGGTCAGGCGCGCCGGCCCGAACAGGTTGACCTCGAGCTGGTAGCGGGCCTGCTCGAGCGGCACGTCCTCGGCGGCGCCGTAGAGTCCGAACCCGGCGTTGTTGACGAGGACGTCGATCCTGCCCTGCTGGTCGAGGATCGTCTGCACGACGCGCTCGAGGTCCGCGTCGTTGGTGACGTCCATCGGCAAGGCATGACCGCCGGAGGCACCGACGGCTTCCATGCTCTGGATGCGCCGCGCGGCTCCGTAGACGGTGTGGCCGGCGCGCAGCAGCTCCAGCGCGGCGGCGCGCCCGATTCCCGATGAGGCGCCGGTGATGAGGGCGATCTTGGGCTTGGCCATGGTGGCTCCCTCCAGCCTGTCTCTAACTGGATAGTTACTCTAGCGAGTCCTGCCCGCGCTTGTCAATAACCGGTTAGTTACGTATGATGCCGGCATGCCACCAGACTCCACCGCCACCAAGGCCCGCCTGCTCGACGCCGCGTTCGCGGAGTTCGCGGAGCACGGCATCGCGGGCGCGCGGATCGACCGCATCGCCGAGCAGGCCAAGGCGAACAAGCGCCTGATCTACGTCTATTTCGGGAACAAGGAGCAGCTGTTCGAGACCGTCGTCGGCCGGGCGCTCGGCGAGCTCGCCGACGCCGTGCCCCTCACGCCCGACGACCTGCCCGGCTACGCGACGGCCCTGTTCGACTACCTGATCGCCCACCCGCAACTGATGCGGCTCGGGACGTGGAAGCTGCTGGAACGCCCCGAGGTCGCGCCGGCCGAGGTCGACGCCTACCGATCCAAGCTCGAGGCGATCGCCCGCGCGCAGGGCGCCGGCCACCTCAGCCGCACGCTCGACCCCGTCGACCTGCTGATCCTCGTCCTCGGGCTCACCAGCGCCTGGTTCGCCGCTTCCCCCGCCCTGCACAGCCTCGCCGCCCAGGACCCGGCCTCGCCCGAGCGGCTCGCCGCCCACCGGGCCGCGGTCGCCAGCGCCGTCCGCGCCCTCACGGCGGCGGCATCCGCCCCCCAGGCATCAGCCCCCACTGGCGCGCGTCGAACATAGCCCCGGGACTGCGGCCCGCTCCCACTCCCTGGTCCCCCCTGTGGACGGTGTCTCGCGGATGTCCGTAGTGTGAACCGTGCAGGGCGAGCGCATGATGTGTTCGTGAACCCAGCGGCGGGAGGTGGGCATGTGAGCGTCGACGACCATTTCAGGCTGGTGGCCTCCGTCTACGACTCGCTGCGCACCACCGACGAGGCGCCGGTGCGCAGGATCCGCGAGCTGCTGCCCGATGGTCCGGTGGTCGGCCTCGACCTCGGCTGCGGGACCGGACGGTACTCGTGGCTGTTGCGCGAGCTGCTGCCCGACGGCTCGTTGCTGGCCGCCAGTGATGTCTCCGCGGCCATGCTGGCGCAACTCCAGGCGGGCAACTACGGCCGTGCCCCGGTGCTGCCGCTGCGGTGTACCGCCGAGGAGCTGCCGGTCCGGACCGGCACCCTCGACCTGGTCACGGCGTTCAACAGCGCGCACCACTTCGACCTCGGACGGTTCCTGGCCGAGGTCGCCCGAGCGCTCAGGGCAGGCGGGCGGCTGTTCGTGTACACGCGGACGCCGGAGCAGAACGCGCGGACCATCTGGGGCCGCTGGTTCCCTGGCTTCGCCGAGCGCGAGCAGCGCCTGCACAGCGAGGCGACGCTCAGGGACGCGGTTCGCCGGACCAAGGGACTGCGGCTGGTCAACACCCAGACCTTCAGCCACTCCCGGTCAAGCACACCCGAACGGCTCAGGGCCCAGGCCGAGGGCCGGCACTACTCGACCTTCTCGCTGTACCAGCCCGACGAGCTGCGCCAGGCCATCGCCGCGTTCCTGGCTCGCCTACCCGGCCCCGAGGTGAGCTGGGTCGACGAGCATCTCCTGCTGATAGCGGCCGCGACCGGCGGTCGCAGGCCGCGGCCACCGCTGTCCCGGTCCCGGCATGGCGAACGAGCCGACGATCGAGTCGTCCGCTAGTCCATGCCTCAGCGCCGCTCGAGCCGCACACAGCAGCGCCCGCGGGCGGGGTCGAGCCTTGCGTCGAGGGCGCTCGCGCCGATGCCGTCGAGCACGCCGGCGAGGTAGGCGCGGTTCATGCCGCACACGAGCTCGGTCGCCTCGCGGGCCAGCGCGTGGAACGGGCAGTTCGCCAGCGTGATGCCGTCCCCATCCCGGCGGGGCTCGTAGCCGTCGGCGGTGAGGGCGTCGAAGACCTCGGCCTCCACCGCATCCCGCGGCGCGCGCCAACCGAGGCTCGACGCGGCCTGCGTCCCGGCCGAGCGTCCCGCCTGGGTGGCGACCGAATGGAGCGCGTCCGAGACGGGTGATCCCGTCCGCTCCGCCTGCGCGACGGCCTTGACGAGGAGCAGGCCGGCGAGGTCGTAGCGGCGCTCGGGCAGGCTGACGTCCAGGTCGGTGCCGCTGCGCCGGTAGACCTTGGCGGGGCGACCCGCGCCCGGGCCGCCCCTCCCAGGGGGCCGGCGGTAGCTGGCCTCGAGGAGGCGGCCGTCGACGAGCCGGTCGAGGTGGAACTTGGCCGTGTGCTGGGCGACCCCGACGCCGGCGGCGGCCTGCTCGCGCGTCACCGGCTCGGGCTGGGCGGCGACGAAGCGGTACAGGGCGCGTCGCACCGGTTCCCCGAGGGCCGCGACCTGGTCGAGGCGGGCGTCGAGGTCATTGCCCACCGGATTCCTCCGAAGCTCTCTAACGGACAGTGCAGTTGACGAAACATGCATGGGCGTTCTAACGTGTATTCTAGTATCCGTTAGAGAGAGAGGCAAGCGATGGCGACCACGCTGGTCGACACCGACCTCGACGCCGCCGCCCGGGCGGTGACCGACCTGCTCGTCGCGCTCGGCCACGACCCGACGACGGAGCAGCTTGCCGAGACGCCCCAGCGGGTGGCGCGCGCCTTCGCCGAGCTGCTCGCGCCCCGCCCGTTCGACCTGACCACCTTCCCCAACGACGAGGGCTACGACGAGCTGGTGCTGGCCCGCGACATCTCGTTCCAGTCGCTGTGCCAGCACCACCTCCTGCCCTTCCACGGTGTCGCGCACGTGGGCTACGTCCCCGGTCGACGCATCCTCGGTCTGTCGAAGCTGGCCCGGGTGGTCGAGCTGTTCGCCCGTCGGCTGCAGGTGCAGGAACGACTCACCCAGCAGGTGGCCGACTGGCTCGACGAGCACCTCGCGCCCAGGGGCGTCGGCGTGGTCCTCGAGGCCGAGCACCTGTGCATGTCGCTGCGGGGTGTGCGCGCCCAGGGATCGCGCACGATGACGTCGGCGGTGCATGGGCTGCTGCGCGACGACGCCCGCACCCGCCAGGAGTTCTTCGCCCTCACCGGCATCAGCCGGGTGCGGCGACCATCGAGTCACGATCACCCCAACGAGGAGATGCCGTGAGGAGATTCTCCGTTCGCCCGCCGCTCACCATGAAGGGCCGCACGTTCAAGGGGCTGCGAGGCTGGTCGGGCAAGCCGTTGCATCCCCCGCTGACCGACCTCCCGATCGCCGCCTACGTGCTCGCCGCCGCGTTCGACGTGGCCTCGGCGATCGCCGGCGAGGACCACGCCTGGGCGCGGGAGCTGTGGCACGCCGGCGCGTACCTCTTCATCGGCGGGGCCTCGGTGTCGGTGCTCGCCGCGTTGACGGGCTTCTGGGACGCGTGGAAGTCCTCCCAGGCCGGCACCCAGGCGCGGCGCACGATCAACACCCACGCCACGATCATGATCACTGTCACGGTGCTCGCCCTGGTCGACATCGCCTGGCGGCTGAGCGCCTACAACACCGAGGCCGTCACGCCCGTCGGGATCGCGGTGCTGTCGGTCGTCATCGGCCTGCTGGTCTCGGTGGGCGCGACCTTCGGCGGCAGCCTCGTCTACGACTACGGCTTCAACGTCGAGACCGCCGGGGACCATCCGGTGTGGCACAAGTCCGACACCGACGTGTTCCCCGCACAGCACGACTGATGGGAGGAGCGAGGATGACCAAGCTCCAGCGTCTGTACGACGAGCAGGGCCAGAGCCCGTGGCTCGACAACCTGACCCGCATGTATCTCCGCGACGGCACCCTCGGCCGGCTGGTGGCCGACGGGATCCGGGGGGTGACGGCCAACCCGACGATCCTCGCCAGGGCCATCGAAGGCTCCGACGCCTACGACGAGCAGTTCGCGACGCTCATCGCCCAGGGGCGGACGGTGGTGGACGCGTACTGGGACCTGGTGGTCGACGACATCGTCGACGGGCTCGGCGTGCTGCGACCGACCTTCGACGCCGGTGGCGGCACCGACGGGTTCGTCTCCATCGAGGTGGCACCCGAGATCGCCCGCGACACCCAGGCCACCATCGCCGCCGCCCGCCAACTGCACGAGCGGATCGCCGAGCCGAACCTGTTCGTGAAGATCCCGGCCACCGGCGAGGGCGTGCCCGCCATCCAGGCGATGATCGCCGAGGGACGCAGCATCAACATCACGCTGATCTTCTCCCTTGCC
>Ga0209859_1000097_pt1 | contig 18637 bp, 19 predicted proteins | sample GWRWS3_50_60_FD_187241 | JGI IMG/M metagenome (GOLD analysis project Ga0209859, IMG submission 187241) | Riverbed sediment microbial communities from areas with vegetation nearby in Columbia River, Washington, USA - GW-RW S3_50_60 (SPAdes)... | ecosystem: Environmental > Aquatic > Freshwater >... | reverse complement strand
CACGCCCGAGGCGACCGAGGCGCTCGCCGACGCCGGCGCCGACGCCGTCAAGGTCGGCATGGGCCCGGGGGCGATTTGCACGACCCGGGTCGTCGCGGGAATCGGCGTTCCTCAGATCACTGCCGTCTACGACTGCGCGCAGGCAGCGGCCCGTTCCGAGGTTCCGATCATCGCGGACGGCGGCATCAACTTCTCCGGCGACATCGCCAAGGCGATCGCCGCCGGCGCGGACACGGTCATGCTCGGCGGGCTCCTGGCGGGCACCGACGAGAGCCCGGGCGAGGTCGTCTTCCACCAGGGCGAGCAGTTCAAGGAGTACCGCGGGATGGGCTCCCTCGGCGCCATGCGGACGCGCCACTCGAGCGACCGCTACTTCCAGCAGGACGTCGAGGAGGTCGGCAAGCTCGTCCCCGAGGGGATCGAGGGGCGCGTCGCGTACAAGGGCCCGCTCCGGAACGTCGTCCACCAGCTCGTCGGAGGGCTCCGCCAGGCGATGGGCTACTGCGGCGCTGCCACGATCGAGGAGCTGAAGGAGGCGCGCTTCGTCCGTGTGACGGGGGCAGGGCAGCGGGAGAGCCACCCGCACGACGTCTCCATCGTGAAGGAAGCTCCCAACTACCGTCCCGGGTACTGATGGGGGAGGTCGTCCCGCTCCCGACCCAGGAGCCGGCACCCGAAGAGCGCCCCGTCCTCGTCGTCGACTTCGGCGGCCAGTACTCGCAGCTGATCGCGCGGCGTGTGCGCGAGTGCCGCGTCTACTCGGAGCTCGTGCACCACACCGCCTCGCCCGCGTCGGTTGCGGCTCGGCGGCCGCTCGCGCTCGTGCTCTCCGGCGGGCCGGCGTCCGTCTACGCGGAGGGCGCGCCGCACATGGATCCGAAGCTCTTCGAGCTCGGGGTGCCGGTGCTCGGCATCTGCTACGGGATGCAGCTCATGGCGCAGGAGCTCGGCGGCCGCGTCGAGCGCACGGGCGCCTCCGAGTTCGGCCGCGCCGACGTCCGCGCCGAGGAGGGCACCGCACTCTTCGCGGGCCTCCCGGCCGAGCAGATCACGTGGATGAGCCACCGCGACTCCGTCACGGCGGCGCCGCCAGGGGCGCGCGTGTCGGCTGGCTCTCCCTCGGCGCCGATCGCCGCCTTCGAAGATCCCGACCGCGGGCTCTACGGCGTCCAGTTCCACCCGGAGGTCGTGAACACCGAGCACGGCATCGAGATCCTGAAGAACTTCCTCTACCGGGTCGCGCACGCGCCGCCGGCCTGGACGGCGGCCGCCGTCATCGAGGAGGAGACCGCACGCATCCGCCCGCAGGTGGGGCGCGAGCGAGTCCTCTGCGCGCTCTCGGGCGGGGTGGACTCGGCGGTCGCCGCGCTCCTGGTGCACAAAGCTGTCGGCGAGCAGCTCACCTGCGTCTTCGTCGACCACGGCCTCCTCCGCAAGGACGAGGCCGCCCAGGTCGTGGAGACCTTCGGTCGCCACTTCCACGTCCCGCTCCTGCACGTGGACGCCCGCGAGCGCTTCCTCTCGCGGCTCGCCGGCGTCAGCGACCCCGAGGAGAAGCGGAAGGCCATCGGCGAGGAGTTCATCCGCGTCTTCGAGGAGGAGGCTCGCACGCTCGGGGACGTGCGCTTCCTCGTCCAGGGGACGCTCTACTCGGACGTGATCGAGTCGGGCGGCTCAGCCGACGGGGTCGCGGCGACGATCAAGTCGCACCACAACGTCGGTGGGCTCCCAGAGGTGATGGATCTCGAGCTCGTCGAGCCGCTACGGATGCTCTTCAAGGACGAGGTGCGACGGGTCGGCGAGGAGCTCGGCCTCCCGGAGGAGATGGTCTGGCGCCACCCGTTCCCCGGCCCGGGTCTCGCCATCCGCATTGTCGGTGAGGTAACCGAGGAGCGGCTGGAGACCCTGCGCGAGGCGGACGCGATCCTGCTCGAGGAGATTCGTCGAGCCGGCCTCTACCGCGAGCTCTGGCAGTGCTTCGCGGTGCTGCCGGCGATCCGCTCAGTCGGCGTTCAGGGCGACGAGCGGACGTACGCCTACCCGATCGTCGTCCGCGCCGTCACGTCCGAGGACGCGATGACCGCCGACTGGGCGCGCCTGCCTTACGACGTCCTCGAGACGATCTCGAGCCGGATCATCAACGAGATTCCCGCGGTGAACCGAGTCGCCCTCGACCTCTCGTCCAAGCCGCCGGCGACGATCGAGTGGGAGTAGAGCCCGAGCCGGTGTCGTGCCGCCTGCCGGCCGACGAGGCCGAGGCCGAGGCGACCTGCCCGCGCTGCGGCGAGGAGATGATCTGGACGAAGGCGAGTTGGCACTGTCTTGGCTGCCGCTACAAGGAAGGCTGCTGCGGCTAACGCACGGCGACCTCGGGTGCTTGTGCGGCGCGGCGGCGCCGGAGCACGCCTGCGGAGACTGCGAGTGCCGCCAGCGCAGCGAGGGCGCCGCCGAGAACCGGCCAGAGCGGGAAGCTCCCGTCGGGCTCCGTCGTCGCCGCCGCGACCGGCTCCGCCGGCTGGGAAGGCGCGGGGGTTCCCTTGGGAGGCGCCGGGGTTCCACCGCCGGCGGGGCCGCCGACGCTGACGGTCGCGAAGGTGTGAGTCTGCGCACAGGGCGCCGGCTCGCCGTTCCAGCTCGTGAAGTCGTCGAAGACCTCGTAGCGCCAGCTTCCCCTCGTCGGGAAGACGACCTCGGCGACGAAGACCGTCGGATCCTTCGTGCCGCGGGCGACGAACGTTCGCCGCACGCCGGTCTCGTCGTTCACGATCGTGAGCTTCGGCCGGGCGGTCTTGGCGTTGGGGAGCGGCGTGACCCCATGCTGGAGCACGGTCATCTCCGCCGTCCAGGTCGCGGAGGGTCCGATCCCGTCGGGAGGCGGAGCGAGGCCGACCGTCGCGAAGCAGCCCGCGCTCGCGGCGCCTGCCTGGACGAGCGCGCCGGCGACGATCGCCGTGATCAGGATTCGCTTCATGCGATCCCTCCTCTCAGGGCTTCTACGCCCGAGAGGCTCGAGAGGTTCCGAGGCGTCAGCGGATCGAGAAGCCGGCGAGGCCCTCGTCGTCCTCCTCGAAGACCTCGACCCGCTCGACGGCTGCGCCGCGCGGTCCCGCGTGCGCGAACGCCACGAGACGATCGACGGCCTCGGCGGGGCCCTCGAAGACGGCTTCGACCGTCCCTTCCCAGGTGTTCCGGACCCAGCCTGCGACGCCGTGCTCGAGCGCGAGCCGGCGTGTCGTGTCCCGGAAGAACACGCCCTGGACGTAGCCGTGAACGACGACGCGACGTCTCATCAGTAGCGCGTGAACCAGGGTAGGACGAGCAGCGCCAGGAGTGCGGAGAAGCCGGCCGCGAGGAGGAACGGCAAGCGCCCGTCCAGCTCGAACAGAGGCACGTAGATGAGCGGTGCGATCGCCACGCCCGCGAACTTGAACGCGCTGTAGGCGGAGACCGCCCCGGCGCGGTTCTCCGGGAACGACTCGACGGTGATCGTGTTCAGCCCGGCCCAGACGAACGCCGAGGCGCACCCGACGGCGAAGTAGACGAGCGCGAGGCTCCAGACGCTCGGAGCGAGGAAGAGCCCGAGGACGCCCGCCGTGCAGCCGAGGGCCCCGGCGAGCGCGGTCGAGGGGCGGCCCGCACGGTCGACGACCGTGCCCGCGAAACGACCGAGCAGGATGCCGCCGATCCCGTATCCGGCGACGAGGAGGCCGCGGCCGCTCGGGCCGAGGCCGAACTCGTCGGAGGCAACGAGGACGAGCACGAAACCGATTGCGGTGAAGCCGAGGTAGCCGAGCATCGCCTGCGCGGCGAGCAGCGACATCCAGCGGTTGAGGAGGACGCGGAGCGACGCCCCGTCCGACTCCGACCGGCGCTCCGCGACACCAAGCGACTGCCGCGGCAGGGCGAGCGTCCAGGAGACGAGCGCGACGAGTACAAAGGCGAGCCGCCACGAGACCTCCCCGAGCGCCCCGCCCAGGATCGGCGCGAGGGTCAGACCCGCGGTCTGCGCGGCCGCGAAGGTCCCCACCGTCCGGCCGAGCACGTCGGGCGCCACCACCTCCGAGAGGGCGGCGAGAAGGATGGGGGAGAGGAACGCGTTCGCGGCTCCCATCAGGGCCCGCGCCCCGAGGAAGCTCCAGATCTCCGGCGCGAGCGAACATGCGAGCGCGGCCGTCCCGAAGGCGACGTAGCTGGCCCGGACGACGTGGCGTGAGCCAAGGCGCTCCGCGAGCGTCCCAGAGAAGAGCTGGAGCACCGCGAACGGCACCATGTACGCGGTGATCGCGGCGGCCACTTGGACGACGGAGGCATCGAGCCCGCGGGCGACGTTCGGGATCAGCGCGATGAGCATGGCGCCTCCGAATGGGCCGAGGAAGCCGCCGACGTAGAGCGGGAAGGTGGGGCGGCGCACGCGGCGGTAGGCTACGCGCCGCGGCAGCGCAGAGCGGTTTCGTTACGCCAGCGTTACGGCCGGCTGTGACCCTTGCCCTGGATGAACGCGACGGGGGAAAGGGCGGAGGACGGAGCGGCGGGGCCGGGCGGCGCCCTTCAGGGTGGAGCTCGTGGACTACGCTTGGACGCAGTGCCGGAACCTGCACGCACGCACCTGCCGATCCGGCGTAACACGGCGCTCCTCTCAGCCTCCCTCGCGGCCAACTCGGGGATGCTCCAGCTCTCGGCGGCGGTCGCCTCGCTGACGTTCGTCCTCGTGACGGGCGTGAAGGGCCTCCTCGGCCTCGGCCCCGCGATCGTGCTGGCCTCCGGAACCCTCGCCGCGCTTCCCGCCGGTCGTGCCATGGATCGCTTCGGGCGCGTGCCCGTGATCGCGACGGGCTTTGTGATCGGGATCCTGGGCGGCGGCCTCGCGGCGCTCGGAAGCGCGCTCGAGTCCGCGCCCCCGGTCTTCCTCGGCCTCGTCTTCGTAGGCGCGGCGGGCGGGACGGCGCTCCTCGCGCGTACCGCGGCCGGCGACATGTATCCGCCCGAGAGGCGGGCCCGCGGGATCTCGCTCGTCCTCGTCGGCGCGGTCTTCGGAGCGATCCTCGGCCCGGCGGTCTTCAGCCCGCTGCTCTCAGGGCGGGAGCTGGACGGCGACTCGCTCGCCCTCCTCTGGCTCGCCGGCTCCGCGTTCATGGTCGTTGCCCTCGTCCTCGTCCTCTGCGTGCGCCCCGACCCTCGGCGGATCGCAGAGCTCCTCGCCGCAGGGACGCCGGCCGCAGAGCCGCGGCCTCCGGCACTGCTCTCGGAGATCGTGCGCCGCCCGGGCGTCGTGCCCTCGATCCTCGCGACCCAGGCGAGCTTCGGCGTCATGGTCGGCGTGATGACCTTGACGGGTGCGGTCGTCGTCGACCACCACGGTCACGCCGCCGAGGCGGTCTTTCCGATCATCGGCGCCCAGCTGCTCGGGATGTACGCGCTCGTCCTCGTCGTCGGGGACCTGATCGACCGGGTCGGACGGCCGCCGGGCTCTTCGGCCTCGGCCTCGGCTGGAACCTGTCCTTCGTCGCCGCGACGGCCCAGCTCGCCGATTGCACGCTGCCGTGGGAGCGCGGGAAGCTGCTCGGCTTCAACGACCTTCTCTCCGGGATGACCGGTGCGAGCCTCGCGCTCCTGGGCGGGTACGGGCTCACCGTGATCGGAGTGGCCGCGCTCGCGATCGGGGGCACGCTGCTCGTCGTCGCCCCGGCGGTCTGGATCGCGCGCAGGGGGTTCCGGCGGCCCGTCGAGGCGGCCTCCCCAGCCGACTAACGGCTGCTACAATCCGCGCTCGGCGGACGCCCTTGTCCGCCGCTTTTCTGTGTGATGAGAACCTACTCCGCCAAGCCGAAAGAGGTCCAGCAGCGCTGGTACATCGTCGATGCCGAGGGTCAGACGCTCGGGCGGCTGGCGACGCGCATCGCCGACACGCTCCGCGGGAAGCGCAAGGCGCAGTACACGGCGCACGTCGACACCGGCGACTTCGTCGTCGTCGTCAACGCTGAGAAGGTCGCGGTCACGGGCAAGAAGCTGGAGCAGAAGCGCTACTACCGCCACTCCGGCTACCCGGGCGGTCTTCGCTCGCGGACGCTCGCCGAGCAGCTCGAGCGGCGACCGACGGAGGTCATTCGCAAGGCGGTCAAGGGGATGCTTCCGCGGAACCGCCTCGCCCGGCGGCAGATCACGAAGCTCAAGGTCTACGCGGGCCCGAAGCACCCGCACGAGGCCCAGAATCCGCAGCCGCTCCCGCTCGACTGATGGAGGGGCACTGATGGTCGAGATCGCTCAGTACCGGGGGACCGGCAAGCGGAAGACCTCCATCGCCCGCGTGATCCTGCGCCCGGGCGACGGGGCGACGTGGATCAACGGCCGCTCGCTCGAGAACTATTTCCCGCGCGAGGCGCTGCGCACGACCGCCACGGCGCCGCTCCGCCTCGCCGGTGTCGAGGGGCGGTTCGACATCCGCGCCCGCCTCCACGGGGGCGGGCCGACCGGCCAGGCGGGCGCTCTCCGGCACGGCATCGCGCGCGCGCTCGTCGAGGCGGATCCGGAGCTCCGCGGCGTGCTCAAGCGCGAGGGGTTCCTCACGCGCGACGCGCGGATCGTCGAGCGCAAGAAGGCCGGCCTGCACAAGGCCCGCAAGGCGCCGCAGTTCTCGAAGCGGTAGCGGGCGCACGGGCATGGCCCGGCGGTACTTCGGTACGGACGGCGTTCGCGGCGTCGTCGGCGCGGATCTGACCGAGGAGCTCGTCGAGCGAATCGGGCGCGCGTTCGCACGTTGGAGCGGAGGGGCAGGCGTCCTGGTGGGACGCGACACGCGCTCCTCCGGCCCGGCCCTCGAGCGGGCTCTCGCCACAGGCTTGGTCGCCGGCGGCTCGAACGTCGCCCTCGGCGGCGTGCTCCCGACCCCGGCCGTCGCGCTGCTCGCCGAGGACGCGGGCGCCGTCGTCTCCGCCTCGCACAACCCGGCCGAGTACAACGGCGTCAAGCTCTTCCGCGCCGGAAGGAAGCTCGAGGACGTCGAGGAGGAAGCGATCGAGTCCCTTCTGGCCTCTTCCGCCGAGGCGGCTCGTGGGGGAACCGTGACCGACGCGCCGGGGCTGGCCGAGCGCTACGTGCAGGTCGTCTGCGAGCGCTTCGGAGGCCCTCTCGAAGGCCTCCGCGTGATCGTGGACTGCGCGAACGGCGCCATGGCCGAGGTTGCCCCCGCGGCCTTCGAGCGCCTCGGCGCGTCCGTGATCGGGCTCGGCGTGGAGCCCAACGGTGCGAACATCAACCTCGGTTGCGGAGCAACCGACCTCTCCCTCCTCGCCCGCGTTGCGTGTGAGGAGCCCGTCGACTTCGGCGTCGCCTTCGACGGGGACGGCGACCGCATGCTCGCCGTCGACGCGGCCGGGAACGAGGTCGACGGCGATCAGATCCTCGCCGTCCTCGCACTCCATCTCGGCGTCGACCTGGTCGCGGTCACGCAGATGACGAATCTCGGCTTCTACCGCCTCATGGAGGAAAGGGGAGTCCGCGTGCTGACGACAGACGTCGGCGACCGCTACGTGCTCGAGGCTCTCAGGGCTGAGGGCGGCGTCCTCGGCGGCGAGCAGTCCGGGCACCTGATCTACCTCCGGGAGCACGTGACGGGCGACGGTCTCGCGGCAGCGCTCCTCCTCTCCCGCGCGGTGGTCGAGCAGGGTCGCCCGCTCGCCGAGCTAGCCGCGGTGCTGCCCCGCTGGCCGCAGGCCAAGGAGAACGTCCGTGTGCGCAGCAAGATCCTGTCCCCGCGCGTGGTCGACGAGGTCGCCCGCCTGGGCGGCGAGCTGGGGGACCGTGGTCGCGTCCTCGTCCGTCCGTCGGGAACGGAGCCCCTCATCCGCGTCCTCGCGGAGGCCGAAACGGAGGAGGAAGCGCGCCGCCTCTGTGCTACCATCGTCGCTCTCGTTCAGAGAGAGCTCGGCTAGGACGCACAGCCGGGCTCGTGTTTTTTCGTCTCGATTTTCGGGAACGGTCAGGCTCTAGAGCAGGTCAGAACCCAAAGACAGTCGGGCCGGGACCCCGGCGGTGACGGAAGGGGTTGTCGAGTGTGCGGCATCATCGGATACGTGGGCTCGAGGACTGCGAAGGATCTTCTGCTCCAGGGACTCGAGCGGCTCGAGTACCGCGGCTACGACTCCGCGGGCATCTGCCTCATCGAGGACAGCGGCCTGGACCACATCCGCGCGGTCGGTAACCTCGACCAGCTGAAGGAAGCCGCCGGCCCGAACGGCTCCGTCTCGACGACGGGTGTCGGCCACACGCGCTGGGCGACGCACGGAAAGGTCTCCTACGAGAACGCCCACCCGCTGACCGGTTGCGCCGAGGACGAGGTCGCCGTCGTCCTCAACGGCATCGTCGAGAACTTCCGCGAGCTGCGCGAGTCCCTCGACGCGGACGGGCACACCTTCTCCTCGGAGACCGACGCGGAGGTTGTCGCGCACCTCGTGGAGCGCCACTACCAAGGCGACCTCCTCGAGGCGGTGCGCGCGGCCTACGCCGAGCTCGACGGTCACTTCGCGTTCGTCGTCATCCACCGCGACCACCCCGGCACGCTCGTGGGCGCCCGGCTCCAGTGCCCGCTCGTCGTCGGCGTCGGGGAGGGGGAGACGTTCCTCGCCTCCTCCATTGCGGCGTTCCTGCGCCAGACGCGCCGCGTCAAGCTGATCGAGGACGGGGAGATCGTCGCCATCACTCCCGGCGGCGTCCGCTTCGTCTCCGTCGATGGAAGTCGCGTCCGGGAGCGCGACCAGATGGAGGTCGACTGGGACGACGAGGCGGCCGAGAAGCAGGGTTACGAGACGTTCATGCTCAAGGAGATCTACGAGCAGCCGCAGTCGGTCGCCGACACGATCGGCGAGCGCGTGCGCGGGGGGCGCCTCGACCTCGAAGACATCGGGCTCAGCGACGTCGAGATCCAGAACCTCCGCCGGATGGTCATCCTTGCCTGCGGAACCGCGTACCACGCGGGCGTCGTCGGGCGCTACGTGGTCGAGGAGTGGGCGCGGATTCCCTGCGAGCCCGACATCGCGAGCGAGTGGATCTACCGCAACCCGGTCCTCGCCAAGGACACGCTTGTCGTCGGCATCTCGCAGTCGGGCGAGACGCGCGACACTGTCCAGGCGGTGCGTCTCGCGCGCGAGAGCGGGGCCCGCACCGTCGCGATCACGAATCTCATGGGCACGCAGATCACCCGCGAGGTCGACCGCGTCCTCTACACGCGGGCCGGCATGGAGACGGGAGTGGCCGCGACGAAGACCTTCACGTCGCAGGTGACCCTTCTCTATCTGCTCGGCCTCAGGCTCGCCCAGGTGCGGAAGACGCTCCCCGAGGAGGAGATCGAGCGCCTGCTCGCCGAGGTCCAGTCGCTCCCGGCCAAGATCGCCACGTACCTCGACGGAGACCATCCGATCGAGGAGATCGCGCGCCGGCACTACCAGAAGCCGTTCTTCCTCTATCTCGGGCGGCACATCGGCCTGCCGGTCTGCCTCGAGGGCGCCCTGAAGCTGAAGGAGATCTCGTACATTCCCACCGAGGCGTACTCGGCAGGAGAGATGAAGCACGGCCCGATCGCCCTCCTCGACGAGGAGATTCCGGTCGTCGTCGTCGCCACCGACTCCCACGTGTACGACAAGGTCGTCTCGAACATCCAGGAGGTCCGGGCGCGCGGGGCAGAGGTGGTTGCGATCGCCACGGACGGGAACGAGGACATCCAGCACCATGCCGACGACGTCGTCTTCGTCCCGCGGACGCATCCGTTCCTCCAAGCCGCGCTCGCTGTGATCCCCCTGCAGCTCATCGCCTACCGGATCGCGCGGCTCAGAGGTATGAACGTCGACCAGCCGCGGAATCTGGCGAAGACGGTGACCGTCGAGTAGTCGGCTCTCGGCGAGGAGCCGGGCAGTCGTAGCCGAATGGCGAGCACGTGCGGTCCATCACGAGCGATCCGACCGTTCGGCCCTCGGGCAAACCGTTATGGCGGTGAGTGTCGTCCTGTTCGTGGAGCCGGTCAGAACGTCGCGCACGTTCGAGGCGGCGATCGAGAACCTCCTCGAAGGGATCGAGCGTTCCCGGCTTCGTCTCGACGACCGGCTGCCCACCGAGGACCAGCTTGCCGGTCAGCTCGGGATCTCGAAGCCGACGCTGCGGCAGGCGCTCCGAGTGCTCGAGCGCAGCGGTCTCCTGCGCGTCCGGGCCGGGAAGGGCGGCGGAATCTTCATGGCCTCGGATGTCGTTCCGGTCGACGCGATCTCCGACAACGTGGCCGTGGAGGCGGAGGACGCGGTCGATGTCCTCCGAGGGCGGCGCGTGCTCGAGGGCGCCGCGACCGTCATGGCCTCGCGGGTGGCGACGGAGGAGGACTACGCCGGGATCGAGCGGACGAACGAGCTCATGCGGCGTAACCTGGGTGACCGCCCTCGCGTCATGGGAGCGAACGCGATGTTCCACCGGGCCGTCATCCGTGCCTGCCACAACCGGACTCTCCAGGGCGCCTTGCGGAACATCGAGGGCGAGCTCGCGCCCATCCGCGACTCCTACCAAGGCGGGCGAAAGAACGACGAGGAGACGCTCGCGATCCACGAGCGTCAGGTGGACGCGATGCGGCGCCAGGACATCGGGGCTCTCGCGACCGTCCTCAACGAGCACTTCCGCCTGCTCGAGGAGGAATTCGCGAGCGCGCTCCACCGAAAGTGGGAAGGACTCTTCGGCGAGGTCTCGGATCAGACGCGCCGCCTCGGCACGCCGGCGGGCGCCTGACGATCTCGTGGGGGACCGCCGTCTCCAGAGGCCCAACGCGGCGCCGTTTCTCGTGATGAGGGTGGGCCGGCGCCGGCGGGAGGTGGTGGGTCGACGGCGCCGGCCCGTGGGGAGAGCTTCGTCAGGCGGTCGAACTCGCGTGGATTGAGAGTCACGTGCGCCGTCGCCACGGTTGGAAAGGCGACTGCGGCTAGGAGGAAGCACACCATTAGGCGTCGGAGCGCTTTCGTTTACTCCTCTCCGATCGGAACGATGATCGTTTCGGTAAGAAGGTCGAACTTGCCCACCAGGGCTTTGATGCGGAGCTCCCACTCGCCGGCGATCGGGAGCGAGGCGCCCGCGATCATGTACGTCGTCGGTGCTCCAGGCATGGGCACGGCCGTGAAGTCGAGCGGGCCGATCTCCTGGCTCGGAAGCGACGCCGCGACGCTCACCTCGGTGAGCTTCTCCGCGGCCGCCGGGGGACCGAACGTGAGGTGAATCGTGTTCTCGCCCGACATGGCCGGGTCGACGACGACGACGGCACGCATGTCGCCGAGGTCGACCGTTGCCGCCACCGGCTCGTGATCCGGCATCCCGGCCGACTCAGCGGTCTCGGCATGAGCGCCCGCAGCCATGACGGCCGCGGTGCGCGCAGGCTCGGTGTTCACGAGCACGGCCGTGACGGCCACGATTGCGACCATGATCCCGAGCTCGGCCCCCACGGTTCGGAGGAAGCGACGTTGCTCGAGGACGGACGCGATCCCCATCTTGAGGCGCGGCACCGAGTAGCGGTTGTTGTACGCGCCGAGGGCGAGGAGCGGGATGACGAGGGCGATCTTCCCCAAGAGGAGCAGGCCGTACCTCGTCTCCCAGAGCCCGCTCCAGGTGCGGACCTGGAGGTAGCTCGAGATCACGCCCGCGGCAACCAATGCCACGACGGAGACGACTGCCATGTTCGAGAACCGTGGCACCGCGCGGGTGGCCAGCGGCCAACGGTCGGCTTCGGCGAGCACGAGGGCGAGGACGAGGAAGCCCAGCCCGCCCGTCCAGACCCCTGCTGCGATCACGTGAGTGATGTCGGCGAAGAGCCCGAGCCCTCCGGCCGTTCTGGCATGGCCTGAGAACGACGGCGTCATGGCCATGCCCGCCCCGAGCGCGAGCGTAAGCCCCGCCAGGGCTTGTCGGTCGCGGTCTTGCGAGTATCGGAGGGCGAGCGCCGTCAGGGCGAGTGTCGCGGCCAGCGCAGCCTGAATCAGCATCATCTCGCCGTAGCGCGTGTCGAGAACCGTCGAATAGACGTCCCACGTGAACACGTCGGCGAGGCTGAGACCGGCCGCGGCCGCACCCTGGAACACGATGTTGAGAAGGGCGACGAGCGCGAGTGCCAGCGCGAGCCCCGCGAGCGTGCCGTAGAGCCGGCGCCTCAGGTGCCAGTCGGCGGAGGGGAGCGCGATAGCGAGGCCGGCGGCGCCGCCCAGGCAGGCAAGGAGGAGCCCGAGGTCGAAGAACCGTCCGCCCGTGAAGAAGACGTCGACGGCCGTGGAGGTCCCCGTGAGCGACTCGACGGAGATGCCCGCGGCCTGGACGCCCCTCTCCTGGACGTGGAAGACGAACGCGCCCGAGATCGGGTCCGAGTCCGCCGAGACCGCCCGCCACGCGACGGTGTACGTCCCGCGCGGGAGCTCCCGGTCGATCGCGACCGCGACCTCGTGGTCCGGCAGCGATATCACCTCGCCGGCGTCCACGCGGTTCCCCTCGCCGTCGAACACGCGGACCCCCCCGAGAGACATCTCGACCGGCTCGTTGAACCGAAGCGAGACGCGGTCGGGCGACTGCTCGAGAACGACGTCGTTCGCCGGCTCCGTTCCAACGAGCACGGAGTGCGCCGGCGCGCTCGGCGCAAGCACGGTCGCGACCGCACAGGCGACGACGAGCGCCGCGATCAAACGACTCCGATTGGCTGCGTGTTGCTGGCGGACGTTCCTCCCCTCCTTCCTTGGCGCCGGGTCGCGCGGGGCGCGACCCTCGAGGCTCAAAGCTGGTGGGAGTGGGGAGGTGCGCGCTGGCCCCGCGCGCCGACGAGCGCTGGAGCCGCGGGGATCAAGTCAGTGGCCGGGACTGACAGGCAGGCAGCGGGCGCGAGCCTGAAGCGAGGCGGTTGGCCCAGCTGCCGCGCGAGAGCCCTGGCGGCCGCCAGGAGAGCCCGCGCCGCCAGGAGAGCGACGAGAGCGAACGGAAGCTGAAGGAGCAGGCCGACCAGGAACATCGGCTCGAACGCTGTGGAGAGGCTGAAGGCGCCGTCGTGGAGCATGCGCTCGGCGTGCTCCTGGAGGACGAAGCCCACCGGAGGCGCGAGGGCGAAGAGCCAGAGCGGCGGCGCGCTCAGGTAGCGGGAGCCGGCGAGGACACGGCCGGCGAAGCCGACGAGGACGAGCGCGAGGCAGAGCGAGCCGAGCAGCGTCGGGTCGAGGTAGCCGTGGCCGGTCTGCTCGAGCAGGCGGCTGCGGTGCCCGGCGTCAGGCTCGGCGATCCGGTACGCGAGGCCGTGCGCCGCGAGCCCTCCGGCCGCCGCGAGTCCGAGCGAGAGCAGCCAGGCCGGCCGGTGCCCGCCCCTTGTCATGCCCTCTCCGCGCAGGAGTCGACGTCAGCCGCGGCGCAGCCGTCGAGACGCGGCCGCGGCGCCGCGCGTACCACCGCTCGAGCTGTTTCGCAGGCCTGCCCTGAGGCCTGGTTCATCACTCTCCCCCTCTCTTCTCGCGAGGACTACGCCTCGCGGCGCGTCCTCGGTTTGCCCTCTCAGGCGGCGAGAAGAGGAGGAGCGCGCGGGCTTCGGCCGAGATCGAGCCGGAAGGCCGGCTCGCGGTCGGCTCGCGGGGGCAGGTAGCTCCCCCGCTCGGGGCCGAGGAAGCAGCGCTCGGGCCGGGCGAGCGCGCGTGCAAGGCTCGCGGCCAGCCAGAGGATCCGGCGGGCGAGCCCGAGGGCGACGAGCGCGAAGGGAATCTGGATGAGGAGGCCGACGAGCACGATCGGGGCGAGCTCGGTGAGGCTGGCCGCCGTACCGGAGCCGAGAATGAGCGGCTCGCCCAGCGTGTGACCGGCGAACCCCAGCACGGGGACGACGCCGAACAGCCAGAGCATTCGACCGGACGTTCCCGTCCAGCGCTTGCCCACCGCCGCTCCGGCGGCCAGCGGGAGCGCGAGCGCGAGGCAGAGCGCGAGCGACGTCGGCAGGTAGCTCAGGTAGCCCTGCATCCCCGAGGAACCGGTCATGCCCGTTTCCGGCATCCCGACGCCCTGGGCGAACGCGTGTGCGGCGGCCCACCCCAGCCCGGACAGGGCCAAGACGACCGGCACGACGAGGCGTCCGCGCCTCATTGCAGGACGATGGTAGACACGCTCGGCGTGCCTGACAACTTCGACCGCGCCGGCTCTCGCGAGAAGCCAAGGCCTGCAGATAGAAGGGCCGGCGCCGTCGCGGAAGTGGTGAGAAACGACAACGCCGGCTCTTCGAGAGGCTCTCCGGGTTCGACCCGATGGGGCGGGCCGGTGCCGGTTGTCGGCGAACGCGCCGACGAGAGCCTCGCTTCCGGAGCTAGGCAGGCGCGCCCGGCGGCGTGATCGTCCTCGCGGTGGTGATCGCGAGGAGAGCGCCTCTTGGCGCAGAGTCGCTCCGGAATCTAGGCGGCGAGCGCGGCGGGAGGAGCCCGCGAACGCCGGGAGCTGACGATGTGAGGGGCCGGAGCGTGGGCCTGGCGCCCCCACGGGTACCGCCGGCGCTCGCCGACCACGGCCGCGCCTCGTGGCCCGAAGAGCCCCGACACGAGCTTCTCGACGAGCCACAGGATCCTGGCCGCGAGGACGAACGCGAACGGGATCTGGACGAACAGGCCGACGAGGAAGGCCGGCGCGAGCTCGGCGCCGATGACCGCCGTGCCCGAGAGCGTCGGGTGGCCGTGTGGCTGGAGCTCGACGACCGTATCGGCGGCGAACCCGAGGACGGGGACGACGCCGAAGAGCCAGAGCGACCGGCCGGGCGTCCCCGTCCAGCGGCAGCCGAAGGCCGCTCCCGCCGCGAGCGCGAGGGTGAGCGTCGCGCAGAGCGCCAGGGAGGTTGGAAGGTACGCGACGTAGCTCTCGAGCGTCCCCTCGTGGGCGGCGTGGCCCGAGGCCGCGTCGGGCCGGGCGACGACGTCGTGTGCGAGCGCGTGCGCGCCGGCCCAGATCACCCCGGACAGCCCGACGAAGGCGGGCAAGGCAACGCGACGCCGCAGCATCACCTCGATGGTAGAACGGACGCGCCCGGCTGACAATCCGGTCTCACTCGCCCGCGGGCGGCTTCCGGAGCCGCTTGGCCCGGGCCCGGCGCCGCTTTTCCTCGAGGCGCCGTTCCTTCGACGCCGTCGTCGGCGCCGTCGCGCGGCGTGGCCGCTCCGTCCGGAGACCGTCGCGGATCGCGGCGGCGAGGCGCTCGAGCGCGAGCTCGCGGTTGCGCCACTGGCTCCGCTCGTCCTGAGCGACCGCGCGCACCACCGAGCCGACCTTTGTCCGAATGCGCGTCTTTTGCGCCTCGGTGAGGGTGGCCGAGGCGTCCACGTCGAAGACCGCCTCGACGCGAGTCTCGGTCTTCTGCGCATGCTGACCGCCCGGGCCGCTGGAGCGCGAGGTCCGGAGCTCGATCTCGGCCAGCGGGATCGCAAGCCCGCGGTGCACCGGAATAGACTCGGGGCGCATGGCGGCGATTCTGCTCGACATCGACGGGGTCCTGCACGTGTCGGGCGAGGCCGTGAGGGGCGGCGCGGGGGCCGTGCGGGAGCTCCGAAGCGACGGACACCGGCTCCGCTTCGTCACGAACAACACCACGAGGGCGCGGGATCGGCTCGTGGAGGAGCTGCGCGGGCTCGGTGTCGACCTCGAGCCGGAGGAGGTGGCGACAACTCCGCTCACGGCCGCGCGCCTCCTCGCGGGCAAGCGCGTCCTCGCCCTCACCATGGAGGCAGTGAAGGAAGACCTCGCCGGCCGGCTCGAGCTCGTCGAGCGGGGCGCCGACGTCGTCCTCGTCGGGGGAGCGGACGAGAGCGACGAGTCGGGACGCGTGTTCAGCTACGAGAATCTCAACCAAGCGTTCGCGGAGCTCGAGGCCGGCTCGGGGTTCGTCTGCCTGCACAAGAATCGCTGGTGGCAGACCTCCCGCGGGCCGCTGCTCGACGCGGGGGCGTTCGTGGTCGGGCTCGAATACGCGGCCGGCGTCGAGGCTGAGGTCGTCGGGAAGCCGAGCCGCGCGTACTTCCAGGCCGCGCTCTCCGACCTCGGCGCTTCCGCCGAGGAAGCCGTGATGGTCGGCGACGACGTGGAGGCCGATATCGGCGGTGCGAAGGGCGCGGGCCTCCGGGGCGTCCTCGTCCGCACCGGGAAGTTTCGGGAGGAGACGCTCGCCGTCGCCGATCCGCAGCCGGACGGCGTCGTCGACTCGATCGCGGACGTGCCCGCCTTCCTGCGGGAGCGGGGCTGGTGAAGGTCGGGCTCGACGTGATCGAGATCGACCGGGTACGCCGCGCTCTCGACCGCTATCCGGGCTTCCGCGAGCGCTGCTTCACGGAGGCCGAGCGCGCCTACTGCGACTCGCGCGCGAATCCGGCACAGCACTACGCCGCGCGCTTCGCCGGCAAGGAGGCCGTCGGCAAGGCGCTCGGCATCGGCGTCGCGCGGGCCTTCGCCTGGAAGGACGTCGAGATCGACGGGCGTCCGAAGCCCTCGGTCCGGCTCTCGGGCCGCGTCGAGGCGTGGTCCGCGCGTGTGGGCGCGGGCGGGATCGACCTCTCCATGACGCACTCGAAGGAGATCGCGGCCGCGGTCTGCGTCGTCGCCGCTTCCACTGATGAGCTGGGCTGAGCCGCTCTACACCGCGGACGAGATGCGCGCCGCCGAGGTTGCGTACGAGGGGCCGACGCTCGAGCTCATGGAGCGCGCCGGCACGAACGTCGCGAAGGAGATTCTGGGCCGCTTCCCCGACGCCCGCCGGATCTCGGTCTGGTGCGGGACCGGAGCGAACGGGGGTGACGGCTTCGCTGTCGCCTCCGAGCTTGTCGGGGCAGGGCGGGAGTGCGTGGTTCGCCTGCTCGGCCCGGAGGAGAAGATCGCCGGCGACGCCGCTGTCACGCTCGGCCGGGCGAGGGAGGCGGGCGTCCCGCTCGTCGACGAGCCGACTCCCGCCGACGTCGTCGTGGACGCTCTCTTCGGCACCGGCTTCAGCGGGAAGTCACGGCCGGAAGCGGCGCGGGCGATCGAGCAGCTGAACGCGGCGGGCGGCCCGGTGGTGGCCGTCGATCTCCCGTCGGGCGTCGACGCGTCGACGGGCCGCGTGGAGGGCGCGGCGGTCCGCGCGACGCTCACCGTCACGTTTCACGCTCGGAAGCTCGGCCACGTGGTCGCCCCGGGGCGCTTCCACGCGGGAGAGGTCGTCGTCGCCGACATCGGCCTCGAGGCGACGCCGACGCGCCACCGGCGCGCGACCGCCCGCCTCCTCGAGCTCGTTCCGCGGCGCGGTGAGCGGGACAACAAGTACTCGGCCGGGTCCGTCCTCGTCGTCGGCGGCTCCGTCGGGCTCACGGGCGCTCCCTCGCTCACCTCGGAGGCCGCCCTCCGCGCGGGGGCGGGCATCGTCACGGCCTGCGTCCCGGCGTCGCTGAACGTCGTCTTCGAGCACCGTCTCGTCGAGGTCATGACGAGGCCGTGCCCGGACGAAGACGGCGCGATGACGCCCGACGCGGCCGACGCGATCCTCGAGTCGGCCGAGCGCGCCGGCGCGATCGCTCTGGGCCCGGGACTCGGGCGCACGGACGGGACTCGGGCGCTCGTCGGCTTTCTCCTCCACCGTCTCGACAGGCCGGTCGTCCTCGACGCGGACGGCCTGTGGGCGCTCGCCGGCCACCTGGACTGGGTCTTCTCGCGCGACGCGGCAACCGTCCTCACGCCGCACGCCGGCGAGCTCGGACGGCTCCTCGGCCGCCCGTCGGGCTGGGTCGCCGCCAACCGCCTCGACGCCGTGCAGGCGGGGGCAGACGACGCCGGCGTCGTCGTGCTCCTGAAGGGTGCGGACACGCTCGTCGCGGGACCGGGTCGCGACCCGGTCGTCGTCGATCTCGGGAACCCGGGGCTCGCCACAGCGGGGAGCGGGGACGTCCTCACGGGTGTGGTCGCGGCGTTCCTCGCCAAGGGGATGGACGGAGCCCTCGCCGCCGCCGCGGCCGCGGCCTGCTGCGGCGTCGCCTCCCAGGTCGCCGCCGAGAGCCACGGGCAGGCGGGGATGATCGCCCGCGACGTCGTCGAGGCCCTCTCGCCCGCACTCTCGGGGTGACGCTCGGCTCCGTGGCGCGCTCGGAGATCACGATCGACCTCGGCGCGCTCCGGCGCAACGCCGCGCTCCTCGCGGAGGTCGCCGCGCCCGCCGAGCTCTGGGCCGTCGTCAAGGCCGACGCCTACGGGCACGGGGCGCTCGACGCCGCCCGCGCCGCGCTCGAAGGCGGCGCGTCGGGGTTCTGCGTGGCGACGGCTCCCGAGGGCGCCACGCTGCGAGCCGCATTCCCGGCCGCGCGCGTCGTCGTCATGAGCCCCCTCACGACCGGCGAGGACGAGCTCGCCCGAGGTGCGTGGCTCGAGGTGGCGCTCTCGACGCCGGACGTCCCCGAGGGGCTCGACGTTCACCTCAAGGTGGACACGGGCATGCGGCGCTGGGGCATGACCCTCGAGGAGGCGCTCTCCGTCCCGCGCGACCGCGTGGTCGGGGTAGTACACGCCCTTACACGCGCTGCAAATCCACATGGTAACGCGGCTCATCTGCGCCCCCTGCGACGCACCGGGCCACGCGAGCGACCACCACCACCACGACCACCCAGCGGCG
>Ga0209859_1000096_pt1 | contig 18645 bp, 19 predicted proteins | sample GWRWS3_50_60_FD_187241 | JGI IMG/M metagenome (GOLD analysis project Ga0209859, IMG submission 187241) | Riverbed sediment microbial communities from areas with vegetation nearby in Columbia River, Washington, USA - GW-RW S3_50_60 (SPAdes)... | ecosystem: Environmental > Aquatic > Freshwater >... | reverse complement strand
TTCTGCATTGTACGGATTCCAAAGAAGCATTACGACACCTGCGGACAAGGCACCTGCCAATGAGCTTACTACGTAGGTGCGCCACCAAATAAACCACCCGATTCTCAAAGACTCTTCGAAAGTGAGGTCAGGCATGACTTAGCCTCCTCAGGTACTTAGCCATTCATCTTGCATCCTCTAGCAACCGTCATTCTCCTGCTCCGGCGCATGCTAACCAACAGTGGCCGAAGGACCCGAACCGAAATTAATCGAGGGGGCATGCGGTCTGGAGCGCATGTCCGTCGGAGCGGCGGGGTCCCACCCGGCATCCGGAGAAGGAAAGCTGGAACTGACCAAGGCACCGCGATCACACGATCGCGGCCGCGGGAATTCCAGAAGGTTTCCACTCCGGACTGCCGTGGGAGGGGTGCCGCGGGAGGCGCGGGAGCTGAAGACCGCATGGCCCCTGCTCATCTAGACATTGAACCGGAAATAGACCACATCCCCTTCTTTGATCACATAGTCCCGGCCTTCGAGTCGGAAGAGGCCTTTTTCACGCACACCGGCGACAGAGCCGCAGGCGATCAGCTCATCGTAGTGATACACTTCTGCCCTGATAAATCCCCGTTCCATGTCGGAGTGGATCTTGCCGGCCGCCTCCGCCGCCTTGGTCCCCTTGCGAAGCGGCCAGGCCCGCGCTTCCTCTTCCCCTGCCGTAAAGAACGTGATTAGTCCGAGCAAGTCATAGGCGGTTTTCGTCAGCCGGACCAGCCCTGACTCGGTGAGGCCGGCTTCCTTCATGAACTCCGCGCGATCTTCGGTGGCCAAGGTCGAGAGTTCCGCCTCCAACTGTCCATAGAGGATGACAAGCCTGGCCCCTCTCTTGTCAGCCAACTCCTTGACCGGCCGCACCAAGGGTGCATCCTCACCGGCTCCTTCAGCGGCATTGGCGATAAACAGGACCGGCTTGGCCGACAACAACTGGCACTCGTTCAAGATCGCGCGCTCGTCCGCCGAGAACGGTTGATTGCCCAGCCATTCGCCTTTGTTCAGCAGCTCAGCAAGCTTCTGCACGACCGCCAACTCCCTGGCAGCCTTGGCGTCGCCCGACTTGACCTTCTTTTCGACCCGCTGCCTCCGGCGATCCAGGGTCTCCACATCGGCGAGCATCAATTCGGTCTCGATCGTCTCGATATCCCGCAGTGGATTGAGGCCGCCTCCCACATGCATCACGTCAGGGTCCTGGAAACACCGGATCACGTGCATCAGCGCATCCACCTCGCGAATCTGCGCGAGGAATTGGTTCCCCAATCCCTCGCCTTTGCTCGCCCCCTCCACCAGGCCGGCAATGTCTCGGACTTCCAACGTACTGGGCGTCATCTTTTTCGAGCGGAAGATTTCGACCAGCTTGTTGAGGCGGGGCTCAGGCATCGGGGCGATCCCGACGTTGGTCTCCACGGTGGAGAAGGGGTAGTTAGCCGTTACGGCTCCCGCTCCGACCAGGGCGTTAAACACCGTGGTCTTTCCCACATTCGGCAGGCCGATCATACCGCAGCAGAGTCCCATCCTGGTCCCCCTACCCCTTTTCTCCGTTATCCCGTTCTTCCGGCTCCCCTTGCAACCGCACGTTGAACCGATTCATGGCGACCGTGACTCCCTCTGCTACCAAGCATTCCAGAGCCAACACTGCCCGGTCCAGACTCTCGTCGAGGAGGGTGATCTCTTCCGGTCTGAATGGCAGGAGCACATACTCCTCGGCATCTTGGCCCGGCGCAGGACGTCCGATGCCGATCTTTAACCGACAGAACTCGTTGGTTTCGAGGGCGGTGAGAATCGAGAGGATTCCGTTGTGGCCACCTGATCCGCCGTTGCGCTTGATCCGGAGACGTCCCAGCTCCAGATCCAGGTCGTCATGGACAATGACCAAGTCTTCCGGTGAGAGAGCCAGTTCCGCCAGCAGGGCTTTGACCGCCGGACCAGTCTGGTTCATCCAGGTGAGCGATGCGAAGAGCACCACGTCGGCCGACCCTACGCGACCGCGTCCAGAGCGGGCAGACTCCTTCGGCCTGAGGTCGATCGACCATCGAATCGCGGCTCGTTCCAGGAGCCGAGCCCCGATATTGTGACGGGTGACGGCGTAGCGCTCGCCAGGGTTACCGAGTCCTACAATCAAGCGCAAGGTTACTTCTTCTTCTCCTCCTTGGCCTCCTTCTTTTCAGCCTTGGGTTCCTTACCCTCTTTCTTGTCGGCGGCCTTAGGCTCGGCGGCCGCCGCACCTTTCGCGGCGGTTGCGGCTCCTTTCTCAGCAACCGCAGCGCCCTTCTCAACTGCTTCCTCTCCTTCTAGCGGTTCCTCCTTACCCTTGCCGATGACCTCAGGCTCCTTGCCCGCTTCAGTCACTGCGCTGCTGGTCAATAATGCCTCCAACTTCGCCTCTGACATCGGCGCCGCCACGCTCACCACCATCTGGTCGCTCTCGTCCATGAATTTCACTCCTTCTTTGGGCGTCAGTTCTTTGACGTGAATGCCCTGACCGATCTGCAGCGAAGACGCATCCACCTCGATGGAGTCCGGAATAGCGGCCGGCAGACACTCAACGTGCAATTCCCGCAGATTGTGGTGCAGCACCCCGCCCTCTTTGACCCCTGCCGGCACTCCGCCCACCAGACTCACCGGCACCTTGATCCGAATCGCCTTATTCATCGAGACTTCGAATAAATCCACATGGAGGATCCCTCCCGTCACCGGATCCACCTGATAGTCACGAAAGAGCGCAGTCCGAGCCGCCTTCGATGTCGCACCCGCAATGCTGAGAGAAATGAGCGCGGTGCTGCCACCACGAGAATGCAGCACCTTGGTCACGGTCTCCGGATTCAGGGTGAGCAGGAGACATTCTCCCTGGCCGTACAGCACTGCCGGGATCTTTCCGTTCCGTCTCAATTGACGGGCTGCTCCTTTCCCCACCTGCCCTCGTACTTCAGCCGCCATATCGTATTTCATGCGCTCCCCCTCTGACGTCGTCCTTGTGCATGCAGCGTACGCGCGAAGCGCTCACCACCGGCCTGTGCACGCCGGTGGGTCGATGAGCCAGCCAGGTCCTCGTATCTCGAGGAGAGTGGGCGGGATCGAACGCGCTTACGCGAAGAGCGAACTGACCGATTCTTCCTCGTGGATTCTGGTAATGGCCTCACCTAGAAGCGGGGCCACGGACAGCACCCGCAACTTAGGACAGCGCTGGTCCTTACCGTTCAACGGAATCGTGTTAGTGACGACGACCTGGGTCAGGCAGGACTCCTGAATCCGCTCCAGAGCCGGCCCGGAAAGAACCGGGTGCGTACAGCCGGCCCACACCATCCGGGCGCCCTTCTCCGCGCAGGCCTGCGCGCCTTGCACGATCGTCCCAGCCGTATCGATCATATCGTCCAACAACAAGGCATTGCGCCCCTCAACGTCTCCGATGATGTTCATGATCTGGGCGTTGTTGGGCCCCTCACGCCGCTTGTCGATAATCGCCAGGCTGGCCTGAAGCCTCTTGGCAAACGCCCGAGCGCGCTCCACGCCGCCCGCATCCGGCGAGACCACCACGAGGTCTGGTCCACCCTCTCTGGTGATGTAGTCCAACAGGACCGGAGTGGCGTACAGATGGTCCACCGGGATGTTGAAGAACCCCTGGATCTGCCCCGCGTGGAGATCCATCGTCAACACTCGATCGGCGCCGGCAGTGGTAATCAGGTCCGCCATCAGTTTGGCGGAGATCGGGACCCGCGGCTGGTCCTTCCGGTCCTGACGCGCGTATCCGAAATAGGGGATGACCGCCGTGATTCGATAGGCCGAGGAGCGTTTCAGCGCGTCAATCATGATCAACAGCTCCATGATCGAGTTGTTGACCGGCGTACAGCACGACTGCACCACAAAGACGTCCGTCCCCCGGACATTCTCCTCGATCCTGACACGAATCTCTCCGTCACTGAACTCCGAGACAAGGGCCTCTCCCAGGCCGACTCCCAAGCATTGACAGATTTCCTTCGCTAGCGCCGGATTGGCATTGCCGGAAAACAGTTTGAGTTCCTTCGACATGGCGCCCCTCGACGGCCCGAAGTCACGGGACACGATCGTCCCGCCCTCAGGACCCGTTGCTGGAGAAGATCGTTCTGGAGGTGCTCGTCGCGCTGTATGGTCCTCGGATCGGCTGCCAACTCAGAATGTAATCGGGGAACCGACTTTATCGGAAAGCTGGACCGGTTGTCAACAGACCCGAAAGGGACCGGAAGATTCCTCCTGACAGGATAAAGAGGCCGTTCCGGCCCGACCCGCATAGGCCCGCCAGCCGCGGACCTGCCCTACCGACGTCTGGGCGCGGACCGCGGAATCCTCGTCACGAAAGATCCCGAACACGGTGGCGCCACTTCCGGACAGAAGCGCTGTCTCCGCTCCCTCGGAGAGCAGACGCGCCTTCATCTTCCGAATCGCATCGTACACCGGAACCAGGGGCTGCTCAAAATCATTCTCCATCAGCGGAATGACGTCGTCCCACGCAAGAGACGCCTGGCTGGCGAAGCGGCTGTGCTGCTCCGAGAGGGGTCGCACGTGTTCCCTGGTTGCAGCCAGCCGATCATAGGCCCAGCGAGTTTCAATCGGAAAGCCCGGGTGAACCAGCACGACCCATCGCGCTCCGGTCACCATCACGGCGGCCACGTCCTCCCCTCTCCCGCGCACGATGGCGCTCGGGGCGAAAAAAAAGAACGGGACGTCGCTTCCCAAGGCTGCCCCCACTTGGGCCATCTCTCCCCCAGACCAACCGAGCCTGAGCAGATGATTCAACGCCACGATCGTGGCAGCGGCATCACTGCTCCCCCCGCCCAGCCCGGCTGCCAGTGGAATCCGTTTGATGATCTCGATATCCAGCCCTACCTGGAGGCCAGCTCGGTCCAACACCAGAGCCGCCGCACGCCAGACGAGGTTTCGCCTGTCTGTCGGTAACGACGCCACGTCACATTTCAGGCGCAGCTCGGTCGAGTCCGCTCGAACCTGGAAGCGAAGTTCATCTTCCAGCGCCACCGTCTGCATCAGGGACCAGAGGTTATGGTAGCCGTCTGAACGGCGATCCAGAACCCTGAGGATAAGATTGATCTTGGCAGGTGTACAGATCCGGACCGCCGATGCGGTATGACTGGCGGCCCTGTTCGGGAGCCTAATCCTGTCCCCCTTTAATGGCATGCTTTTCCAGCCGGTACCGGAAGGAACGGGTGTTCAAGTGCAGGAATCTAGCAGCTTTCTTCTTGACCCATTTAGCTCGTTCTAGGGCTTTGAGCAACAGATCCTTCTCGATCGTATTGAGTAGTCCCTCGAGATCCAACCCATCCGCCGGAAGATCCGTCGGATAGGCCTGTGGCTGCGCAGCGGGACGGTGAAACCAGCCCTGAATGTCCTGTTCCGTGATCGAGGGTCCGCTGGAAAAGGCCACCACGCGTTCAATGAGGTTCTCCAACTCCCTCACATTCCCCTTCCATTCGTGCGCGAGCAGTACCTGCATGGCTCCAGGGGCCAGTGAGGGAGCCGGTTTCCCGCTCTCGCGCGAGAACTGCTCGAGGAAGTGCTGAGCCAGCAGCGGGATATCCCCAGTCCGGAGGCGCAGCGGAGGGAGGTGGATCGGGATGACGTCAAGCCGGTAGTAGAGGTCCTCCCGGAACGCACCCTCGGCCACCGACTTTTCCAGGTCCTTGTTCGTGGCCGCGATGATCCGCACATCCACTTTCATGTCCTGAGTGCCTCCGACCCGTCGGAACTCCCGTTCCTGGATGACCCGGAGGAGCTTGACTTGGGTCGCCGGGGTCGTCTCGCCGATCTCGTCCAGAAAGATACTGCCGCCGTCGGCCACCTCGAACAAGCCGGCCTTGTTCGCGATCGCGCCGGTAAAGGAGCCCTTCATGTGGCCGAACAGCTCACTTTCAAGCAGCGGCTCCGGCAGGGCACTGCAGTTGACCGTGACGAACGGCCTCTGACTGCGCGCGCTATTGTAGTGAATCGCTCGCGCAATGAGTTCCTTGCCCGTGCCGCTCTCGCCGCAGATCAATACGTTGCTCTTGGTATCGGCTACTTTCCGGACTACATCGAACACCTTCTCCATGGCCTCACTCTGCCCGATGATCCTGGCAAAGGATGACTGGTTGGCCATCTCTCGTTTGAGCAGCAAGTTCTCGGTCGAGAGCCGCCGTTTCTCCAGCGCATTCCGGATGATGAGCTGGACTTCGTCAATCTGAAAGGGTTTGGTCAGGTAATCGTACGCTCCCTGCTTCATGGCCTCCACGGCCGATTCGGCGGAGGCGAAGGCCGTGATCATCAAGACCACCGTCTCGGGGGCAGCTGCCTTGACCGCTTTGAGGACCTCCAAGCCGCTCCCCTTGGGCATCTTGAGATCGGTGATCACGAGGTCAAAGATCTCTTTGCCGAACTGCGCGATCGCCTCCTCGCCGTCTTCCGCAACCGTCACTGCATAGCCGGCTCGCTTGAGCATGATGCTCAAGACATCCCGCATGCTCCGCTCATCGTCAACGATCAAGATCTTTTCCACGGTTCCCTACCCTCATGCCACAGGCGCGGCCCTCCTTCCGCGGACCGCGGCAAACAGACCACCAAGCGCGCCCCCTTGCCTTCCTCGCTGTCCACGCGGACCCATCCACCGTGGAGGTCCACGATGCGATGCACCGCGGCGAGTCCCAGGCCCGATCCTTCTTTCTTCGTGGTGAAGAAGGGAAGAAAAATCTTGTCGAAATGCTCTTTTTTGATCCCTCCCCCGGTATCCAAGAATGCGATTTCGATCACCTCACCACTCTGGCCACGCACACCGACCCGCCGACAACTCGTTGAAATCGTCAGGCGACCTCCGGACGTCATGGCGTCGAATGCATTTGTCGCAAGGTTCCAGAATACCTGCTTCAGTTGATCCTGATCCACCTGCGCAATCAGCGGACTGGCCCATGGTTGGGTCGCAATCTCAATGGCCTTCTGGCGGGACTTTGCCTCATGCCGGATCAGATCCAGCGTGTCTGCCAAGACGACATTCAGATCGCACTCTTTCCGATTCAGCGCCGGCGGTCTCGCGTACGCCAGGAACTCCGTGATGATGGAATCGAGCCTGGTCGCTTCCCGAACCGCAATATTCATGAGACGTGTGTTGGTCTCATCCGGAGGGAGGTCCTTCCGCAGCATTTGCATGGCGCCGGCCAGCGCCCCCAGGGGGTTCCGGATCTCATGAGCCATGCCGGCCGACATTTCACCAATTGTGGCGAGCCATTCCTGACGCCGCATCTGCTCTTCCATGTCACGAATCTGCGTCAGATCCTTGAAGACCCCGACCAGACCTATCTGGACGCCACCTTCATTGAGAGGCGACAGGGTCATCCCGAGCACCAGACGACTCCCGTCAGCCTGCTTACCTTCCGCCTCGAACCGGTGCGGAACGGACAGGGCGACGGAGCCTGCCCCGAAATGATCACCCTGCTGCCAATTGAACACTTCCCACCACGGGCGGTTCTGGACCTGGTCCAGGGTATAGCCAGTGGCATCTTGTGCGGCCGGGTTGAACGAGGTGACCCGGCCTTCCGCATCGGTCGTGAACACCCCGCTACTGATGCTCTGCACGATGTTCTCATGAAACGCTTGTAGGCTGGTCAATCCCGCCTCTTTCTCACGAAGGGATAGATCTGCCAGCCTCAATTGCTCGGCCAGCTCGCCGCTGAGGAAGCCCACGACGACGAATGCCAGGCCATGCACCCCAAACGTGTACAAGGTCTCCGCCTCCGACAACCGGCTCGGTGGCAGCCATTCCCCCAACTGCAACAGCCCGTACAACTGGATATTGGCGACGAGGCCGAACAGAATCGCTGAGAACGCGGCAGTGACGAGCCCCACCCGACGCCTCAGAATCAGGCTCGCCAGGGTGACCGTAATGATATAGAGCACCGCGAAGGGGCTCTCGATCGCGCCGGTCATGGCGACCAGCACGGTCTCCAGGAGCAGGTCCACCGCGATCTGGAAGTAGGCAAAACGGGTCAGCGCCGCAGGAGTCGTGAGATACCTGAGAGTGACGGTATAGGCGATCGTGATCGCGTAGGTGAAGATGATGAGCGCGTAGAAGGTGGGAACGCGCTCGTCCTTGGCGACCTGGAATGTGATCGAAAGACCGAGCAGCAGCGTGACCACTACTACTCGAAGGCCCATCAGCCAATACAGCCTGGCCCTGAGTTCGTCCATTGGCTCCTGCGGGCTGCTGGTGGAAGCGGAAGGTTCTCGCGCCGTTGTAGAAGAACCGGTCATCTTGCCGACCGGCGACCGCCTGGGGGGCGATCCCTCTTCATCACGTCGAGGTCTTTAGCCTATCGCCGAGGCCATCTGGAAAATCGGCAGGTACATCGCGACGACGATAAACCCGACCACCGTTCCCAGAAATACCATCATCATGGGCTCCAGAAGCGAGGTCAGCGCCGCCACAGCCTGGTCCACCTCGTCTTCATAGAAATCCGCAATTTTGCCCAGCATTGCATCCAGCGCGCCGGTGGTCTCACCCACCGAGATCATGTGGGTGACCATTTTCGGAAAGACTTCGCCCTTCGAGAGCGGTTCGGCGATCGTCTTGCCACCGCTGATGCTCATCCGTGCGCTCATGATCGCCTCTTCGATCACCTTGTTGCCAGCCGTTTTGGCGGTGATGCTCAACCCATCTAGAATCGGCACGCCGCTGGTGATCAATGTGCCGAGCGTCCTCGTGAATTTGGCCACTGCCGTCTTTCGGATCAATTCCCCCACGATCGGCAGTTTGAGGAACATTCGGTCCATGGCTAACCGCCCTTTGGGGGTGGCATAGTATTTCTTGATTCCCCATCCGGCCAGGACCGCCCCGATCGCGAGGTGGATAATGTAGGACTGCATAAAATTGCTGACATCAATGACGATTTGGGTCGGGCCAGGAAGTCCCATCTTTCCCCCGGACATCTCAGCAAACATCTTGGCAAAAATCGGAATGACCCAAACCATCAGCACCGTGATCACAATCACTGCCACGCTCAGGATGGCCGCCGGATACACCATCGCCGATTTGATCTGGGCCTTGAGTTTCATGGCCTTCTCGATATGCTTGGACAAGCGACCCAGAATGGTGTCCAACAGGCCCCCGACCTCCCCGGCATGAACCATGTTGACATAGAGTTCGTCAAACACTTTTGGGTGCTTGCGCAGCGCGTCGGCGAACGTGGCACCCCCTTCCACTTGAGTCCGGACCTCTCCGACGGCCTTCCGCAACTGCTTGTTCTCAGATTGGGAGGCCAGGATCTCTAGAGCCTGGATGAGCGGAAGACCGGCATTGATCATGGTCGCGAACTGCCGGGTAAAGACGACGAGGTCTTTGTCGGTGACGCCACCACCAATTTCGAACTTCCACCCTTCACCCTCCTTGGCGGCCCTCTCATCCAGACTCATGACGACGATATTCTGCTTCCGCAGTTGCTCCATGGCCTCGTCACGGGTCTTGGCGGCGACCTCCCCTTTCTTGACCATACCCTGCCGGTTTCGGCCTGTATATGCGAAGGTGGCCATCAGCTAGCTCCGTCTCCTCATGTTCTGTGCCCTACGGTAGTTGCCCGAATCACGGACCTGGCGACATCCCCAGCCTCTGCTTGAAAGGACGGTTGAAGGAACCAGCGCATCAGGTGATCGCATGCATGAGGCAGGAGGACAAGGACCCCGCTGTCCCCTCCGGCTCGATCCGGAAACCCCGCCTTCGACCTGATCAGGAGCTGCAACAGTCGCCATTTGCAAGCGCTGTTCGCAGAGTTTAGAGGGTAATAATGGCAGCCAACGACATGAGCGAAGTCTACTGGAGGACTAAAGACTTGTCAACTTTATCCTCTTTCGATGTACGCAGAATCTAAGCGGTTGTCACCGAGGAACGACTCGCGGTCGCTTACGCTTCACCGGCGCTGAGATGAACGAACCCGCGATAGAGGTAGTGGAACCCGGACACCAGGGTTAACGCCACCGTCAGATAGAGGAGGGGCTGAATGAGCCGGAGATCCATATGTCGAGAGGCTAAGATCACCACCAGAATAATGTACGAAAGCTGAAATACCGTGGTCCCTTTTCCAAGCAGGGTCGGTGAAATATCCACGCGCGATTCGGTCAACTGCACTAGAAGGGTGCCGGTCATGAGGATCAGATCTCGACTCATGACGAGGATCGCCGTCCACAACGGCACCAGGTGAAGGATGGACAGCGTCACGAAACCGGACGTCAGCAACAGCTTGTCGGCCAGCGGGTCCAGGAAAGCCCCAAGTCTGGTGCGCTGATTGGCCACCCGCGCGATCGTCCCATCCAGCCCGTCCGTGAGACCCGCGAGCAGCAGCACGCCTAGTGAATAGTCGTAACGCTCATAGAGGAGAAAGCCAACGAAAAGAGGAACCAGGAGGATCCTGAGGATCGTGAGACTGTTCGGCAGATTCATGGGTTCGTCGGTATGACACCCTTGCTCTCTGGGGCTCGCAATCAAGCTGAGCGCGTCATCATAAGAGGGGGCCGGAGGGTTGTCAACAAGGGTTGAACTCGCCAACTGCACACACTATAATTTGTTTTCTCGTGAACGACCGGCACGTTGAACGGAGGAACAGATGAGCGTCCTTCCGCTGCTCTTCAAGAAAGAGGGCGTCGTTGAGCGACATCAGATCGAGGGCAATGACCCAAGCGACCGCTATTTCAGTCGGTCCATTCTGGTCAGTCGCACCGCCAACGGCTACGCCGCCAAGGTGATGTATGAGGCCCTCACAGTGGAGGGTCAGACCCACTCCACTATTGGGGCCGCTGTGAAGAGTGTGGTGGACAAGCTCAGCAGCTTGGGATTCAGACGAATGCGAACCAGGCCGAATTTCAAAGGCCGACGCTACCTCGCCGAGAAGGAAACCTGGATCGAGTATCCAGACGATCACAAGAGCTAACAGCGAATAGCGTAAAGCTCTTTTCCTTCCCGTTCTTGGCTGTTTGCTGCGACCTATCAGCCCTTCGCGATCAGTTCTTCATGGATCAGATCGTGAATCAGCGGACGAAACCTCTGGATACCGATGTTCTGCCTCGTCGGGTGGACGCGATTCGACAAGAGGATGACCTCCAGTTCGCGCACCGGATCCACCCAGAGTGAGGTCCCCGTATACCCCAAATGGCCGAAGGAGTTGGGAGAAAACCGCGTCCCTGACGAGGAAGGCGGCGACGGCGTATCCCATCCGAGTCCCCAACTGGACCCTGCGGTTCGGTCCTGTCTCGTCACAAAGTGCCGGACCAGCTCCGGTGAAAACAAATTCCCTCGTCCAAGACAGCCTTCCAACCAGGCTCCTGAGACCGCCAGAACCGCTGAGGCAGTGCCAAACAACCCGGCGTGGCCGGCGACGCCCCCCATGGCATACGCATTTTCATCATGCACCTCGGCCCTCAAGACGCGCCCCCGCCAAGGGTCATCCTCTGTCGCCGCAACCGAATTGAAATTGGAAGGCGGATCGCACGTTCCAACCGTGCAGTCCTTCGACGTCTCAATGAAACACAATGGGTCCGCACGCAGCGGTTCATACACCCGCTCCCGACAGAAGGGGACCAATGAGCGTCCGGTCAATCGTTCCACAAGGAGACCCAGCAGCATGAATCCCAGATCGCTGTAGAGGCCGCGTGCACCGATAGGAAACACCAACGATTCATGGCCTATGCTGTCCAGCACTGCTTGTCGAGCCGCTTGACTGCCCAAAAAACCAGGATGGGTTTGATCTTGCTCGGCGATTCGCTCATAGAAGGGACGCCAAGCCGGCAGGCCAGAGCTGTGGTTCAACAGATGAAAGACTGTCGCCTCGCCGATTTCCCTGTCCTTCAGCTCTTCAAGAATATCGTGCAGCGGGTCTTCGAGGCTGAGTCGCCCGTCCTGGACGAGACAGAGGACGGCCGTTGCGGTGGCCAGAGGTTTGGTCAGCGAGGCAAGGTCATAGACCGTATCAAGGCTGGCCGGTTCTTTATGCGGGATCAGCGCTGCGTACCCAAAGGCTCGATTGTACGCTACCAGGCCGCGGATCCGGACGAGCAACACCGCGCCAGGGAACACCCCTTCCTCGACGGCGGATTGCATGGCGCTGGCGATGAGATCGGACGTGCTCATGAATGGGCTACAGGAGGGGCGGCAGGCGCCGAAGAAGTGTTGGGCTCAACGAGGGGAAGACTCGGTGACCTCACCGATCCATGACGAACCACGCGGAGCGCCAGGCCTCAGGAAGTTCGGCCCCTTCATTCTGCTTCTGCGTGTCCTGTTCGCCCAATGCCGCACGTAGACCGGCAGAGCGACTCATGGGTCGCTTCGCGCGCCGTAGTGGTCGGAATCTCCCGAAATCTTTTCAGCCTGAGTGCCCGGATCGGAACGTCCCTGGCCCCCTTCCTCGATCTCCAGCATGCGCTCAAAAGTCCGCAACGTCGAGCGCAGGCGCTCGATCATTAAGAGTCGTTGCTTGTGAAGATCCGACAGATCACGTTGCGTGCCGGCCAACTCCGTCCGTGCCTCACGGATCAACTCCGCGGCTTTCAGCTCGGCTTCCTTCATGATGAGTTCCGCATCCCGTTGGGCGGCCTGTTTGAGATCATCGGTGATCGCTTGCGCGGCAACCAGCGTGTTCGACAGCGTCGTCTCGGTCTTCTTCAGGTCGGCGAGCTGTCGCTCAGTCAACGACAACTTTTCACGCAGCGCCGCATGGTCCCGATTCAGCGACTCGACGGTCTGGGCCACTTCTTCCAGAAACCGTTGGACCTCTTCGCGGTCGTACCCCCGCAGCCTGACCTTGAACCCCATTTGCTGAATGTCGAGCGGCGTGATCTTCATGGGTATGCCTCTCAGGCTTCTCTTAGTACATGCGGGACGCCACGTCTTTCAATGACTGCACCACAGCCACCTGAAGAAAGATAATGACCAGAATGGCGATGATCGGTGAGACATCAACGCCCAGCCTCCAGCCCAGCCGACGTCGGATCGGAGAGAGGACCGGCTCGGTCGCACGTTCCAGAAATTGCACGATTGGATTCCAAGGATCAGGGTTGACCCACGAGATGAGTGCCCTGGCGATGATCACCCACATATAGAGCCAGAGCACATAATCAGCGACCGTCGCCAGTCCTTGTAGCACATTTCCCGCGAGAAACATCAGCGGCCCAGGTCTTCGGACTTCTTCGTCGCGGCTTCGACCGCGGCCATGAGAGTGGCCCTCAGTCCACCCTGTTCCAATTGGTGAAGCCCTGCCATCGTGGTCCCTCCGGGAGAAGCCACGCGGTCCTTAAGGCGGGCCGGGTGCTCGCCCGTCTCGAGCAGCATCCGGGCCGCACCCAGCACCGTCTGGGCCGCAAGCAGCTCGGCCACTGCACGGGGAAGCCCCATCTTCACGCCACCGTCCGCCATCGCCTCAATCACCAGAAACGCATAGGCAGGGCCACTGCCACTCAATCCGGTGACCACATCCATCAAACGCTCCTCGACCACCAAGACCCGCCCGACGGCCTCGAACAGGGTCCGCGCGAACTGAACATCCTCCTCCGTCACGCCAGGGCCGAGAGCCAGGGCAGACATCCCCTCGCGAACCAGCGCCGGCGCATTCGGCATCACCCGAATCATGCGGGTTGCGCTCGGCACCAACCGGGCAAGTAGCCCAATCGAGGCTCCCGCTGCGATCGAGATGACGAGCCTGCCCGCCAGCACCGGAGCCATCTCTCGCAAGACCGTCTCCAGCGACTGAGGCTTGACCGCTAGCAGGGAAACATCCGCCCAGGATGCGGCCTCCCTGTTATCCGAACCAACCCGAATGCCGAACCGCCGCTTGACCAGATCTCGACGTTCCGCACTCGTGTCGGTGGCAAACAATGAGCTGGGGTCGATCACCTGCGAGGCCTGCAACCCGGCCAGCAAGGCTTCGGCCATCTGACCAGCCCCGATGATGGCGATTTTCTTCAACTGCCTCATAGCGCACGAGGTCCAAAGATGGCACTTCCGACTCGCACGAACGTCGCCCCTTCCTCGACAGCAACCTCATAATCATTCGACATGCCCATAGACAGTTCGTCCATGCGGACTCGTCTGAGGTTCGCGTGCGACAGCGATCGAGCCAACTCGCTCAGACGACGGAAATAGGGCCTGGCCGACTCCGCTTCGCGCGTCGGCGGAGGAACGGCCATCAGGCCCTTGACGGAAAGGTGAGACATCGAGTCCAAGACCGGCAGCGCGTCCACCACAGCCGGAAGGCTGAATCCTGCCTTGGATGATTCTCCCCCGATATTCACCTCGAGAAGAATCTCCTGGCACGCACCCGCTTCTTCGGCACGGCGATTAACCTCGGCGGCAAGCTCAAGACTATCCACCGAATGGATCATCGCAAAAGCCCCGACCACCGACCTGACCTTTCGGCGCTGTAACCGGCCGATGAAGTGCCAACTGAGTCCGGCCTCTGGACCGAACGATGCAATCTTGGGAATCGCTTCCTGAAGCCGATTCTCCCCGAAAAGCCTCACTCCGGCGGCGATTGCGTGACGGATACCCGACACGGAGACGGACTTGGTGACGGCGATCAAGCGTATCGTGTCCGACCGACGCCCGACACGGTCCGCCGCCCGACGAATACTATGGAGGACGGATTGGACGTTATGGGCGATGGCATCGGAATCACGTGCGTCCGTCAATCCGGGCCACCAATGATGAATGAAGCATGATGAATGCGGAACGCTGAGTTGCCTTGTTCATACTGCGCTCATCATACACCATCAGCGTTCATCATTCATCTTCATCGCTCCGAATGGCTGGTGTTTCGCGAGCGGCGAGCCAGCATGATCCCGCTGACCATCGTCTCCCCGACCACCCCGTCGCGCCGATAGGAATAAAAGAGGTCAGGGTGGCAGGCGGTGCAGACCCTGACGGTTCGGATGTGTTCGCGCTCCACGCCGACGGCTTGGGCCTGGCGTCGCACGAGCTCTCGGAGGTCTAACATGGCTCTGTTGCGCCCGGCCTCTCGTATCACCAACCGCCAGTCAGCAAAGCCGGCCCGGAGCCGCTCCAAGACCGGCTCATCCACCTCGTAGCAACAGGGGCCGACTGATGGCCCAATCCCGATCTGTAACGACGCCGGTTCCGATCCGAACCGGTGGCGCATCAGAGACAGGGCCTTTGGGACGATCCCGGCCACGGTCCCCCGCCAACCCGCATGAACGGCCGCCACGACCTTGCGCAGCGGATCGTGGACCAACACCGGCACACAGTCGGCGGTTCTGATCGTCAGGAGCACGCCGGACTGATTGGTTATCAGCGCATCCCACCCGCCAGCAAAGGTTTCTCCTGCTTCGAGAGGACGGTCCAAGACCAACGCATCCGTTCCGTGCACCTGCCTGACCGACACGACGACCACGAATCTCTTCGCACGCTCGACGAGTCCGTTTTTTGAGCGACGGCCGCCGCCGGCAGCACCCTGGCCAATCGGCACTCCGGGCGTGACAGATCCACCGCGTGAGTCCGCACCGGTGGCTTGGTGACGGGTTCCGAAAAAGTGTTGAACACCGTCTCGCGCCCCGGCAAAGGCCGGCACCGTAATCAAGGTTCCAGCCATCACGGTCTTCCCACGGAGGCCGGTCGGTCACGGCTCTCAGTCCGACTGTTTTCGAAGAAATGTCGGGACATCCCACTCATCGTCCGTCGCCAACACCAATCGCTCCTGCCCCTCTCGTTGCTCGGTGAACCGACGCAAAAAGGTCGGACGATCCAGATTCTTTTGCGCCGCCTGGCCCGCCGCCACAGGCACCGCGGCCAGCACCTGTTGAGCAGGGCGCCCTCCCTTCGCCGTCGGCCGCTCGAGCAGGGTCGGTTTGGCCGGCTGTTCTTCGCGATCGAACCCGGTCGCGATCACGGTGACCACCAGTTCATCCCCCATATCGGGGTTGATCACCTGCCCAACGATAATGTTGGCCTGCGGGTCCGCCGCTTCTTTGATGATCGAAGCCGCTTCATCTACTTCGTGAAGCGACAGGCTCGGCCCACCGGTAATGTTCAACAACACGCCGCGGGCTCCCTCCACACTCCCGTCTTCCAGCAGTGGGCTCGACACGGCTTTCTGCGCCGCCTCCATTGAGCGGTTCGTGCCACGCGAGATCCCCATGCCCATCACGGCTCGGCCTGTATGGGTCATCACGGTCCGGACGTCCGCAAAATCCACGTTGATGTGTCCTGTCGTCGTGATCACATCGGCGATCCCCTGGATCGCTTGCCGCAAGACATCGTCGGCCACCTTGAACGCCTCCAGCAACGGCGTGGCCTTATCGACGATGCCCAGGAGTCGCTGATTGGGAATGATCAGGAGCGTATCCACGTGTCTTCTCAGCTCTCGGATTCCTTCCTCGGCGTGGCTCATCCGGCGGTGTCCCTCATACTGGAACGGCTTGGTCACTACCCCGACGGTCAGGGCGCCCAGTTCCCGCGCAATGTTGGCCACGATCGGGGTGGCGCCCGTGCCGGTCCCGCCTCCCATGCCTGCGGTCACGAAGACCATATCGGCGCCTTCCAGACATTCTCGGATGGGATCCTTGCTTTCCAGCGCCGCCTCCTTGCCCACCTCCGGTCTTGCCCCTGCGCCGAGGCCGCGGGTCCGTTCCGGTCCCAGTTGGACTTTGAAGGCTGCAAGGGATCGTTGCAGGGCCTGCAGGTCCGTGTTCGCCGCGATGAATTCTATGCGGCTGAGCCCTGCGCCGATCATCGTGTTCACTGCGTTGCAACCGGCGCCGCCCACACCGATGACTCTGATGCGAACCGGCATGATCACATCCTCCTCAAATGAGAACATCGCGTTTCCTCCCTTCGTTAAAAGCTGATAGCGAGTGGCCAACAGCGACGAGCTGCGTGCTGCTCGCTTTATTCAAAAGAATTCGAACATCCAGGACCGCATTCGAGCGAACACCCTGCCGAGGGGCCTTCCATGTCGGAGTCCGGCAGTCTCCAGTTCATCGGCATGATGACGGGCATGCAAAATCAGCCCGACGCCCGTCGCGTACATGGGACTGCTGACGATATCCCGCAGTCCCCCTACGCCGTTGGGCACCCCCCGTCGGACCGGCAGATCCAGTACCCGTTCAGCCGCCTCCGGCATCCTGTCGAGCATCGAGGTGCCGCCAGTAATCACCACGCCAGCCGCCAGCATCGCTTCGTACCCGGTACGCACGATTTCCCGCCGCACCAGGTCAAACATCTCTTCGACGCGCGGCTCGATGATCTCCGCCAGGTCCTTGCGGGAGACGGTGCGGGCAGGACGTTCTCCCACGCTCGGCACTTCCACCTTCTCGTTCTCCTTCACCATCTCCGCCAGGGCCACCCCATGCCGGATCTTGATCTTTTCAGCCTCAGCCTGAGGAGTCCGCAGCCCGATCGCGAGGTCGGTGCTCAAGTGCTGGCCGCCGATCGGCAGCACGGCCGTGTGGCGGATGCTACCTTCAACAAAAATCGCCAGGTCCGTGGTGCCTCCACCCAGATCGACCATCGCCACCCCCAGTTCCCGTTCCTCGGGGCTCAGCACCGCCTCGCTGGAGGCCAGCGGCTGGAGCACCATGTCCACCACATCCAGGCCAGCTCGGTTGACGCTCTTGATAATGTTCTGGGCTGAGGTCACCGCTCCCGTGATGATGTGCACATCCACCTCCAGGCGAGTGCCGGACATCCCCAGCGGGTCCCGGATGCCATCCTGATCGTCCACCATGAATTCGCGTGGGAGGACATGCAGGATCCGCCTATCCTGCGGGGTGACCGCCATCATCCGCGCCGCCTCGATCGCGCGTTGCACGTCATCACAGGTCACTTCCTCCTTCTTGAGCGCGACGACCCCGGTCGAGTTCTCGCCCGAGATGTGACTGCCGGCGATGCCGGTATAGACCGACTCAATTTGGACCGCAGCCATGAGCTCTGCCTCGTCCACCGCTCTCTTGATGGATTCGACGGTGCTCTCGATATTGACCACGACGCCCTTACGGAGGCCACGGGATGGACTGGACCCGACCCCGATGATGTTCACCATGCCCTCCTCGGTCACCTCAGCCACGATGGCACAAATCTTGGTCGTCCCGATGTCCAGCCCCACGACGATATGGTCTCGTTTGGCCACCTAGGTTTACCCCCTTTCCCTGACGATCACCTTGCCCGGATACCGCAAATCAATCTCGCTCCGGAATTGACCGCCTCCGTTATCGACCCGAGCCCGCAGGGTCGGCTGAAGTCTCCGGTAGCGGTCCCATTTCTCTTCAAAGGATGAGGGGCCGAACTGGAAGCGGAGTCCTTGCACAGACGCGACGAGGTTCTCGGGATTTCCCGCATCCACCTGTGGCCGACCCTCGACGGCCTGGCCCACGAGGCCAGCCAGTTCAATGCCAGCCCGGGCGACCTGTCGGGACTGCGCCTGTCCCTGGATGAGACGCCTCGGATCGACCCCCACGAGTACAGGCAGGACGGGATCGTCCTCCTCTCCCAGCACCGAGAGCACGCGCCCTTCCTCATCCAACAACAGATTCAACGACGGCGTCCTCAAGACGGCGGCTGGTCGACGTTCGGTGATGGTGACCGCTAACGTATGGAAGAGCGCGCGGTTCACG
>Ga0209859_1000095_pt1 | contig 18670 bp, 16 predicted proteins | sample GWRWS3_50_60_FD_187241 | JGI IMG/M metagenome (GOLD analysis project Ga0209859, IMG submission 187241) | Riverbed sediment microbial communities from areas with vegetation nearby in Columbia River, Washington, USA - GW-RW S3_50_60 (SPAdes)... | ecosystem: Environmental > Aquatic > Freshwater >... | reverse complement strand
TGGCCGAAGTGGAGGATGTGCTGGGGAAAGGGGCCCTGGCGCTGGAGGCGCGATGAGAGACTATTTGGAGTTTGAGAAACCGATCCGGGACATTGAGGAGCGGATCGAAAAGCTGGCCGGCTCGGGCGCCTCGCGCGCCTCTGTCCAGGAAGAACACCGCAAACTCAAAGCCCGTCTCGCCCAGGCCGAAAGCGAGCTGTACAGCAACCTGACGCCCTGGCAGCGGACTCAACTGGCCAGGCACCCGCAACGGTCTTCAACCTTGGACTATGTGGGGGCCTTGTGTCGTGAGTTCGTGGAGCTTCACGGCGACCGTCTGTTCGGCGAGGATCGGGCCATCGTGGGCGGATTCGCGCGGTTCAACGGTCGGTCGGTGATGGTCATCGGGCATCAAAAAGGAAAGACGCTCAAGGAACGCATGCAGCGAAATTTTGGCATGCCCAACCCGGAGGGCTACCGAAAGGCGCTCCGCCTGATGAGGTTGGCCGAGAAATTCAGACGGCCGATCCTCACATTCATTGACACACCAGGGGCCTATCCAGGGATCGGAGCCGAAGAACGCGGACAGGCCGAAGCGATCGCGCAGAATCTGCTGGTGATGTCTCGGTTGGCGGTCCCGATCGTGTCGGTGGTCATTGGTGAGGGGGGTAGCGGAGGGGCGCTCGCGCTTGCCGTGGCTGACCGAGTGCTGATGCTGGAGCATGCCGTCTATTCGGTGATTTCACCGGAAGGCTGCGCCGCAATCCTCTGGGATGACCCCGCCAAAGCCCCTGATGCGGCGGCAGCCTTGAAATTGACCGCGCAGGATTTGTTGAAACTGGGCATCATTGATGAGGTGATTCCGGAGCCTCCGGGTGGCGCGCATCGGAATCCCACCGCCATGGCTGAACGCCTGGCCAAAGCCCTGTCTACTCACCTGGGCCAGCTGGCAGAATTGTCGGGAGAGGAGCTCCTGGCGCGACGAGACGTGAAGTACCGCAAGATGGGGCCGGTAGGAGAGCCGTCCCAGCCGGGCTCGTAAGCCCCCGAGCCTCCCCGCCTCTTCAGGTTCCACCAGAGTGGTGTTAAAGAACGAATTCGCGACCCATCTCCGAAGGAACCTTTCACAACCCTGAAGTGGTCCAAAGGTCCCCGCAGGATGTTCAAAAGGCGTTGTTTTCACCCTCCCACCCCAGGCGCGCCAAGACGCGCCCCTTCCCGTGACGCGGCCGCAGCGAGCGAAGAGGCGTGAACCCATTGCAGCCCGAAGAGCAATGGGTACCCAAGACTGTTGAGCCTCTGACCGGTACCCGTTGCCAGACTTCGCGCAACGGGTGAACGAGAACAAAGCTGGGGGCCTTTTTCAACATCCTGCCAGCGTCATCACGGATTCTGCCACGTTGCGCCTTCATAAGTCGGGTTGAACTGATGGGTGAGCTTGACCGTATCACCGTCGTGGACCACTGAGTCCATGGAGCCCACCTTTCGGTTCACGGTGACCAGCAACTCGCCTTTGCCGAGAAACGGCATCACTCCCCCAAGCCGATCCTGGTTGGCTTCAAGCAGTGCCCTGACCGTGAGCGGCCCTGCCACTTCAATCTGGAGTTCAGACTCTTCCACCGTCTGACGCAAGGTCTGTCCGAATAAGAGTACCGTGACCATTTCCGTGGTTCCTCCTCGCCTGCGCAGGATCCTCTTGGACCTGGCTGGGCCACCTCCTGGGCGTCTCCCTCGGCCCGTTAGTCCATGGCTACCTTATGACAGCGCCAGCAGTCCTGCCGCTTCGGATGCCGACCGGGTAAGGGTCTCGGGCCCCCGGCGACATGGCAGCGCAGGCAGTCTTTTTCTGAGACCAGCCCCTGATGATCGGGCGTGCGGGGGACAGGCGGATTCCTGTCGCGCGGCGACGGCAGCAACGATACGAACAGGACGACGAGCGCCGCGGCAAGGACGAAGAGCCAGTCCACCTTTCGCAGCCTCATGGCTTCGAAGAGGGAACTGTGCCCCTGGACCCCTGCGCGGTCTCGTACGAGTCGCGCAGCAGCTCTGCCACGTGTTTGACCTGCACCGTTCCTCTTAGACCGTTGTTGAGTTGGATCATGCAGGCAGGGCAACTGGTGGCGACCACGTCGGCTCCGCTGTCCTCAATCGCCCGTCGTTTTCGATCGAAAATTTTCGCGGCTGTGTCGTAATCCTTCAGGATGTACGTGCCAGCGCCTCCTGCGCAGCGATCGGCATCTTCCATCTCGATGAACTCCACGCCAGGCAGTGCGGCCAGAACCTTTCGGGGCGCTTTCGTCACGCCAGCCGCTCGGAGATGGCACGAGGAGTGGTACGTCACTTTGCGTGTGCGTACAGTGCCTGTGCCTTGGTCGGGCGTCTCCTTGGACTCGGCCACGAACTCGGTGATGTGTTTCACACGGCGGGCGAGTCGTTCGGCTGCCTCACGCTCAGGACCGGCCTCGAAGAGCCCAGGGTAGTCTTTCAACATCAGTGTGCAGGAGGCACAGCCGGTGACGACGGTGTCATAGCGTTCAAGCGAAGCGAGGTTGTGGCGTGCTCCCTCCAGCACCAGCTTGAGATGTCCGTAGGTCTGGATGGGCGTTCCCGAGCAGCGTTGAGCCGGCAGCGCTGGCTCAACGCCGTGCCGTCGAAGCACGGCGATGACTGCGTCCCCGACTCCATCATCCAGATAGTTCGCAGCGCAGCCATGGAAATAGGCGACGCTCGATCGTCCGGAGGCGGCGTTCCGCGCCAACTCGGGGTATCGCTCGCGGAGGTGTCTGGTCGCCATTCGGGGCAGCACCATGTCACGGGGAAGCCGGGAGGTCTCGGCGATTCGGCGCATCAGGGGGCGCGTGATCCATTCGAGCCAGGCGCGAGGCCTGGGGCGGTCCCACAGCCACTGTGTGAGTGCTGCCGCCTTGAGGAGCGGTTCGAACAGCCAGGGGCGCGCATGCAGGGCGAATATCAGTCCTGCCATGCGGTTCGGGTGCTCGGCGCGGCGTTTCAGGATCAGGTCTGAGACATCCACATCCGCCGGGCAGATCGTCCGGCAGGACTTGCAGTTCAGACAGGCCTCGACCACGCGCTTGGAATTCAGATAACTGTAGTCCTTGGACGTGACGATCTCGAACCAGCCCCGCGAGCTCATGTCCTCGGACTGAAACACGTCGTAGACCGGACAAACAGAATTGCATTTGCCGCAGGTCGCGCAGGCTTTCGAAAGGCGGGTATAGTCGATATGCTCTGTGAACGACGTGTCGCTGATTTTCACTCCAGGATTCAACACCCCGGTCGGGTCGAGGCTCCGTTTGACCTGCACAAACAGGTCGTAGAGCTCTTCGCCGTACATGCGCCGGACGAACTCCGCGCGCACCCGTCCGTCCCCATGTTCCCCACAGATGGACCCGCCGAATCGGGTGAGGACCGTCTGGTGAATGTCTCGATAGCCTTCGACCATTCGCGCGAAGTCCTCTCGGTCATTCACGTCCAGCAGGGGCACGATATGCGCGTTGCCGTTCCCGATATGGCCGAAGATGGCGACCGCGATGCGCTGTTCTCTGAAAAACTCTTCCAAGTACCGGATGAGCTCGCTGATCCGTTCGGCTCGAACGACCACATCATCCACATAGTTGATCGGCTTCTTGCGCTGGTCATACCGGTAGAGGGTGGGATACAAGGCCTTACGCGCTTTCCAGAGTTGGTCGCGCTGTTCCTGGTCGAAGGCCACGACGGGATCTGATGAGAGCCGATACCGGCGGCACAGTGAAGTCAGGCGCGTCGCCTGTTCACGCAGGTCGTCAGGCCCTCCGTCTTGATCGAACTCGGCCAGGAGTGTCGCAGCCGCGTCGTCCGGGATTCCGTGGCGATTGCGCCCGATCAGGTTCAGAGTATTGGCATCCATCACCTCCAGCGCGCTTGGCGAGAGCGCTAAGAGCTGAGGCACCGCGTCGCCTACGTCCTCGAGAGACCGAAAATGGATGAGGGCGGTCGCGCTGGCCTTCGGCCGGGCCACCACGCGCAGCGTCGCTTCACTGATCACTCCGAGGGTGCCTTCACTGCCGACGAAGAGCTTCGGAAGATCGAATACGGCCTGGTCCAGCCCGTCCACCAGGCCGAACAGGTTGTAGCCGCAACTGTTTTTGCTGACGGTCGGTCGTTTGGCGCGGATCAACTCGGCCTGTTTGCGAACCAGTTCCAACACCGTCCGGAGCGGCGGATGGGTCGCGAGCAGGTCATTGAGCGCTGGATCGCCGAGGCCATACGAACGGGCCTCCAGCCAGTCGGCGGATGACAGGCAGACTCTCAGCGCCTGCACATTGTCTTTGACCGACCCATACCGAAGCGTGTGGGGGCCTGACGAATTATTCGCCAGCATGCCGCCCAGCTTGCACATGTCGCCGCTGGAGGGGTCCGGACCGAACAAGAGACCATGACGAGCCAACCGCTTGTTCAGCTCCGCAAACACGATCCCTGGCTGCACCCGGACCCACTGTTCGTCGTGATTCAGTTCCAGGATACGGTTGAGACGGGAGATGTCCAGGATGATCCCTGAGCCGATTGCGGAGCCGGTCAGGTTGGTGCCGGCTGCTCGTGGCGTCAGGGGAACCCCCGTCCGCACCGCATAGGTCACCACTGTTTGGATATCGGCTTCCGACTCGGCCAGCACCACTGCCTGGGGAACGATCTTATAGATACTGGCGTCCACCGCATAGGCGGTCAGGGTCGGAACGTCATCCAGCACCTTCTCCGACCCAAGTGCACGTCGCAAGTCCGTGGCAACGGCGCGTTTCTTCTCAGGCATGACAAGCGGCACGTGCGTGCTTCCCGATGGTGTGGGCACATGCCATTGTAGACGCAGACCGCACAAGAGGACAAGATCGGCACTCGTCCGCGGACGCTGGGCATTCGAGGGAATTGATAGTTGTTGCTCTTCGTACGATCCGCTAAGATCTGGGTGCCGTCACGGCGGGCTAGCGGGTATTGAGTATGGTAGCACTGCCAAAATTGTATGTCGCGAGGTTGCTTCCCGAGCCGGTGATGACCGTGATCCGAGAGCGGTTCTGTTTGACCGCCGCACCGCAGGTCGGTGCCCCGAATAGGACCGCCTTACGTGACGGCCTTCGCGAAGCCCAGGCTGCGATCTGTACCCTCACGGAAGGGATTGACGGGGATGTCCTGAAGGCCGCCCCACACCTCCGAGTCATTGCCAACTACGCGGTGGGATTCAACAACATTGCCGTGGACGAAGCCAAGGCCAAGGGCGTCGTCGTGACCAATACGCCGGACGTGCTCACCGAGGCGACGGCAGATTTGACCTGGGCCTTGTTATTGGCGACAGCCCGTCGGGTCCCGGAGGGAGACCGCTTGGTCCGATCCGGCGCCTGGACTGGGTGGGAGCCGACCCAGTTGCTCGGAGCGGACGTCTGTGGGAAGACACTGGGGATCATCGGGATGGGTCGCATCGGGAGAGCCGTTGCCCGGCGGGCTAAGGGGTTCGACATGCCAGTCCGGTACTACAACCGCACGACACTGGATCCTTCAACTCTGAATGACCAATGGCGGCCGACGTCGTGGCAAGAAGTGCTGGCAGGATCGGACTTCATCAGCCTTCATGTGCCGCTGACGGCCGAGACCCATCATCTCATCGGCAGTGCGGAGCTTCGGCTCATGCGGCCGACTGCCTATCTGATTAACACGACCCGCGGGCCAGTGGTGGACGAAGCGGCACTGGTGGCTGCAATCCAAGAAGGCCGACTGGCCGGCGCGGGGCTGGATGTGTATGAGCAGGAGCCTGCTCTTCATCCAGGGCTCAGAACGCTTCCACAGGTCGTCACGTTACCGCATTTAGGCTCGGCGACGCTGAACACGCGGATCCAGATGGGCATGATCTGCGTACAGAACATTCTGGCCGTGCTGGAGGGCCGTCCGGCTCCGAACCGGGTAGCCTGAGCGGTCCTGACCCAGCCAACCAGGCTTTCAGCGAACCAGTGTCAGTGGGGTGGGTTACGGAGCGAGTTTCAGGTCCTTGGCGACTTCGTGGATCAATTCCGCTTCAATCCGCTCGCGCTTTCGTAAAAACCCTTCGAGCAGAGCGTTGTCGCACAGGGTGTTGATCAGGCGAGGGATGCCGTGCGAATAGTGGGAGATGACGGGAAATGTGGAGGGCTTGAAGAGCGAATCATGAGAGCCGGCGACGCGCAAGCGGTGGTTGACGTAGGCCTCAGTGCCGGCCGAGTCCAGCGCGGTGAGCTGGTACCGCATCGCCACTCGTTGATGAAGGGCTGGGTCAAGGGCCAGGGCATGGTCCAGCTCGATGAGACCGAACAGGACGAACGTCACGACCTTCCCACCATTGATCTCAATGTTCAGTAAGCCCCGGAAGTCTTCCATCAGTTCCTGACTGCGGAGCATCTGGGCTTCATCAATGATTACCACCGCCTTCTTCCCCGATTCACGGACTTCCTCCAGCCGCTTGGCAAGCTGAATGAGCAGGTCTGTCTTGGTTTCCGCCGGCGTGGCAATCTCCATCTGCAGCGCCATCTTTCTGAGCATCCACTCGGAGGTGACGGCGGCATGGACCACCACCATCATCGCCGCTTCGTATTCCCCGGTTTCAAGCTCTTCCAGCAGCCTCGTCGCCAGGGTGGTCTTGCCGGTCCCGATATCTCCGACCACCACGGCCAACCCTTTCATGTTCTCGGTCGCAAATTTCAACCGAGCTAAGGCCTCGGCATGCTGCGGGGCTTTATAGAAGAATCGGCTGTCAACTGTGGCTGAGAAGGGATTTTCTTTCAGCCGAAAGAATTCGAGGAGGCTCATGGAAGACTAGAGGTACGAGATCCGACGCTTCTTACGATCCGGTTGATCTCCGGCAGCCTTCGGCTTACCGGGCGCTGCAGTCACCGGATCGTTCCCGCTCTGTCGTGGGTCGGTCGATGTCGGGCGCTCGAACTGGCCGGTGCTCTTCATCCATTCGATCCGCTGCGGCACATCCTGGAACGTCGGAATCGTCTCCAGAATCCGAAGCGCGTTGTCAAAGCGGCCTTCGGCTTCATACAGTATGCCGAGTTCGTATCGAGCCGTCACGGCCTTCTCCCCTTCACAGCGTGGATCCGCCAGCGCTTGCTCCAGGTACGAGATGGCCGCTCGGTTCACGCCCTGTTCCTTCAAACAGGCGGCCAGCATGATGTAGGCGTCAAGCGCACACTCAGTTCCCTTGGCCGCAAGGCTGAGCTCCTCAATGGCCTCCTCCAGGAGGCCCATGTCCTTATAGGCGACGCCGAGTGTATAGTGAGTCTCATAGTCCTGTTCGCTCGGTTTCTGCCGCTCGTCAGGTTCCGCAGCCGTCTTTACGGTGGAGAGGGGCGCCCGTTCCTGCTCTTTCGGCGCGTCCGCCACAAAAGGCTCGGGGGCAGGGTGCGGTGGTACGATCTGTGCGGGCTTGCTTGGGCGTACCGGTGCCGGACGGGGCGTGACTTCTTGTGGTGCCTGAGTGGCTTGGGCGGATTCAAACAGGGAGGTAAATCGGCTCACCACGGGGCTCGTAGGGGCGAGCATCTTGATCTTAGCGTACAGCTCCGCCGGAAGGGTCGGCATGCCAGGCTCTGGATGCTCCAGGACCACCTCGAGAGCCTTCCCATACTGGATGGCTGCGGCCTCTCCGTCTCCCTTCTTTTCGTACATGTCGCCCCGTAATTCGAGCAGCGCCACGCAGGCCGGATCAACTTTCAGGTACTCGCCAATCAGCGACTCGGCGAGCGTATAGTCCTGGGCTCGCATGGCGGCTCCCGCCAAGAACCGGTATTCATTCAGAGCCACGGCCAGGTCCCCGCGTTTCAGATGCAGTTTGGCGAGGAGTTGACACACCTCCGGGTTCCCGGGCTCATGGCTCAACATTTGCGACAGAATCGCTTCCGCCCCCGCATACTGGCCGTCGTTTATTCGCCGGACCGCTTCGCCGAGCAGGTTCGGCGAGTCCTGGGCTTTCGACGCGGCTGACCCTCTTGCAGGCTCAGCGGGCGCGGGCCGTGGGCTGCCGGAGGGAGCCTCACTCAGCATGCGGATGAACTGTTCTGCTTCGGGATTCCCGGGATCGACTCGCAACACAGCCAGATAGGCGTCACGCGCCTCATCCCGGCGATGCTGGGCAGAACGTTCACGACCGAGCTGGAGATAGACTTGGATCGCTTCATCGTGCAAGTTCTGTTGGAGGCACAACTCAGCCACCCGCTGCCGCGCATCGAAGTTGGTCGGATCCTGGTTGGCGATGGTTCGATAGACTTCCAGCGCTTCTCGGGCCTTGCCTTCTCTGAGGTAGAACTTGCCGAGGGTCAGATAGTCCGCGACCGCGCTGCTCAGCAGGCCTCGCTCTGCGTTGAGATCGCCCAGATGCCGATAGATTTCGTACCGTTTCGGATCAACTTTGAGGACTTTCTTGTAGGCGGCGATCGCCTTCACCGGGGCCCCTTCAGCGCGGAACGCGGACGCAGCCTGGAGATAGGCCGCGATCGCTTCGCCTGAGGCATTGCGCTTCAGGTGGAGATCGCCGATGGTGTTGTAAATGCTCCCGTCGGTGGGGGATTCCGCGGTCAGCTTCTTCCATTCGGCGATGGCCGCATCGAATTGTCCCCGCGAGGCGAAGAGCTGGGCATTCTGCAGGACAATGCGTCGATCCACTCCCAAGTGGGCAGCCTCCAAACTACGTAAAACCTAACAGTTTCAAGCAGTTTTGTCAAGGAAGCTGATCACAACAGCGGGAAAAGCACTATGAAGAATTGGGTGCGGTTTGAGAGGGAAAATTCTGTGGGAAGCGCAAAGGGCCTGCTGTCACGTGACAGCAGGCCCTTTCTGTGCGAATGACCCTGCGCTGGCTGAGCGGGTCAGAGCGCAGGCGGCGAAGCCCCCTCGCCCTTCATGACATTAGCCGCCTGCGGCCCCTTGGCTCCCTGGACGATATCAAACTCGACGTTCTCCCCCTCTTTGAGAGTTTTGAACCCGTCTCCCTGAAGAGCAGAGTAGTGAACGAAGACATCTTCGCCGCTCTCGAGTCGAATGAATCCAAACCCTTTCCTGTCGTTAAACCACTTCACAGTACCCTTGCTTCTCACACAGGCCTCCTTTCCTGAACAGCCACTTGACCGGGTGTCTGGGCATATGGACCATTGAGTGAACAGAACCGAGCTGAAGAAAGACCGCAGATGGATTTGCCCCTGCGGTACTCAAGCGGGTAAGAGGACCCATCTTCATAGCCATTCATGGAAAATGCGGAGAGGCATTAACATAGGGTTCTTTGCCTTGTCAAGAAATTCTTTTGCTTGTCCGACCCGCTTGGTGTACAAGTTCTAGAAAGTCCGATATAGTGTGGCATCCCGCGCCGAACGGCCAATTGAGGAACTGTTGCGAAGGATCCTGGACCGGTACATCTTCACGGAGCTTCTTCCTCCCTTCTTGATCAGCCTCGGGGCGCTCTGTTTTATCCTGCTGACCAAAGAGTTACTTCGGCTGGTCGAACTCCTTGTCTTAAAAGGTGTCGGGTTTATAGCGGTCTTCAAGGTGTTTCTTCATTTACTGCCGTCCTTCTTGGTCTTGACCCTTCCCATTGCCGGCCTTATTGCCTCGATCACCGCTTTCAGCCGACTCTCCTATGATAAAGAGCTACTGGCCATGCGGGCAGCAGGGCTCAGCCTGCTCCGCTTGTCAAGGCCCGTGTTGGTGTTTTCCTGTCTGGTCTTTATTCTGACGTTATGGCTCAGCCAGTGGGGCCAGCCCTGGACCAGTATGAACCTGAAAAAGCTGGCACTTAGCCTCCTTCGAGACAAATTGATCCTTGTGCTCGACAAGGGCGTGTTCAACGAGCCGGTCCCCAAAATGGTGATTTACGTTTCGGATGGCCAGGGTGGAAGGCCCGCCAGGGGCATTTTCATTTCTGACGAGCGGAATCCCGAGTCGGCCAAGATTATCGTTGCCAGCGATTACTTGATGTTGAACGACCCAGGCAGTAACCAAGTGTGGCTTCACCTGCTCAACGGGGCGATTCACAGTCAACCCCATGAGGTCGATCAATACCAGCAGATGTCCTTCTCTACCTATGATTTGAAGGTAAGCCGTGACCAGAGCGTCGATGCCTCAGTTGAGCAGCGCCCCTCGCGCGAAGCGGTGGTCGAAGCGCTCAACAAATCCAATTGGCGGGACGAGGCCTCTCTGCGACGCTTGATGGAATACTACAAGGAACTGGCCTTTCCCACTGCGTCGCTCGTGTTTGGCCTGCTAGGGGTGCCGGTGGGCATTGTGTCCAGGCGGTCTGGTCGTGTCGGTGGCTTCGCCGTAGGGGTCGCGATCGTGGTCGCCTACTATGTGCTGAACATCCTCTGCGAATTCTCTGTGACGACGCTGATCCTTCCCCCTTTTCTCGGGGCCTGGTTGCCGAACGGCCTTCTGCTGGCCGTCGCGATCATCTCATTTCGCCGCGTCAGCCGGCGCTAGCGCACATGACGATCCTGTTCCGTTACATGCTCCGTGAGTACGTCAAGGTGTTCACGATGTGCTTTGCCGGTTTGATGACTGTCTATCTCGTGGTGGATTTCTTTGAAAAGGTGAGACGATTCATCAGATATGACGCGGAAGCAATTGATATTGTGCTGTATTTCATATTCATGACCCCACACATCACCGTTCAGATGGCTCCCCTCGCCGTCTTGATGGCCACCCTGCTGACCCTCGGTGTCTTCTCCAAGAGTCACGAGATCACCGCGATGAGAAGCTGTGGGGTCAGCCTCTATCGTATGGCGTTGCCTTTTCTGTGTTTCTCGCTGGGGGTGGCGCTGGTGTTGTTTCTGTTCAGCGCCGTGGTCATTCCCCTAGCCACGACCCAGGCTGAATATGTGAAGACCGCGTTCATCGAAAAGAAGACCAGTCCCCCCACATTCAAAGCCGATCGTCCCTGGATGCAAATCGGAAACCAGACGCTCATGAACTTTGACGTGGTGGACCCTGGGGGCGCCACGTTGAGGGGGATCAGCCTCTATCACCTTGGTCCTGATTTCAAGCTGAACGGGATTACGGAAGCGCAGGAGGCGCACTACACGCCGCAAGGCTGGATCCTGATTGCGGGGAACCACCGACAGTTGCAGACTGACGGGCGCCTGCTCATGACCGATTTTGAGACCAAGCCGATTGAGCTGTCCCAGATACCGGAGGATTTCGACACGTGGCTCTCAGTTGGGTCTGAAGAAATGACGCTCATGGATATCCGCGCCTATGCTGATCGCTTGCGCAAGGGCGGGTTTAGCGCCGCCCGTTTTCTGACCGATTATTACGGACGCGTGGCCTTTCCGTTTGTGAGTCTGGTCATGGTTATCGTGGGGATTGCATTGAGCCTTAGGCGAAGCGGAGTCCGCGGCAGGGGGATGGCCAGGGGGATTGGTCAGGCCCTCGCCATCGGATTGCTGTACTGGACCGTTCACTCGCTGGCTATTGCGCTGGGCCGCACGTCGGTGCTCACGCCGATGGTCGCTGGATGGTTCGCCAATGGATTGTTTCTCTCGTTCGGGTTGTACCTGGTCCTCAAGGTGAGATATTAGTATGAACTTGGCAGGCTTGGGCGCGGGGGATCGCACGTGGGTGAAGTTGACTGTGCCCCAGTCTTGGGGTAAAAGAGAATTGTACTTTAGGGTTCCAATGGTGTGAGCAAGAAGCGAGTAGTCATTACAGGACTTGGGGTGGTGTCCCCGATCGGGATCGGGGTCGGGCGGTTTTGGAAGGCTGCCTTGGAGGGACGCTCTGGCATCACCGCTGTGCGGGGATTCGACGGCTTGCCGCTCGAGGCCTACCGTTCTCAGGTGGCCGGCCAGATCGTGGACTTCAATCCCGCAGGCTTCCTTGAACCAGCGCAAACGGATCGCCTGGACCGGTATGCGCAGTTCGGTCTCGTGGCGGCGAAAGAAGCGGTGGCGGATTCCGGTCTTCGCCTTGAGAAAGAACTCCCGCACCGAGTCGGCGTAATCGTCGGCGCCGGCATGGGCGCGATGATGATGGGAGAGCGGGAGCTCACCAAACTCTATCACGACCGTAAACCGCATCGGGTTCAGCCGAATTTCATTCCCACGATCACCTTGAACTCCGCGTCCGGCCTCGTGGCCTTGGCGCATGGCGCCAAAGGGCCAAATCTCACCATCTCCACGGCCTGTTCTTCCAGCGCCCATGCCATCGGGTATGCGCTCACCTGCATCAGGACCGGCCAAGCAGATGTGATGATCGCCGTGGGGGCCGATGCCAGCATCACGCCGCTCGTCTTTGCCGGGTTCTGTTCCTTGCGGGCTCTCTCCACCGGCTTCAACCATGATCCGGCGCGGGCCTCGCGTCCATTTGATCGAGCCCGGGACGGCTTCGTGCTGGGCGAGGGCGCAGGGGCGCTGATTCTGGAGTCCCTGCCGCACGCCCGAAAACGCAAGGCCCGGATTTACGCCGAATTGGCCGGTTATGCCGGAACCAGCGAGGCGTATCATATGGTGATCCCGCGTGAAGATGGTGTTGAAATGGCGACCACGATGCAGCTCGCGCTTGACGATGCGGAGGCGTCTCCGGCGCAGGTCGGCTCTATCAATGCCCATGCCACTTCGACTGTCCGAGGAGATGAGGTCGAAGTGAGAGGGATCCGACGCCTGCTGAAGGCCGGGGCCAACCGGGTTTCGGTGAATGCCACCAAGTCCCTCATTGGCCATACGCTTGGCGCTGCCGGTGTGATCGGGGCCATCGCCTGTACGATGGCCATCGAAAGCGGCCTGGTTCACCCTACGATCAATTACGAGCAGCCTGATCCGGACTGTGCCCTTCCCGGAATTTCAGCCGACGTGCAGGAGCGATCCATCAAGGTGGCGCTGGTGAACGCCTTCGGATTCGGGAGCAATAACGCCACGCTCGTCCTGAAAAAATACCAATGACCTCGTGGTGTGGTCTCTGGTGAGCCCGGCTGGCTCTCTTTCACAATCGGTGAGCGGACGTGTGCGCGTATGACAGCTAAATCCGTGACGACTGATAGAATTCTCACGGCGCTTGCGAACGAGTTGAAGCGGGATGTCAGCACGATCGCGCTGAACCATTCCTTACGTGGGGACCTCGGCCTGAATTCGCTGGATGCGATCGAGTTGATGTTCAGGGTTGAGGAAGAGTTCGATCTGTCGATCCCGGATGCGGACCTGCAGAAACTGGTGACAGTCGGAGACTTGGTCACCTACATCGAAGGGAAACTTCAGCCGCCTTCTCCCCAACCACCCCCCAAGCGAAGCGTCACTCGTCTCGCCAAGACCACCAAATCGAAGGGGCGGCGCGGACATGCCTGATGGTGCCTCACGTGCTCACCAGCTCGCTGATATCCAACGAGCCATTGGGGGGGAACTCGTTGGGCGTGCCGACACGGTGATCTCCGGTGTCTCGAGCCTGGAGGAGGCTGGACCGGGAGATCTGTCGTACGTGGCCGCTGACCGGTTCGTCCCGGTCGCGCTGGAATCCAGGGCTGCTGCCTTTGTGGTCAGCGGACGGATCCGGGAGTTGAATCGCCCTCAAATCGTTGTGCCGAATCCCGCCTATGCCTTCGCCTCCCTGGTGGAGCGGTTCTTCGCCATACCCCTTGCGCAGCGCGGCATCGCCGAACAGGTCGTCCGGGGAACTGGTGTCACTATCGGACCGGAGACATCCATCGGGCCATTCGTGACCTTGGGTGATCGGGTCAGCCTCGGGGCCCGTGTGACGCTCTTTCCCGGAGTCTTCATCGGTGATGAGGCTGTCGTAGGTGATGATACCGTGCTCTATCCCAACGTCACCATCATGGACCGGTGCGTCATCGGATGTCGTGTAAAGATTCACAGCGGGACTGTGATCGGCAGTGATGGCTTCGGGTATGTCCAACATCAAGGTCGCCACCAAAAGGTCCCTCAACTCGGCACCGTCGTCATTGAAGACGATGTGGAACTGGGCGCGAACGTGACAGTAGACCGGGCCACCTTCGGGCGGACTGTGATCAAGCGCGGGACCAAGGTCGATAACCTGGTGCAGATCGCTCACAACGTGTCCGTCGGGGAAGACTCCATTCTTGTGGCCCAGGTCGGGATCGCGGGTAGCACGACCTTGGGTCGCTCAGTTATGGTGGGAGGGCAGGCTGGGGTTGCGGATCACATTCAGGTCGGGGATCGGGTCATGATCGCGGCGCGTTCGGGAGTCAGCCGTAATCTAGAAGCCGGTCAGATCGTGGCCGGTAGTCCGGCGATTCCGCACGAGGTGGCGCTAAAAGCCTATAATCTTATTCGACATTTGCCGGAGCTCCGGCAGCAGTTGCGTGATCTGGCACACCGGGTCCAGGCACTGGTATCCCCTGCCCGAAGGGCCAATCGAACGAAGCGATCAAGTAAGCGGCGTGGATGAGCCGTTCCTATTTGCGCACTGGGCCTGATCCGGTCAAAACGCCTCGCCAAAAAAAAAGTTTCGCCCAGAAAAATCCTGCCCACGGCATCAGGAACGCGGTGATGGCATAGACGTGACCGGCCGTCGAGCTCAGGGCCGACACCCCAAGCAAGGTTCCAATTCCAACAACATAGCCGAGCGGCACGAAGCTACGCCACCGATGGTCAAGCGGGGCTGTTACTGGCTCTCGCTTGGATCGCGAACGTCCGATCCGTGAGAAGGTCCTCATTCGCCCCGCAAAATGTTCGGGATGTTCCCTGAGGAGGTATTGATGATAGCGTGTTTGCGCCCATCCGAGGAGCATGCCGAAGAGCAACAACCCTGTGCTTTCAAGGAAGGTGCGCCAGCTATAGGTCTGTGTCATGAGTTGGTAGGCCAGCGAGAATGTACCGGCCACGATGAACATCAGGCCTAACAGTCCTGACGGGAACAGAATGTGAGTTTTGACATAGTCCCGCGCCCTCTCTGATTCGCCCTCAAGTCGTCTCGCTGTGATGATCTTGGGCACGTGCGGATGTTGGAGCAGGCCGGCGTGAAATGCAAGGACGTCAGCTAGCTCCTGGGAGGTCTGCCGATGGCCTCGTTCCCCATGCTATCAGATGATAGCGTGCTCAACAGTCCACGTGACGACGCCAATGACTTGGCTCGGCTTCGACCGCAAGGAGCATGGGTAAGACGCATCACCAACGACTCGCGAGAGCCTGTTGGACGCCAGATCTTTGTGGCTCGCATTATATCAACCTGTTTCGGCGATGTGAATGTGCGAGTAGTCGTCGAGACTCAGCGGACCACCATCACGCGACGAGCTGAAAGCGAACCGCTCTCGCTAATCGCAGACTCCCCCTCTCCAGAGGCCCTGTTCTAAACGCTTGGGCAGCAGAGCGTGCTTGCTTTCAGCCTTCTGCGTCGGCGTCACGATATCCCAGCAGCCTGACGCTGCGATGCAGTGACTCGCAGTTGCAGAGTGGCTTGCCTCAACCGTTCGAGCTGGTTTGCAAGACGATCTCCGCATTCCATCACATGCTGGTCGTTTTCTCTTTAATGGAGTCGTCAATCTCTGTCCACAAGATTTGTGGATGGGCTGTGTGTAACGTTGTGAATCAATGCGCAATGGTCAGATGGCCGGCCTTCAGCAGCAGCCTGCCTAAGTTTTGGGCTGCAAAAGCGCCAACTTTTTGGAGGCTTATGTGTCTTGTATGGATCACACTACTCCCACTGTAGGATGGGGAAGACAGATGTGGGAGTGGAAACTGAGAGAAAGCCGAGGCTCGGTTCACGTGGAGCTGCGGACGAGGGGCGTCTCTCAGGATTGCGGGAGGCTCTTACCAATCGCCGTCCGCTCAATCCGGCCGACTTCGACCCACTGTTGGGCCATAGGAATGACCGCGCCGAGGCGGGACTCCACGGCTTCCAGCCGTTGCAACACCAACGAGACCCGTCGGTGAGCGACGACTGTAAGAAAGGTGTGCAGACCATGCAGGAGCAGCATGATCGCGGTCGCGTTCACGGCGCGGGCCGCTTCATGCAGACGTTGCACTTCGCGGAGAATGGGCTCCAGGCTTTCGTTTGACACCAAGGCACTTCCGTTGCCTGACTTGAGAGTCGAGACGGCCTCGGTGATCAACGGCACCTGGCGCTGTACGTCGGCCAGAAATTGTTCATCGAGCTTATCCAGTTCTTGCAGGATGCGCAGGACCGTTGAACCCTCGATCGGGGAGCTGCGGTGGGCGGGGTCGCCCTGTGCCTTCTGGATGACCGCCTCCACGACGTTCCGGGTCGGTTCCAAGGATCGCGCCCGGGCCTGCTGCAATTCCTGCAGCGCCCCCAGAATCGTCCCGGACGGAGCGGGGGAAGGGGGTGCGACGCCAGGCATTGACGCCTCCCGCGACTTCGGTGCCGCTGGCGCGGAGGGGGCTGGCGAGGGAGCAGGCTCGGCAATGTCCCTCGTAGCCCTTGCCGGCTCTCCGGATGCGGCCGCAGGCGGTTCGGCAACCTGAGAAACCGCTGCGGTAATCCGTTCGAGACCGTCACGCAACGCAGTGAATTGTTCTGCGGAGGCGAGGGCTCCTTGGCTCCGGAGGGTCTGCAGAAGTGGAAGGAAGCCAAAGGCCAACTGCTGGATGCCAGGCAACTCCACCGTGGCCGCTGAGCCTCCCAGATTGGTCACCCCACGCAGAATCACATCAAAGAGTTTTGGTTTTTCCCGCTGGTCGGGCTCTCCCTCCAGCTCCCGCAGCGCGCCTCTGATTTGGCGGAGCCATTCGTGGGCTTCGAGCGCAAACAACTTCAGGACTTCTTTTTGAAATGGGTCGTCGGAGCGATCGATGACGGCCAGTTTGGGCTGGACCTCGTCCCTTCGTTTGGTCGGCGCGGGTTCGTTGGTCGCGCCCATTGGCCTTTCCACCACCTGCTCGACGGCACCAGCGATGGCATCCAGGCTTTCCAGCAAGGCCGCGAATGGTTCCGACGAGGCGACATTTTTGGTAAGAGCCGTCGCAGGCAAGGGCGACGGCAGCGCGACCGCCAAATTCTCGATCGTAGGAGCTTCAAGTGTTTCGACGATATACACCAGCGGAGTCTTGCTGAGATCCGCCAGCCTTGGCCCATTGGTCATAGGCCGGTTGACTGTTTTGCCCATTTGCACAACTGGCCGCAAAGGGTACCGGGCATTGAGCTGAGTGACGACGCCCACCTCCCCTGTGTTGAGTCGCACCGTGGTGCCAAGAGGATAGACCGAAAGCTGTTCCACTAGCGCCTTGATCAGCTCGCGAGAAAACGAGGACTGCTCTGCCACCAGCAGTTCCCGCACCGCTTCGTGTGGCAGAATCCGACGTCGGTAGGGTCTTGGGCTGATCAGCGCATCGAAGATATCCACAATCCCGATGATCTGCGCATAGTCATGGATCTGCGACCCCTTCAGCTTATTAGGGTACCCCTGCCCCTTCCAGCGTTCGTGCGCCTGCTGCACGACCTGCGCGAGCCAGGAATAGGAACTCCCCAGCGTGCTGAGTACTTGATAGCCAAGTTCCGGGTGCTGCTCAATAATCGCGCGCTCGCTGGGGGTAAGCCGGTGCGGCTTCAAGACCAACGACTCGGGGACCGCGAAGATCCCGATATCGTGCAGCAAGCCGGCGAGGGCCAGTCGCTCCAATTCTTCCCGCCGGTACTCCAGTCCCGCCCCAAGCTTGGTGGAGAGGATGGAAACATTAACCAGATTGGTGATGAGCGGCGAACCGTTTGCACCGGAGAGGGCCTGGACTACGAGCCGATCACTGCCTTGCAACGACTGGACGATCCCGGCGGCGATCTTGGTGAGAGGCTCCAGCCGGATCACCGCGTGGTGTCGTACAGTCTCCGCCAGGCGCGACACCTCCTCCTGGGCCATGCGATACCAATCGGGACCAGCTTGAAGCGCTGGTCCTGACTGTGCGCGGGCCCCGTTTGTGCCCGGCGCTTGGAATGAGCTGGAAACAGGGGGCTTGGTCACGCCGGGCTCGGAGGCAGGATCATTCTGTTTCTTGGTCACATGGTCCATCGGTGCCTTCACTCGCCTACATTACGTGGCTGGCGCGTTCGATGATCGGGAGGTGACTCTGGTCTGTCTTCTCATCATACGCCGGCTGGCAGGCAGGATGCGCCACCAAGGCGGTATCGTACTTCGTTCGATGGAGGGTTAGGATGATGGCTCGGCATAACACCGTGCTCTCCCAGCCGATTTCTCCTATGAGCAATAGGGCCCCTTTCCGCGCATGAACGCCGAAGCGCAGTCGATGGCGGGCTTCCTCATGCTTGACGGATGGAAAATAGTACGCGGGGTCAGGCAAGTTTTCGATCGGGAGCGTTTGCAACCCCTGACGGTCTTTGCATTCCACGTGAGGTCCGTTGTGACAGAATGTAGGATGCACGAAAGCTTCTCCAATAATAAGCTATCTCTAACCCGTTGATATGTCAATCCAAAGCATCACTATATCAGTGGAGGTGCAGCGGGAAGAGCGCTTGGTCCGGTGCTCTTCGCCCTCCCGTCATTTCTTGCTTGTCGTGTGAGGCTCTGGACGAGAATAGGCTGAGATGCGGAGACCCCTGGCTGGAGAAGAGGCGGGCACCTCATGGAGGCAGGACCTTGCCAATCGCCGCTCGCTCAACCCGCCCGACTTCGACCCACTGTTGCGCCATGGGGACCACGGCACCCAGACGGGACGTCACGGCCTCGAGCCGTTGCAGCACCAGGGAC
>Ga0209859_1000094_pt1 | contig 18693 bp, 19 predicted proteins | sample GWRWS3_50_60_FD_187241 | JGI IMG/M metagenome (GOLD analysis project Ga0209859, IMG submission 187241) | Riverbed sediment microbial communities from areas with vegetation nearby in Columbia River, Washington, USA - GW-RW S3_50_60 (SPAdes)... | ecosystem: Environmental > Aquatic > Freshwater >... | reverse complement strand
CGCGCTCTGGGTCATGCCGATCGCCCACCCACCTCATGTCTCCGGGCGCCGAAGATAAAAAAAGGGGGTGGGCGCCGCCCACCCCCTTTCGCATGCCTTCACGAAAGAAAGAGTTACCCCTTCCTCTTTTTCTTGTTTGCCCGTCGCGTGAGGACCCATCCTTCCAGGATGACCACCCCTACGGCAATGAGCGTCGGATAGATGTAGGTTTCCCTGGGGATCGGCGGCTCGAGAACCGTGTAGTAGAACGCCGACACCGCCATCTTCCGGCCCACATCTCCGTTGTGGCCATCCCACGCAAAGAAGACGCTCGGGATGTACTTCCCCATTTCGAAATAGGTGTCTTCATCGTAATCGGCCTTGATCGGCCGTCTAATCATCAGGGTCCACCGGCCGTCCTTCCATTCGGCCTTCATGAGCTTCAGCTTTTCCTGATAATCATCCCGCTCCTCAAAGTCCTGATCCCAGCCGGTCCCCTTGAAGGCTCGAAGTGAGCCATCGGCCTCCCACTTGACAATATCCACCGGATACTTGTCGTCGCCCCACAGAAACCGAGGCTTTTCGGGTGGCGGCAGCTCCTGCCACTTCACCGGGAACTGGAAGGCAAACGCGTCGTTATACACCTTGTACTTGTTCTGGTTTGCCGCAATCGAGTCCGGCTCTCCGGTCTTGGGAGACTGCTCCTTAATCCCGTACGTATCCAGGTTCACCTCAGTTGGTTGAAAGGGCAGTTTCCCCTCGGCAACGCTCTTGGACCGATCCTCCCACTGGAACAGGAATGCGATCTCCTTCTCATTATAGAGAGACTTGACCCAGACATCGTCAATCCGGTTCACGAAGTTTCTGGGCTTGTGGGTAATCTGCCCTCCAAGGGCAACCAGTCGCCGCTCGCGCTTCTGCCACAGCTCATGCTCCGGATCGTCAGGAATCTCACCCTTAATCGGGCCTGACCGGAGCACGAAGTTGATTTTCGGTTTGTCCGTCAGAGGATCGATGGGAAGCGGATCGCCGTTTGTATCCCGCTCGCAGAGCGACTGGACGAAGTTCGCGATATGCCATCGTTCTTCGATCGTGGTATTGTCCGCAAACGAGGGCATCGGCGTGCCATTCACCCCTGTGGAAAACGTCCGGAAGATGTTCTTGACATTGTACGCATCCTGGCGGCTCCCGCGGAAGTTCCAGCACTTGTGCCAGCTCGCGGGCTGGATCGGGAACCCCCAGTCATCTTTCAGATTAAACGCGTTCCCGTCTCCTCGTCCATCCACTCCATGGCATTCAATACACTTCTTGTCCACCACGAGCTGGGCACCCTTTTCAATGCTTTCTTTGCTAGGCGGAATCGGCTTGATGCTATCGATCTGAAGGACCGTCATAGTTTCGGTGTCCTTGTCATCATACCTGCGGTCTTTCACCAATTGCGTCGTCACAAATGACAGCACCTGAAGGCGCTGCTCCTCTGACAAGATGCCTTCCCATGACGGCATCGCAGACCCAGGTAACCCATGGGTCACGGTTTCAAACAGATCATTCTGGCCCGGAATCGGTTTCTTTGCATCGAAGAGCGGCAGCTCCCCGCTGGCCGTGTGCCGGATTTTAAATGTCCCTTGATTGAAATTCCGCGGCCTCGGCCACAACCGATCCGCTGCCGGCCCATCTCCCGCTCCATCCACGCCGTGGCACCAGACGCACTTGGTAAAATACACCCGCTTCCCGGCCTCGATCATCTCAGCCGGCGGCAACTGTGGGAGGTCGCCCTTTTTAAATCCTTCTGGCATCCCACTCCCGCCACCCTCTTCTGCGAAAGTCCAGACTCCCGCACTGCCGGAGACCATCGTGATCCACGCTGCAGCGATCAGGATCAGAATTAGCTTCCTTGTTATCCGAAGATTCCTCATAGAGTACCTCTTCGCCACCGTTCAGGATTAATCCCAGGTCCTTGGATAATAGCCAGTATGCCAATACTCAAACAGGACCACTTTCCAGATCTCGTCTGTGGTGAGGTGCTGCTCCCAGGGCGGCATCACCGATGCCCAGGGGAAGCCTTCACGAGGCAATCCAATTCCACCCTTCGATACTCGCCAGAAGATGAAGGTCTCCTGAAGCTGGGCGATTGTTCCGGGATCGGTGAAATTCGCTGGAATCGGGTTAAACGCGAAGGCGTGCAGCCCTCTCCCGTTCAAATTATCCCCATGACAGAAGTGGCAATTCTGGAAGAAGATTTCTCCACCCTCCCTGACATACTTGAGATACCCCTCCGCCTTCGGGTCCCAGGGATTGGCATCGGGCTTCATCAGCCGTCCCATGCTCTGCTCAACAATTTGAGCGTTCGTATATTCTTGGTCGTATTTCCCTTCCGCGTTGACGCGATAGGGATTCTGTGAAGTCTGCAACACGAAGGTCTTCCCATGGACCTTGGTGCTTGCAGGCGGAGCCGGGTGAACCGTCCGCAACTCAATCGGCTCATCCAAATTGGGTAAGAAGGAATTGTAGGAGAAACCCCAGAGCAGGATGGGGAGGCCGATAAGGTAGGCAGTCCTAAGCATCTTGTGGAAACGCGTCCCAGCATCCAGCACGTTCAGAATAGGCTGTTTGAATTTCTTCCAGTCCTCTTCATTGCTGGACATCCACATAAACACCGCGATCAACGATACCGTGCCATACATGGCACGCACGCTGAACGGGATGGGCGGATACACCCTGAATTTCAGGTACAGAAGAATGAACGCCCAGAAAGCAATCCCCTGCCAGAACCTTGGGAGGGGGAACCCACTCTTGTTGAGCAGGAAGCTGATCGCCGAAAACACCCCGACGAAGAAAGCCAATTCGAAGAGCATCTGCATAGGCATATACCCCTCGACCAGCTTGACAGTGTTCGCTGGAAGCAGCCCAAAAATCATCAACACCAGTACGACCACAGCGACCGCACCGGCTAAGCCGGCGAACCAGAGTAGACCTTTCATGGTAGGACTCTCCTTGATGCTACGACAATCGACCGGTTAGGAAATCTCAAATCTTGGGAGGTGCCTTGCCCTCTTCAATCTGAGAGAGATAATCCACGATCTTGTTCAACGCCCCGGCGCTCAACTTCTGGCCGAACACCTTGGGCATAACGCCATCCGGGAAAGGCTTCACCACATAGGTACTAGGGCTGATCACCGATTCGGTAATGTAATCTCGGACAGTCTTGGCACTACCCTTGTAAGCAGGGTCCTTGATCCGAGTCGGGGCATTGGTCTTTTCCACTAACTTAGGACCGACCGTCCCCATGGCGCCAGGAATGCCGGGAATCGTGTGGCAGACCACGCACTGAGCCTTGGCAAAAATCTGGTCAAGAGGCTCCGAACCGTCTGCGAGTAAACCTCCAGCCCCCGCCGCAGGCTTATCTTCTTGCGGCTTGGGCCGATCGGCTTCCGGAATAAACTTTTCGTAGGCTTTCGTGATCTCTTCAAATGATGGAGCCTCTTTGCCCTCACGAATATACAGCCAGGTATCCACCGCCGCCAACTCACCGAGCGTCAAGGAGATCGGGGGCTTATGGATCACCGGCATCGGACTCTCCTTGTCGTTCGTCCCCTTGACGCCAAATCCAGCTACCACATAACAGCTTGGGCAGGCATGGGACTCGGCGATGTACTCTTGCCCCGTCTCCGCAGTCCCTGCGCCCGGGAAGGACTCCTTCTGAGTCGTGTCACGGTCACCAGGCTTCCCCTTGTGATACTTGGGATCTTCGAGCTGCTTCTTGGCCCGGTCCGGGATCCCGAAGAGGTTCGGCGCTCGTTCACTCAGAAACCCCTCGTTGAACCCGTGGCACAAGGGACACTGCCCTTTTCCAATAGCGCCTTGGACTTTGCTTTGCCCAATACCACCGAAAATGATCTTCTCGCCCTCGTCAGCTAACTGCTGGGACGACATGCTCCCAAAGTCCAGCATCACCTCAGGCGGAGGGAACCCTCCCTCTACTTGGGGGAGCCAGTTTCCGTATCCTGAAAGAGCGGCTGCAACGAGGAACATCATCCCACCGATCTTGAATAGCGCACTGACATTCGCGAAATACAACCCCATCATGAAGGCCAGCGCAGTGACCATGACAAGGGAAACGGGCAAGAGACGCGAATTACCGAAAAAGTTGATTTTGTAATTGGCAATCGCCATGAATGCCATGGCAGCCGCAAGCATGCCGATAAAGGTCTTGAATTGGGCTCGACGCCTTTGATTCGGATCGCTCATGCTGAACTGGAAGTAAACGAGCAGGCAGGCAAGAAAGAGCAAAACTGGCCACCCAAGAGACAACGTAGCGCCCAGTAAGTCCGCCACTGATTAAACCTCCTGGGCCGCACCCCGGTTATCCGGGCTGTGGCCCTGTCACATCAGAGAATGTTCAGAATATTAATGCCCTACGGTAGGCTCGGGAGCCCTTCCTGGCATCGGTACCTTTGCCTCCACCGGCGCCTTCTTCACACCCAATGTTCCAAGCCAGAAGACGAACAGGATGGTCACCCAGAAAAACAGGACGTTGAATGAAATCATATTGGCCGCGAAGCCGGTCGTGTGCGTATAGGCCCAGGGCGAGTTGTCCCGCATGATCTCATTCACGTGCCAGAAGAGACGGACCGACGAGCGAATGTAGCCCATCAGCCCCATCATCCAGGTGAACGCCGTGGCAAGCATGATCAGCGCATACTGAGACCGCACCGAGATCTTGCCCCATTCAATCGGCCCCATCTGCTTGGCTCCCCTCATCATGACCCCGTTTAGAGCGGTCATGAAGAACAGACAGGAGAGCGTGGTCGCCACCTGTGGGACTGACAGCCCGACTCGCACGTTGGCCGGGATGTAATACCCGTAAACAGCGAGCCAAATGATGTTCACATAGGCACAGGCGAAGAAGACTCCCATGAAAATGTTGCCAAACTTCGCCCAGGAAACGGTCGACACCTTATTCCCGCGCATGTACCAGATGAAGGTCAGCACGGTCGTCGTGATGATGACGTTGATGCCTCCGTTCTTGGCGGACATCACGCCATAGTTACCCAAGACGGGATGCTGCTGCCCTCCCATCGCTTTCAGCTCGGCCGGCGTCATCACGATCGTGTGGGGCGTGATGAAGATCAAGAAACCGACAACCAACACAAAGACCATATACTTGATATACCGCTGGTACTTCTCGGCCCCTCGCATCCTCCCCAGCGCTTGCCATAGGTAATAGTTCGAGCTCAGAAACAGGATCCCGATCATCGTCGCCTGGATGATAAAGAGCCAGGCCAGCAGCCCGCCCATGAGCGTGATCCCCATCTGCTGCCGATACGCGTACACCTCGCGCATCAGCCAGTAGCCTGCAAAGGGCAGCGGAATCAGGAAGGCCACGCCGATCGCCATCGCGATATAGCCCATCCAGTCGTAATGCGCCCGCTCCTCGTCGGTCTTGGAGGCCAAAAACCGGTAGGCCGCATAGGCCGCCACCACGCCGCCGCCAAAGGCCATGTTGCCCAAGATCCGGTGGACGTTGAGTGGGTTCCACAGCGCAGTATGGATCACGTGCCAAATGTTCCCCAGATAGCGGCCCTGTTCATCGACACCAGCGGGGGACATCATGAACCCGATCCAGGAATTCGCCAGCATCATCAAGACCGTCCCGATCACGTTGAGCACGACCGACATGCTCACGTGGATCCACTTGAGCAATCCCTCCTTCATCTTATCCCAGCCATAGTAATAGATGTAAATCGTGCCGCTCTCCGCCACGAACATCAAGGCGTAGACATGCATCACAGGGCGGAAGATGCTGGACAGATAGCCGAAGAAGGCGGGATAGAGCGTCAGGAAGGTAAAGATCAGGATGCCGCCCAGGATCGCGGTCAGCGAATAGGCGGTCAGGCTGATCTTGATGAAGTCGTAGGCGAGCTGATCATACTTCTTGGCCATCGCCCTGTCCTTCGTCACGATCCCCATGAACTCGATGATCATGCAGAAGATCGGGACGGCCAGGACAAAGCTTCCGTAATACAAATGCTGTTGGTTGGCAAACCAGAGAAGAACGCGGCTTTCAAAATTGTAGCGCGGATAAAACTGGGAATTGTCCGCGGTCTTGGGAGCTGGAGCTCCTGAGACGATCCCCTCGGTCTTGTAATAGACGTCCCTCCCCTTTTCAACCTTGGGTCCTGCGTCTTTCCCTGCTGCCGCGGCGGCCGGCTTCGCCACATCGGGCGGAGGACCACCGGCGGCCGGCGCTCCCCCACCACCGGCAAGAGCAGGAAGCGACATGATGATCGGCAGGAGAAGGAGGCCAATCATTGCGCCTAACGCCACGATCGGCCACAACTTCTTTCTGGTTAAACCGCCCATGGCTTACCTCCTTAAGGAATCACTTTGTGGTTCTACCAATTGGATGAGACGCTCAGAGTATAAGTCCTAAAGTTGAAGCTGAAGCGTTATTTCCTGAACAAATACCAGTAGTCCAACCCCTGCATGTCCATCAGGTAATGGTCCACCAAATGGAAATAGGCGACGGCGATGAGTAATGAGACAGCGACCGCGACATAGGTATTATTCAAGAGATCCTGTTTCTTCAAAATAACCGCAAAAATGACCACGCCTATAACCAGAAGAGCGAACCAGAATAGTGGGTTCGTGACAATCATCTCGCAATCTCCCCCTTCCGACTCTCGCTTCTCTCAACGAACGTGCCGCCCGCCACACCTCGTGGCGATCAGCAAGGACAATTAATGCCATTAAACCAGTAAAAGAACCAGACACTGATCGCGCAGGTCAGATAGAAAATGGTCTTGCCGATCTTGGTCGTGATGTCTTCCTGCACGGCTGCCATACTCAATCATCCTTTCTCATTATTTTTTTAAAAAAGTGACCGATGATCCCGGTCCCCATTCATCTCATCCTTGACAGGCTTCTAAGTCGTATGTTAAATGGGTTTCGCACAATTTCCAGAAGAGGACATTGAATGACTAAACACGGAAAATTGTTCGATATTATAGTGTTGGCCGGAATGGTTGTCAATATCATTTTGGCGGTCTTCCTTATCCTCTATTATTTTGATTTCCTGTAAGTTTCGACCCTTCTTTGGACCTCGCCTGCCCTCCGACCCCTTCCCCGGAAACCGCACAACGGAACCCAATGGTTTCATCTCGAAAATCAGGGACCATGCGGCTCCGGCTCGTGATTCGGACGTCCGATCCAGTACTCGTATAGACCCCCCCACGAAGGACTCGGAACAGGCCATGATCAGGTCCCTTGGGATTTCTGTCTGCGGGGTCTCGATACACATCTTCAGCATACCAATCCGCCACCCACTCCATGACATTCCCAGCGCCATCAGCGACTCCAAATGGACTTACGTCGCGCTTGAACGACCCAACAGGCGCGCTCACGTCGAATCCGTCTCTCGCATGAGCCCTGTTTGAAGCCAGGAGGTCCGGATCATTCCCCCAGGGCCAGAGACGCCCATCCACACCGCGCATGGCCTTTTCCCACTCCGCCTCCGTGGGAAGACGCTTGCCCTTCCAGCGACAGAACGCCTCCGCATCATCCCAGGAGACATACACAACCGGCTGGTTCACGCCTCGAAGGCGTGACATGTTTTTCGCATATCGTGAAGGCGGTGCGGCCTTCCGATGGCCCGTGGCAGCCACGAATGCTTGGTACTGATGGTTCGTGACTTCGTAGCGGTCGATCAGAAATGTGTCCAGATAGAGGGTGCGCTGCGGCTGTTCATCATATCCACCAGCCTTGGTACCCCGGACGAAGGGACCAGCGGGGATACGGACCATTTCCTCCTTCACAGGGGTTCCATTCGAGGAGGCTGGATTGAGGCCGACCGGAGGAGACTCAGGAAGCGATTCCTCAATTGGGGGCGGTGAGATACCGTTGAGAATCCCCATCACGGGCAGGCTGGTCAGGAAGAGAACCGTGAGCAGTAAGGCGACTTTGAATTTCGTTTCGAGCATGGCTCAACTTGAAGCCACTGCGAGCTTATCCGGGCAAGGCCCAGCCTCAGCCTCCTCTAATTTTTCGCCGTCCGTGATCCCTTGGGTTGCTCATCGACATCTCTTGCGCACCGGATCCCGATGGTACTGTCGGTCCGCCACATCTTCGCCTGAAAGCGCTTAGAGAGTCGCGCCCCTTGCGGCGTCTCTCTCCACGAACCGCCCCGAATCACTTTGTGCTGCCCGTCTTCAGAGCCCTGAGGGTCACGATACGGTGACTTCTGATAATACTGCTCGCCATAGGTATCCGCCACCCACTCGGCGACATTTCCGGTCATGTCGTAAAGCCCGTATGGACTTCGTCCGGACTCGAACGCACCCGGCGGTGCCAGGTACTTAAATCCATCCGCATCGCCATCCACGTTCGCGTTCCCCGTCGCGAATTCGTCGCCCCATGGATACCGTCTGTTTCCTTCACCGCGTCCTGCCTTTTCCCATTCGGCCTCGGTGGGCAGACGCTTGCCGGCCCACTTGCAATAGGCGCCCGCATCGTTCCAGGACATCCCTATCGCCGGCAACTCCGGTTTCACAATTTTCGAGATATCATCCTCAAAGACGGGAACAAAGGGCTTACCGCGCTTCGTCATCCGGACGAAGCGGTCGTACTCGGCCTGCGTCACCTCTTTGCTATCGATATAGTAAGACTTCAGGTAAAGCTGGTGTTCCGGCGCCTCGTCTGGATCACCCTCTACACTCCCCATGGTGAACGGTCCTTCGGGGATCAGGACCATCTCACGACCCTCATCGCCGACGATCGTCTTGTACATCGAGAAGTCCCTTGGTGCAGTCACGGCAACGGCCTGGCGCTCGGTCTTAATCGAGGCAACCAGCTCTCGCTGCTGCTTGGACTTGTATGACTCATAGACCAGGCCTACGATCATGAGAATGAACGAGGCAAACACGAATATAATCGATCCGATCAGCACCCCTTTATTTTCCATAGTCCCTCATCGAGAGAACATTCGGCGTAATATCCGGCGATCGCCGTCAGAGCCGCGGGTCCTCCGACACGGCCTGCCGCTTGCGCTCGGCCCACAGATCCAACAGCATGGAGAGCTGCACACCCAAGAATCCGCCCATCGCGGCTCCGGCACCCGCCCCGAACGAAATCTTCTCCGGACCAGCCAGCGCCCAGGCCAAGGCGCCGCCCAGGACTGTGCCAACCAGAATGCTGATCAAGAAGCGCCGCCCTCCGAAGATACCCACAGCTACACCAAGCGCGATCCCGATCCCGACCGCGACCGGGAGAATTCCGCCACCCGCGAGCAGCCCGATCATGGTCCCGACGGTGCCCATCACCATCGCACCTAACACGATGTCGACAACCGTCCGCGTAGCGAACCGTGACAGCTGTGCATCGGAACACGCCAAGAGCTACGTCCCCCTCTTCGGCCGTCATGGTGAGGAGACGGCGATCAGCCCGAAGTCAACTTCGACGCCAGGCCCACCTAAGATCGAAATGCCCCAAGCCTGGTCGGCCGGTTCGTGCTGATGGATCCGTTTGAAATCCTCATAGGCGTTCACCCGCTCCTCGACCCACTGCCCGATTGGCTGCGCCCCGGCCCGAATGACGATCTCTGACGCGCTGAAGATCCCGCCCTCGGTCGTCGTCCCTTTGGATCTCGTCCCGCTCCACACATACTTGGTCGCAACGGGAAGGACCATAAGATCGGTATCCAGCGAGATAAACACCGCGGCGATCAGATCAGCTTCAACCGGTGCGGTCTTTAGCCGCCATCGCCAGGCCACGATCGGGGTCACCTTTGGATTCCAGGCGATTCTCTTGTAGACTCGTTGATCGGCGCTCTTCGCCGAGAGAAACACTGTCTCTTGCTCTGATTGTACCGTGTAAGCCTGTTTGGCTTGACTCTCGCTCCGCTGAGCCTTCCAGCCTTTTGGAAACCCATCCTCGTCTTTGGCGCGGAAGTCTTCCAGAACCACCACACCGGCCGACTGGGCCAGAGACGACACATCAGCCAGCACGATCACCAGAAGAGCGCCGACCATCAAGTTCAGCCCTACGAAACCCACGATCTTTATCAGGCTCACACCGCTCCTCATCCCGCGACGAAGGGCTACAGCTCCTGTGACGGAGACGGGACCAACGCAGGAGGCTTCTCCGTTGCAAGTTCCCTTTGCGGAACTGGTTGCTGTCCATGGCGACTGAGCCAGAACAGGAGCAGCACCGTCATCCAGAACACAACCATGTTTAGGGTCACCATTTTGGCGGCAAATCCCAGCGAGGGAGTAAAGGCCCAGGGCGAGAGGTCCGGCATCAGCTCATTGACATGCCAGGAGAGGCGCCCCGACGATCTGATATAGCCCATCAGGCCCATGACCCAGGTAAAGGCGGCTGCCAGCCCAAACAGCGCCACCATCCCACGCACCGAGATCTTGCCCCATTCGATCGGGCCATGCACTGTGGCCCCACGCATCATCGCGCGGTTGATCAAGACCCCGAGAACCAGGACCGTCAGAGTCGTGAGAGCCTGCGGGGAGGAAAGTCCAACACGGACGCTGGCCGGCAGGTAAAAGCCGTAGATCGCCAGCCAGACGATATTCAGCATTCCCACCCCAAAGAGCACGGCCAGGCCGATGTTCCCGGCCCTGACCCATGGCACGACCATAGTCCGGTTTGCCCGCCTGTAGAGGATGTAACTCAGGGTGGTGAGGCAGATCATGACATTGATCGCCCCGTTCTTGGCGGACATGACCCCATAATTGCCGATCACCGGATGTTGCGCCCCGCCCATCGCCTTGAGCTCGCTCGCCGACATCGCGAGCGTGTGCGGCGTGAGCCAGACGAAGAGACAGGCCGTCAGCCCCAAGACGAGCACCTTGAAGGCACGCTGATATCGCTCACCGCCCCTGATCCGACCCGTGCTCTGCCAGAGATAATAGTTGATGCCGAGAAACAAGACCCCGATCAGTAAGGCTTGCACCACAAAGAGCCAGGTGAGCAACCCGCCCATCATTGTCACGCCCATGTTCTGCCGGAAGGCATAGACCGATCGCATGAGCCAGTATCCCGCAAAGGGCATCGGCAGTAACGCGCAGACGGTCACGAACAGGAAGACATACCCCACCCAGTCGTAGTAGGCCCGCTCCTCAGCAGATTTGCTCGTCAGGAATCGGTAGGCCGCATAGGCGATGACCACCGCGCCGCCGGACATCAAGTCGGCCAGGAACCGGTGCACATTGAGAGGATTCCATAGGGCCGAATGCAGGAGGTGCCAGACATTACCGAGATAGCGGCCTTGCACATCCACGCCGGCCGGCGACATCATGAAGGCAACCCAGGCATTCGCCAGCAACAGGAGGACCGCGCCCAGCCCGTTGGCCACGACACCGATGGCAGCATGCACCCATTTCAGCGCAGGCGTCGTCATGCGGTCCCAACCGTAGTAGTAGATCATCAGGAAGATGGACTCCGCGAGAAAGACGAAGGCATAGATCGGCATCATCGTCTTGAAGGTTCCGCCCATGTAACTCATGAAGCTCGGGTAGAGCCAGATAAACAGCCCCAGCATAACGCTCCCGACGACGGCGGTCAGGGAAAGAGCCAGGAGCGCAACCTGCAGGACGTCCCGAGCCAGTTGATCGTAGCGGACCGCAGAGGCTCGATTTCGCATCGTGAGCCCCAGGAACTCCATGATCACGCAGAAAATCGGAAGCGCCAGCACAAAGCCTCCGAAATAGGTGTGCTGCTGCGTCACGAACCAGACAAGGACCCGGTTGTCCAGGGAGCCATAGCGGGGATAGACAGTCGCCCCGGACGATGGAGCGGGAGGGCCGACCGGCACACCTTCGGTCTTATAATAGATGTCCTGTGCCGGCTGAGGAACCGCCTGACCATGGGCCAGATCGACCACGGCCCCAAGGCCAACCATCAGCAGAAAAAGACCGACGATCCGCACTGGCCAGAGCGGCCTGAACAGAGGCACGTTCTGCGTGACCCAGCGTTGCATTCAGCCTCGTCTTCCGGTTTCTCTCAGAGCCATACCGGCGGGCGAAATGGACTCCTCGCTCTGCACGACTTTAGGCTTCGACAGGATGCCCATCACGAACGGGCACCGCAACAGGGAAGGTGGGACCATCTGCTGAACCTGATTTTCCAGATGGCGGCGATATCCCAGGTAGTAGCAATAGAGCGCCATCACGCCCGCGACCGCCCCGGCCATCAGACTTTGAACGACTCCACTCCTGGCATCCAACCTGAACAGGAATGTGGCAGCTCCTGACAGCGTCAAATAATAAGTGGCGGCAAAAGCCAGCCCCGGCCACCACCAGAACCGGAACAATTCCGCCCAGCCAACTGTACGGAGCATCATGCTCCACCCACTGGTACGCTGCTCGCCGATCAGATAGGCCCACAGTGCTACCGTTCCAGCAAACAGGCTGACGGCGACCAGTTGACCAAGCTCGGTTCGACCGGCCTCATCAAGGTTGGCCAGCCCGAGTGATACCACTGCGCTCGCCAGCACCGCTGGAATCCCCAACTGGGCGAGTCGTCCAGGCTGTTCCCTGAACAGAGCCCTGAGCGCAGCCCCGTCAGGAAATGTCACAAGCTGGCTGCCCTGCCGCTTCAACCGTTGAACGTGGCCGATTTCGAACGCGTCCCTTGCAACGGAGGTACAGGCGATGATGATCGCCATCATGGCGGGACCTTCAGAATGGCGGAAAAAATCATAGTTCACGAGGATCCTCAATAAGGCCAAGACCATCAAGGAAAGCTGAACGCCGTAAGCGAATCCGATCCAGCCGACCAGCCAGCCCACTGTCCGGCTCCCATCCTCCCTCCATATGGTCACCCAATCCGCGCTGCGGCCGACCTGATAAGCGCAGGCAGCCGTGGCTGCCGAAATCAGCCCGCTCAGCCCCAGCAGGGTCAGAGGCTCGGACAGCGGAGCAAGATGCTTGATGACTCGGTAGAGGGCGAATGCGACCAGGCCCGCCACCAGCATCACGAAACGCTTTCGCTTCCGAACCGACTCCTCTGTCGCCGCCAGGGTCAGGCGCGGAAGGACACGGAGTGTCAGCCGATGCAACATAACAAACCCGTTGGGCGTGAGACGTCAGGTGGTCGTGGCCCAAGAAACCCTTCTGAAATACCCCTCACGACTTTTGTGCTGCCATTCCGAAATACTTCGCTTTCACTTCTTCCATTAAGGAAACCGTCACCTCGGATTGCCCTTTTTCGACAGCCGTCCGCTCGAGTTCCACCCGCGCCATCGCTCGCACTGGCGCCGGGATATTCTCGAGCCGGCGCTCGGCTTCCGGCTCCCACACGACAGCCCCACCGTGCCGGGCCTGGGCCAACAGCGCAAACGTGATCACCCGATTGCCCGTCGATCTGGCATAGTCCTCCACCTCATGCCCGAGCAGTGGTGCAACGTAGGGAGGCATCCGATCCAGGACATGCCGGGCTTCGTCCGTCCACATCAGTCGATCCACCAGCGCCATGGCCTGATCCGGCGACGAATCCAACCCCACTCGGAGCCCGCACCCTTGGCATTCAGTTCGCACGAGCCAGGTCTGCGCACCGCTCTCATCCAACCGCTCGTCTACTCCCACCGTGTGCATCCACCTGCCGCAGCCACAGACGAGCATAGGCTTACCCTATCTTTCCCGGGTAGAGGATGTACAGCATGGTGTAGGTGACGCTGCCCGTCACAAACAAAGTGCAATAGATGATCATCGTGAATCGGCCCAGCGCCCGGTGCCGCTGCTCCCCGTTTGGCCAGATCCGCTGAATCGCCATCTCCAAAGCAAAGACGATGGCCAGAAGAAGCAGGAGGCCAAGATAGACCATGAGCTTTCGCGTAGAAAAACCGGACGTGACCACCCGCGACGCAAACAGGAGCAACACCACTGCTGTCATGACGCCAAAGATGGTTCCGATCTTGGCCCAGGATGTCTGCAGGAGGGCGTCTTTCAGGATTCGTGTCCCCGCAGCAAGAGCCTGTGCGCGGAATCCCAGCACAATCATGTACACGGCCATGACGAGACCGATGACGACCAGGATAATGTGGAAGGTCAGCAGGGGGATGAACACGTGGTCGTAAAGTTGCTGAGATCCGCCGAAGCCTTCTTTCCCCTCCACCGCTAACACGCCGAGTTGCCTGAACAGATAATAACTCGTAAAAAACCCCAACATCGCGATCATCCCGCCCAACATCAACCAGTGATGGTGATTTCCACGCCGGTGCTTGGCCTGAAACCACCCGATGACGAACAAGGTGGTGAACAGGGCCGCCATGGTTTGGCTCAGGTCCGCCCCGATGGTCGCGTGGGTCCCCAAGAACCCCGGCTGCTTTAACCACTCAAGCATGGCCTCTCCAAAAAAGAAACCAGGTTGAGGTTGAGGTTGAGTAAGAAATAATCCGGCCCTTATCTCAGTCTCAGCCTCAGCCTTAGCCTCAACCTTTCTACTTCGTGCCCTGAATCACCGCGGTTCGCTCGAGCTCGACGATGGACCGAAAGCCGGCTTCAGCCATCCAGCATTGGGCGTCGGCCACTCGGTAGCAACGGCCCCGTTCGGTGTTGACCAAGATGTGCACCGCGAACGCCGTGGTCCATGCCGGGCTGGTTCCCGATTCATCAAGAAACCGATCTTTGATAATCAGGCGCCCACCGGCATTGAGATGGACGAAGGTTTTTCCCACGAGCGCCGCATTGGCCTTCGAGTCCTGGTAATGCAGGATGTCCGACATCAGCGCCACATCATAGGGCCCGCCTAACGGGTCTCTGTTGAAATCTCCTGGAAACAGAGTGATCCTTCCTTCCAAGCCTGCTTCCTTGACTGTTCGCTCTGTTGTCTTCAGGGTCTGGGGAAGGTCGAACACCGTGGCGATCAGATCAGGACAGACCTGACAAAAGGCGATGGCGTTCGTGCCGGCACCTCCGCCGAGATCGAGCAGCGTCTTCGCCCCTCCGAGTTCCAGACGCTTGGCCAAGGCCGGCCCGCTCTGTTGCCCGATGCGGTGCAGCACGGAGAGCACATTGGTCCCAAGCTCAGGGTCGGATTCAAACAGGTGGCGCGTCACCGGCGCGCGTCCGGTCCGGACCGTTTCTTCCAGCTTGCCCCAATTGTCCCACTCTGCATCATGGAGCAGGAGCAGATGGCCAACGTACTGCGGGGAAGCCTTCACAAGATGGGTGCGCGCCACTTCGGTATTCGCAAACCGGTGGTCCTCTTTGGTCAGCACCCGCATTGCGACCAAGGCGTTCATCAGCAGCCCGAGAGCGCGTTCGTCCGCCCGGATGCGCTGAGCAATCTCCAGGGCGGTCAGTTGTTTCTCGGCCAGCACCGAGAAGAGGTCCAGTTTCACCGCCGTCAGGAGGATTTTGGTCTCCCAGTAGTACCCAAGTTGAAAAATCTCGGCGAGCGACAGTTCCCTCGGCACGCGGAACCTCAGTGCGCCGGCGTTGGCGCCTCAGCTTGTCTCAGGGGCTGAATGATAGCCAGACCAGCGACCGAAACGCAAGGTGCGCGCAGGTGTGGTAGGGCCGCCCCGAAACGTCCGCCTGAGCGGCGGGGTCCTGCCTATCTCATACTTCTCTCACTTTCATCACGCCTCGGATGGAGATTTCTTAGAACAGAATCCGAACCTCGGCTGCTGACCTGTCGCCATAGGGCGCACCCAGCGAGCACGCCCTGTAACTCACTCTCTTGAGGCGAGGTGGCCGGGTAGCCTCAGACTGCGCGCGTCCGGCGAGCACACCATCCACCTGTGCCCGGAACCAATGAATCTTGAGTGCGCGACGCGCGAGCACGTGAGGCTGTCCGGCCACCTCAGGCCGCTCTTGGACTCCCACTGCGTCCAGAAACAAAAAGGGCAGTGGCCGGGATCGGCCACTGCCCTTCTCCATTCCAACCGAGTGTCCTTACTTCTTCTTGATCTCGAACTTGGCCTGGGCCGTGCCTCCCTCCGGCACATCCACCTCGGCTTCGATCTTGCCCGCGAACGGATGCCAAGCCACCAGCTTGTGCTTACCGGCCGGAACGTCCTTGATCTCAAACGAACCATCATCTTTCACAACTGTGTAATGGGGATTCTGCACCGGCAGGAAGAATCCCTGCATAAACTCATGTTGATCACACTGCAACCGGAGCATCGAGCCTTGCTTGTCCTTGCGCAGCACCACCGGCTTGTCCAGCTTCGAGCCCTTCTCAGCCAAAGCAATGTTGAAGACCGTGCTGGAGCTGGGACCCAGCACCTCAAAAGTGTGCGGGTTGTGCAGCACGCCCTTCTTCCCTGGAAAATCACCTTTGGGTCCCGGATCGTCAGGGTCGGAGTCGTGATTCTCGACATGGAAATTCTTCTGCTTCACAACAACGCCCGTGAACGGCAGGAATTCGCAGAACTCCGATACGATGTCGGTGCCCTTGTACCCGTCCACAAAGGCCTTGTCCTCCACGTCGGTCACGGCCACCACAGCGTGCTTGAGTCCCCCGTCCTTCCCGACCACAATCGTTGGCAGGATTCGCTTTTCTCCCTTCACCAGATCCTTATTCGGATTCTTCGGACAGAACTTCGGGTTCGGGAACTTCGAGAAGAGGAATTCCTTCTCCTCCGACTTGCCGCTATAGGTGACCTTGCCGGTCACCGTCCCTCCGGCAAACGAGGTGAGGGGCGTCGCCAAGAACGCCACCACCGCCAGAGCAAATATGACAACCGCCGCCTTCCTCATGGTCCTGCCTCCTTATGATTGAAAGCCTGTAATTGAAAACCTAGACCGGATTAGAACTTCCTCACATCATGTCTTAGTGGGGGCGTGAGAACCACTTTATTCCACCGCACCGCTGCTCGACGCTGTGTGCGACAGTGTTGGAGGGTTGTTCTTGAAATACCAGGGGAAGAATTCTATACAGCCATTGACAATGGTGTCAAGCCCAAAACTTCCCAGACGGAAAGTCTAGTTTTTTCTCAACCGGTTGTCTCGATTAAGCGTCGAGGACAGCACTCGACCAAGAGCCCCTCCAGCGGTAGCTTGGACCGCCTCATCCTGATCCCGCAAGGCTTTCTTCAGAATCGCCACTTGCTTTCCGCCCCCAACGCGGCCCAGCGCCCGGGCCGCGGCGATGCGGGGCCGTGGCAGCGGATCCTCCAAGAGCAGGCTGAGCGCTTCGATGGCTTCCTCCGCCTGGCCCCCGCCCAGAGCCCTGGCCGCCGCGGCTCTGGTGCCGGGATCAGGATTCTGCATCAGTTCTCGAAACACCTGAGCGGTCTCTCTGTAAGGCACCCCAAGGTGCAGGAGGGCAGAAGCTGCCGCAGCCCGCACGGCAGGGTTGGCGTCTGCCAAGACCTTCTTTAACGCGGAAGCCGACTCCGATCCCCGCAACTCGCCCAAACCGACTGCCGCGGCAGCCCGGACTGCTGGGACTGGATCGTTCAGCGTCTTGACCAACGCCGGCACCGCTTCGACAAGTCCCAGATCACCCAGCGAGGCTGCCGCTGCCCCACGGGCAGAAGGCTGACTATCACTCAGCGCTCTCTCAAGAATCTGAAGCGCCCTGCGGTCGCGAAGCTCTCCAAGCATCCTGAGGGCCGCGCTACGCTCCTCGGGATTCGGCGCTGAGGCTGCCTGGACGATTGTGGCCCAGAGCTCGTTCCTCCCCAGCATAACCAACGCACCGGAGGCCGCGACGCGCACCATCGGTTGCTCATCATGCAACAATTGCTCGACCAGGGCAACCGCCGAACGATCGCCCGATCGTCCCAGCGCCTTCAGCGCAGCAGCCCGCACGAGCGCAGCCGGATCTTCAAGGGCCTTCTGAAGTCGAGGGGATCGCTGGCCTGCCTTGAGTCGTCCGAGGCCTTCCACCGCAAGCGCACGGACCAGGCCTGACCCATCGCTGAGCCCATCTTCAAAGTAGGGAACCGTCTCTTCGGAGTCGAGCTCTTTGAGGGCGGTATAGGCAGCCCCTCGCATCTGTTCACGCATATCTTTTAGCAAGGGAGTGATAAACCCCACGGCAACCTCGCGCAACAGCGCAGCGTCGTCCTGTCCCAGCCTCGCCTCTACCCGCTCATAGTGGGTCAGGGCCTCGGCAGGACGGCCAAGCTGGACAAGGCTCTTGACCTTGAGCCGTCCGGCGTCAACCGGCCCGGATCCGTCCTTCGTGAGAGGCTCAACCAACTCGATGGTTCGTTCATACTGCTTCTGATCAAAGGCAGCCTGGGCTTGCTTCAAGACCTCAGCCTGGGTGGCGCTGTCGGCCACCGCGAGAGGAGGCCCACCGCAAACAAGCGTCCAGGCGAGCAACCCGGCAACAAGCCTCTCCACTGTTCTATCCCTTCTCCTGAGGAACCGGCGGCGGCTCCCAACGTCTGTAGCCCAGCGGAACCTCAAAAAAGTAGTCCGCTTGCTTCGAAAACACGACGTGTTGATATTCGACCGACCAGTCCCGGTTCAGGCTCATCAGCTTGAGCGGCAAGTCTTGCTCGACATCCAGCCATTCATAGTACCGTTCAGCTCCTCCTGCGCGGGAGACCGTCACATCATAGAGACGCGCTGGACGACCAGCGGCTGAGGCATCCCCGATCAGAAGCCGACTGGTCTCACCATCCAGCCGTGAGGTCAGTGGGAGCCGGTGATCGGGTCTGATCGGCACCACGAGAAATTGTCGATGCTGCGAGAGAAGGAACCAGACCTCTTGTTTGTCCAGCCTGACGATAGAGACTCCCGCATA
>Ga0209859_1000093_pt1 | contig 18782 bp, 10 predicted proteins | sample GWRWS3_50_60_FD_187241 | JGI IMG/M metagenome (GOLD analysis project Ga0209859, IMG submission 187241) | Riverbed sediment microbial communities from areas with vegetation nearby in Columbia River, Washington, USA - GW-RW S3_50_60 (SPAdes)... | ecosystem: Environmental > Aquatic > Freshwater >... | reverse complement strand
CGAGCCCTGGCGGATGGAGACCTCGACCTGTGCGACGCCGGAGCCGGACCCGTCCGCGTAGGTACCGCAGAGGCCGCTGGTCGCGCAGCCGGCGTTCCAACCTGCGACGTTGTACACGCCGCTTCCAGCCGGGAAGCTCGTCGTCGAGGATGGCGCAGTCGTGTCCACGAGCCACGTGAAGCTGGCGGGCGAGCCGTCCACGTTGCCCGCGGCGTCGGTGGCGCGCACGTCGAAGGTGTGACTGCCCTCGGCCAGGCTCGAGTAGTTACGGGGGCTCGTGCAGGAACCCCAGGAGCCACCGTCGAGGCGGCACTCGAAGCTCGAGGCGCCCTCGCTCGACGAGAAGTCGAAGCTCGCCGAGGTGGAGCTTGTCGGGTCGGAGGGGCTGGAGTCGATCGTCGTCTGGGGGGCCGTCGTGTCGTAGGTGAACGTCCGGCTGTTAGGGCTCTCCGTGTTGCCTGCGACGTCGGTCGCGCGGACTCGCACCGTGTAGTTCCCCTCCGCGGGGAAGCTCGAGGCGGTGAAGCCGTACGACCAGTTGCCGGCGGCGAGGGTCGTCGCGTTCCAGACTTCGGACGCGCTCGAGAAGGCGGAGCCGTCCCAGTAGTTGCCGGAGCCCTGGCGGAGGGAGACCTCGACCTGTGCCACGCCCGAGCCGGCGTCCGAGTAGGTGCCGCAGAGCCCGCTCGTCGCGCAGCCGGCGTTCCAGCCGGCCGCGTTGTAGCTCCCGGAGGAGGCGGGGAAGCTGGTGGTCGAGCTGGGCGCCGTGTTGTCGACGCGCCGGTCTTCGACGACCGTGGAGTTGGTGACGTTGCTCGCGGCGTCCGTGATGACGACGCGGAGGTCGTAGAGGCCGTCCGTAACCGCGGTGGTGTCGAAGGAGGCGGTGTAGGGCGACGTCGTGTCGGCCGCGCCGATGTTCGTCCACGTGCCCGCGTCGGCGGGCGAGCGCTGGAACTGGACGCTCGAGACGGCCGAGTCCGTGTCGCTCGCGGTCGCGGTGAGACCGACCGTGCCGGCGAGAGGAGAGCCGGGATCCGTGAGGCTGCCGGTCGGGGCGACATCGTCGACGTTGAACGAGACCTGCGTGCCGCTGTTCCGCGACGACGTCACGGTCGACGTCTTGTTGCCCGTCGCGCCGGCGGTCACCTGGATCATCGAGTCAGTGGCGACGGCCATGCCGCCGGACGCGGCCGCCTCGTAGAGCTCGCCCATGCCGGCCGCCGTCGTGAAGCCCGTGTTCGCGCGCGCCGAGAAGAGCGCGAGGACGAGGGCGTCGTTCGTCGTGGTCGTGATCGAGCTCGCGGTGACTGTGCCCGAGTTCGACGTGGCGGGCGTGGTGTCGGCGACGTCGAGCGGGCTCGTCGTCTTGACGCCGTAGAAGGCGCTGATCCCACCGGCCGCCGCGGTACTTCCGCCGAACGTCCACTGGTAGGAGGCGGGCTCGGAGGATCCCGCGACCTTGTACCAGACGGTCTGCCTCAGGTAGAAGCTGTAGGCCGCGTTCACGACCTGCGTCCACCCGGCCGGAGCGGTGACCGTTCCGTTGCCTCTGCGGGTCACGTGGGCGACGAGGAGGTCCTTGTCCGCCACGCCGGCGGGCTTCGTGATCGTCAGGCTCGTCGTGCCGGCGCCGTTGTTCGCCGTGTCCGAGGCGCGGTGCGTGACCGCCGGGTCGATGACGTAGGGGAGAGGCAGGTCGGCGTCGTCGAGCTGGAGGGTCAGCCACCAGCCGGTGTCGCCCTCATCGAGGCCCCAGCGGAGCCCGTCCGGGGTGATGACCTCCCCGTTGGCATCGAGGATCCGCACGGGGTCGATGACGATGCTGGTGACGCGGTGGCGGGTCGGGTCGAGGAACGCGACCGAGCCGTCGGGCCCGAGCCGGGGGTGGAGCCGCGTGGCGAGCTTCCAGCGCCAGGTCTTCTCGCCCTGCCGCTCGGTGACCGTGAGGAACTCCTCCGTGTGGGCCCCGTCGACGACGATCGTCTCGGCGCCGAACTCGGTCTCGCGCGTGACACCGTGGACGTGGCGGCGCCACTCGGCGCCGCCGAGGTCCTCGCCCACGACGGAGACGGACACGCCCCAGTGCGAGACGGTGTAGCCCTCGTCGTGAATCCGGACGTCCACTCCGGGCGCCGGCGTGCGCGTCATCGGCGCCTCCGCCTTCTCGGGGCCGAGCGCGTCCTCGAGGAAGCCGGGGGCGCCTGCGTCGAGACGCCCGACGCCGGCGAGGACGACGACCGCGAGGAAGACTGCCGCGGCCGCCGCGATCGCGGCGGCCGTCCGCACCGGGGAGGCGCCGCGCAGGACGGCGGACGGCTCGGCGTCGGTCGAGCCGTTTTCCTGGGGCCGCAAGGGAGGGATGATTGCCATTGATGTTCCGGCGCGCGAAAACCGAGCCGACGTACGAACCAATCGGTGCGCGGCGTAGGCCGGGGGGCGAAAACCGGTATGAAAAAGGGATGAGGCGCCGGGAAGCCCCCGGTCGGGGGACGGGCGCGTCACCCAAAGGGGTCACGACGGCCGCCGCGTAGAATTCCCGGCACATGGCCGCGACCGAGGACCGCCCGGGCCTCGGCGCCACGGAGGAGTGGCGCCGGGACCTCTACGAGGCGAAGCCCGAGCGGGACGCCCTCTTCACCACGATGTCGGGTCTCCCGGTCGAGCCTCTCTACACGCCCGACGTGGTCGAGGTGGACTACGACCGCGACGTCGGGTACCCGGGCGTCTATCCATACACGCGCGGGGTCTATCCGTCCATGTACCGGGGGAAGCTGTGGACGATGAGGCAGTTCGCCGGCTTCGGCACGGCCGAGGAGACGAACGTCCGCTTCCGCTACCTGCTCGAGCACGGGCAGACGGGCCTCTCGACGGCCTTCGACATGCCGACCCTGATGGGCTACGACTCGGATCATCCGAAGTCGCTCGGGGAGGTCGGCCGCGAGGGCGTCGCGATCGACTCGCTCGAGGACATGGAGCAGCTGTACGCGGAGATCCCGCTCGACGGCGTCTCGACGTCGATGACGATCAACGCTCCCGCCGCGATGCTGCTCGCCTTCTACATCTGCGTCGCCGAAGAGCAGGGCGTTGCGCGCGACAAGCTCCGCGGGACGATCCAGACGGACATCCTCAAGGAGTACATCGCGCAGAAGGAGTGGATCTTCCCGCCGGAGCCGTCCATGCGGCTGTGCGTGGACATGATCGAGTTCTGCGCGCGAGAGGTGCCGCTCTGGCATCCGGTCTCGATCTCCGGCTACCACATTCGCGAGGCCGGCTCGACTGCCGCCCAGGAGCTCGCCTTCACGCTCGCCGACGGGTTCGCGTACGTCGAGGCGGCGATGGCGCGCGGCCTCGAGGTCGACGACTTCGCCCCGCGCCTCTCGTTCTTCTTCAACGCGCACATCGACTTCTTCGAGGAGATCGCCAAGTACCGGGCCGCGCGGCGGATCTGGGCCCGAGAGCTCCGCGAGCGGTACGGCGCGAAGAACCCGCGCTCGTGGCTGATGCGCTTCCACGCCCAGACGGCCGGCGTCTCGCTGACGGCGCAGCAGCCCGAGGTCAACATCGTCCGCACGGCCGTGGAGGCGCTCGCCGCCGTGCTCGGCGGCTGCCAGTCGCTGCACACGAACTCCTTTGACGAGGCGCTCGCCCTCCCGACCGAGCACGCGGTCAAGATCGCGCTCCGGACACAGCAGGTGCTCGCGCACGAGACCGGGGTGGCGAGCACGATCGACCCCCTGGGCGGCTCGTACTTCGTCGAGGAGCTCACGAACCGCCTCGAAGGGGAGGCCTACGACTACTTCGAGCGCATCCGGCGGCTGGGAGGCGTCGTGCCCGCGATCAAGGAGAACTTCTTCCAGCGCGAGATCGCGGAGGCCTCCTTCCGGTACCAGAGCGAGCTGGAGGCCGGCCGGCGCATCATCGTCGGCGTCAACCGCTACCAGGAGCCGGCCGAGCGCCCGATCGAGATCCTGAAGATCGACCAGGCGCTGGAGTCGAAGCAGGTCGAGCGGGTGGGGTCGCTTCGCGCCCGTCGCGACGCGAGCGCCGTCGAGGACGCGCTGACGAGGCTCAAGGCCGACGCGGCCGACGAAGGCCGGAACCTGATGCCGGCGATCATCGACGCTGCCAAGGCCTACGTGACGATGGGCGAGATGTGCGAGGCTCTGCGCGGGGTGTGGGGAACCTGGCGCGAAACCCCGGTCTTCTAGGGACCGGGCAGTCTGGCGACCTCAGTCTCGCCGAACGGCCAGTAGTCGCCGACCGACCCGTGGAATAGTCTCGCCGGACAGCGCCGGTTGGCCGCAGCCGTCGCTCGTTCAGCGAGGGCGCGTCGTGAACCTTCCCTCCGTACCGCTCTCGCGCAGGGTGAGCGGGCACTCCCGGAGACCAAGCGGGAAGCGCCCGCTTACCCCTTCCGGGGGATGACGCGCACGCGCGGAGCGGCAATGGTTCCGGGGCGCTCCTCCAGGGCGTGCGCGGCCGCCCCCGATTGGTCGGGGGGCGGCCGCAGCCTCTTGTGCGGCGCCGACCCCCCGATCGGGTAGCTCCTGGCCGCCCGGAGAGTTTCGCTTTCTGGCCTGGAACGCGGCTCGTCGGGTTTCTAGGCTCTTCGAAGCACCTCGGGACGAAGCACCACGAGTGCCTTCTGCCCGCGATTACCGACGAGGGGAGTTCGAGAGCCGGCATGGCCGGCTTACAAGAGGAGATGAGACTGCGGCTTTCACCTCCGTCGCGGCCTGACTCGCCGGAGGATCGTGCGCGGGTCCGACGCGCCGTCGTGCTCGCCAAGCGGGGCGACCGTGTCGCGCTGCGATTCCTCTATTGCAGGTATTCGCCCGTCGTCCGTCGCTACGTCGCGGCGCTGCTTCGAGACCCGGACGACGCCGAGGACGTCACCCAGACGACCTTCCTGAAGCTCCTGACGAGCCTCGACCGCTACGAACCAGGAGAAGCGCCCTTCGAAGCCTGGCTGCTGCGCGTCGCCCGGAATGCAGCGCTCGACGAGCTGCGGCGCCGCCGTGCCGCGACGGCGGCCCAGCTGGCCGAGGGCGACGGTGCGGTCGAGCTCGACCCCGACGCTCGCACCGGCAGGATTGCGGATGCACTCGCAAGCTTGCCCCCGGCGCAGCGTGATGTGCTCGTGCTGCGGCACCTCGCCGGCCTCTCGCCAGTCGAGATCGCCGAGCGACTGGATCGAAGCGAAGCCGCGGTGAACACTCTGCACCACAGGGGTAGCGCCAACCTCCGGGATGCCCTCACGGCGGTGGGCGCCGCCCCCGCCGGCGCCCGCATCGACCAGCCGGCGTCCGCCTCGCTCCGAGCGTCCCGCCGGTGGGCGACGATGCCTTTCGACTCTCGTGCCCGATCGGGCCGTCGCCCCGTCGTTGAGATCGGAGGGTAAAGAGGTGGACGGGCAGCATGCTTGAGGCGGCCGCCGCTTCCGTGAGCGTCCGGGTGCCGCTCCACGTCGTCGTCCAGAGCTTCGTGACCGAGACGGTGCTGATGGACGTCGGCACTGCAAGGTACTTCAGCCTCGATCGTGTCGGCGGCGCCATGCTCGCTGCCCTGGTCGAACACGGCATTGTCGCTGAGGCTGCACGGGCGCTGGCGGTGGGTGGATGGGGACCAGCAGGCGAGGTCGAAGGCGACCTGAGCGAGCTCGCTCGCGAGCTGGAGGAGCTCGGGCTCCTCGAGGTCGAGATCGCCGCGTGAGGTCCGACTCTTCCCACCTCCGACTCCGCGAGCTTCGAGTGGCCTACGACGTTTCTTAGACGTGCGAGATCCCTCCATCCACCGCGTCTCCCACAGGAGGACCGCTCCGAACGGCAACGCCTTCGTGGGCCAGCGCCCCGAAGGCGGCGGTCCAGCGGTCGCCGTCCTCGCGACCGAGGAGCTCGCGGGTCGGCGGGCGGAGGCGGCTCTCGAGGCGTGCGGGATCGGCGTCTCACGCGTCGTCACCGACGTCGACGCTCTCATCGACGTCCCCGCCGTCGACGTCCTCGTCGTCTTCGGCGGCCGCTCGATCTCGGCCCGGCGCGTGCTTCTGAGGCGTCTGCGGCAGCACCTGCCTGATGCGCGGCTCCTCGTCGTCGGCCCACCGGACTCGCGCGCCGCGGTCCGCACGACGATCGAGGCCGGCGCGGATGGTCTCGTCTTCGACTGCGATGTCGAACGAGCGCTCGGGCCGACGGTCTGGGCGATCTCGGTAGGCCAGGTCGCCGTTCCCGCGACGCAGCGGCGCGAGCTCGATGCGCCCACGCTTTCCGGGCGCGAGAAGCAGGTGCTCGGCCTGGTCGTAATGGACCTTTCCAACCGTGAGATCGCCTCCCGGCTGTACGTGGCCGAGAGCACGGTCAAGTGCCACTTGTCGTCAGTGTTCGCCAAGCTCGGTGTGCGCTCCCGCCACGAGGCCGTGAGGCTCATTCTCGACCCAGAGCAGAGACTCGGATTGGGCATTCTCGGCCTGTCGGGCGGCGATCGTCGTACCGTGGAGGCCGCGTCGTGACCGCCGGCCGCCTTGCCCCCGGGCGACGGCCGCCGCAGATCCTCTCGGTCATCGGCGCTCGGCCGGAGATCATCCAGGCGGCGCCGCTCTCCGTCGCGCTCGCGCCTCTCGCCGACGAGGTGCTCGTCCACACGGGCCAGCACTACGACGCCGCGATGTCGGAGAACCAGATCCTGGCCATCCGCCTTCCATCTCCTCGTCACAACCTCGAAGTCGGCTCGCGGCCGGACCTCGAGCAGCTCGCCGTCGGCACCGAGCGCCTCCTGCGGATCATCGCGCTCGAGCGACCCGACGCAGTCCTCGTCCGCGGGGACACGAACGGCACGCTCTCCGGTGCGAGAGCGGCCGCCGCCGCGGGTCTGCCGTTGTTGCACGTCGAGGCCGGCCTTCGCTCCTACCGCGTCGACATGCCCGAGGAGCGGAACCGCGTCGAGACAGACCGACTCGCCGACGTGCTCTTCGCCCCCACCGAGCACGCGGCCCGGACGCTCCGCGCGGAGGGCGCGCGAGGGGCCGTTCACGTGACGGGGGATCCCCTCTGCGACATCCTCGAGTCGCTGCGCGACCGCATCCGGCCTGCCGCAGGCGACTACGTCCTGGCCACTGTGCACCGGGACTACAACACGAACGACCCGGCAAGGCTTGCCTCCGTGCTCGGCTGCTTGGCCCGCGTTCCGTGGCCGGTGATCTTTCCTGTACACCCGCGCACGCGGACGAGCATCGCCGCCTGGGACCTGGCCGTGCCCGCCAACGTGACACTCGTCGAGCCGGTGACCTATCCGCGGATGCTCGAGCTCGAGCGCGGGGCGCGGGCAGTCGCGACGGACTCCGGCGGCGTCCAGCGCGAGGCGTACCTCTGGGGGGTGCCCTGCCTCACGCTGCGCGAGGAGACCGAATGGATCGAGACGGTGGAGACCGGCTGGAACGCGCTCGTCGGCGTGGATGCGGACGCCTTCGCCGAGGCGCTCGCCCGCCCGCTTCCCGCGGAGCGGCCCCGGCTCTTCGGCGACGGCGCGGCCGCGCCCCGAATCGCCCGCCTGACCGTCAAGTTCCTGCGCGAGAAGCTGGAGGAGGCTGCCTGAGGATGACGGCGGAGCTTGGCGTGGGCGTGATCGGCGTGGGGCAGATGGGCACCTGGCACGTCGACGCGTGGGAGCGCATCGACACAGCACGAGTCGTGGCGGTCGCCGACCCGAGGGAGACCGCAGCGCGAGCCTGCATCCGCAGGAGACCGATCGACTGGCACGTGGACTGGCAGGAGCTCGTGGAACGGCCGGACGTCGACGCCGTCACGATCGCAGCGCCGACCGGGCAGCATGCCGAGATCGCTCTCGCGGCACTCGCGGCCGGCAAGCACGTCCTGGTCGAAAAGCCGATCGCGGCCGCGCTCGAGGACGGGCTGCGCATGGCGGCGGCCGCGCGGCCGTCCGGCCGGAAGCTGATGGTCGGGCACGTCGAGCGCTTCAATCCTGCTGTCGCCAAGGTTGCCGAGCTCGTCCGGGAGGGGCGTCTCGGCCGCATCTTCCGCATCCAGGCTACGCGCGTGGGCCCGCTGCCGGCGCGGATCGCGGACGTCGGCGTGGCGATCGATCTCGCAACGCACGATCTCGACGTCATGCAGTACGTGCTGGGCCGGAACATCAGCCGCGTCTTTGCCGAGGGCACTCGGTTCACGCACCCGAGCCACGAGGACATGCTCGCCTGCCTGCTCCGCTTCGGGGACGACGGCCCCTTCGGGCTGCTCGACGTCAACTGGATCACGCCGGAAAAGCGCCGTGAGCTCTCCGTGATCGGGGAGAGCGGCATGCTCGTCGCCTCCTACCTGACTCAGGACGTGTGGCTCATGGAGGCGGACGGCGCGCGCACCGGGTGGGAGGAGCTCGCGCGTCTTCGCGGCGACGCGGAGAGCGCTGCCGTGCGCTTCGCCCTGCGCAAGGTGGAGCCGCTCCGCGCCGAGCTCGAGGCCTTCGCCTCCTGCATCCTCGAGAACCGTCCGGAGCCGGTCTCGGCCTACGACGGCTGCCGCGCGCTCATCGCGGCCCTGGCCGTCCGCGACTCCGCCGCCAGCTCCCGCCCCGTGGAGCTGCTTGGGATGCCGACAGCACCGGAGGACGCCCGTGTTCGCGCCGCCTGAAGGCTCCCCCGCGCGAGAGTTCCGCACCCACGGCCTCGTTCGTTGACCACATGGTCCGCTTCGTCGTTCCCGCGTACAACGAGGCCGAGAACATCTCGCGCCTCCTCGTCGACCTGGCTCCGCGCGCCCATGCGCTTGGCGCCCGGGTCATCTTCGTCGACGACGGCTCGACCGACGGCACCGCCGAGAGCATCGATGCCCACCGGGACGGCCTCCACCTCGCCGTCGTGCGCCACAAGCACAACCGAGGACTGGGCACGGCTCTCAACAGCGGCCTGCGCGCGGCGCTCGGCGAGGCGCACGACGACGACGCCATCGTCACGATCGAGGCGGACAACACGTCCGATCTCGACGACCTTCCGAGGATGCTCGAGCTCTTCGAGCAAGGGTACGACGTCGTGCTCGCCTCGGTGTACGCGCCGGGCGGTGGGATCCTCGGTGTCGCACCCTGGCGCCTGCTGGCCTCGAAGGCGGTTTCCAACACGTTCCGCTACCTCGGCGGCCTGCGCCAGATCCACACGCTCTCGTCGCTCTACCGGGTGTATCGCGCCGGGACGCTTCGCCGGGCCGCGGAGACGTACGGCTACCTGCTCGTTCGGGAGCCGGGCTTCGCGGCCAACGTCGAGCTCCTCCTCAAGCTCTACAACGCAGGCGCGAACGTGGCCGAGGTGCCGACCGTCAACGACTGGTCCCGCCGCGCCGGGGCCTCGAAGATGAACCTGACGCCGACCGCGCTGGCCTACGGCCGGCTTGCGGCCGCGCACCTCGTGGGACGCATCCAGCCCCCGCCGATCTCACCCCTAGCCGGCGAGGAGGAATGAGCACGCCCCCGCGGGTCGGCGTTGTCGGGGGCGGCATCCTCGGCACGGTGCTGTCCCTCCGCCTCGCGCAGGCGGGTGCGCGGGTGACGCTTCTCGAACGGGCGCCCACGCTCGGCGGACTGGCGGGAACGATGGACTTCGGCGGCCATCGGGTCGACCGCTTCTACCACGTGGTCGTCCCCTCCGACGAGCGGATGCTCTCCCTCGCTGAGGAGGTCGGGCTCGCCGACCAGGTGCGTTTCCGTCCCGTCGGGGTCGGCTTCTGGGTCGACGGCCGGATGTATCCGCTCAACGGCATTGCCGACTTCCTCCGCTTCCCCCCTCTCTCCCCCTGGGGGCGCGCCCGCCTGGCGTGGTTCGTGCTCCAGTGCCAGCTCCGCGGCGGCTATGAGAGCCTCGAGAATGTGCCGCTCGAGCGGTGGCTCCGTCGCCACTGCGGACGCCGGGTGGTCGAGCGGATCTGGCGGCCGCTCCTGGACTCGCGCTTCGACTCTCGTCACGAGGAGCTGCCCGCCACGTATCTGTGGTCCCGTACGCGCCGCATGCGCAGCGCGCGCAAGGGCCCTGCGGCCGGCGAGACGATGGGCCACGTGATCGGCGGCCACGAGCGGCTGATCGAGGCTGCGGGCGCTCGGGCGCGCGAGCTCGGGGTGGAGGTGAGGCTCGGCGCTGGCGTCGACGGCCTAGGGCTCGATGGCGCGGGAGCCGTGCGCGGAGTGTCCGTGGACGGGGAGCTGGAGCTGTTCGACCTGACGATCGTGACGCTCCAGCCGCCGGCCCTGCGTCGCCTGCTGCCGACGCCGCTGCACGGCCTGCTCGACGCCTACCCCCGGCGGTACCTGGGCGTCGTGTGCGTGATCCTGAAGGTGCGGCACTCGCTGCTCCCCTACTACTCGGTGAACATCTGCGACACCACCCCGATGACGACGGCAGTCGAGACCTCGCACGTCGTGGGAACCGACCACACCGACGGCCTTCGGCTCGTCTACCTCCCCAAGTACTGCGAGGCGAGTGCCCCCGAGCACCGCGAGGACGAGCGCGCACTGTACGAGCGCTTCACCGACATGCTCGCCCGCATGGCCCCCGACTTTCGCCACGAGGACGTCGTTGACTGGACCGTCCAGCGCGCGCCGCTCGTGGAGCCCGTGCATCCGCTGGGCGCCCATCCGCGGGTCGCGCCGGTCTTCCCCGGAGTGGAAGGGCTTGCGCTCGCCTCCGCGAGCCAGGTGTATCCGCGCCTCTTGAATGGAGACTCCGTCATCGGCCTCGCCGAGCAGGTCGCGGCCGAGTCGGTGGCCCTGCTCGGCCTGGAAGGACGCCGCGCCGCTCCGCTCCGGGCTGTCCCTGCCGTCGCATGAAGCCGAGTGACGTGCAACCGAGCCGCGAAAGAAATGGGGCATTCGTGGAGTTCATCTTTCGGATGAGGCGACCGATCCTTGGCGGTTGCGTGCGTCGCAAGGGGGCGGCGGTGACGTTCGCCTGCGCGGCGGCGGCCATCTTCTTCGGGGCGCCGACCTCGGCCTCGGCCCAGGTCGCGTGCCCCAACTCGATCCCTGTCGTGCAAGAGAACAACTGCAGCGGCGCCGGGACGAGCAGCTGGCAGCTCGACAATTACAGCGAGCAGATCGGCGGCTTTGCGACGAAGACGAGCTTCAACAGGGGCGAGGCCGTCCCGCTCAAGATCGCGCGCAACGCAACGGCGGGGTCGACCACGGTCAACATTCGCGTCTACCGCATGGGGTGGTACGGGGGCCTCGGCGGTCGGCAGGTACGCGTGACGAACAACGTCGTCGTCAACAACAACCTCACGTGTAACCCCATGGACCCCACGACCGGGAAGTACGACTGCGGTAACTGGGCGGTCACGTACACGATTCCCTCCTCGGCGCTGCCCGCCTCCGGCGTCTACCTCGTCAAGCTCACGGCCGGGACGTTGGAGAACCGCATCGTCTTCGTCGTCCGCGACGACAACCGCGTGCCCGAGTCGAGGCTCCTCTACCTCCTCCCGACCGCGACGTACGAGGCCTACAACAACTGGGGTGGTAAGTCGCTCTACTTCGACACGCTCGGCGGTGGCAACACGGTCGCCGGGACGCCGCGCGCCGTGAAGGTGTCGTTCAACCGCCCGCTCGACAAGGCCGAGGCGGACCGGGACCGCTTCATCGGCCCGGACTTCTACCTCCTCTCCTGGCTGGAGCGGCAGGGCTACGACGTCTCCTACAGCGACGACGTCCAGGCGCACCTGGACGGCCCGGAGCTTCGCCAGCACAAGGTGATCGTGATCTCCGGGCACTCCGAGTACTGGTCACTCGAGGAGTTCGCGAACATCAAGGCGGCGCGCGACGCCGGCGTGCACATCGCCAACTTCGGCGCCAACACCGCCTACTGGAAGGTTCGCTACGAGGACGGCGCGCGCACGCTGGTCGAGTACAAGACCGTCCAGGGCGATGGCTCGGGCGGCAGCGGCCGGGTGAGCGCCAACGACTGGGGCCCCGACGGCCTCGAGGGCACCGCGGACGACGCCCTCGGGCTCGACGGCTTGGCGGGGACGGCCGACGACAATCCCCAGAACTCGACGACGACGTTCCGCGACAACGGCGCTCCTCCCGGAGACTTGAACGCGCCGCCCGGCGGCCGGGTCGGCCCCGACCTGCCGGAGAACCAGCTCTTCGGCGTCATGTACGTCGGCGACAACGACTCCACGAACTTCCCGCTCACCATCCCCGCGCGGAATGCGAACAACGAGTTCGCCGGCGACCGTATCTGGCGCAACACCGGCATCCCGGTCAACGCGACCACCAACATCGGGGCGAACGTGGTCGGCTGGGAGTGGGACGCGGTCCCGACGCAGGCGCAATACACCTCGCGCCAGCCCGTCGGCGTCAAGCGCCTTTCGAACACGAACGTTCAGACCGCGAACGACAACAGCTGGCTGCTCGACGAGGGGCGCCAGAGGTCGACGTTCCCGCCGACGGGCCAGCCCGGCACGGTCAACGCCGTCAAGTACACCGCGCCGAGCGGAGCGCTCGTGTTCTCGCCCGGGACGATCCAGTGGTCGTGGGCCCTCTCCAACGAGGAGGACATCCGGATCAAGCAGGCGACGTACAACCTCTTCTCCGACATGGGCGTGCAGCCGAATACCCCCGCGGAGGTCACGCTCGATCCCGCCGGCTCCAACCAGCCTCCCATCGCTGCCTTCACGGCGACGCCGGAGCGCCCCCGGTTCAACGAGGTCGTCACGTTCGACGGCTCCGCCTCGACGGACGCCGACGGCACGATCGCCAAGTACGAGTGGGACCTCGACGGCGACGGCGCCTTCGAGACCGACTCGGGCACGAACCCGATCGTCATGCGGACCTACACGGCCGAGGCAGTGTTCGACGTCCGCCTGCGGGTCACCGACAACGACGGCGGAACGGACTTGACCGTGCGCACGATCACCGTCATCGGCAACGAGGCGCCAACGGCGTCGTTCACCGCGACGCCGAATCCCGCCATCGTCGGGCAGACGGTGCAGTTCAACGGCTCGGGCTCGAGCGATCCCGACGGCACGATCGTCAGGTACGAGTGGGACATCGACGGCAACGGGACCTACGAGACCGACACGGGGGCGAGTCCCACGACGTCGAGCTCCTACACCTCGACGGGCACCCTCAACGTGGGCCTGCGCGTCACCGACAGCGGGGACAACGGGGGGAAGACGGCGACGGCGACGCTGCCGGTCACGGTCAACAACGGGGGAGTCAGCTCCTACGGCGACGCGGTGCTCGACACGCAGGGACTCGTCCACTACTGGCGCATGGGTGAGACTCTCGGGCCCACCTTCGCCGACAGCAAGGGCACGACGTCCGCCACGGCGAGCGGGGGCGTGACCTTCAACACTCCGGGCGGGGTGGCCGGCGACCCGAACGGCTCCGCCCGCTTCGACGGCGCAACCGGATTCGCCCGAGCCGACGTCGACCTCTCGGGCACGAGCGTCCTCACGGTGGAGTTCTGGCTCCAGTGGGACGCCTGGGCCGACGACGACAGCCTGGCGATGGAGCTCACCGACAACTTCAACCAGAACGGCGGTGGCTTCCTGATCGACCCGAACGCGCCCCAGCAGGGCGGCAGGTTCGGCGTCGCGATCGGAAACAGCGGCTCTCGCAACAACGCGTTCTTCACGCGGCCCAGTGCGGGCGCCTGGCACCACTACGCGTTCGTGCTCGACTCGACGGCGGCCGCCGCGTCGCAGATCACGCCGTACGTGGACGGCCAGCCGGTCCCGTACACGAAGCTGGACAGCGGCACCGGAGCCGGACCGTTCGCCAACGCCGTGCTGAACTTCATGTCGCGGGCCGGCGCGAGCCTCTTCGGCCGCGGCTATCTCGACGAGGTGGCGATCTACGACCGCGCCCTCTCTGCGGCCACGATCGCGGAGCACCACGCAAGCTTCGGCACGAACCGGCGGCCGGTCGCACGGTTCACGATGACGCCGAACCCCGCGGGTGTGGGCGTCGGAGTGACGTTCGACGCGTCTACCTCGAGCGACCCGGACGGCACGATCGCGAGGTACGAGTGGGACCTCGACGGCAACGGATCGTTCGAGCTCGACTCGGGCGCCGACCCGACCGTCACGCGCGGCTTCGCGGCCGAGGGCGGCGTGGACGTGCGGCTGCGAGTCACCGACGACCTGACGGGCACCGACACCGAGGTGCACACCCTGCTCGTCGGCAACCAGCCGCCGACCGCGTCGTTCACCGCGTCCCCGAACCCGGCCATCGTCGACCTGGCCGTCCAGTTCAACGCGTCCGCGTCGAGCGACGTGGACAACGCGATCGTCAAGTACGAGTGGGACCTCGACGGCAACGGGACCTACGAGCTGGATACCGGAACGACGGCGACGACGTCGAAGACGTACGCCTCGGTCGCCACCGTCAACGTCGGGTTGCGGGTCACGGATGCCGGCGGAAAGACAGGCGTGGCCACCCTTCCGCTCGGCGTCAACGCCGGCGGCGTGAGCGCGCACGGCGACACGATCCTCGACACGGCGGGGCTCGTGAGCTACTGGCGGATGGGCGAGGCGACGGGCCCGACCCTCGCAGACAGCAAGGGAACGAGCCACGCCACGGCGGCGGGTGGCGCGACAGGCGCCCCGGTGTTCGGGGTCGCCGGCGGAGTCGCTGGCGATGCCAATACGGCGGTGCGGTTCGACGGCGTGGACGACTTCGCGAGCGCTCCGGTCAACCTCTCGGGCACGAGCGCCGTCACCGTGGAATTCTGGCTCAAGTGGACTCGCTACCGGGACGAGGATCAACTCGCGCTCGAGTTCACGAACAACTTCAACGGGAACGACGGGGGCTTCCTCGTCGACCCCGACGCCCCGCAGCTCGGCGGGACATTCGGCGTGGGAATCGGGCGCTTCGGCACGCGCAACAACGCGTTCTTCACCAGGCCGAGCACGGGCACCTGGCATCACTACGCGTTCGTGCTCGATGCCGAGGCGCCGGCGGCCACGCAGATCACCCCGTACGTGGATGGGCAGGCGGTGTCCTACACGAAGCGTGACTCGGGGACGGGAGGCGGCGCGTTCGCGAACGCGACGCTCTACCTCATGTCCCGTGCCGGCACCGGCCTCTTCGGGGGCGGAGACCTGGACGAGGTGGCGATCTTCAACCAGGCGCTGGACGCGGCCACGATCGCGGACCACTACGCCTCGTCGGGCACCAACCGCAGGCCGATCGCGAGCTTCACCATGTCGCGGACCCAGGTGAGGCCCAACCGCAACGTCAGGTTCGACGCCGGCGCTTCCTTCGATCCCGACGGGTCGATCGTGAAGTTCCAGTGGGATCTCGACGGCAATGGCAGCTTCGAGACCGACTCGGGCACGAACCGCATCGTCAATCGCTCCTACTCGACAGCTCAGGTCGTCAACGTGCGCCTCCGAGTTCTGGACAACTCGAACGGCACCGACATCCAAACGCAGACCCTCGTTGTCGGCAATGCGGCACCGACTGCGGACCTCACGATCACGCCGAATCCGGCCGTCCTGAACCAGACGGTGCAGTTCGACGCCTCGAGCTCCACCGACGTCGACGGGACGATCGTCGGATACCAATGGGACCTCGACGGCAACGGCACCTACGAGGTCAACACGGGCGCGACGCCGACGACGACCAGGGCCTATACGAGCGCCGCGACGATCGCCGTCGGTCTTCGGGTCACGGACGACGACGGCCTGACTGCCACGAAGACGCAGTCGCTCAGCGTCAAGTCTGCCTCCTACGAGGCCTCCGTCCTCGCGACCGCCGGGCTCGTGAGCTACTGGCGCATGGAGGAGACAGGCGGGACGACCTTCGCCGACAGCAGGGGCTCGAGTCCCGCGACGGCCGGTGGTGGCGTGACCTTTGGTGTCCCCGGCGGGCTGGCCGGTCCAGTCAACGTCGCCGCGCGTTACGACGGAAGCGACGACTTTGCCCAGGCGAACGTGAACCTGTCCGCGACGAGCGCGATCACCGTCGAGTTCTGGCTCAAGTGGGACGCCTTCGCCGACGACGACGACCTGGCGCTCGAGCTGACGCAGAACTTCAACCAGAACGACGGCGGCTTCATCGTCGTTCCGAACAGCTCCGACGGCGACTTCAGCGTGGGAATCGGTCGCGACCTTTCCCGCAACACGGCGAGGTTCACGCGCCCGAGCGCCGGCGCCTGGCACCACTACGCGTTCGTGCTCGACGCCACCGCTCCGTCCGCCACGCAGATCACGCCGTACGTCGACGGGCAGCCGATCGCGTACGCGAAGAGCGCCAGCGGGACCGGCGCCGGACCGTTCGCCAACGCGGCCCTGTACTTCATGTCGCGCGGCGGCAGCGCGCTCTTCGGCGCCGGCGTCCTGGACGAGCTGGCTGTCTACGATCGCGCCCTCGGCGCCGCGACGATCTCCGAGCACTACATCAACGGCACTCCGTAGTCCACATGGGCCGATACAGCCACCCGCTCCCCGCGCGGCTGCTGCGGGCGCCCGCCGCGCCGATGCGCAGGCGGGAGGCGCGCGCAGGCATGGCGATGTCGCTCGCGACCTTCTCCATGGCCGCGGCTTCGGCGATCCAGGCAGTCCTGTACCTGAGCGAGTTCGGCGTCACCGGCCGCACCGACGGGTTCTTCGTCGCCTTCGCCCTCTACACGACGTTCGGCGTCTTCAGCCAGAGCCTGCGCCTCACCTCGGTGCCGCTGCTCGTGGAGCCCGGCGCCCGCCTGAGCGTGCGGGAGTTTGCGGCCGGGCTGGGGCTCCTCGCCGTTCCCGTCCTCGTTGCCACGGGGCCGCTCGCGGGCCCCCTCGCCCAGCTGCTCGCCCCCGGGCTCGCGCCCGAGGACCGGGTCGTCACCGAGACCGCGCTGCCGGTTCTCGGCGCCGCGACGGTCCTCCAGCTCTGGGCGGCGGGGGGTGCCACGGTCCTGGCCATCAGAGGGCGGTTCACGACCGTCGCGGCGAGCTACGTCGCCGGCGCGCTGGCGGGACTCCTCACGTACCTCGCCGTCATGTCGAGCGCGGGCGAGCTCACCCTGGGCTGGTCGATGCTCGCCATGGCGGTGGTCACCTCGGGCTGGATGCTCGCCGGTCTGCGCGCTGCCGGTGGGCTGGGCCCCCGAACCGGCGCCTTTCGCCTGCGGTCGCTCGTTGCCAGGTCGGGCCTCCTCCTGGGCCGCACGGCGGTCTACCTCGCGTTCAGCGCCCTCTTTGTCGTGACGCTCGCCTACGTCAGCCACTCGGCGCCCGGCGACGCTACGGTGCTGTCCTACGCCTACCTCTTCGCGAGCTACCTCGTCGCCGGCACGGGGGTGGCGCTCGGGATGTCGCGTATCCCCGACATGACGCGCGAGGCGCGGGCCGCGCGACGCGCGGTCGTGGCCGCGACCGTTCCAGTCGGCTTCCGGTATGCGATGCTGCTCGTGGCGCCCGCCCTGGCCGCTCTCGTGACGGCCGGCGCGCCGCTCATCCATGAGCTCTTCCCGGCCAGCCTCGACGCCCAAGGGGTGGAGACGCTGCGCACGTTCACAGTCCTGCTGGTTTCATGGACGGTCTTCGCGCTGCTGGTGAACCTGCTCCTCCCGTTCATGTTCGCCCTGGGGCGCGCTCGCCTGGTCAACGTGCTGGCGCTACCGCTGCTCGTCGTCCACGTCGCGGCGACGGTCGTCGCGAGCAAGGTGTTCGGGGTGGAGGGGACGATCGCGGTGTTGGCCGTTGCGCCGGCGCTCTTCGCCGTCGTCCTCGTGCGGACGGGTGCGGGCCCGGGGGCAAGCGGGCTCGCGCGGGAGCTCGCCGGCGACGCGCTCCGCTTCCTCGCGCTCGCGGCCGCGGCCTTCGGGGCCGGGGCGGCCGTCGGAGAGTTGCTCGCCGACGGACTGCCCGCGACCCTCGTGGCCGGTGCGGTGGGCACCGTGCTGTACTGCGGCGGCGTCGTGCTCGTCGCCCGCCACCAGGTCGGGGTCCTGGTGGGCGCGCTGCGGCCGGCGCGATCGTGAGCGTCGACCCGCGGAGCGCGACGTGCCCCGAGCGCGCGCGGGCCGGACACCTTCACCTCACGCAGGACGCCGCAGCTCTCGTTGTCCTCGGGCTGGTCTTCATGCTGATGGTGGGGCTGACCTGGCGCAAGTGGGGGAACCCCGAGATCGACGCCGGCGCCGAGCTCACGACCGCGGACCTCGTCGCCCACGGTGACGTGCCCTACCGAGACGTACGCTACTTCTACGGGCCGCTGGGGCTCTACGGGCTGGCCGGCGCCTTCCGCCTCTTCGGCCCGAGCTTCACCGTTGCGTTCGTGTTCGGGCTCGTGCAGGCCGCCGCGATCCTCGGAGTCTTCTACGCCCTGGCGCGGCACTGGCTGCGGCCCGTGGCGGCGGGCCTGGCGACGGCGGTCCTGCTGGCGATCGGGTTCTCCGGTACGGCGTTCAACTTCGTCCTCCCGCACACGAACTCGGCAACGATCGGACTCCTCTTCCTGCTGCTGCAGCTGCTCGCGCTTACGCGGGGTCGCCTGTGGCTCGCCGGGGTGGCCATCGGCCTGGTTGCGCTCACACGGCCCGAGTTCGCCGCCGTCGCAGTCGCGGCGTCGGTCGCGTATGCGATCGGGGCCTGGCGCGACGCAGGGCGCCGGGCGGCGAGCGCTGCGGCGGTTCGGCTTGCCCTCCCGGCCGTCGCGATCGCCGGAGCGATCCTCGGAGTCTTCGCCGCCCAGGCGGGCGCGAATCGGCTCTTCACCGAGAACCTGTGGCCGGTCGACTTCATCCGCCAGGCGGGCTTCCGCTCCCAGGAGCACTGGATGCCGTTTTCCCTCGAGAG
>Ga0209859_1000091_pt1 | contig 18879 bp, 27 predicted proteins | sample GWRWS3_50_60_FD_187241 | JGI IMG/M metagenome (GOLD analysis project Ga0209859, IMG submission 187241) | Riverbed sediment microbial communities from areas with vegetation nearby in Columbia River, Washington, USA - GW-RW S3_50_60 (SPAdes)... | ecosystem: Environmental > Aquatic > Freshwater >... | reverse complement strand
GCGTCGACGAGGTCGACGCGGCGCTCGCCGGCGCCGGCGGTGCAGACCTCGACGCGGTGCCGTCGGACGGAGGGTGGACGGCAAGGATGGTGATCCACCACCTGGCCGACTCCGAGTCGAACGCGTACCTGCGGGTCCGCAAGCTCCTGGCCGAGGACGAGACGGTGATCCAGGGATACGACCAGGAGCGGTTCGCGCAGCGTTTGCACTACGAGCGGCCGGCCGAGACCTCGCTCGCGGTGTTCCGCGCCGTGCGCGCGTCGACCGCCGAGCTCCTGGATCGCCTCGGCGACGAGGATTGGAACCGCGCCGGGACCCACAGCGAGAGCGGCGCGTACTCGATGGAGGACTGGCTCGAGATCTACGCGGCACACGCGTTCGACCACGCGGACCAGATCCGGCGCGCCCGCGGCGCGCCCTAGGACGCACCGAGCTCGCGCACCCACTCCCGGAGCCGCGGGAGATGCTCCGCGTAGTGCTCGGGACCGGCCTTGCTGATCCATCGATCGGCCTCGGGCGACTCCTCGGGGAGCGATCGCCAGGCGCGCAGCATCTGGTTGCGGGCCGCGATGCCCTGCGCGCGTACGTCGGCGAACGCGACGTCGTGCATGTCCTCGTAGAAGGTCCTGTTCATGGCGTCGATGGCGAGCTCCTCCGGCCGGTACGTGCCGAACCGGATCCGCTCGAGAACGGCCCCTGCCTCGGCGAGCCAACTTCCGACGTGGGCAACCAGATCCTTCACCGACCACCCCTCGACGAAGTAGCCGGGCTCCTCGACCTTGTCCGCCGGAAGGGCGTCGACGAGTCCGTGCAGCTCCGACCACAGCCGATCCTCCTCGGCCAACAACTCCTGCTTGTGACTCGGCTGCGACACGGCGCACAGTATGACGCGGGAACAAACGGCACGGCTCGAGCGCTGAACGGTCACATGGAACGAACGACGAGGGAGACGCTCCTGCGGATCTACGAGGAGACCGAGACGATCGCGGTGGTTGGCACCTCGACGACGGAGGGGAAGCCGGGTCACGACATCCCGCTGTACCTCCAGTCGCAGGGCTTCCGGATCATCCCGGTGAACCCTCGAGGCGGACGGATCCTCGGGGAACCCTCGTTCCCGTCCCTGCGCGACATCGACATCCCGGTCGACGTCGTAGACGTGTTCCGTCCGCCTGCGGAGGCCGAAACGATCGCTCGTGACGCGATCGCGATCGGCGCGAACACGCTTTGGTTCCAACCCGGGACCCACACCGACGATGCGGTGGCACTGGCCAGGGCAGCCGGCCTCACGGTCGTGGCCCGCAGGTGCATGGGGGTGATCCACGGCTGGCTCGGCCTGGGTCCGGGGCCTCACGTCTCCTCGGTCGCCTGAGGTCGTCCGTCGATCACGAAGCGGTCAGCGGTGGCATCGGCGTTCCCTCGCCGTCCAGCACCGCCTCCAGCGCGGTCACCATCCCCTCGAGCTCGGTGCGGCTCATGTGGGACAGGAGATGCTCCCGAAGACCCTGGACGTGAACGCTGGTCGCTCTTCGTAGCAGCGCCCGGCCCTCGGCGGTGAGGGTGGCCAGGTAGCCGCGCTTGTCCCCCTCGAAGACCCTCCGCTCCACGAGGCCCTTTCGCTCGAGCTGATCGACGGCCCGGGTGACGCCGCTGGGCGAGGGAACCACCCGTGACGCCAGATCCGACATGCGCAGGCCACGCTTGCCGGCCCGGCGCAGCCTGTTCAGGATCTCGAACTGGTTGAGCCTCAGGCCCAGCGCGCCGACGAGTTCCCGGTCGAGCGTGGGGACGAGCGTCGAGTAGGTGTACAGGAACGCCCGCCAAGCACGGAGCTCGAGCGCGTCCAGCCGCCTGCCGTCTCGGTCGTTCGCCACGAGGTCATCCTACGGGGGAATAGTTGCTTGCGGCTGCAAGTTCCAGACAGAAGTAGCCTGACCGCTCGGAGCGACGAAACGAGGCGAGCAAGGAGGGGCACATGGAGACCGGTCTTCTCGTCATCAGGGTCGTTCTCGGAGGGATCTTGGCCGCTCACGGAGCCCAGAAATTGTTCGGGTGGTTCGGCGGACCCGGCCTCGCCGGCACCGGGGGCTGGCTTGAGGCGATGGGTCTGAGGCCCGGTCGGATATGGGCCGCCGTCAACGGGCTCACCGAGTTCGGGGGCGGCGCGCTGCTCGTTCTCGGCCTGATCACCCCGCTCGGTTCGGCGGCGGTTGCCGGCGTGATGCTCGTGGCGATCGCGACCGTCCACTGGAGGAACGGGTTCTTCAACTCGAACGGTGGCTACGAGTTCAACCTGTTGATCGTCGCCGCGGCTATCGCCCTGGCGTTCACCGGTCCCGGCACGATCTCGATCGACGACCTCGCCGGTTGGGCGCTTGCGGGACCCGAATGGGGGTTCGCGGCTCTCGGTGTCTCCGTAGTCGCCGCGGGCCCCGTTCTCGCGATGCGCAAGCCTCGGCCCGAGCAGGCACAAGAAGAGACGTCTCGTGAGGAGGCCCCCGCCGGCTAAGTACGTCCCGATGCGGGTCTCCGTATCGAGCTCTATCCGCGATGGACGCATGCCAGGTGCGTCAAGGAGGAGAGGGAGATGAGAAACATGAGCGAACAGGTCGAGGAAACGGAGCGTGATGCCGTTCTCGTCGAAGACGCCGCGCTGATCCGGATGATGGGTTTCCCGGTCCTGGAAGCCCTGCCTTCCCGCATGGTGCCGTACGAGCGGGTCGATCCGTTCATCCTCGTGCACGAGGGACGGATGCGGCTCTCCGACGTAGGCAAGGTCGACACGAAGCATCCCCACCGGGGATTCGACAACCTCTGGTATGTGATCGAGGGTTCGGCCAGCACGGGCCACAGCACGGGGCCGGACGGAGCGATCGAGCGCGCCCGCCTGTCCGAGGGAGCGCTCCTCGCGCTCAGGACCGGGCGAGGTGCCTGGCATGCCGAGGGGATCGGGGAAGACGAGATCGGCGAGGGCCACGGCGACACCGAGTTCCGGGGCGTGCTGTTCTGGGTCAACCTTGCCCGGAAGGACAAGCAGGTCGAACCCAGCGCGCTCGTGCTGCAGCCGGAGCAGATCCCGGTGCGACGCGAAGGCGACGCGATCGTTCGCGTCCTGGTCGGCCAGGGTTCTCCCGTGCAGCTGGGGACCCCGGCGCTGATCCTCGACGTCGAGCTGCCCGATGGCGGCGGGTTCACGACACCGGTCCCGCCAGACTTCCAGGGCTTCGCATACCTGCTGGAAGGCGAGGCTGCGTTCGGAGCCAACCGACGTCGAGCACGACCTCCCCAGCTGGTCCTGCTGGGGCCCGGTGAGTCGTTCGGCGTCACCGAGGCCGCCCCAAGAACACGGTTCCTGCTCATGGCGGGGCAGCCGTACGGAGAGGAACCGGTGTTCAACGGCCCGTACGTGGACTAGACCCCAAGAGCGAGCACCGAAGAACGTGCCACATGCTCACGAACGTGCGAAGCCTCGCACGTTCCCGACGAAGGAGGGCATCCATGGCCAGCGAGACGACGGTGCGATCGAACACCGAGATCGTCCGCGAGTACACGCAGCGGTCTTCAACGAGCACGACCCCGGCCTGTCCTCGGAGTACTTCGCTCCCGAGGTGAAGTGGCACGGTGGGCTCCTCGGGACACTTGAGGGCTCCGAGAGCGTCACGCAGATGCTGAACGGCTTCATCGGTGCGCTGCCGGACCTGCACGCGACGGAGCAGGACATCGTCGCGGCGGGCGACACCGTCGCCGTGCGCTACGTCGTCGAGGCGACGCACGAAGGCAATCTCCTCGGGATCGCGCCGACGGGTCGCCGGGTGCGCTGGGACGCTTTCGACATCTACCGCCTCGCGGACGGCATGATCGTCGAGGAGTGGGCCGGCGACGACCTGGCGGCGATCCTGTTTCAGGTCGGCGCGTACACGCCGCCATGGCTCTCGGGAAATGAAGCGGTAACGACCCCGGAGGGAGCCGGATAGGTCATGCGGATCAGGTCAGCCGCGCCGCGACGCATGCATCCGGGTCAGCGGCGGGCTCCTTCGTGAACACCCCTGTCCCCCAACGCGTCGTCGCTGGGCGCAGCTTCTCGGGTTGGGAGGCGGAAGATCTGGAAGAACCGGCGCACCTCTCGTTTCGGGCCCTCAGCTCGTAGTCGGCCCGATGCGACGGCCGACTCGATGTCGAGCCGGCCGGCCAGGAGCCCGGCGAACACCTGGGGTGTCGTTTCGAGGACCCGACGCGGCTCGGACGGCGCTTCACGTGGGAACGAAACCTGGCCCTTGCGCACGCTGACGTGCAGTGACTCCTCCCCGAACCGGATCTCGACCTCGATGTCGAGGCCCTTGGCTTCGGCCGGGCGGAACGCGCCGCGGAGGGCGATCGCGAGGGCGCCGGGACTGAAGAAGTCGCCCTCCTCCGGCTCTCCGAGCGACCTCGAGCCCCACATCCCCAGATGGACGACCGGCTCTTCCAGCGCGAGGCCGTAGGGCGTGAGTCCGTAGACGACCGAGCTCGACGCCAGGGCGAGGAGCGAACGGCGAACCAGACCCGCCTCCTCTAGCTCTCGCAGCCGAGTGGACAGGACGTTCGTCGCGATGCCGGGCAGCTCGTGCTCGAGCTCGCTGAAACGCTTGGGGCCCGTGAGGAGCTCGCGAACGATGAGCAGCGACCACCGCCCCCCCACCAGTTCCAGCGCCCGAGCGAGCCCGCAGTACTGCCCGTATCGCCTGGTCATGCGGTGAGTCTCGCATGGGGGCTTGACTGTGGCAAGGAAGGTTGCTAGAAACAAGCTCCCTGCATGACCGAAAGCGATAGCGTCGATATCGGCGCTCCCCGTTCGTCGTATCGGAGAGGACCCGAAGGAGGAGAGATGGAGACGCCCCGCGGGAGGAACGGACTGATCCTGGCTCTGGTCTGCACGGCGCAGTTCATGGTCGTTCTGGACATCGCGATCGTGAACGTCGCCCTTCCCGCGATCCAGCGGGAGCTCGGTCTGCCTCAGAGCGCGCTGCAATGGGTGGTGATCGCCTACGGGTTGCTCCTCGGCGGCTTCCTCCTGCTCGGCGGAAGGCTCGGCGACCTCCTGGGACGACGCCGCGTCTTCCTGGTCGGGCTCACGTTGTTCTCGGGCGCCTCGCTGCTCGCCGGCGTGGCCCAGTCGTCCTCGCTGTTGATCGCGGCCCGGGCGTTCCAGGGGTTCGGGGCCGCGCTGGTGGCTCCATCGGCGCTGTCGATCCTCGCGGTGACGTTCGCCGAGGGACGGGACAGGAACTGGGCGCTCGGGATCTTCGGCGCCGTCGGCGGATCCGCGGCCTCCGTCGGCGTGATCGCAAGCGGTCTGTTGACCGACGGTCCCGGGTGGCGATGGGTCTTCTTCATCAACATCCCCATCAGCATCCTGCTCATCGTGCTCGCGGCCAGGTTCCTCCCCGCCGATCGTCCCGAGATCGCCTCGCGCCGGTTCGACGCGCTGGGCGCGACCACGGTAACAGCCGGGCTGCTGCTGCTGGTCTACGGACTCAACCGAGGCGTGGAGCACGGGTGGACGTCGGCGAGCACACTCGCGATCTTCGCCGCGGCCGCGGTCTTGCTTGCGACGTTCGTGCGGGTGGAATCGCGGTCCAGGTCCCCGCTCGTGCCGGCCGTCTCCCTGAGGAACCGAACGATGGTCGCGGCGGACGTTGCCGCGTTCATGCTCTTTGGTGCGTTCTTCTCGTTCATCTTCCTCACCTCACTGCTGATGCAGCAGCTCCTGCTCTACTCCCCGACCCGGACCGGCGTCGCCTGGCTGGCCACGTCACTCACCGCGTTCCTCGCGGCCGGCATCACGGGGGCACGGTTGGCGACGACGTTCGGGATCAGGCGGGTCCTCATCGCCGGGATGTCGCTGCTCGCGCTGGGCCTGCTCTGGCTCGTGCGGGTTCCGCCGGGAGCGGACTACCTCACGGACCTGCTGCCCGCGTTGCTCCTCGCCGGCGTGGCGATCGGGCTCGCGGCCCCGACCGTGCAGATCGGGGCCCTCTCCGGGGTGGCCGGTCGGTCCGTCGGTCTGGCTTCGGGCCTGGTGGAGACGATGAGGGAGATCGGCGGGGCGGTTGGGATCGCCGCCGTCTCGACGGTCCTCGTCGCCCGAACCAGGGACGCGATCGAGATCGCCGACCCCGCGGCGCGAGCGGCCGCGGCCTTCGACGGGTTCCAGTCGGCGTTCGTCGTGACCGTCGTGCTGGCCACGCTCGGCATGCTGGTCGCCGTCATCGCGTTCCCACGCGTGCCTCAAGACGTTCCGGCGCTGTCCGGCGACGAAGAGCTTGCGGTGATCGAGCCCGGATCGGGCCAGGTGGCCGTCCTCGGTGTGGCGGAGCGGATCCCGCGTTGAGCTGACGGCCTACGGGGGAGCGCTCCAATCGACGGCCAGGCCGACGGGTTCGACAGACTCATCTTGACGGGCAGGGTCGCGCCCGGCTGCACGCGGACGAGTTGACTGTCCGGGACGACGATCGACCCCGAGCCGGCCTCGGTGGCATGCCGGGGTGCGAGATGAGCGTTCGTTTTTCCACGTAAAGAAAACTTGACATCATGTCGAGTTCGCTTTACCTTGTCCGTGTCAAAGATGCTTTACATCCGGACAGGAGGAGCGATGTCGTTCGAAGAGAAGGGGAACTGGGTCTTCCTGGTGGTCAGCGTCGTGACGTACCTGGCCTACGTCAGCATCCTCCTCGGACGAGCAGAGGACGTCCCCCTCGCCGAGGTCCCGTACGTCTCGACGATGCTGTGGACGATCGGCATCGGCATCGCCTTGTCGATCATCGGCAACATCGTGGTCGCGATCTCGAAACCGAGCGAGGCCGACAAGAGCGACGTGCGGGACAAGGACATCAAGCGGTTCGGCGAGTACGTCGGCGGGGTCGTCCTCGCCGTCGGGATGCTGGCGCCGTTCGGCCTGGCGCTGGCGGAGTCCGACTACTTCTGGATCGCCAACGCGATGTACATGGCGTTCGTTCTGTCGGCTTTCACCTCCTCGGTGGTGAAGGTCGTCGCCTACCGCCGAGGTCTCTAGCCGTGGGCAAGCCGACCAAGGTCACCAACTCGATCCGGTCGCTCAGGTTCGCGCGCGGCGAGATGACGCAGGCGGACCTCGCGGACCGCATCGGCGTGACGCGCCAGACCATCATCGCCATCGAGCAGAGCCGCTACTCCCCTTCTCTCGAGGTGGCGTTCCAGATCGCGCGGGCGTTCGAGGTTCCGCTCGACGACGTCTTCCAGTACCCCGACGCCGAGGCGTCGGCCTGACGAACCAAGGGAAGGAAACCACATCATGACCTCAGAGAAGAGGCTCGCCAGAATCGCGGGATCCCTGTACCTGATCGTCGCCGTGTGCGGCGGCTTCGCCGAACTCTACGTGCGCTCCAGCATCGTCGTACCGGGGGACGCTTCGGCCACGGCCGACAGCATCCGCGCGTCGACCATGCTGTTCCGCTTGGGCTTCGTGACCGATCTCGTGCAGGCCCTGTGCTTCTTGTTGACGGCCATGGCTCTGTACCTGTTACTGAACCACGTCAACAAGCTGGTGGCATCGGCGATGGTCACCTTCGTCGCGGTCAGCGTGGCGATCATGTGCCTCAACCTGCTCAACCAGTTCGTCGCGCTGTCGATCGCAACCGGCGAGGGCTACTCGAGCGTCTTCGGCTCGGCGGGCTCCGATGCGCTGGCGATGCTGTTCGTCGACATGCACCACGATGGGTACCTCATCGCCCAGATGTTCTTCGGCCTGTGGCTCCTGCCGCTCGGTTACCTGGTCGTGACGTCGGGGTACTTCCCTCGGGCGCTGGGCGTCGTGCTGATGATCGGATGCTTCGGCTACCTCGCGGACGTGTTCGCGCACTTCCTCGCCCCCGCCGTCGCGGAGACCATCACAGCGTTCCTCCTCGCCCCCGCGGTGGTCGGCGAACTGTGGCTCGTCGCCTGGCTCCTGGTGAAGGCCGTGAGGGTGCCCGAACCGGAGACGCGCGTTCCCGCCATCGCCTAGGTCGGACTCCTCAGGGAGGGAGTACCGCCCCCGGCCCGTCGCGCAGGTGACGTTGGCCGGATCGGTGGATACCGTTCGGTCACGACGTCGATGCAGGGAAGCATCGCCACGAGTCTTGTCGCTGGGAGGAGATCTTGATGAACACGGTCACCTCGAACGACGGAACAACGATCGCGTTCGACCGGCTGGGCGAGGGACCGCCGGTCGTCCTCGTGTGCGGCGGGTCGGTCGACCGAACGGCGGACGCCCGGATCGCCGCGGAGTTGGCCTCAGACTTCACGGTCTTCAACTACGACCGCAGGGGGCGCGGCGACAGCGGAGACACGTTGCCGTACGCGATCGAGCGCGAGGTCGAAGACATCGGCGCGGTCGTGGAGGAAGCAGGAGGGGCGGCGAACCTATGGGGCTCGTCGTCCGGTGCGGTGCTGCGCTCATGGCGGCGGGGAGCGGGCTTCCGATCACGAAGCTCGCGCTCTGGGAGCCCCCGTTCATCCCCGAGGGGTACCCCCGTCCACCCGACGATCAGGTGGCGCAGTACGAGCGGATGGTGGCCGAGGGCCGGCGAGGCGGCCGAGTACTTCATGACGAAGGTCGTCGGCATGCCGGCCGAGTTCGCCGCGCAGGCGCGGACCGAGCCATGGTGGCCGTCGCAGGAAGCGCTCGCTCACACGCTCGCGTACGACGCGAGGATCATGGGCGACTACACGGTCCCGACCGAGCTCGCGGGTTCCGTGAAGGTTCCCACCATCGTCATCGCGGGCGGCGCCGACTTCCCGTGGATGCGCGAGACCGCGACGACGTTGGCGGACCCTCTCCCCGACGGACAGACGCGTTTCCTGGACGGCCAGGGCCACAACGTCGACCCGACGGTGCTGGCTCCGGTCCTGAAGCAGTTCTTCGCCTGAGGTTTTCGAGCCGATCCAGGCTCACGCGGGGGGTTGTCTGCTGACCTCCCAGTCGTGGCCGAACGGGTCGATGATCCGGCCGGTTCGCCAGCCGTGCTCCTCGTGGACCTGCGCGACGACGGTGGCTCCGGCCGCGACCGCCCGGTCGAACACCGCGTCCGGATCCTCCACCGACAGGATCATTCGAACCGATCCCACGCTCGGGGCGACGGGGCTCGCGTCCGCGTCCTCTTGCACCCAGAACGCCGCCCCCCCGACCGAGAGCTGCGCGACGACGACCCTCCGGTGGTCGTCGAGGCTATACACGTCCACCGCGCCGAACGCCGAACGGTAGAAGTCCACCGCCTCCTGGGCGTTGCTCACCGCCAACCACGGCGCGATGCTGGTCTCGAACGACTCCGAACCGCTCATGTCTCCTCCCTTGCCTGGAGGCTGACCCGATCCGATCATTACCAAACGTCACCGGGCCGCCAGTCGCAGCTGATCGGTTCCGACAGGTCGAGCTCCGGGGACGTGTGCGTCAGACGGACGAACACCAGGCCGTCCTCCTCGGGGGTCCGCACGAGACCTGCGTCCGTGTGGACGGACGTCGGACCCTTCCAGGCCACCCATCCCAACCGCTCGTAGAACGCGCCACGGCCCGTGCCGAGCGCGCCCAGCCGGAAGGTCCGATCGATGTACTCGCCCACCTCTCTCATCACCGCCGATCCGTACCCACGTCGTTGGAGGCTCGGCTGGGTCGCGACCGCCTCGACGTACCCGGTCGTCAGGTCGAGGCCGTTCGTGTGCAGCTCCCGTTCGACGACGGATGCATGCGCCGCGATGTCCCCGTCTACTTCGAGGACGACGTGGACGCCGCCGAGGGCATGCTCCCAGTCCTCGTGGTGAACCGTTCCTCGCCGTCACCCCACGCCACGTCGAACATCTCGCGAAGGGTCACGACCTCGTCCGGGCGCAGCTCGTCGCTCGTGACCCGTTTGATCAGCGGGGCGCGTTCGGGCACGGGACCTTCACGTGGTCGACCCGTCGCCGTCCGCCGCGTCGAATGGTTCCCGCGCCTCTGCCGGCGGGTCGCCTGCGTCCGAGGCGGGTGCCGACCCGTCCTGTTCGAACGTCAACGAGTAGACCTCCTGGCCCTTCGGGTACTCCTTCGTCGGGCGGAACTCGCGGGTCACGGTCATCCCGAGCGCCTCGTAGGCCGCGTCCTGGCCGTCGCGCAGACGGGCGCCGAGGAACACGTTCGCCACGATCTCCTTCGGCAGCGACGCGGCGGTCACCATGCGCACGGCGCCGACGACGGGTGGGCCCACGACCGTGAGCTCGTCGGCGATCCGGACCAGATGACCGGGCCCGGCATCGAGCCCCATCGAGAGGCCGACGCCCGCGGACAGGTTCCGGGAGTTGGCGCGGAAGTCCTCGAGCACCCGCCGATGGAACAGATCGATGAGCGTGTGTGCCGTGTGCGTGATGTCCCCGGCGGTCTGCACGAACCGCTCCTCGTACTCGTCCGGCGACGCGCTCTGGACGATCCAGTACGCGAGGAACCCGTCGCCCGTGAACTTGTCGAACCAACCGCCCGAACGGCGGATCCCGAGGCGGACCGAGCTGACGAACTTGTCCATGACGATCGCGAACCGCTCGAACCTGATGGCCTCCTTCATGAGCGTCGTCGACTCGCGGATGTCCGCGGCCATGACGAACATCTGGATCGGCTGCCCGTCGATCACGGAGTCCAGCAGCTCGGTCGTTCGGAACCGCTGCTGCCAATCGGGTGGCGCGTGCGGTTCCAGCATGCGCGAGACGCGGGTACGATCCTCCTCGCGCTGCTCGGTCGCGGTCGCTCGTTCGCTCGTCATCGCCACCCCGGATGACCGGCTCAGAAGAACGGTAGGCCAAAGGAGGAAGGACGGTCAGTCTAGTCCGACGCGCCGGCGCCGCCCGAGAAAGACGCGAACTCGCGGTCGAGCCAGCCCTGCCACTCGGCCTCGAGCTCCTGCTTGTCCGCTCCCTCGGCGAAGATGTGATGTCCGACCATCATCGGTCCGATGAACCCGTGGATGAACCTGTAGATCGCGTCGTCGGAGAGCACGCCGATGAAATCCTTCGAGAGGTGGTCGACGGTCCCCTCGATCGGCGCGACCCCGTCGGGCGTGAGCTTCACGCGGTCGCCGAGTGCGACATCGTCGGGGAGGCCGAGCGCGCGCCGGAACGCGGCCATCGCGGTCTCGTGGTCCGGAGCTTGCGGGCCGGAGAGGTCGATCGAGACCGCGAAGCGGCCCTTGAAGTGCTTGAGGTACTGGACGAGCTTGAACAGGTACATCGGGTCGCCCTCGCTCATCGCCTCGTACTCGGCCTCCCAGTCGTCCTGGCCGAGGGCGCCGCTGTGCACGAAACGAACGGCGGAGCCGCTCCCCTCCCGCGGCTCGACCGCGTAGTCGAACTGATGGAAGGTCCCGTCCGGCATCGGCGAGCCGGCGCTCACGAAACGGTTCGGCGGATCCCACGCGGTGACCGTCGAGTCGATCGTGAAGTCACCGATGCTCCAGCGGACCGTGCCTCCCTGCCGGGGCTCGATCTCGGAGTGGCCCAGGAACCACGAATCCAGCCCCGGCCCGGTGGCGATCGCCTCCCAGACCTGTTCGGGGGTGGCGTCGACCTCGATGTCCTGCGCGATCTCGAACGCGTGCGCCATGACTCCGCCGATGATACCGGGCCCCCCCGGCCGAGACCTCGGCGACCGAGGGCTCCGAAACCCCGGAAATCGTTCCCCCGGAGGGTTTGGGGTGCCTCGGCGCAGGGTATCGCGCGGCCAGCGGTTCAGCCTCAGTCAAGGAGGGCGGATGAGCACCATGGCTATCGGTCTCGAGCGCGATCAGCTCCTTCTCATCGGGAGCCGTCCCGGGACCGCGGGCAAAGGTCCACGTCTGTACGCCGCCGAACGCATCTGCGGGGCGTCGAAGTGCAGAACCGTTCTGTCCCGGTACAACCGCACCGAGCTCTGCTGGCTCCACGAGCCCCGGCACGAGTACCTCTCGGCCGTTCGGGGCCGTCGGCCGGCGGAGATCGAGGTTCTGGACCAGCTGGTGGCCAAGGTCTCCTGACCGCCGGAGGTCGACGAAGGGCCGGCTCGTTCGGCGAGCCGGGCCCTCGGCGTTCCCTGGTCGTCTCGATCGGGTCCTTGATCAGGAGACCCGGTACCGGACCCGCTCGCCGGACTCGTGATCCGCGTCGATATCGTCGTCCGCGTCTCGTTCCTCGTCCGCGACGCGGACGATCCGATCCGTCGCCGGGGGCTGGAGCTGCGCGTTCGCCGGCATCGTGACCGCACCCCCGATCATGCCTCCGAGACCGGAGGCGAGGAACCCGCCGAGGATCGTCCAGAACGACGCCCAGAGCGCGGTGTCCACCCCGGAGCCGGTCAGCCCGGTCCCGTCGGTGATGGCGGAGACGCGCCCGAGGTTGAACACGTTGAAGATCGCCGGGATGCCCACGGCCAACGCGACGATGAGGATGAGCCCCCACATCGTGATGCCGTTGAACAGGCCGGAGCCCGCTCCGCGCACGCCGCTCAGCCACCCGGCGAGCAGCCCACCGATGAACAGGCTGGCGATCGCGGTTATGCCCACGTACCACTCGAGATTGACCCGCACGGTCTCCACGTCGGAGTTGAACGCGAGGGCGAACCAGAGCGTCGTCAGCAAGGCGAGGAGCGCGAGCCCGACCACGACGCCGGCGAACACCGCGCCCCAACGGATCCGCTGGGGGCTCGGTGAACCGGCCGTGGGCGCGGCGCCCATCTCCATCGTTCGTGTGCTTCGTTCGAGCATGCCGAACCTCCTTTCGGATGACTCTCGGTGGCTACCCTTACCCAAGAACCACCCCATGCATGCCGAGTCGTTGGCTCACAGACGACGAGTGGTGTGTCGTAGGGCGTTCGCGGGTACCCATCCAGTCATCCGCGAACGGAAGGAGACGAACCATGGATCGCGCCGAGAAGGACCGGGGCTGATGGAGACATGGACAGGCCGCTCGCTTCTCGGAGTTCTGGGTCGCGTTCGGGCAATCGACGCTGGAGAACTGGCAGTCGGAGTTCCTCCAACTCTTCTCCTTCGTCGTCGTGTCCGCCGTACTGATCCATCACGGCAGCTCCGAGTCCAAGGACGGCACCGAGCGCATCGAGCGATCGGTCAACGAGATCCGAACCATGTTGCGGGAGGCGGGTCTGCCCAGAGTGGGTTCCGGTTCAGGATCGGGATCGGGATGACCGAAGCCGTCGGCTCGTCACGCGGCATGCGTCCCACCCCCCGCGAACGGGCAGCCTGACGGAGTGGCGGCCAGGGGCTCGGACCCTCGCCGACGACGGTCGGTCGACCCTGATCACCCCTTCCGAGCCCGACTCCGGGGGTTCGGCTATTTCCGTCGGCTGGGACCCGGCTTCGTCACCGGGGCCGCCGACGACGACCCCGCCGGGATCGGGACGTACTCGCACGTCGGCGCGGCGTTCCGCTTCGATCTCGTGTGGACCGCGTTGGTCTCGCTCCCGCTCGCCTCCGCGGTGCAGGAGACGGCCGCGCGTCTCGGCCTGGTGAGCGGCCGCGGCCTGATGTCGCTGATCAAGGACCGCTTCACCCGCCCCGTCCTGTGGCTCGCGACCGTCCTGGTCGTCGGCGCCAACACGTTCAACATCGGGGCGGACCTCGGGTCGATGGCGGAGGCCTTCCGGCTGCTCGTCCCCGTCCCCTTCGCGCTGGTCGTCGGCGCGACGGCCGTCGTCATCCTGCTGCTCGAGGTCTTCGTGAGCTACGACCGCTACTCGCTGATCCTCCGTTGGCTCGCGTTGTCGATCTTCGCCTATGTCCTCGAGCTGTTCGTGGTGAACGTGGACTGGTCGCAGGTCCTCGCCGGGTTGATCCCGAGCTTCCAACCGACCCTCGCCTCGATCGAGGCACTCGTCGCGATCTTCGGCACGACGATCTCGCCCTACCTGTTCGTCTGGCAGGCGGGCGTGGAGGTCGAGGAGCGCAGGGCCCACCGGATGGGGCGCATCGACGCTCGGCAGATCCGAGCGATGCGGGTGGACGTCGTCTCGGGCATGTCGGCCGGGGTGCTGGTGATGTTCGCCATCATGGTGAGCTCGGCGTCGACGCTCGGCGCGCACGGGGGGGAGACCGTGGAGACGGCGTCCGAGGCCGCGCGGGCGCTCGAACCGATCGCGGGAAGGTTCGCATCGCTCCTGTTCGCGGCCGGTATCGTCGGCACCGGCCTACTGGCGATCCCGATCCTCGCGGGGTCGGCGGCGTACGCGCTGTCCGAGACGTTCGGCTGGCGTGAGGGATTGGGACGCGCCCCTCGACAGGCGCCGAGCTTCTACGGCGTGATCGGCGCGTCGATCGTCGTGGGTCTCGCCCTCAACTTCATCGGGATCGATCCGATCCGCGCCCTGTACGTCTCCGCGATCTTGAACGGGCTCGCCGCGCCGCCGCTGATCCTGCTGATGCTCATCCTGTCCAACTCATCGAGCACCCGGGTCGAGGGCGGGTGGCTCTCCGACGGGTTGGTGGGGGTCGCGCTGGTGGTGATGACCGTCTCGGGGGCGGTGTACCTGATCGGCTCGATCGTCGGCTGAGCGACCCGCCCGGACGAACGCCGCGCGCCTTCAGCGATCGTCGGTCGCCCGCGTCGGAACGACGGCACGAGCGGTCGGCGCCCCGCTCGTCGCCGGCTCCCGGCGGCGCGTCGCGGTCTCGAACCCGTAGACGGCGTAGGCCTGGCGGATGACGGTCTGCGCGACGTTGCGCACGTTCACACCGCCGGGGGTGACGCCGTGCTCGGTTCCCCGATGCGCATGCCCGTGGATCACCAGATCCGCACCCGAACGATCGACGGCCTCGGCGAGCAGGTAGCTGCCGAGGAACGGGAAGATCTCGGGCGGCTCGCCCTGGAGTGTCTCGCGGATGGGGGCATAGTGCATGAGTGCCACGCGGACGTCGGTCTGGAGCGACGCAAGGGCCGACCCCAGCGCCTCGGAGCGCTCCTTCGTGTGACGGATGAACGCCTTCATCTCGGGCTCGCCGAACTCGGCGCCACTCGCGCCGGGGAAACCACCGCCGAACCCCTTCACGCCCGCGACGCCGACCGAGCCGCCCGCCGTGTCGACCTCGATCGACTGCCCTTCGAGGACGGCGACGCCCACATCGCGCAGCAGCGAGGCGATCTCCTCCGGCCGGTCGGCATGATGGTCGTGGTTGCCGAGCACCGCCACCACCGGGACCGACACGTGGCCCAGCTCGCGCGCCAACACCCGTGCCTCCTGCGGCCGGCCGGATTTCGTCAGGTCGCCGGCGATCAGCAGCACGTCCGCCTTCTGGGACACCTCGCCGAGCTGGTCGCGCAGCACGTCGGCCGTGTCCGACCCGGCGTGCAGGTCGCCGACGGCGGCGATTCGGATCACTGCACCGTCTCCACCCCGTCGGCCTGGGGGAAGTGACCGACGGTCGTCCGGTTCTCGACGTCGAGGTCCGGACAGCACTCGTGCACGACCTCGGTCACGGCCTTGCGACGTTCGTCCGTCGGCACGTTGCCGTTGATCACCACCCTGCCCTTCACGACGGTGACCCCAAGCTCCGGTTCGTTCACCCGAGGATCTCGAGCCAAGGCCTCCTGCACGTGCGCGGCGACGTACTCGGACTCGTCGGTGCTCATGAGGCCCTCCCTGCGCCGATCGCGTCGTACAGCGTCTCGATCGGCTCCGACGGGACGACGATGTCGAGGGAGGTCGCGAACAGCAACAGGCTGAGCAGCCGTCTCGCGCCGTGCTCACGCGCGCGAGCCACCAGGTAGTCCCAGTCGAGCTCGCTGTGCGCGATGATCGAGACGGCGTCGTACCAGTAGCGAGACGTGTCCTCGCTCATCGCGCAGGCCTTCATGACGACGAGGTCCTCCGGCGGCGCGAGCGGGACCTCCCGGCCGCGGAACGGCATAACGCGCGAACGATGGAGCATCTCGTCGCCGAGCAAGATGTCCCGGGTGGAACGGAAGATCACGTCGACGAGGACGCCGTGCTTCATCGCCTTCGACAACCACCGCTCGGCGACCTCCTTCGTCTCGAACCCACGTGCCCCGAGCTCCTCCAGGACCCTGCGGGCCGTTTCGGGGCGAACGAAGACGTCGATGTCCCGCGTGCCCTGGTCCCGCCCGTACACGGCGGAGCCGATCCCCCCGATCAGCAGGAACGCGATGTCGGCGGTGTGAACGGCGTCCAGCGCCTCGTCGAGCACGCGCAGGAACAGGTCGCCGTCGTCTGCCTCGGTCACTTCGATCGCGGTCTCGGGCAGCCGCATCGGGCTCTCCTCTTCGCAGGTTGGGGATCAGCCGTTCGAGGGCCCTGTTGTTCCCGCTCGCCGTGTGCCGCAAACGGCCGACTCAGGCAGCGGCGAGGTCGGGGTCCCTGACTTCCTGGATGTGTCGCAGGCCGCTCTTGGCGCGGTAGTCGAACCGGATGACGTCGCCCGAGGTTCGGACGTGATCGCGCCGGACCGTCGCCAGACCGAACGACCCATGGTCGCGTGTGTACGACTCGGAACCAACGCGGAACAGCGCGAGGACCAGCAACCGAACAGCAACCGCGAGCCCTTTCTCCCGAGGGAGGCCACGTCGCTCGAGGTCCGAGGCCACGCGTTCGCGCACCCGTGGCAACCGGTGCGCGAACGTGAGCATCCGGTCGAACTTCTCGGCGTCTCTTCGAGCGCGCCAGCGCTCGTGGTACAGGTACTGACGCCGTCCGGCCGCGTCGGTGCCGGTCGCCTGGAGGTGACCCATCGGATCCGGGCAGATCCAGACGTCGGTCCACGCGGGCGGGATCTCGAGCGCGCCGATGCGCCGGATCGTCTCCTCCTCGGCCACCGGGGCTCCCTCCGGGCCGAGGTACGAGAAGCCGCGGCCGCGGCGCTGCCGCCTGATCCCCGGGCTCTCGCTCGACACCCGTCGAAGACGCGTCATCGCGCGCTGGTATTGCCCGAGATCTGCACCGTCAAACGCGAGACGAGGCGTGGACCGTTGCTCCGGGGGGACCTCCCCAGAAGGACACCGAGATGAGGAGGGCACATGGACGCGCTCAAACTGCTGAAGAAGGACCAGGACGAGATCGAGAGGATGCTGAAGGACCTCGAGGCAACGACGGACCGGGCCGTCAAGACCCGACAGGACCTGTTCGGGAGGCTGAGGTTCTCCCTCACCGTGCACGAGCAGATGGAGGAGGCCGTGCTGTATCCCGCGCTGAAGGAGCACGAAGAGACCAGGGAGATCGCCCTCGAGGCCTACGAGGACCACGACGTCGTCGACACGATCCTCGGCGAGCTCGAGCAGACCCCGTTCGACGACGAGACGTGGCACGCCAAGCTGACCGTCATGCAGGAGAACCTCCTCCACCACATCGAGGAGGAGGAGAACGAGATGTTCGGGCAGGCCCGGAAGCTCTTCGACAAGGAGACGCTCGAGTCGCTCGGGCAGCAGATGCAGCAGATCAAGTCACAGGCACGGGCGGCCTGAGCCATCTGGATCCGTCACAGCGGGTTGAGGATGTCGTCCGCCTGGGTAGGGATACCCGGAAGCGGTTGAAGGAGGGCCCCGATGTTCATCGGAGAGGTCGAGGAGACCGGCTTCATCGAGCCCCTGGTGTTCCCTCGAGCCGTACCGGACGACGAACCGGCTCCCAGGACCGAGTCACCGGAGCTCGAGCCGGTCGAGACGGGGTGAGTGAGCACCCCGTGCTGGCGAACGACGTCGTTCCCGACGGTGCCGTTCCGCTCGTTGGATATCGCGAATGGTCGATCCGAACCGAGAACCACGCGCGGCCGCGGCTCCTCTCGCTCTTCCACCCGACGACCTGGCCGCACGACGGACCGATCTCGGCGATCTGCATGCGCCCGGTCACATGGCCGTACCCGCCGGTCCAGCCGATCCACGGAACGGTTCCGGACGAGTCCTGCCAATGCGGGATCTATGCGTTCCGCCGACCCGTGTTCGAGAGCCTGAACGGCGCCTCGGGTCCGAAGGTTCGAGGGGTCGTGCTCGGTTGGGGGCGCTACATCCTCGGTTCCCTTGGCTGGCGAGCCCAGTTCGCCCGGCTCATCGCCCTCCTCCAGCATGAGGAGAACCCCGCGATCGTCGATGACTTGGCCGATCGGTACGACGTCACGGTACTGCAGGACCTCGAGCGGGTCCATCTGGTGGCGGACGCGACCGCCGCCTGAGGGTCGAAACCCGACCGGAGTGTGGTTCGCAGGCGCCAGCTAGTCGAGGTTGTCCTTGGCGGTCTCCACGGCATCGCGTGCCGCATCCTTGGCTTTGTCGGCAGCTTCCTTCGTCGTGCCGACCGCCTGCTCGGCCTTGCCTTTCGCGCGGTCCTTCCTGCCCTGGGTCTCGAGCTCCTCGTCGCCGGTCACGTCACCCACGGCTTCCTTCACGTTCCCGTTGGCCTCGTCGAACCGACCTTCCCTGCGATCGTCCTTCCCGTCCATCGGGTCCTCCTCTCCGATCATGCGTGTCACCACTCGAACACACGGATGGTTCCCGCGTCGTGTACCGGCAAACGCATCGCGATCAGCCGTCGTCGCTCTCGTCCCGGACTCGGCGCGAGAGCGGGATCGCGAACCACGCCCACACGAGGAAGCCGAGGACGACGACGCCGACCCCGACGGCGACCGACCACCCGAACAGGAGGTCGGAGGTAAGGATCACCGCGAGGGTGATCGAAAGCGCGAGGAACCCGATCCCGACGATCGCGAACGCGTTCGACGTCCGCAACATGCGCTCCTTGTCACCCTGGCGGAACCGGATCCGGTGATACGCGGTCGGCGCCATCAACAGACCCGTCGCGATCGTCGTGCCCACGAAGGTTGCGAAGTAGATCGCTCGCTGACCGTCGGTGAGCATGGGGAACCGCCCGCTGAACGGCAC
>Ga0209859_1000090_pt1 | contig 18895 bp, 22 predicted proteins | sample GWRWS3_50_60_FD_187241 | JGI IMG/M metagenome (GOLD analysis project Ga0209859, IMG submission 187241) | Riverbed sediment microbial communities from areas with vegetation nearby in Columbia River, Washington, USA - GW-RW S3_50_60 (SPAdes)... | ecosystem: Environmental > Aquatic > Freshwater >... | reverse complement strand
CGGCGCGACGATCATCGCCGGGTTCGGCTCCGCGTTCGCAGCGCTCGGCCATCTCGCGCCGTTCTCGATCTCGTTGCTCGTCGGGATCGCCTTGATGTTCATCGGGTTCCTGCGGGCCACACGAACCGCACAGGTCCAACCGCGGTAACGGCCCATCACGTTCGGTGATCCGGGCCGTGGGTCACCGCGAAGCATGCGTTGACCGCACCTTCGAAAGGGGGCGGGACCCGTCGGGGCCGGACGGCCCGGCCCGCGGGAGCCGCGGTCCACGTCCGTTCCGATCCGATCAAGGAGGAGATCCCTTGCTGCGCAAGCATGCCCGAACGCATGTGCTCGCGATGGCGGCATCGATCGCAGTGGTGGCCGGCTTGTACTCACTGGCGCCGCTGACGGGAGGCGCTTCCAGCCATCGCGAGGCCCCCCTCGTTTCGGCCGACCCTCAGATCGACACCACCGACGTGTGGGCGTTCGTGAGCGAGGATCGACCCGACACCGTCACCCTCGTCGCTTCGTGGATCCCGTTCGAAGAGCCGGCGGGAGGCCCGAACTTCTACGCCTGGGGCGACGGCGTCCTCTACGACCTCAACATCGACAACGATCACGACGCGAAGCCCGACGTGACGTACCGCTGGGTCTTCTCGAGCCAGTACCGGAACCCAAACACGTTCCTCTACAACACCGGCCCGGTCACGTCGCTGAACGACCGGGACCTGAACTTCTACCAGACGTACGACCTGACCCGGATCAACCGCGACAACGGCAGGAAGCGGACGCTCGTGGATGACGCGACGTCGGCACCGTCCAACGTCGGCGCGGCCTCGATGCCGAACTACAACAGCGGTCTGTTCGACGCGGCCACGGAGGAGTTCGGCGCCGCGCCCAGCAAGACGTGGGCCGGTCAGTCCGACGACGCGTTCTTCCTCGACCTTCGCGTGTTCGACCTGCTGTACGGCGCGGACCTCTCTGAGGTCGGCGACGACACCCTGGCCGGCTTCAACGTGAACACACTGGCCCTGCAGGTTCCGAAGACGGACCTCGCCAGGGGCGGGGACGCGAACGCGAACCCGATCATCGGCATCTGGAGCACGACATCTCGGAAGAGCACGCAGATCCAGTACACCGACGGATCGACGAAGGCCAACGGCGAATTCGTTCAGGTCTCGCGCCTGGGCATGCCACTGGTGAACGAGGTCGTGATCCCGGTCGGCCTGAAGGACTACTTCAACGGATCCAAGCCCACGGCCGACGGGGCGGCGCTGCCGCTCGTTCAGGACCCGGAGCTCCCGCACCTGTTGAACGCGGTCTACGGGCTCGCGATCCCGGACTCCGATCCGGACACGGCCGGCATCCAGCGGGACGACCTGATCCAGGTGTTCCTCACGGGCGTCCCCAAGTTGAACATGCCCGACGGGGGAACGCCGAGCGAGATGGTCCGCCTCAACATGTCGATCCCGCCGTGCTCCATGACGTGCTCGAGCCTCGGGGTCCTCGACGGCGATCTCGCCGGGTTCCCGAACGGGCGTCGTCTGGGGGACGACATCATCGACGCGTCGCTCCGCGTGGTGCTCGGTGTGCTGCTCCCGAACCACGAGCCCATCGCCGAGACGATCGGTGACGGCGTGGACGCCAACGACGTGCCGTTCAACAGCTCCTTCCCGTACGTCGCCTACCCGCACTCGGGTTCGGACGCCGACCCTCACTGACCGAACCAGCAGGGGCCCGGCCGCCGGCCGGGCCCCTGCACCACCTGACCATCGGGGAGCGAGGATGAGGACGATCGGGAAGACGGTGACCGTGGCGGCGATGGCCGTCGCGCTGCTCGTGGCCGGCGCGATCGCGTTCGGCCCGACCGCGGACGGGCCGGCGGGCGACCTCGGCACGTCGGTGTCGAACCGATCCTCCTCCGCGCTGCTCGCGCCGGTCGTCTCGGCGGGGTCGCTCGAGGGCACCATCGCCTCGCTCCAGGATCGTCTCCGCGCCGTCCCGGACGACTGGCGGAGCTCTGCATCGCTCGGGCTCGCCTACGTGGCGCAGGCGCGAGTGACCGGCGATCCCTCGTGGTACCCGAAGGCCGAGGGCGTCCTCGCGCGATCGCTCCGCGTGAACGCCGACGACAACGTCGACGGCCTGCTCGGTCTGGGGGTGCTGGACCTCGCGCGTCACGACTTCTCCGCCGCCTTGCACCGTGGCCGCCGGGCGGCGGCGCTCGACCCACACGGAGCCGAGGCCTACGGCGTGATCGGCGACGCGCTGCTCGAGCTCGGCAGCTACGACCGCGCATTCCGGGCGTTCCAGACGATGGTGGACACCCGGCCCGATCTGTCGTCGTACGCACGCGTGGGGTACGCGCGCGAGCTCGTCGGCGACGTCCGAGGCGCGGAGCTCGCGATGCGGATGGCGTTCGACGCCGCCGGGACGCCCGCGGACGCCGCGTGGACCGCGTACCAGCTGGGGGAGCTCGCGTTCGGTTCTGGCGACGTCCGCTCGGCCCGGGGGTGGTACACGCGGGGGCGCGAGCTCGACCCTTCGTACGTGCCGAACCTGGCCGGTCTGGCCAAGGTCGCCTGGGCGCGGGGCGACGACGTGCTCGCGGTCGAGCGCTTCTCGGACGTCGTCTCCCGGTACCCGTCGGCGGAGTTCGTCGTCGCGCTCGCCGACCTGTATCGCGCGACGGGACGGCAGGCGCTCGCCGAGCAGCAGGAAGACGTGGTTCGAGCGATCCACGAGCTCGCGTCGGAGAGCGGCGTGAACGTGGATCTCGAGCTCGCGCTGTTCGACGCCGACCATGGCGATCCGACGCGCGCGCTCGGGGCGGCTCGGGCCGAGTGGGGGCGCCGGCAGAGCGTCCACGTCGCCGACGCGTACGCCTGGGCCCTGTACGCGAACGGCCGGTACGCCCGCGCATCGGCGCTCTCCGAGCGTGCGCTCGCGCTCGGCACACGGAACGCGCTGTTCCTGTTCCACGCTGGGATGATCCGGCTCGAGCTCGGGGACGAGCAGGGAGCCGCCCGCTACCTCTCGGCTGCGCTCACCACGAACCCGAACTTCTCGATCCAGCACGCGGACGCCGCGGCCATGACGCTCGCGAGGCTGGAGGCGGGTCGATGAGACGATCCGTCCGCCGAGCGATCCTGCTGGTCGGCGTGGTCGCGGTCGTGCTCTGGGCTCCGAGCACCGCCACGGCCCATCCGCTCGGCAACTTCACGGTCAACCGGTACGCGGGCATCGAGCTCACGCCGGGCGAGGTGCGGATCGACTACGTGGTCGACCTGGCCGAGATCCCCACGGTCCAGCTCCGACCGGAGATCGACGCCGACGCCGACGGGGCCCTCACCGAAGTCGAACGCGCGGGGTGGGCCGCTCGCACCGCGCCCGACCTCGCGGTGGGTCTGACGCTGACGGTGGACGGAGCGGAGGTGCCGCTCGACGTCGTCTCGGCGTCGTTGCGCGTGCGCCCCGGGCAGGGAGGGCTCGACATCCTCCGGCTGGAGGCGACGTTCGCCGGACCGCTCGCGTCGGAAGGTGAGCTCGTGTTCGCGGACGCCAACTTCGGCGACCGGATCGGCTGGCGCGAGGTGACCGCGGCCGGTGCCGACGGCACGGCGGTCGTCGACTCGACGGTCCCCCAGAGCAGCGTGTCGAACGCACTCCTCTCATATCCACAGGACCTCCTGGCGAGCCCGCTGGACGTCCACCGGGCGACCGTCTCCTTCCACCCCGGCGTCGCTGCTCCGATGGCCGGAGGTTCCGAACGCGCCGAACCGACCTGGTCGCGACCCGACGTCACCGGTGGTGCCTTCGCGGGTCTCGTCGGACGGACCGGGCCGTTCATGCTGGTGGCCCTGCTCCTCGCGTTCGGGTTCGGCGCGCTCCACGCGGTCGGGCCCGGCCACGGCAAGACGCTGATGGCCACGTACCTGGTCGGGGCGGGCGGCCGTGCCCGTCACGCCGTCGCGGTCGGGGGCTCGGTGGCCGTGATGCACACTGCCTCGGTGCTGGCGCTCGGGTTCGTCGTGATGACCGTGACCCAGGTGTTCGCTCCCGAACGCGTGTACCCGTGGCTCAGTCTGGTCTCCGGGCTGATCGCGTTCGCGCTCGGAGCGGGCCTGCTCGTGTCGCGGCTCGGCGGGTGGAGCGAACGGGACCCGGCCCACGTCCACGACTACCCACATCGCGAGGGCGCCCGAGTGAGCCCCCACACTCATGCGACAGAGGGCGGTCGCACCCCGTCGAACGCGCACGGAAATCACCACGCGGTCCCGAGTCTGTTCGAGCCCATCTCCCGGCGGAGCCTGACCGCCCTGGCCGTCGCGGGAGGCATGCTCCCGTCCCCCACGGCGCTCGTCGTCCTGCTGGCGGCGGTCGCCGTGGATCGCATCGCCTACGGGCTCGCGTTGATCGGCGCGTTCAGCCTCGGTCTGGCGGCGGCCCTCGTTGCGGTGGGGATCGTGGCGCTCCGGGCTCGGGACGTGGTCGCCGGCAGGATGTCCGGCAGGTCGGCTCGTTTGGTGCCCCTGCTCTCCGCCGCCTCGATCGCGTTGCTCGGCTTCGCGCTGACCCTGCGCGGCTTCACGCAGATCTGATCGGTGTGCCGAGGGCTACCCTCTAGAGCGAGCCGAACCAGCTGGGGCCGTCGGTGTTCGGCTCGGACGGAGGCGGCCCAGCGGCCTCTTCGGTGATCCAGATCTCGTCGTAGCGAGCGACATCCACCTCGAGCTCGAGGAGCACCACGCCGTCCTCGGGCCAGAACATCTCGCCCACGGGCTCCCACCCGTCGTCGTTCCCGAGCCAGAGCTGGTACGCCCGACCCGGAGCCGGCTCGGGGCAGTACTCGGCGGCGATGTACAGGCGGCGGACGTCGGGGGCGGACACCTCGACCATCCCGCTCTCCGGCGGGGTCTCGTCCTGCGGGATCACGTTCACCGGTTGCGCGCCTGGCGAGCGCATCGCGGACAGGATCTCGAGCGCCGTCCCCGCGCGCGTCTGGGCGTCCGAGAGCCGGTTCCCGAGCACGAGCGAGAGTCCTCCAAGGGCGACCAGCGCGACCGCCGAGGCGGCGACCGCGACGAGCGCGCCTCGCCTCGGCGTCCTGCCGGCGAGGGGAACCTCGTCGATCGCGCGGTGGATCCGGGGCAGGAGGGTCTCGGGAGGGTCGACCGGGGCCGCTGCGAGCGCGAGGTCGCCGGAGACGGCCTGCAGCTCGTTCAACGTCGCACGGCATCTTCCGCACGAGGGCACGTGCTCGGCGAGGATCCGGTCGGCCTCGGCGGCGTCCTCGCCGGAGAGCGAGAGCAGCACGTAGCCGGCCAGGAGCTCGTCGATCCGCTCGTGATCCTCGGTCAAGACCTCACTCCTCTCGCAGGGCTTCCCGCAGCTTCCGCATCGCCGCCAGCGTCCTCGTCTTCACGGTTCCGATCGGGATGCCGAGCTCCTCGGCGATCCGCGCCTGCGTCTTGCCGTCGAGGTACGCCATCTCGAGCACCTGTTGCTGCGCCGGAGGAAGGGTCGTGAGCGCGGCGCGAACCTCCTTGCGCCGAACGCGCAGGTACGCGTCCTCGACGACGTCCTCCGCAGGGTCTTCGCCGGTCGCGGGCTCGAGGTTCGCCGCCCGCTCGGTGCGTCTGCGCAGACGTTCCTCGCGCCGGACCGCATCGACGGCGCGATGGTGGACCAGAGAGAGGAAGAACGAGCGGAACGCGCCTCGCGTGGGGTCGAACGCCTCGGGCGCTCGCCACAGGGCCAGGAAGGCATCCTGGACGACCTCCCGGGCGATCAGGTCCTGCGAGGTGACGCGCAACGCCACCCCGTAGGCCGAGCGGGCGTACCGGCGGTAGAGCTCGTCGAAGGCCGATCGTTCGCGAGCGGAGACCAGCCGGTGGAGCTCGAGATCGTGCCGGTCGTCCTCTCCCACGGGCTGTTCCTACCACACGGCGACCACCGCTCCCTCGCTAGCATGCGACGGTGCCCGAGGTCCTGATGTACTCGCGACCCCGATGCGGCCTGTGCGACGAGGCCCGCGAGGTGATCATGGCGGAGCGGGCCAGGACGCCGTTCGACTACCGGGAGCTGGACGTCTCCGGGGACGAGGAGCTCGAGCTCGAGTACGGGATCCGGATCCCCGTGGTGCTGGTCGACGGGCAGGAGCTGTTCGAGATCCGTGTGGACGCCGACCGCTTCGCTGAGGCGGTGGCGACCTAGTGCATTCGTGAATCCGATTCACGAATGCACTATCATCCCCGGGCGTGATCGAACGTTCGATCCCGGAGGCCACGGTGGGACGGCTGCCCGTGTACCTCCGCGCGCTGGTCGAGCTCGCGGAGTCGGGGACCCCGACGGTGTCCTCGGAGGAGCTCGCGGAGCTGACCGGCGTGAACTCGGCCAAGGTCCGGAAGGACCTGTCGCACTTGGGCTCCTACGGGACGCGAGGCGTCGGCTACGACGTCGCGTACCTCGTCCATCAGATCCGACGCGAGCTGGGGCTCACGCAGCACTGGTCGATCGTGATCGCCGGGATCGGGAACCTCGGGCACGCGCTCGCCAACTACCGGGGGTTCGCGGAGCGCGGGTTCCGGCCGGCGGCGCTCGTCGACAACGACCCGGAGAAGGTGGGGGAAGACGTCGGCGGTCTCCGGATCCGTCCGCTGGAGGACCTGCCGGTCATCGCTCGCGAGCACGACGTGTTGATCGGGGTGATCTGCACGCCCGCGCCCGCGGCGCAGTCCGTCGCCGACGCGATGGTGGAAGCCGGCGTTCGGTCGATCCTGAACTTCGCGCCGGTGTCGCTGGTCGTCCCCGAGGGGGTGTCGATCCGGAAGGTGGATCTGGCCGTCGAGCTCCAGATCCTCACCTACTACGAGCAACGCAAGGCCGTGCTCGCCGACGTCAAGGGTCGGCGCAGGGCATCCGCGGACGCCTGAGCCGGATCCGTGGGACTACTTCGCGATCGTGAACCAGAGCGCGATGAAGATCACGATCACGGTCACGCCGAACAGGATGAACTGGACGGCCCCCTGTTCGATCAACGGCGCGGCTTCCTGCGCGAGCATCGGTCCTCCTAAGCTGGTCCGTACCACGGCGGGGCCGTCCCGCCCGTCAGGATCTCCTTGCGTTTGCGCTCCGCCCGGTCCAGGAACGGGAGGTGGGCGCCGAACAGCAGCGTCGAGCCGATCAGGAACATCCAGGAGTAGCGATCGACGCTGCCCGAGTCGTGGCGGAGGTAGACCGTGAGGATCGGCCCGCCGTCGGCGAAGAACGCGTGGGCGGCCGCGAGCGAGACCCCGTCCTCGGTCGCGAAGAACTCGATGTTCTGGACGGTGAAGTCCGTCGTCGTGAGCGCCCCGGGCTCGTGCTCGCCCTTGCCGAGCTCCTCGTTCGCCTGCTCCGCGAGGAAGCCCTGCGTCGCCGACGTCACCGACTGGACCGACGCCGTGTCCTCGTCGTTGTCGCCGGGCTCGCGCCACCCGTCGCCGGGGTACGCGGCGAAGGCCTCGAAGACGGGCTCGGGATCGGTCCCGGCCGCCTCCACCACCCACGCGGGCTCGGTGCCGCGCGGGCCGAGGTTCACGGGCGTCTCGAGGCCCTGCGAGAAGAAGCCGAACGTCCACAGCGACGACAGGATGATCATCCAGCCGAAGAACGAGACGGCCAGCACGAGGTAGCCCATGCGCCGGCCGAACACCGCCGCCAGCACGAGCAGGATGCTCCCGACGAACAGCACGAACGACATGATCACGGTGAGCCCGCCCTTGATCAGGGTCTCGCACCCGATCTCGAACCCGAGGCAGCCGGCGCCGATCATCAGAGCTGGACGTTGGTCGTCGGGTTGGGCTTGTCGGCGAGGTTGCCGTTCAGGAACTCCTCGACCGCGGCGTCGACGGCCTTCGGGTTCGTGCACACGTTGTGCTCGATCGGGACCTGCTCCTCCTCGTCCTGGATGCTCACGAGGTAGTTCACGATGTCGTTGATCTGCTGGTCGCCGAGCGCGCCGGCGTACCGGATGCTCCACGAGGGCATCAGCCCGCGGCCCTGATCGATCGTCGTGTAGATGTCCTTCAGCCCGTAGATGAGCGGGTGGCCGGTCCATGGGCCCCCGCAGACGGTGGTCAGGTTCGGCGTGGGGGTCACGTCGTTGGGGTCGTCGGGGGTGAGCGTGTTGGGGATGAGCGAGCCCTCGAGCGTCGGGCCGTGGCACTGCACGCACCCGACGCCGCCCTGGTTCTCCTCGGTGAACAGCTGGACAGCGGCCGCGCCCCGTGCGATCGCATCGTCGATCAGGTCCTGCTCCTGATCGAGGTTCTGTTCGGGTTCGAGCAGCCAGACGGCCGGCATCCAGATGATGAAGAACAGGACGAGCACCACGCCCCAGCCCTGGAGCTTCTGCAGGAGCGGCGTCTCCAGGTCCGGGTCGGACGGTCCCGGGCGCATCGCGTTGGGGATGTCGGCCTCCTGACGAGCGCGCCCGCGAAGGACGAGGATGGCGCCGGCGATCGCCACGAAGATCGCGCCACCGACCGCCAGGACGATGCCCTGGGCCTGGGAGAGGCCGAGCATCACTGCACCGCCACGCAGAACGGGCCCGACGGCGGGTCCTTGATCGTGTCGGCACCCCGTGGAGGCCCGAGGATGACCTCGGCCGTGTCGACCAACACGTCGCCGGTCTCGCTCACCGTCACCTTGAAGCGGTCCAACCCGTGCGGCGCAGGGCCGAGCTTGTACTCGCCCGCGGTGTTGTACTTCGAGCCGTGGCAGGGGCACTCGAACCACTGCGACTGCTGACAGAACGGGACCCGGCAGCCGAGGTGCACGCATCGCTGGTACAGCGGCATGATCCCCTCCGCGGTGACGCCCTCGGCCGCGTAGTCGACGTCGCCCTCCGGCTTGCCGTTGTACTTGACGATGTAGAAGCGTCCGGTGCCCGAGTAGAACGGCAGGTCGTTGTCGTTGATGAAGGCGAGGATGTCGTCGAGCTTGCCCGCGTTGATCACCGAGCCGAAGCCGCCGCGCAGGTTGGGCCACAGGAACGCGAGGGTCGCTCCTCCGAACTCGGCGCTGAACACCAGCACCGATGCGACGAGCGAGCGCCGGAAGAACTCACGCCGGCTCACCGGTTTGGGCGCCGGCGGCGCGGGCTCGCCGAGGATGGCGGCGCTGGCCGCGGCGTCCGCCTGACGCTGGGCCCTCCTCGACCGGGCGAACGAGAGCCCGAAGAAGATCGCGAACAGGTCGATGACGACGATCACGACGATGGCAGCGACGGTGCCGCTCGAGAGCGCGAGGAGGGGTGTCATAGTTCGAAAAAGATCCCTTGGGCCCACGGCCAGACCCAGTTGTACCCGGTGCCCCGGAAGAACGATCCGATGATCGTGAGCGTCGCCCCGAACATCAGAAGCATCGTGAACATCGTGATCGCGATCTTGCGGTCCCCGGGCTTGATGCTCGGGTTGCGGTCGACGTACGGCGCGACGGCCAGGGCGAGTAGCACGAGCGTCGGGGCGAACAGCACCCCCGCGACCATCGGGTGGAAGTAGCGCAGGAGCTCCTGCAGTCCGAGGAAGTACCAGGGCGCCTTCGAGGGATTCGGCGTGAGGTTCGGGTTCGCGAGCTCGCGCAACGGAGCGTTCACGAAGGTCGAGAAGATCGTGAGGGCCGCGAGCACGACCAGCATCGCGACGAACTCTTCGATCAGCAGGTGCGGCCACACGTTGATCCGGTCGCCCTGCTCGCGTTCGACGCGCTGGATGCCCTCGGGGGGCACCAGGGCGAGCAGCCGGTGCTTCTCCGGCGCGCCCTTCTTCGCCTCGGGGACGTTGCCCGTGGGCGCGGGCGCCTGGCGCTCCGGAGCGGTACCGGTGGCAGGAACGGCCGCCGGCGGAGCGGCAGCGGGTGGGGGAGCGGCCGGAGCCGCGGGAGCCGGAGCCGCGGGCGCTGCAGGAGCGGCGGGAGCGGCGGGAGCGGCGGCAGAGGCGGGTTCCGCGGGAGCGGCAGCAGGGCTCGCGGGGGGCGAGCCCTCTCCCGACTTCGCCCGCTCCGCCCGGACGGCGGCGGCGCGCGCGCGGCCCTCGGCGACGCGCCGGTCGGTGCCTTTCCCGAGCTCTTCGGCCAGGACCCGGTCGAAGGTCTCCTGGTCGAGCGGTGTGTCTTCCCGAGCCATCGTCTCCCTCTTCGCGTTCCCTTAGAGCGGTCCCGAGATGCCGCCGTCCTTGCGGATCCGCCAGAAATGGATCGACAGGAAGATCACCAGGACGAACGGCAACGCGAGAACGTGCAGGACGTACCAGCGGAGCAACGTGTCCGGCCCCACGATCACCCCACCAAGCAGCAGGAAGTTGGCCTGCTTCGCGATCAGCGGCGAGTACCCGGCGAGCGAGGTACCGACCGTCACCGCCCACACCGCGAGCTGGTCCCACGGCAACAGGTAGCCGGTGAAGGACAGGCCGAGCGTCAGGAACAGCAGCAGGACGCCGACCACCCAGTTGAACTCGCGCGGGGGTTTGTAGGACCCCGTGTAGAAGACACGCGCCATGTGCAGCGTCACGGTGAAGACCATCAGGTGCGCGCCCCACCGGTGCAGGTTGCGGACCAGGTCGCCGAAGAACACGGAGGTCCGGATGTTCTGCATGTCGGTGTAGGCGGCCGCCGAGCCGAGCTCGGCCGCCGGACGATAGAAGAACATCAGGTAGATCCCCGTGATCGTCAGCAGGATGAACAGGAAGAACGAGAGGCCACCCAGGCAGAACGTGTAGGTCAGCTTCAACCCGTGGCGCTTCATCTTGACCGGGTGGAGGTGGTACAGCACGTTGTTCATCGTCGCGAGCGCTCGATCGCGCGACGTGTCCCGGTAGCCGCGACGGAAGATCGACCCGGGGCGGAAGATCGACTTCCAGACTTCGGTCTCGCGAGCGCGGTCGAGGGCCTCGCCGGGCGTCGGCAGCTTCAGCTTCGCCACGTCGTCCCCTTCATCCCTTCCCCGTTCCTACCCGGCTTCGGCGCGTTGCGATTCGGGTACCGCGGCCATCGTGCGCTGCCCGCGCGAGGCTTCCGGCAGCCGTGCGTAGTACAGCGTGTCGGTGGGGCACCGGTCCACGCAGACGGAGCAGCGGGTGCACGCGTTGTCGTCGACGACGAACACGGAGTACGCGTTCCGCACCTCGGCCAGGGCGGCGTCGTCAGCGGCGTCGTCGACGATGTCGGTCGACATCATGTAGATGCAGTTCCACGGGCAGACGTCCTCGCAGGCGCGGCACAGGATGCAGTTGTCGGGGTCGAGCATCAGGTGCTTCGGCGACCTGACGCCCTTGGCGAGCCAGTCAGGGTCGACGGTCTCGACCACGTAGTCGGTGTGGACGTCGACCTCGGTCTTGGTGAACGGCATCAGCTACTCCTTCACCGGTAGCCACCGGTGGGTCGGTCGGAGGTGCCGCCGCGGAGCTTGCGGCGCCAGTTCTGCATGATCGCCCCGATCACGACCACCGTGACGAACGGGCCGACGGAAAGGTTCGCCGCCACGAAGTCTCGGGCGAGCGGCTGCCAGTCCGAGGTCCCGGACAGGCCGCCCCAACCGAGCTTCTGTTCGGCGAAGTAGAGCCACGCCGAGGGGATGACGGCCATCGTGATGACGCTGAAGAAGGCGAAACCCAGCGTGAACAGGACGGCGGTCGTCCAGGTCCATTCGAAGTTCTTGACGATCGGCTCGGCGCGTTCCTTCGCCCTGACCAGCACCGTCGGGACCTTCATGCGGCCTCCGTCGCCAACGACCGTCCTCTCATCCGTCGGCCTCGTCCGTGCCTGAACCGGGTCGGATTATAGTCGCGCGCTTCCCACGTTCCCCGACGTCGTTCCCCTTGCCACCGCTTGTGAATCGGTTCACAAGGCCCGTCGGCCACTATCGCAGGAGCGGGCGTTCGACCGCAACCCAGCGCGCGACGGACGGCCGGAACCCTCGGGGTGCCCCGACCCTACACTGGGCGCCGTGACCGGGGTGCTCGCCGACTGGGTCCAGGACGGTCTGGGGTCGTGGTGGGCCCCCGGGCTCGCGTTCGCCGCGGGCATCGTCTCGTTCGCGTCGCCGTGCGTCTTCCCGCTCGTCCCCGGCTACCTCTCGTTCGTCGCGGGCGGAGAGGTGCGCGACGAACGCCAACCGATCGTCCCGATCCTGTTGTTCATCGCCGGGTTCGCCGCGGTGTTCTCGGCGCTCGGCGCCTTCACGGTGGCGATGACCCGGTTCCTGCGTTCGCCGGCCGGGATCCGCATCTCGGGAGCGATCATCATCGCGTTCGGCGTCCTCATGGTGCTCTACGCCCTCCGGCTCGGATCGCCGTGGCTGTTCGCCGAACGCCGGCCGCTGCTCGAACGCGCGCGGCCGGGACGGGCGTGGGCGTTCCCGCTCGGGGTCGCGTTCGGTGCGGGGTGGACGCCCTGCATCGGTCCGGTCCTGGCCGGGGTGCTGGCGATCGCGGGCGCGCAGGGCGGATCGCTGCGCGGCGCCCTGCTCCTGTTCGTGTACTCGATGGGCCTCGGGGTGCCGTTCCTGTTGGTCGGGGTGGGGATCCGCAGGCTCATGGGGGCACTCGCGTTCGTGAAGCGGAACTACCAGTGGATCGCGGGGGTCTCGGGGGTGGTGATGATCGCGGTCGGCGTGCTGGTCGCGACCGACCTGTGGACCCGGATGCTCGGGCCGGTTTTCCGCGCGATCAACGACTTCAACCCGCCGATCTGAGCGCAGGCGATGGCCGGAAACGGGTAAGGCAAGCGGCGAGGCGTGCGTCCGCGGGCCCGGGGAACGGTGCTACAGTGCGCCGGGCCCTCGGTGCCCGTCTGAGGTCCACGCGGAGGGATACGGGGAAGGTGCGCAGAAGAACGGTCGTGGTCCTGGGCCTGGTGGCCCTGGCCCTCGTGGCCGCGGCCTGTGCGCCGAACGCCACGCAATCCGCGCTCGAGCCCAAGGGCCCCGAAGCGCAGAAGTCCTACGACCTGTTCGTTCCGGTCTTCTGGGTCGCGGTCGTCATCTTCTTCGTCGTCGAAGGGCTGCTGGTCCTGTTCGTGATCCGGTACCGGCACCGGAAGAACGCGACCAGGATCCCGCCGCAGGTGCACGGCAACACCCGGCTCGAGATCGCGTGGACGATCTTGCCGGCCGTGATCCTCGCCGGCGTCGCGGTGCCGACGATCGCGACGATCTGGGACCTCGCGGCCAAGCCGACCGGCGACATCCTCGAGGTGAACGTGCTCGGCCACCAGTGGTGGTGGGAGTTCGACTACCCGGACCAGCAGATCCTTACCGCGAACGAGCTGCACATCCCGACCGGCAAGCCCGTCTACCTGACGCTCTGCGCCGTGGGCTTCGGGTACGGAGCGCCGGTACCCAGCGAAGGGGGGCCGCCGGCGCCGAGCGCCTGTCAGGGCCCGCCGGATCAACCGCCGCCCGCCGCGATCGGGGCGTCGGTGATCCACTCGTTCTGGGTGCCCGAGCTCGCGGGGACCCAGGACGTGGTCCCGAACCAGACCAACCACCTCACCATCCAGGCGGACGTGCCCGGCGTCTACGAGGGGCAGTGCAAGGAGTTCTGCGGTCTGTCGCACACGTACATGAAGTTCACGGTGGTGGCGCACACCCCGGATGACTTCCAGCGGTGGGTGGCCGAGCAGCAGGCGCCGACGCCTGTCCCCGAGCCGGGGAGCGACGCCGCCGCCGGCCTCGAGGTGTTCCTCTCGCGACTGCCGAGCGGTGGAGGGTGCACGGACTGCCATGCCATCGCCGGCATCGAGGGTCCGAACGGCCAACCGATCCTGAACAACGGCGGGCCGAACCTGACGCACCTGATGAGCCGGCAATGCTTCCGTGGCTGCACGCTGGCCACGACCGACGCGAACCTGCGACGCTGGATGGAGGACCCGAGTGCCATCGAGGCGGGCTCGTTCATGCCGGACTACGGGCTCTCGGCCGAGCAGCTCGACCAGCTGGTCGCGTTCCTGAACACGTTGGAGTGAGGTGAGGATCACGTGGCGAGCGTGAGCGTTCCGGCGGAGCGGCCCGGTGGCCTGCTCCGGCGCCCGCACGCGACCACGGGGTTCTGGGCTTGGTTCACGACCGTCGACCACAAGAAGATCGGGATCTTGTACGGGATCACGGCCTTCGCGTTCTTCCTGATCGGCGGCACCGAGGCCCTGCTGATCCGGGTGCAGCTCGCGCGGCCCGACCAGACCTTCCTGGACGCCGCCGTGTACAACGAGCTGTTCACGATGCACGGCATCACGATGGTGTTCCTGGTCGTGATGCCGCTGTCGGCGGCGTTCTTCAACTACCTGCTGCCCCTCATGATCGGCGCCCGCGACGTCGTGTTCCCGCGCTTGAACGCCTTCAGCTACTGGGCGTTCCTGTTCGCGGGCCTGTTCATCTATTCGAGCTGGTTCCTCGGCGGCGCGCCGAACGGAGGCTGGTTCGGCTACGCCCCGAACTCCGTCATCGATCCGACGCGCGGGATGACCTTCTACGCGATCGGGCTGCTCATCGCGGGCATCGCGTCGACGGTCTCGGCGGTGAACCTGGCCGTCACCGTCCTCAACATGCGGGCGCCGGGGATGACGTTGTTCCGGATGCCGGTCTTCGTGTGGATGGGCCTGGTCGTCCAGCTCCTGCTCGCGTTCAGCCTGCCGGTGATCACGATCGGCCTGGTCGAGCTCCTGTTCGACCGCCTGTTCGGGACGCACTTCTTCGACGTCTCCGCGGGCGGGAGCCCGGTGCTGTGGCAGCACCTGTTCTGGCTCTTCGGCCATCCCGAGGTCTACATCCTGGTCCTGCCGGCGATGGGCATCGTGTCCGAGATCCTGCCGGTGTTCGCGCGCAAGCCGCTGTTCGGCTACCAGTTCGTCGTGTTCAGCGGCATCGCGATCGGGTTCATCGGGTTCGGCGTGTGGGCGCATCACATGTTCGCGGTGGGCCTGGGGCCCGTGGCGAACACCGCCTTCGCCGTCTCGACCATGATCATCGCGATCCCCACCGGCGTGAAGATCTTCAACTGGCTGGGGACGCTCTGGAACGGTGACATCCGGTTCACGACGCCGATGCTGTTCTCGATCGGGTTCATCGCGATGTTCGTGATCGGCGGGCTTTCAGGTGTGATGCATGCCGTCGTCCCGTCCGACTACCAGCAGACCGACACGTACTTCATCGTCGCGCACTTCCACTACGTGCTGTTCGGCGGCGCCATCTTCGGCCTGTTCGGTGGGATGTACTACTGGTGGCCGAAGGTGTTCGGGAGGATGCTCTCGGAGACCGCGGGGAAGCTGAACTTCTGGCTGATGCTGATCGGCTTCAACATGACGTTCGGACCGATGCACATCCTCGGGTTGCAGGGCATGCCTCGGCGGATCCAGAGCTATCCGGAGTCGTTGGGGCTCGCGTTCTGGAACATGGTGTCGACGATCGGCTCGTTCGTGATCGCGATCAGCGTGCTCGTGTTCCTGGTCAACGCGGTCGCGAGCTTCCGCAAGCCGAAGCAGATGGAGGCCGACCCGTGGGACGCTCGGACCCTCGAGTGGGCGACGTCCTCGCCGCCACCGGAGTACAACTTCGAGGAGATCCCGGTGGTGCACTCGCGGGACGACCTGTGGCATCGCAAGTACGCCGAGACCGAGGGAGGACGCGTCGTCCCGGTGGCGGCCGGGGGCTCGGGCGAGGGAACGTACCCGGACGGAGCCGGGCACGCCGCCCAGGACGGAGCCGGGCACGCGGGCGGGCACGCGATCCACATGCCGTCACCGTCGTACTTCCCGGTGATCGCCGCCGCCGGGCTCCCGGTACTCGGCTACGGGCTGCTGTTCGGGGTCCCGGCCGTCGCGGTGGGTCTGGTCATCACGCTCGCCGGGTTCTTCGGGTGGGCGCTGGAGCCCTCGGCGGAGTGAGCGGCTGATGGCGACCCTCGAGCACTCGGCCGCGGCGCCCGTGACCGATCACGCGGCGACCAGCACCGGCCTGCCGCACCTGAAGCTCGCGATGTGGCTCTTCCTCGCGTCGGACTGTCTGCTGTTCGGCGCGCTGATCTCGACCTACGTGCTGTACCGGGGCGCGAGCACCGTCGGCCCCTACCCGGCCGACGTGTTCGACATCCCGTACACGTCGGTGTCGTCGTTCGTGCTGCTCGCCAGCTCGCTCACGATGGTGCTCGCGCTCGCGGCGATCCAGCGTGGCGACGTCGGCCGCTCCAGGGTGTGGCTGCTCGCCACCGCGCTGCTCGGGATGACCTTCCTCGGCGGACAGGTCTACGAGTTCACCTCGTTCGTACGCGAGGGGCTGACGCTCAAGACGAACGTGTTCGGGACCTCCTTCTACGTGCTGACCGGCTTCCACGGGACCCACGTCGCGGTCGGGGTGCTGATGCTGCTCACCGTCTTCACGCTCTCGTTCGCGGGCAAGATCAACCAGGACAGCTCGATGACCGTCGAGCTCGTCGGGCTGTACTGGCACTTCGTGGACATCGTGTGGATCGTGATCTTCACGGTCGTGTACCTGATCCCGACCGGAAGCCCGGCGGGGGGTTAGGAGCGAGCAATGGCCGAGACACGAGTCGACGACCCCGGACCGCGGAGCGCGCCGGCGCCGCACGCGGGCCGGCACCCGGGGCCGAAGGAGTACATCCGGATCGCGATCATCCTCGGGGCCATCACGGCCGCCGAGGTCGCCGTCTACTACATCGAGGGCGCCAGGGAATTCCTCATCCCGATCCTGTTCTTCTTCTCGTTCGTCAAGTTCGCGCTCGTCGTGCTGTGGTTCATGCACCTCAGGTTCGACAGCCGAACCTACGCTCGCTTCTTCGTGATGGGGCTCGCCGGCGCCGTGACGCTGTTCCTGATCGTGCTCCTCACCTTCCAGGTCTTCTCGAGCTAGCCGATGCCCGCCTGGCACCCGCACCCCGACGTCTGGCTCCTCCTCGGAGGGCTCTGGGGCGCGTACCTGGTCGCCGTCACGCGCCACCGGGCCACACCCGCGGATGCGGAGGATCGCCGGCGGCGGACGACGCTGTTCTCGATCGGGATGGCCTGCCTGTGGCTCGGGGCCGACTGGCCCGTGCACGACCTCGCCGAGGGCTACCTCTACTCGGCGCACATGGTCCAGCACATGGTGTTCACGCTCGTCGCGGCGCCACTGTTGATCGCGGGCATCCCCGCCTGGATGTGGCGGACCGTGCTCTCCCCGCGGCCGGTGTTCGTCGCGTTCCGGTTCTTCACGCGTCCGGTCGTGGCCCTGATCGTGTTCAACGGGCTGCTGCTGTTCACGCACTGGCCGGAGCTGGTCAAGGCGTCGGTCGGCTCGGAGCTCACCCACTTCGTGCTGCACGTCCTGCTGTTCGGTTCCGCGATCGTGGTGTGGTGGCCGGTCATGTCGCCGCTCGTCGAGCTCCCGGCGCTGACGCCGCCGGCCCAGATGATGTACCTGTTCGCGCAGTCGCTCGCGCCGACCATCCCGGCGTCCTTCCTGACCTTCGGGCACACGCTCCTGTACCCGGTCTACGGGACGTTCCCCAGGATCTGGAGCATCTCGGCGTTGAACGACCAGCTGATCGCGGGGCTGTTGATGAAGATCGTCGGGGGTCTCATCCTGTGGGTGTTCATCGCCACGATCTTCTTCCGGTGGCACGCCCGTGAGGAGCGCGACGGCTGGGACGCGCTCGCGCTCCGGCAGGTCGAGCGCGAACTGCGATCGGGGGTGTCCCGTTGAAACCCGTCGTCCGCGACCGTCTGGTGATGCCGATCCTGCTCCCGCTCGCGATCCTCGCGGTGATCGCGGGGGTGCTGTACGGCTTCTCGAGGATCCTCCTGTCGATCACCCCCACGGCGGCCACGGTCACCGCGATCGTGGTGGCGAGCGGGGTCTTGGCCACGGCGTCGACGGCGGCCGGTCGCAAGCAGGTCCGCCTGTCGACCCTCGGCGCGATGCTGGGCGTGACCGGCGGGGTCGCCATGCTGGCCGGAGGCATCGCCCTGGCCGTCACGGGAGGCGCCGAAGAGGAGCCGGGCGGCGGGGAGCGGCCGGTGGTGGCCATCGCGGCGTTCAACATCGCGTTCGAACCCACCAGCCTGACCGTCCCGGCCGGTGAGGCGTTCACGATCCGGTTCCACAACCAAGATGCCGGGACCGACCACAACGTCGAGATCTTCGACGACCCGGAGTTCGGCGGCACGGCGCTGTTCGCCGGCGATCTCATCACGGGGGTCCGGGAGATCGACTACGCCGTCGATCCGCTCGAGGCGGGCGCGTACTTCTTCCGCTGCATCGTGCACGCGAGTATGACCGGCGAGATGCAGGCGGTCGGGGGCGGTCCCGGCGAGCCCGGCCAGGGCGGAGCGGGCGGCGTGACCGTCGTTGCGCAGGACGTGGCGTTCGACACCTCGACGATCGAGCTCACCCCGGTTCCGACGACGATCACGTTCGACAACCGGGACGCGGGGGTCCAGCACAACATCGCGATCTACGGCGACAGCTCGCTCGCCGACACGCTGTTCGACGGCGAGCTGGTCACGGGACCCACGACGATCCAGTACGAGATCCCGGCCCTGCCGCCGGGCGAGCACTACTTCCAGTGCGTCGTCCATCCAAACATGAGCGGGACCGTCGTGGTCTCGGACTCGGCCGGAGGCGGCGGTGGCGGGCCGCCGCCCGAGCCGACCGGCCCCTCCTGATCCAATGTCATCCGTTCCGAACCATGACAGGCCGGGCTGCGGTGCCTAGGCTCATGCCGGACGAGAGGTGCGACCGGTGCGGTCGTTAGCGGCCGGACCCGTCCGAGGGGAGGGTGTCCTGAGCATGCGGGTGCGGGGCGCTTCGATGCTGCCCTGGTGGCTGTTCCTGGTGACCGGTGTCGCCTGGCTGTTGATCTCGTTGATCGTCCTGCGCTTCAAC
>Ga0209859_1000089_pt1 | contig 19033 bp, 18 predicted proteins | sample GWRWS3_50_60_FD_187241 | JGI IMG/M metagenome (GOLD analysis project Ga0209859, IMG submission 187241) | Riverbed sediment microbial communities from areas with vegetation nearby in Columbia River, Washington, USA - GW-RW S3_50_60 (SPAdes)... | ecosystem: Environmental > Aquatic > Freshwater >... | reverse complement strand
GCAGCACCATGTGCAGACGCTGGCGGAGAAGGCCGAGTACGCGATCACGTTCCCGCGTGTCGACGGCTATCAGCAGGCGGTGCGGAACCGCGTTGCCGTCGACTGGGACAGCATCGCGCCCGTGAAGGTCGATCCGATGAAGGTTCCCGACGAGGTCAGGATGAAGGGGACGTTGCTGAGCCGGGGGCGCCCTTCGTTCTCGGAGCCCGGGGAGGCCGTCGAGCTGAAGCTGGATGCCTGGCGCGCGGCGACACGGCTTCAGCACGAGGAGTTCGAGCTGGCCGCGGCGCTGACGCGCGAGTACGCCAAGCAGGACACGTGCGAGGCGCCTGCGCACGTCCTCTTCCCGCAGCTCCTCGACGTGGTGAAGCGCTTCGTCCGCGACAAGGTCGTGGTCAGCGCGCCTGAGAAGCGCGTCGACGTCTTCCTCTCCCCGTACTGGGGCTTCGCCGTCGAGCGGCTGACCGAGGCGCTTCATCCGGATGCGTCCGAGGGCGAGGCGCCCGAGGTGCCGCGCTACGAGCAGGGCCGAGGCGCCGGCTCAACGGCCGACGTCGACTTCTGGACGTCGAAGAAGGTCAAGGAGATTGTGAAGTCCCACCTGAACTACGTCGTGCAGGACTCGAAGTGGGAGCAGTCGGCGGCGTTCCATCTGGACACGCATCCGCGGGTTGTCGCATTCGTCAAGAACCAGGGACTCGGCTTTGCCATCCCGTACCTCCATGACGGCCGCCAGCACAGCTACATCCCGGACTTCATCGTGCGGCTCGACAACGGGGTGAGTCTGATCCTGGAGACGAAGGGCCACGACGAGAAGGAGGCGGTGAAGACCCAGGCGGCGCATCGCTGGGTGAACGCCGTGAATTCGGACGGGGCCTACGGCGAGTGGCGGTACGAGATCGCGCACGACATGAACGCGATTCCGACGCTCTTGGACGAAGTCGCGTCCGACATGGTCGAGCAGGTGGCGCATTAGCTTGCCATTCCATGGCCCCGACTTTCACCAAAGCGATCTGAGGAGAACGCCGTGAAGGTTTCGACGATTCTGGACAAGATCGACGAGGGAGCGATGGCGCTCCCGGAGTTCCAGCGCGGCTATGTCTGGAACCGGGCCCAGGTCCGAGGTCTCATGCACTCGCTCTACCGTCGCTATCCGGTGGGCGGGCTTATGACCTGGCTCACGAAGACCGAGACGGCGGACGCGCGTGGCGACGGGACGCTGCAGCCGGGCTACGTGTCCCTCCTTCTCGACGGGCAGCAGCGGATGACAAGTCTCTACGGGATCGTCCGCGGCCAGCCGCCACGCTTCTTCGAGGGGAACGCGGATGCGTTCACAGGGCTCCGCTTCCACCTCGCCGAGGAGACCTTCGAGTTCTTCCAACCGGTGAAGATGAAGGACGACCCGCTCTGGATCGATGTGACTGCGGCCATGCGGCCTAATGGGGACGAGACTGTCATGAAGGCGCTCGACGGGGTGGAGATCCCGCTCAGCCCCATGGTCCTTGCGACACGAGTCGGCCGGCTGCGGGGGATCCTCGAGGTCGACCTCCTCGTCGAGGAGGTGACGGGCGACGAGATGACGACGGATGTGGTCGTCGAGATCTTCAACCGCGTCAACTCCGGCGGAACGAAGCTCTCGAAGGGCGACTTGGCGCTCGCCCGTATCTGCGCCGCTTGGCCGGACGCGCGCGACCAGATGAGGCAGCGGATCGACGGCTGGCGCGAGGCAGGATTCTCCTTCAGCCTCGACTGGCTGCTGCGCAACGTCAACGCAATCGTCACAGGACGGGCCGAGTTCTCGTATCTCGCAGACGTCGACGGCGCGATGTTTCAGGACGGCCTCATCCGGGCGGAGAAGGCGATCAACGAGCTCCTCAACCTCGTCTCTGGGCGCCTCGGCCTCGATCACCATCGGGTGCTGGGCGGCTACGCCGCCTTCCCACTCATGGCGAGTTACCTCGACGAGCGCGGGTGCAAGCTCTCAGGCCAGGAGGAGCGCGACCGGCTCCTGTACTGGTACGTGAACAGCTTCCTCTGGGGACGATACGCGGGGTCGACCGAGACGGTCCTCAATGCCGACCTCACGGCGCTCCAAGGAGAAGGCGATGCGCTCGAGCGCCTCATTGCTTTGCTGCGACAGAACCGGGGCGACCTGCGCGTAACTCCCGACGACTTCCGCGCCTGGAGCCAGGGCGCTCGCTTCTACCCGCTCCTGTACATGCTCACCCGCGTCTACGACGTCAAGGACTGGGGGACGGGTGTGCCGCTCCGGAACGAGCTGCTCGGCAAGCTCGCCGGTCTCGAGGTCCACCACATCTTCCCGAAGGACCGGCTCTACAAGGCCGGTTACAGCAGGCCGGAGGTCAACGCGCTAGGGAACTTCACGTTCCTGACGAAGGCGACGAATCTCGAGGTTACGAATCGCGACCCGCTCGAGTACATTCCCGCATACGAGGAGCGGCATCCCGGTGTCCTCGCCTCTCATTGGATGCCGATGGATCCCGAGCTCTGGCGTGTTGAGAATTACCTCGGGTTCCTCACCGAACGGCGCATACTCCTCGCGGGTGCGGCGAACGAGTTCCTTGCCGAGCTCATTGACGGGACCGGTCGAGACGTCGGTGTCGGACCGCGAATGGTCGACGAGCATGGGCGTGCGGCCGCGGTGGATCTCGCCGAAGACGACGAGGCACAAGTCATCGCCGAGTGTCGTGCTTGGGTAGCCGAGCAGGGTCTTGCCGGCGGTGTGGTTGATTACGAGCTCTTGGATGACGCGACGAACGAGCCGGTCGCGATGCTGGATCTCGCCTGGCCTGAAGGCGTCCAACTGGCGCTCACCGAGCCGGTGGCCTTACTCCTGAACGAGCCGCCGGAGGTCGAGCGGCTCGCGGCAGCGCACGGATTTCGGTTCTTCGTCTCGCCGTCAACTCTTCGAGACTACGTCGAGCGGGAAGTCCTTGGCGACGACCAGGCAGCCACCCAGGCAGTCGGGATAGCAGTCGAGGCCGTTCATGACTCGTAAGCCTCCCCCAAACAACAGACAAGGCGACATGGGTGGTTGGTCGCTAGTGAGCTCGAACGAGATGCACGAGGCGCAGGCGAAGGAATTCCTCGACTTCCTTGCGTCCATGTACGGCCGCGAGTTCGCTCATCAGGCGGCGCAGCGGGCTGTTTCGCAGGCGACTGCTGAGGGAGACTCGATCGTGCGCGTGTTCCGGATCTACGATGCCGCCGGAATTCCAAAGCCTTCGTACGTGCGGGAGCACGAGCGGCATTTTCGAACGAAGGGCGTGGAAGCATCTTCGAGCGGCCGTCGCCAGATGGCGTCACGGCTACGCGAGTGGTACAAGCGGTGGAGCTGACGGCGGACTCGCCGGGTTCGTCCCAGGTTGTCCTCCGTAAGAGCGCCTCCCCTGCCCAGGGAATACTCAGGGCATGCAGTTTCGCGATGGCCGCCTCACCTTCTCGCCCTCCGACCTCTCGGACTACCTGGCCTGCGAGCACCTGACGCAGCTCGAGCGGCGGGTGGCTCTCGGCGAGCTCGCCAAGCCGGAGACCGCCAACCCCGAGGCCGAGCTCGTCTTCCGCAAGGGCGAGGAGCACGAGCGGGCCTACCTCGACCGGCTCCGCGCCGAGGGCAAGACCGTCGTCGAGATCAGCCTCGAGCCGGATCATGACTGGGAACGAGCGGCGCGCGACACAGAAGAAGCCATCACCATCGGAGGCGACGTCGTCTACCAGGCCGTCTTCGTGGACGAGGGCTGGCGCGGCGTCGCGGACTTCCTCGAACGGCAGTCCGGCGGCACGTACGAGGCCGTCGACACGAAGCTCGCTCGGCACGCGAAGCCGGCGCACGTGCTCCAGCTCTGCTTCTACTCCGAGCAGCTCGCGCGCGTCCAGGGCGTCGCACCGAAGCACTTCCACGTCGAGCTCGGCTCGGGCGAGCGGGAGTCCTTCCGGCCGGAGGACTTCGGCGCCTACTACCGCCGCCTGCGCGACCGCTTCCTCGCCTTCGCCTCCGAGCCGCGCGAGACGGAGCCCTACCCCGTGGCTTTCTGCGAGCGCTGCGACTTCCTCCCGCGCTGCCAGGAGGAGTGGAGCGGCGCCGACCATCTCTCGCAGGTCGCCGGCCTCCGCCGGAGCCAGTTCGAGAAGTTCCGCGCGGCCGGCGTCGACACCCTGGCCGGGCTCGCCGCCTGGGAGGACGTCGAGGGCACCCTCGCGCGGCTGCGCGAGCAGGCGGCCCTCCAGCTCCACGCGCGCGAGACGGGCGAGCAGGCCTACGCGCTCGTCCCGCCGATCCCCGAGACCGGCTTCGCGCTCCTCCCGGAGCCGTCTCCGGGCGACCTCTTCTTCGACATGGAGGGGAACCCGTTCTGGGATCCGAAGGGCGGGCTCGAGTACCTCTTCGGCGTCCTCTGGCAGGAGGGCGGCGGCACGCGCTTCCAGCCCTTCTGGGCGCGCGACCGCGAGAGCGAGCGGCGCGCGTTCGAGGGCCTGGTCGACCTCGTCCACGAGCGGCTGCGCCAGGACCCGCGCCTACACGTCTACCACTACGCCTCCTACGAGGTGACCGCGCTGCGCCGGCTCATGGGCGAGTACGGCACGCGCGAGCGGGAGGTGGACGACCTCCTCCGCCGCGGCGTCCTCGTCGACCTCTACGCCGTCGTCCGGAACGCTGTCCGCGTCTCGCAGCCGCGCTACTCGCTGAAGAACCTCGAGGTCTTCCTGCCGATCGAGCGCGAGGCGGAGATCAAGGAAGGCGGCGCCTCCATCCTCATGTTCGAGGAGTGGATGAGGACGCGCGACGACGCGATCCTGGCCGAGATCGGCGCTTACAACGAGGAGGACTGCCTCGCCACACTCCTCCTGCGGGACTGGCTCATCGAGCTGCGGGAGGAGGCGATGGCGCGGTTCGGGCCGATTCCCGTTCCGGAGGCGATCGAGTCGCGCGAGGTCTGGCCCGAGAAGGCCGAGCGGGCGGAGCTGCGGGCATCGCTGCTCGAGACCGGCGACCCGGCCGCCGCGCTCGCGGGCGAGCTCCTCGACTACCACGACCGCGAGCGCAAGCCCGTCTGGTGGGCGTTCTTCGAGCGCGTCGAGGCCACGCTGGCAGAGCTCGTCGAGGACGCGGAGTCGATCGGCCTGCTCGAGCTCGTCTCGGGGCCCGAGCCGGTGGCCAGGTCGCGGGCGTGGACGTTCACCTTCCCGCCCCAGGAGCACAAGCTCGGGGCCGGACAGGAGCCGATCGACCCGGCGACAAGGAGCGGCGCGGGCGAGATCCTCGAGCTCGATCGCGAGGAGCGGACGCTCGTCCTCAAGCGCGGGCCGAAGCTCGAGGAGGTTCCGCTGCCGCAGGCGCTTATTCCCGGGCGGCCCTACGACACGCCCTCACAGGAGGACGCGCTCGCGCGCCTGGGCCGCTCGCTCCTCGCGCGGGACGCGCGCTATCCGGCGCTCGAGTCGGTGCTCCGCCGCACGCCGCATCCGCGCTCGGTGCAGACGAACGACCTCGACGAGATGACGCGGCTCCTGCTCTCGCTCGACGGCGGGCACCTCTTCGTCCAGGGGCCGCCCGGGTCGGGGAAGACTTGGACGGGCGGCCGCCTCGTCGCACGGCTGCTCGCGGGCGGGAAGCGGGTCGGCGTCGCCTCGACGAGCCACAAGGCGATCCACAAGCTCCTCGATGAGGTCGAGGCGGGAGCGGACGAGCTCGGACTCGACCTGCGCGGCTGCAAGAAGGCGAGCGGCGGCAACCCGGAGTCCTTCTACGAGAGCGGGCGCATCGAGAACAGGACGAGCGTCGAGGAGTGCCTCGGGTGGCCGCTCGCCGCCGGGACGGCGTGGCTCTTCGCTCACCCGAGCTTCGACCGGACGCTCGACTTCCTCTTCGTCGACGAGGGCGGGCAGGTCTCGCTCGCCGACGCGCTGGCCATGGGGGCCTCCGCGCGGAACCTCGTGCTGCTCGGCGACCCGCTCCAGCTCGGGCAGGTCCTGCAGGGGAGCCACCCGGAGGGCGCGAGCGCATCCGTGCTCGAGCACCTGCTCGGCGACGCGGGGACGATCCCGGAGGATCGCGGCATCTTCCTCGAGCGGACGTTCCGCCTCCACCCGGACGTCTGCCGCTACATCTCGGAGGCGTTCTACGAGGAAAGGCTCGTGTGGGATCCGAGCACGGCCGAGCGGTCAACGCCGTTCGAGACGGGCGTCCGCTACCTCCCGGTTCCGCACGAGGGCCGGCGCCAAGAGTCGCCGGAGGAGGCCGAGCGGATCCGCGCGGAGATCGGGCGCATGTTGACGGCCGGGATGCGGGAGAGCGACTTCAAGGTCGTCGCGCCCTACAACGCACAGGTGAACCTGCTCCGGCAGCTGCTGCCCGCCGGCGTCCCCGTCGGGACCGTTGACAAGTTCCAGGGGCAAGAGGCCGAGGTCGTCTTCTACTCGATGGCGAGCTCGAGCGGGGAGGACATCCCGCGCAGCCTCGAGTTCCTGTTCTCCTTGAACCGCCTGAACGTGGCCATCTCGCGCGCGCGGTGCCTGGCGTTCCTGGTGTGCAGCCCGCGGCTGCTCGAAGTCGACGCGCGGACGATCGAGCACATGCGCCTGGCGAACGCCCTCTGCCGCTTCGTGGAGATCGCCGAGGAGCAGGCCACCACGGCTGAGTAACGGCGCAAAGGCGTCGCACTCTTGTTGCCGCCAGAAGGATGTGGCTCAGGTGAGGAGTGCGCCGTACCGGGTGATCGTCGAGCGTGACGAGAGCGGAGCGCGGATCGCGCGTGTTCCGCGCGTGCCCGGCTGCCATACGCACGGTCGGACGCTCGACCAAGCGCGGCGGCGGATCCGCGAGGCACTCACTCTGTGGATACCCGATGCGGACAGGGTCGAGCTCGTCGAGGACGTGCGTCTGCCGGCGGCGGCGCGAGACGCGGTGCGCCGAAGCCGCCGAGCGCGCAGCCTGGCCCAAGCTCGGCGTGTCGAAGCGCAGGCAGTGACCGCAGAAGCGGCGAGGGATCTCGTTCGCGAGCTTCACCTCGGGGTGCGAGACGCGGCGGAGCTTCTCGGTCTCTCCCACCAGCGTGTCCAGCAGCTTGTCAGTGGAGGAAGCCGCAAGTCGATTACATCACTTCCGCAGAGTGATGTAACCTGAGGCCATGAAGCGGCTCCAGATCATGATCGAGGAGGATCTCGACACGGCGCTCGCCCGGCAAGCACGGCGAGAGCGCGTGTCGAAAGCTGCGCTGATTCGTCGCTATGTGCGCGAGCGGCTGGCGCCGCTGCCTCCGCTGCACGAGGATCCGCTCTGGGAGCTCGTCGGCATCGCGGGTGATGCCGAGCCGGTCGATGACATCGACGAGTTCCTGTACGGGCCGATCGAGCACGAGTGATCTTTGTCGACACGTCTTTCTGGGTCGGGCTGACGATCCCATCGGACGACCGCCACAGCGCGGCACGGCAGCTCATGGCCGATCACTCCGATGCGCGGCTCCTGACCTCGTCTCACGTACGCGGCGAGACGTGGACTCTCTTGCGGCGGCGGGTCGGTCATCGGATCGGAGTGGCGTTTCTCGACCGCATCGAACGAACGCGGCGTCTCGAGATCGTTCTCACGACCGAGCCACTCGAGCGCGAAGCCCTCGCCTGGCTCCGCCGGCATGACGAGCGGGAGTACTCCTTCGTCGACGCGACGAGCTTCGCGCTCATGCTCTCGCTCGGGATCCGCGAGGCGCTCGCGTTCGACGGCGACTTCGAGGCCGCGGGGTTCGTCGAGCTGCAGCCGACGTAGCTCGGAGGCGGCTGCGCGTTGACCGCGCGCCGGCGTGCTGGTAGACCGGCCGCACTCAGCGACGAACTCAGCGAGAGAAGGAGGCAGTCATGGGATTCGCGGCGCGCGTTTTGCTGCTCTCCTCGCTCACGGCCGTCGCGGCCGGGGTGGGGTTCCTGCTCGCCGGAGGCGGCTCGCAGGCGGCGGCGGCCAAGCCGGGGCCGGCCGGGCCCTTCGGCTTCGGCGAGGTCGTCTTCCTGAGCCACGTGAACCGGGTCGGGATGCCGATCTTCCCGGGCGACCCGAAGTTCCGCCTGAGGACGCTCTTCACCGTCGAGGAGGACGGCTTCCGCCTCAACTGGACTGGGATCGGCGAGCACTCGGGCACGCACTGGGGCTCGCCGTGCCACTTCAACCTCGGCGAGCGGTGCGCGGAGGACCTGGCCGCGGAGGACTTCTTCCACCCGGCGGTGGTCGTGGACGCGCGAGGCCAGTCGGCCGCGAACCCGGACTACGCGCTGACCGTCGCCGACCTCAAGGCGTTCGAGAAGAAGCACGGCCGCATCCCCGAGAACGCGGTCGTCGTCATGTGGACGGGCTGGCAGGAGCGCTGGGACGATCCGAAGGCCTACCTAAACGCCGACAAGGCGGGCGTCCTCCACTTCCCCGGCATCTCCGTCGAGGCGACCGAGTGGCTGATCGAGAACCGCGCGCTCGGCGGGCTCGGGATCGACACGCTGGGCGTCGATCCTGGGATCGACGAGGAGTTCAAAACGAACACGCTCCTCCTGCTCGGCCACCGCATCCACATCGAGAACATGGCCGGCCTCGAGCAGATACCTGCGAACGGCGGCTGGATCGTCGTCGGCGGGGTCCGCAACGAGGGCGGCTCCGGCTCGCCGGCGACCGTGTTCGGGCTCGTGCCCTGACCCCGTTGACACGGGCCGGCCGCGGGCGTATGAGAGCGTCCTGGCTTTCGGAAGGAGGTGAGCCATGCCGACCGATCTCACGGTCAGGCTCGAGGACCGTCCCGGCACGCTCGCGGGCGCCTGCGAGGCGCTCGGCGGAGCGGGGATCAACATCGAGCGTTGCTGCGCCTACCCGGCGGGAGGCGCCGGGCAAGTTCACGTGCTCGTCGAGGACGCTGACGGAGCGCGCCGGGCGCTTGGGGACGCCGGGTACGACGTCGTCGCAGACCGTGGCGTCCTCGTGGCCGAGCTCGAGGACCGACCGGGTGCCGCAGGCGAGGCGCTGCGTCGCATCGCGGCCACGGGAGCGAACCTCGAGCTCGTCTACCTGGCGACGCGGACGCGGCTCGTCGTGAGCGCCGACGACCTCGAAAAGGCGCGCGAGGCCCTCTAGTCAGGTGAAGCTTTCGAGGAGTTCGATCACGTCTGTGCCGTAGCGCTCGAGCTTCGTCGGGCCGACGCCCGCGATCCCGCTCAGCTCCTCTCGGCTCGCCGGGCGGATTGCGGCGATCTCGTGCAGCGTGCTGTCGTGGAAGACGACGTACGCGGGCACCTCGTCCGTCTTCGCGCGCTCGGCTCGCCAGCGCCGTAGCGCCTCGAACTCGGGCGTCGGCTCCGGTTTCGCGGGCTTCGGCCGCGCGGGTCCGACGACCTCGAGCTCCGCTAGGAACCGGCTTGGCTTGGCGCCGGCCGTCCACGTCAGCGTCAGCCAGCGCTTCGCCCGCGTCATGCCCACGTAGAGGAGGCGCCGCTCCTCGGCCAGGCGCTCGCCCCGGAGGGCCTTGCCGTACGGGAGCTCCTTCTCCTCGAGGCGTGGGAGGAACACGGCCTCCCACTCGAGCCCCTTGGCGCGGTGGTAGGTGAGCAGGTGGACGCCGCGGCCCTGCGTTTCCGCGCCGAAGCGCTCCTCGAGGTCGCGCAGGAAGTCGGCGACCGTGGCGTCAGGCTCCAGCTGCTCCGCGAGCGCGACCAAGCGTGCGAGGTCGGCCTGGCGCGTCAGCTCCTCCTCGCCGAGGCCGGTCGGTGGGTGCTCCAGCCGGCCCTGGGCGTCGACCGTCTCGCGCGCCGCCGCCACGGCCGGAGCGTCGGGCCGGCGCTGCAGCAGCCGCATCGTTCGTTGCGCTGCCGGTCGCCGGATGAACGCGCCGCCGCGAACCTGGAACGGGATTCCCTCGAGCGCGAGCGCCTCCTCGTAGTCCTCCGAGCGGGCGTTCAGGCGGTAGAGGACGGCCATCTCCTCGTAGGCGACGCCTTCGCCGTAGAGTCGCCGGATTTCCCCGACGACGAACGCCGCCTCGAGCAGCCGGTCGGGCTGCACCAGCGCCGTGGGCTCGGCGCCGCCGGGGAGGACGGCGCGCAGCACCTTCTCCGACCCGCCGAGCTCGGGCACGAGGCGGTTGGCGAGCGCGAGGATCTCCGGCGTCGAGCGGTAGTTCTCCTCCAGGCGGAAGACCTGCGCGGCCGGGAAGCGGTGCGGCATCCCGAGCAGGTACTCGGGCGTTGCACCCGTGAACGAGTAGATCGACTGGTAGTCGTCGCCGACCACGCAGAGGTCGTCGCGGTCGCCGAGCCAGCGGTCGAGGAGCGCCTGCTGGAGCAGGTTGACGTCCTGGTACTCGTCCACCGTGAACGCGCGGTAGCGTGCGCGGAACGCGCCCAGCGCGGCCGGGTCGTCGTCGTACAGGCGCACGGCGAGCTCGAGCAGATCCTCGAAGTCGATCCTGCCGCTCCCCGCCTTGCGCTCCTCGTAGGTGCGGAAGACCCGCTCCATGAGGTCGTCTGGGATCGGGGGCTCGTGGTCGCCGAGCGAGCGGCGGTACGCGGCCGGCGTCAGGCGCCGGTTCTTCGCCCACTCGATCTCGGTGGCCAGGTCGGCGAGCGGGCGGTAGCGGAACGGCACCGGCAGCGAACGGGCGATGGGGAGGAGGACCGGCGCCTTCGAGGGCAGCAGCTCGCCGAGCTCCTCGCCTCGGAAGTAGCGGAGCTGGGCGAGGGCCGCCGCGTGGAACGTGCGCGCAGGGACGCCGTGCGCGCCAAGGCGGGCGAGCCGCTCGCGCATCTCGGTCGCCGCCTTGTCGGTGAAGGTGACGGCGAGGATCTCGCCGGGCGCGAAGCTGCCGGCCGCGACCTGATGCGCGATCCGCCGCGTGATCGTCGTCGTCTTGCCCGAGCCCGCGCCGGCGAGAATGCACACGGGGCCGCGCACGGCCTCGACCGCGCGGCGCTGCTCGGGGTTGAGCCCCGCGAAGATGTCGTCGGCGACCACCTGGGCCGAGACTACCGAGGGCGTCAGTCGGCTTCCGCGCCGGGAGTCGAACGGAAGCGTGCCGTTAGCATCGCGCCGTGCGCCCCAGACCCGATCGGATCGAGCGGCTTCCCGAGCAGTACTTCGCGCGACTTCTGGCGCGCGTCGCGGCCGCCGCGGCGAAGGAGGGCGAGGAGGTCATCGACCTCGGGCGCGGGAATCCCGACGTCCCGCCGCCCGAGCACGTCGTCGAGGCCCTCGCCGCAGCCGCCCGCGATCCTGCCGCGCACGGCTACCCGCCCTTCCGCGGCATCCCTGCGCTGAAGGAGGCTATCGCGGCCCGCTACCGGGACGTCTACGGCGTCGAGGTCGACCCCGAGCGCGAGGTCGCCGTCCTCCCGGGGACGAAGACGGCCATTGTCGAGCTGGCGCTCTGCCTGGCCGAGCGGGGCGACACGATCCTGCTTCCCGATCCGGGCTACCCCGACTACACGTCCGGCGTCGCGCTCGCGGGTGCGCGGGAAGGACGGGTGCGGCTCGATCCGGATGCCGGCTTCGCGCCCGACCTCGCGGCCGCTCCGCGGAACGGCGTGGCGGCGCTCTATCTCAACTACCCCTCGAACCCGTGCGCGGCCTCGGCGCCCCCCGGCCTCTTCGCCGAGGCCGTCCGCTTCGCGGAGGAGACCGGCGCCGCGGTCGTCCACGACTTCGCCTACGCGGACCTCGTCTTCGGCGGCCTCCGCCCGCTGAGCTTCCTGATGGAGCCGGGCGCGAAGGAGATCGGCGTCGAGATGTTCTCGATGTCGAAGAGCTACGGGATGGCCGGCTGGCGGCTCGGCTTCGTCGTCGGGAACACGGAGATCGTCGAGCGCGTGAACCTGCTTCAGGATCACGTGCGGGCGGGCGTCTTCAGGCCGATCCAGGAGGCCGGCGTCGCGGCGCTCACGGGCCCGCAGGCGACCGTCGAGGAGCGGCGCGCGCTCTACGAAGGACGGCGCGACCGCGTCGTTGCCGCGATCCCGGACACGCTCTCCGACTCGACGTTCTACGTCTGGTGGCTGCTGCCACAGGGGCTCACGCCGGAGCGGATTCTCGCCGAGTCGCGGGTCGCCGTCGCGCCGGGGGAGGGCTTCGGCCCGAGCGGAGCCGGCTGGGCGCGGATCTCGGTCGCCACCCCGGACGACCGCCTCGATGCGGGCCTCAAGCGGCTCAGCCGTCTCGCGGCGCCCTGAGCTCGTCCGCGATCGCCCGGTATTCGGTGGCTCGCAGTCTGTCCCTGGGACGGCCCATGGCCTCGCCCATGGCGATCAAGTGGTCGAGGGAGCCGATGCGGACGGACGAGTCTCGCACCACGATCGGCACGGCCGCTGCTCGGAGAGCCTCGTAGCTCGGGGCGCCGATCGGCTGGGCGTAGCAGTCCAGGCGACCGAACCTCGTCTGACCGCTGAACGCCGGACCCTGGAAGGGCGGATCGGCGTTGATCTCGGTCAGGGCACCCGAGAGTCGTTCGACGTTAGTCGGACGACTCGCGAATGCGATGTCGAGGTCGAAGGTTCCGTAAGAAGAGCCGTGCGCGCCGCCCGCCACGCCGCCGATCACCACGAAGTCCACATCCGCCCGAGCAAGCGCCGCAAGGATCGACGGAGGATCGAACGCTTCGTCAGGTTCGCGCAATGCCCTCGAGCGCCCTCATGCCGCGCGACCACTCCGCCTGCCGCTCGATGCGCTCCTCCGGCGCGAAGCGGAGGTTCGCCTCGATCAGCGTCCGGTCGTGGCCGTAGTCGATCGGGCTCGCTGTCAGCTCGAGCTCCTCGCCGAGAAGGTCCAGGAGGGTGGCGAGCGTGCTCACCGACGGCGAGACGACGTCGCGCTCGATGCGCGAGATCGCCGCCTGGGACGTGCGCGCCCGCGCGGCGAGCTGCTCCTGCGTTACGCCGTGCCGGCGGCGGGCTTCACGAAGGATCTCGCCCGGACTCATACGTCGAGTATATCTCTTTCGATATGAAAGACTACTCGACGTAGTCGGGGTATTGCGGCGGCGCGTCGCCGCGGCTCTCGACGATCCGCGGAAGCGTCCCGCCCACCGCCTGCAGGTCCGCCAGCCGGAGGCGGACGCGCCATTCGTCTCCGAAGTCGAAGACGTACGCGATCTCCTGGCCAGGTTCGAGCCCGAGGCGGTCGAGCCGAGTCTCGGCGCTCGTCGCGCCTCCCTCCTCGAGCTCGAACGGGGCTGTGTACTCGCTCGCACGGTCTCCCCAGAACTCGCCGTCGAGCCAGAACGAATACAGGTGGTCGTCCTCCCAGCCGTACGCCACGCGGAGCATCGCGTGAAGCGTGACCAGGGTGTGCGACCCACGCACCGCGATCGTCCGGGTGACGCCCGGATGGCCGACCAGCTCCGTCTCGAAGACGAACGCCGGCGCGCACTGCCCCTTCGCGGTCACCGGTAGCGGTAGACGATGCGGCCGCGGGAGGGGTCGTACGGGGAGAGCTCCACCTTCACGCGCTCGCCGGGGAAGATCTTGATGCGGTAGCGGCGCATCTTGCCGGCGGTGTAGCCGAGCACATCGTGTCCCGAGTCGAGGTTCACCTTGAACATGCCGTTCGGGAAGGCCTCGACGACCTCGCCCTCCAGCTCGAGCTTTCCTTCTTTGTGGCTATCGCGTCACCTCCTTTCGGGCGTGAGAATAGCGCCCTCGTCGACTGGCAGCGGGCGCGGGCCAACCGGCGCCGAATGGACGATCGAGGTCGTCGTCTGGCCGTAGAGGACGAAGCGGTCGAGGATCGCCTCGAGGTCCTCCATCGCGCGGAGATGGAGCTTGACGAAGAAGCAGTCCTCGCCGGTGATCCGGTAGCACTCGACGACCTCGGGGATCTCGCGCGCGACCTCCGGGATCTTGTGCAGCTGGCGGGAGGCCGGGCGGACGCGCACGACCGCGGCGAGCGGGAAGCCGATCGCCTTCGGGTCGACGGTCGCGTGGTAGCCGGTGATGACGCCGGCGCGCTCGAGCCGCTGGACGCGCTCGGCGACGGCTGGAGCGGAGAGGCTCACTCGGCGGCCAAGCTCGGCCATCGGCAGGCGCGCGTCCGCTTGGAGCTCTTCGATGATCCGACGGTTGGTTTCGTCGAGGAGCTGGTTTTCGTAGGCCACCGGGTCAGACCTCCTTCCATCCGTTGGCCTGCGAGCGGGGATCCCTTCGATCGACCATTCCGCAATCGTAGCTGGCCCGGGACAATTCCTCCATGGAGACGGCAGACGAGCGGCGGTTCGTTCGACGCCTCGAGGGGGTTCCGCCCGCGACCTATTTCGTGGGGAGCGCGGTCTTCCACTACCTCGGGCCGGCCTTCGCCGTCCTCCTCTTCGCTCGGGTGGAGCCGCTCGGCGTCGCGTGGCTCCGGATCGGGAGCGCCGCGCTCATCTTCGCGGTCTGGCGAAGGCCCTGGCGGACGCTCGCCGCGCTCGACGTCGCCGGGCGCCGCCTCGTGGTGGCGATGGGCGCGGTGCTCGCGATCATGAACGTCTGCTTCTACGTCTCGATCGATCGGCTCCCGCTCGGGACCGTGGCCGCGATCGAGTTCCTGCCGGTCATCGTGCTGGCGGCGATCGGGGCGCGCACGGCGAGGAACGGGGCCGCTCTCGTCCTTGCGGTCGGCGGCGTCTATCTGCTCACCGACGTCCAGCTCGCGGCGGAGCCCGTCGGGATGGCCTTCGCGTTCGCCAACGCCGCGCTCTTCGCCCTCTACATCGTCCTCGCGCACCGGGTCGCCCAGTACGGCGCGCTGGGCGGGATCGACGGGCTGGCGGCGGCGATGCTGATCGCGTGGGTCGTGGTCACGCCGCTCGGCGGCTGGGGCGCGCTGCCGGCGCTCACCGACCCGGGCGTCCTCCTCGCGGGCATCGGCGTCGGCGTGACGTCGTCCGTGATCCCCTACGTCTGCGATCAGCTCGCCATGGCGCGCATGCCGCGCGCGACCTACGCGCTGCTCGTCTCGCTGCTCCCGGCCACCGCGACGGTGATCGGGATCGTCGTCCTCGGTCAGATCCCCTCCTGGGCCGAGGTCGCCGGCGTCGCACTCGTCGTCGCCGGCGTCGGCGTCCACCGAGAGCAGTCCACCCGGGGTCGGTAGTTCTCCGCCGAGCGGCTGAGGGAACCCGCCGATGACAGCGGGTCGGGAGCCGTGCGAGCCTTCTCTCATGGCGAAGCCTGGTCAACGCGCCACAGCGGGCAAGCGTCTGTTCATGCTGGCCCTCGTGGTCTCGCTCTGCGTCACCGGGGCGATCGCCATCGCGACCCTCCTCTTCGCCGAGTTCGACGACACCGCTGCGCGAATCCTCGGCACGACGGCGCTCCTCTCGCTCGCCAGCCTCCTCGCCCTGCCGGCGGGAGCCCTTCTCGACCAGGGCCGTGCGCGGCCGCTCGCCTGGGCGGTGATCGCAGCCTCTGCGGCGGGATTCGTCGTGGCCGTGTTCGCCCTCTGGGCCGACCCCGAGCAGGAGTGGGCCCGGATCTGGAAGGTCGCGCTCACGCTCGGGCTCGCCGCCGGAGCGGGCGCCCAGGCGGCGGCCTCGACCTCGCGTGTCGGCGAGGGCGACAGCGCTCGCCTCCGGGCGCTCTACTGGATCGCGATCGTCCTCGCCTCCGCGCTCGCCGTCCTGATCGCGGTCGCAGCGTGGGCGGAGGTCGACTCGCCCGGGTACTTCCGCTTCCTCGGCGCGACTGCGGTCGCAGCCGTCCTCGCATCGCTCCTCCAGCCGATCCTCAGGCGGATGGAGACCCCCGCCGAGCGGCGGTACGAGCTCATCCTCAGGGTGGACCGGGAGCCTTCGCATGAAGCGGTCACCGCGGCGATCGAGGCGCTCGGCCGCCACGGTGTGCGTGCCGAAAAGGGCTAGTCGAGACTGCCGCGGCGCGCGAGCCACTCGGCCGGCTGGCCGGTGACGCGCGCGATCTGGTCGAAGTGGCGGTCGTAGTGGAGCAGTACCGCTCCGTTTGCCTCGGCTATGGCTGCGACGAGGAGGTCGATCGGGGAAGGGCCGCGCTGCTGACTCCGCTCGGCGAGCTCGGCCTGCGTGCGCGCGGCCAAAGCCTCGGCCCGAGAGTCGAGGGGGAGCGTCGGGAGTTGACCGAGCGCGGCAGCGAGGGCCCGGTAGTCGGCCGGCCCACGGGCGGAGTAGAGGAGCTCGAGCGTCACAGGCGCGCACAGCGCGAGCGCGTCCTGCTCGAGGAGCGACGACCACCTGGCCTCTGTCTGCCCGCTCCGATGCCAGGCGCTCGTGTCAGCGAGGAAGAGGGCCACCCCGCGGCTGCCGCAGCCTGCGCACCTCTGCCGGCGACGGACCGATGCCGCCTTCTCGGCGAATCCGATCCATGAGGCGACGGCGGGCTGCGAGCGCGATTACCTCGTCGAGCGCGGCGTCGACCGTCTCCGCGAGCGTGCGCGTCCTGAGGATCTCGCGCGCCTCGGCCACCTTCTCGCGGTCGATGACGAGAGAGGTCTTGTCCTTTTTGGATATCTGTTTAGCCACCCGCTGGATATCCTAATCGCCGAGGAGGTTGGCGTCCACCGGCCGGTCTAAGATGGCTCACCCGATGGCCGGCGCGCCCTTCGTCCACCTGCACGTCCACTCCGAGTACTCGATCCTCGACGGGGCCTGCCGGATCCCGGAGCTGGCGGCGCGGGCGGCGGAGCTGGAGATGCCGGCGGTGGCGCTCACCGACCACGGCTCGCTCGCCGGAGCCGTCGAGCTCTACCGGGAGGCGGGGAAGCACGGCGTCAAGCCGGTGCTCGGCTGCGAGGTCTACGTCGCCGACGACCGTCTCGCGCAGAGGAAGGGCTACGCGCACCTGACGCTCCTCGCGGAGACGAACGAGGGCTACGCGAACCTGATCAAGCTCGCCTCGGCGGGCTACCTCGAGGGCTATTACTACAAGCCGCGGGTCGACTGGGAGCTCCTCGCCGCGCACGGGAAGGGGCTGATCGCGCTCTCGGGCTGCCTCTCCGGCCGCGTCTGCAAGGCGCTCGAGTCCGGGAACCGTGCCGAGGCCGAGGCCGAGGTCGCGCGGCTCCGCGACATCTTCGGGCAGGAGTCCGTCTACCTCGAGATCCAGGACGCCGGGATCGAGATCCAGAAGGGAATCAACGCCGCGCTCGCGGAGATCTCGCAGGCGACAGGGCTCCCGCTCGTCGCCACCGGCGACGTCCACTACCTCCGCCACGAGGACGCGCGCGCGCACGAGGCGCTCCTCTGCATCCAGTCCGGGGACACGCTCGCCAACCCGAGCCACTGGAAGTTCGACACCGACCAGTTCTTCTTCAAGTCGCCGGCGGAGATGGCGCAGGACTTCGCCGACTACCCGGAGGCGGTGCGCCGGACGCTGGAGATCGCCGAGCGCTGCTCCGTCTCAATCGAGCTCGGGGTCATCCACCTGCCGAGGTTCCCGACGCCGGACGGGCGCGACGCGTTCGACTACCTCGTCGAGCTCTGCGAGAAAGGCCTGCAAAAGCGCTACGGCACCGTGACGCCGGAGCTCCAGGAGCGCCTCAGGTTCGAGCTGAAGACGATCCGCGAGATGGGCTTCGCCGACTACTTCCTGATCGTCTGGGACTTCATCCACTTCGCGAAGACGCACGGGATCGGGGTCGGGCCCGGGCGGGGAAGCGCAGCCGGGAGCCTCGTCGCCTACTCGCTCGAGATCACCGACATCGACCCGATCAAGTACGACCTCCTTTTCGAGCGCTTCTTGAACCCGGGCCGGAAGTCGATGCCGGACATCGACATCGACTTCTCCGTGCGCGGGCGCGACCGCGTCATCAACTACGTCGCCGAGAAGTACGGCCGCGACCAGGTGGCGCAGATCATCACCTTCGGGACGATGATGGCGCGCGCGGCCGTCCGCGACGCCGGCCGCGTGCTCGACATCCCCTACGGCACGGTCGACAAGGTCGCGAAACTGATCCCGGAGGGGCCCAAGGTCTACCTCGACGACTGCCTCAAGCCCGGAGCCGAGCTCAAGCAGGCCTACGACGGCGACGAGATCGTCCGCCAGATCGTCGACCTGGCGAAGCCGCTCGAGGGTCTCGTCCGGCAGGACTCGATCCACGCCGCCGGCGTCGTGATCGGCGACCGTCCGCTGACCGACTACCTGCCGCTCCAGCAGAAGGGCTCCGACCAGGAGCTCGTGACGCAGTTCGCGATGGAGGACGTCGAGGCGCTCGGCCTCCTGAAGATGGACTTCCTCGGCCTGCGGAACCTCGACGTCATCGACAAGGCGGTCGAGCTCGTGGGCGGGATCGACGTCCCGCAGCTCCCCCTCGACGACGCGAAGACGTACGAGATGCTCGCCCGCGGCGAGTCCACCGGCGTCTTCCAGTTCGAGTCGTCGGGGATGCGCGAGGCCCTCCGGCTCGTGAGGCCGACCGAGTTCGAGGACCTGATCGCGCTCGTCGCCCTCTACCGGCCCGGGCCGATGGCGTACATCCCCGTGTACGCCAAGCGCAAGGCCGGGCAGGAGACGGTGACACTCCCCGATCCCCGGCTCGAGCCGATCCTCGGTCCGACCTTCGGAATCATCCTCTACCAAGAGCTCGCGATGGAGATCGCCAAGCAGCTCGCCGGGTTCACGCCTGCCGAGGCCGACGACCTGCGCAAGGCGATCGGCAAGAAGATCCACAAGCTGATGGCGTCCCTGAAGGAAAAGTTCCTGGAGGGGTGCGCGGCGAACGGCGTCACCCCGGCGGTGGCGACTCAGCTCTGGAAGGACATCGAGTCCGCGCAGGACTACTCCTTCAACAAGTCGCACGCGGCCTGCTACGCGCTCATCGCCTACCGCACGGCGTATCTGAAGGCGAACTGGCCGGCCGAGTACATGGCGGCGTTGATCTCCTCCGTCATGAACACGAAGGACAAGGTGCCGTTCTACGTCGCGGCCTGCGACGAGATGGGCATCGAGGTGCTTCCGCCGGATGCGAACGTCTCGGCCGAGGACTTCCGCGTTGTGGAGGGCAAGATCCGCTTCGGGCTGAACGCCGTAAAGAACGTGGGGGAGAGCGCGGTCCGCT
>Ga0209859_1000088_pt1 | contig 19034 bp, 21 predicted proteins | sample GWRWS3_50_60_FD_187241 | JGI IMG/M metagenome (GOLD analysis project Ga0209859, IMG submission 187241) | Riverbed sediment microbial communities from areas with vegetation nearby in Columbia River, Washington, USA - GW-RW S3_50_60 (SPAdes)... | ecosystem: Environmental > Aquatic > Freshwater >... | reverse complement strand
AACGCAATAGATCACGCGCTGGTCGGAGCCTGGCATTTTGTAATAGAACGGTTCCGCCGTCTTGCGCGCCTTGAACGTCGCGAGGTACTGATCGATATATGTCTCCGGCGCAGTGGTTGCGTTCGGCAGTTTAAGATACCCGCTGAGCGCTACTGAGCGCGACCGCGTGAACCCCGCAAAGACGAACTCGCCATCGGCGCCATCGCGGTCCTGCTGGACGACGCGGACATCAGGCAGGCCGAGGCCCTCGACTTTCTGCACGTCGAAGACGAGCCCACCGCCCATCACAGGGCCAGTGTCGGTATACTGAAATGTGTAGTCCGCAAGCGACGGAGCTGCCATTATAATCGCCTCGCTAATTCCCAACCGAGGAGCTGCGCATTCTGCTGTGGTGCGATTTCTTGCGTATAGATGTTCTGCGTGACTTGAATGCTCTTCTTGTTATCGTACGTTGTTGACCCTGCTCCTACCGGCGTCACGCTAACGCGCTCTGGACCACGTTCGCCAACACCAATCAACGTTGGTCGGTTGAATACGGTTGGTTCCATGCCGCTACCGTACCAACCGTGCGACTGCCAGAACGCTTTAGCATTTTCGGCGGTGCCATAACGGTCGCGGACGTAGGCCCTGAACATGGCGAGTTGTTCAGAATAACTTACCGTACTCGGCGAGAAGCCAAGCAGTCGCCCGTAATACTGACGGTTTGAGAGCAAGAGCTGTCCAAGGCCAAATGCCGTGCTCGTCGGGTTGTCAGCGGAGACGCTGCCACCCGACTCTCGTGCGATGATCCATGCCTCAGCAGCACTTAATCCACCTCGACGCGCAATCAAGCCCGCATGCCGAGGATCGGCAACACCTGCACTTAGCACATTGCGCATACGCGCGACGTACTTTTTGACAAACTGTTCGTTATGACTGAGCCCGCGATAGAAGCCTTCAGCCCACTGCGCACCAATACGATACGCAACGGCGGATGGTGACTTAATACCAAGCTCAGCCTTCGTCTTAGCGATCACCATGCGGGCAATACCACTAGCAGCGGCAATTGCTTCCTTCGAGAATGCTCTAATCCCGCCTTCCAAACCTTGCGCATATGCCTTGCCGGCCTTACCGCCTTGACGGCCTGCCTCGGCAGCGTTCTTCGCGCCCTCACGCTGAAGTAGTGCACGCGCAATAGCGCCGTACGCAGCATGGCGGTCGCGCCAGTTTTTCTCGCCGGCCTTCAGCTCGCGGTTGGATGCGGCAGCGTAGGCGGCGACGAATTGCGGCCCCTTCTTGCTGAGACTCTCGATCCAACGTGGGTCGGCACCGCGCTTGAGCAATATCTGCGTATTCTTGGCCCAATTCATGTAGCCTTGAATCTCTTGCCGCTGATACTTGTTGAGCGTTGCGGCGTTCGTCTTGATTTTGTTCTCGTAGCCCTCTAGGTACGGAATGACATCTTGGACTGCTTTAATCTGCGCCTTGAATGCTTTATTGTATGCTTCAGTCGCAACACGGGCTTGCGGCGTGATGACCTTGACTCGCCCCGTCTGCGTAACAACGCGCTCAAGCCCACGCTCAGCTAGTAAGTTTGCTGATTTCTCAGCGGCGCTCATAGCCCGACCAACTTGTTGCACAACAGTAACCGCCGGCTGAGCGCCACTACGCATACGACGCCAAGCATCCGCTTGCGCTGCCAATGAGCGAGATGCGCCATCGCTCTGCTTCGCGAGGCCGGAATTTAGCAGTCCCAGCTTCTCATACATTGGGCGTACGTATTTTACGTGGAGCTGATGCCCAACCTTCTGTGACTCCTGATTGATTTTATCGGCCTCATAAGCGAGAGTAATGGCGGCAGCCAAAAGGCCGAGCTTTCCTGCAAGGCCGATAGTGGCAGCTTGCGCGCCACCTGCTGTCACAGTATATGAGGCTAGGCTCTTGCGTGCAGTGCCGATCCAGAGCGTAGCAGTTTTGAAGCCGGCATTCATAATGACAATCGCACCGGAGAGCGCAACAACCATACCAACGGCACCAAGCGATACAGAGCCGTAGAGAAGCGTATTCGCGATAGCCCGCCTCTGGCTTGGCTCCATCTGATGCAGGGTAATAAGGAGCTTATTCCCCCGCTCAATCATATCATTAAGCGCAGGCATGACTTCGGCACCGAGCGCGTTCTTGAGAATCTTCCAGTTATTGCTCAAACGTACAGTCTGCGTGGCAGTCGTGTCAGCCATCTCGCCGTACGCCTTCTCGAACTCGCCAGCGCTATCGCCCATATCGTTGAGCAAGCCAGCGAGTTCTCGATAACGCGGGATCGCGACGTTGAAGAATCGCATCGCCTGGATCGTGCCACCTGCGCCCTTAAATAATTCTTGTAGAATCGCAGCACGGCTCGCAGGCGGGAGCTTCATCAGGACGGCGCTCAGCTCGCCCATCACTGGCACGATGTTGCGGAATTTTCCTTGGGCGTCAACGATCTCCACGCCGGTATTCTTCGTATCGATGCCGAGCTTCTGAAGCGCCTCAGACGAGAGGCCCGACTTCTTCGCGATCACGTCGCCAAGCTCGCGGAACCGCGCAACGACACGCGGGTTTGCGAAGGCGTCGAGCGCGCGGCCGGCAGATGCCGAGGCCATCGCTGCCGAAAGGCCATTCCGCGTGAGGAATGCCAGCATGGCACCGAGCGTCTGATAGCTCTGGCCGGCGCGCACCGCCGAGGGCACCGAGCGCCCAATCGTGGTTGCGAACTGGCCGAAGGTGCCGACACCCTTGCGCACCAACTGGAACTGGAAATCGAGCACGTCGTTGACTTTCTCCACCGGCACATGAAATGCGTTCATAATACCGATGGTGGCACGCGATGCATCCTGAATCGACACCTGACCGGCGACGGCTTCCTTCGAGAATGCCGTAAGCAGTCTTTGCGACTGCGCCAAATTGACGTTCATCGAGGAGAAGATGTCGTACAGCGCAGGTTGCAATGCCTCTAATGGCACGCCAATGGCACTCGCAACGTTGTTGGAAATCTTCTGCAACTCTTGCGTACTTGTTTTGATCTTATCGGTCTGTGTCAGCGTGAGGGCAGCTTGACGCTGGTATTCGACGGCGCCCATTGCCATACTATGCAATGCCTTGATGCCGGCAGCACCGGCAAGGACCGCAGCGGCACCAGTCGCGATCATTACGCCGCCGATGCGTGCTTGCGCACGATAATGCTCCAGCGCAGCCTGACGGGCCGCCATCTGCTGACGGATTTCGAGCTGCTGTTGGCGGTGCGCCACCTGCTGCTGGCGGATATTCAGCGCTTGCGCATCGCGAATGAGTTGTAGTCGCTTGATCCGTTCGCGCGCCGCTGCTGCCGCAACAGTATCGCCAGCACGTTCCGCAGCGAAGAGACGTTCGCGCGAATGCAAAATGGCGCGGTCGTACTTCACTCGCATGTCGGCCATGTTGATACCAAGCTGGCGCGAGCGCGTGACAGCTTCGCGTTGCACACGAGCAAAATCACCAATTGCCGCGTTCGCAACCGAGTTGACTACCCGCGAAGCCTGGTCCTTCGCACGGATAACCATAAAGATGTCTCGGACATCGAGACTTATTGGAATTCGCCCCCCATCATATTGAAGGGAGCAACATGGAAAAGAATCAACGGCGCTATAAGACGCATATCGTTTTTAACGTTGATCTTGCTACACGAACGGCTACTTGCGCGGAGTGTGGTGATGTGCCGCTCGCGTTCACACCATCTCGGGAAGGCAATTATCCTGCGTGCGGAGCGCGTACTAGGATTACGCATGGCGGTAAGTACACACGCCGTCAATACCAGCTCTGGAAGCCGGGCATTGAACTGGTTATACGCAGGAATAAAGTTCATACGATCTTATCCTATGACACAATAGCCCTTGTGGGCATCTGCGTGACGTGTGGCAAAATTCCCATCAAGGTATGGGATTCTCCGTCCAAGCGTGCAAAGAGTATCTCGCATGTCATGTGCCTTTACAAGCATGTAACAAGCCATCCAACGCTCATGCTAAGTGTGTCACCAGATGAACTACTCTCTGCGTGGCATACGACCTGCGATATTTGCGCAATCAACTTCTCCGCTACTCAGCCGTACTATGTTGATCATAATCATACAACTGGCAAGTTTAGAGGATATCTTTGCATTAGTTGCAATTTCCTTGTAGGGCGTTTAGAAGCAGCCCAATCAGAACTAGTCAAAAAGGCATTTGAATATATTCGATCCAGAGGTTAGATCACCCCCTTTCTATTGGCCTGGGCCTAACATCGTGCGCTCGTGTTGCACACCTGCTGGTGGCTGCCCGTCTTGCGGTTTCTTCGTCGCTGCTATCTTTGCGTCGTAGTCAGCTTTCGCTGCCTCTTCCTCAAAGATGACATGCCATTGCTCAATCAGAATGTGTGGTTGGTCAAACAGACCCCCCGCCTGTGGGAGACACCCCATGACCCGGCAGTCGCGTAGAGTCGCCAAGGCGAGTGCCGTCGAGGAGCTGAGTCGCTTCGGGGTCGTCGCTTCCTTCCAGAAGTAGTCGTGAATCTCCGTCGCGAAATTGACGCCGCTCCTCTGGCGTGAAGCGGTTCATTTCTTTGATATGTGCATCGATCTCGTCGCCGATACGTGGATCGAGCTGGCGAAGATCGTGCGCCGTCGTGAGATTGAGCTGGCGCCCGTGCTCATCAGTGAGGTTGTGACCGACAACACACTTCTGGAAGTCGAAGAGCGACGTGGCGAAGTTCGCCATCTCCCAAGTGACTTTCTCGCCGCCGATCTGAATGCCGTCAGGATTTTCGCGTGGCGTTTCCGTCGTCATCTTGACGACGATATCCTGGCGCTCCATCGATTCGCCATAGCTCATTGTACGAATCTCGACGTAGCCGTCAGGCGGCGCAGATTGTAGTTCAAAGTGCCGGGGCTTCCCGGTCACAGTACCAACAGGCATATTGGCCTCCCTTGCCTATGCCTTGGTGATATGAAATTAGAAGAGCACCTCTTGCGTCTTGCACGCAATCTGGTACGACTTGGACGCCCCGAAGTCGAAGACCGCCATCAACTCTTCGTGCGCCCGAATGAGGTCACCCTGGCTACCAGTCGTCACCGTCATCGTGTCACGCACAGCGTTGTAAAGATCGAAGATGATTTGGTTGTTTGTGCCATTGCTCGCAAGCACTTGCAGCGTCGTGGCCGTCAACGCTTTATAGAGGTTATATTCGGCCTTGTCCTGGAAGTCGCGATCGAAGACCATCCGCGCCGTGCGCGAGCCATACTTGACATATCGTGCGCCACGGAGGCCGCCGGACTGCAAGCGGAACTGTGGCTCAGCCGCGTCATCGACGCTGAACTCAAACGTGTCAACGTCGAAGATTTGGCTCGCCGTAGGAATCTGGAAGCTGTATGTGCCAGCGCCGAACTGCGTTGGCGCCGAGAACGTCGGCACCGGCAAGGTCTGCGTTGCCTCGTCGGACCCGACCATCGAGTTCCGCATCATCAGCATACCGTCAGCGACGTTGAACGAGTATGAACCGACAACGAGGCCAGTAAAACCGAATACAATACCATTCTTCACGATGGTCAGGCTCATTGTGTTCGTTGCCGTGCCATTCGAGTTCGGCACAAACGTGTACGTGAAGTTCGGGCTCGTGCCGGTACGTGTCATCGTCGCGCGTGAGCACTTAAGGAAGTACGGAACGACCTTATCATCAGCCACAATTTCCATGTCGCCAGCCGTATTGACATTGCCTGGCACCGCTGCATAGGCATCGACGTTCTGGCGGATGTCACGTCGGAACACCGTCGCCTGCGTATGGTTGATCGTATCGCTGGTGAACGGGAAGAACTTCGTCGGCGCGTAGTACGTGTTGGCATCCGTCGCCGTATTGACGATTGGGAACGCCCCAGCGGGCGTTCCAAGCGTAGTAAGCGTCTGCGGAGACGTGCCAGTCGCCGTGAACAGTTCAGTTCCAGATGCGCCACCAGCAGCAGTCACATAGATTCGATAGCTGGTCGCGCCAGGAACCGTCACCCAAGTAAGCGTCACCGTCGAGGTCGAGCCGGTCGTCGTGACTGACTTTTCGTAGGTCACGCCGTTGTCGGCAATACCATGCGACTCGCCATTAGCATTGACGCTGGTAACGAGAAAGCGATACGTTCCAGCGGCGATAGTGCCACCAGTAGTAGCCGTTGTTACCGTCGTTAGGGTAGGAGGCGGAAGCACTTCGAGCGCAAGTCCTGCGAATGCACCGCCACCGATTCCAAAGCCCACTTAGTCCTCCTTTGCGCCCGTGGTCTTTTTGCCCACAGGGGCGGGGGACTTTACGGTGGCAGCCTTCGATGCCTTCTCGGGCTCGTCAGATTCCTCGTGAACGTTCACGAACTGACTGCCCTTGAAAGCGTGCCACAGTATCAGTCCCGTATCAGATGCCATCACGGCCTCGTCATCTTTTGGCACGAGGTCAGCCGGGTTCACGCCTACCAATTCTGGATGGAAGGCGTAAAACGTCACCATGTCAGCATCGGTAACTTCGCGAGGGACACCATTTTTGAAGAGCCCCAAACCTGGAAGCTCGACATCCTCGCCCGGCTGAACATTCGACTGGGAAATAGTAACCAATACCTTACGCTCGCCCATATGCTTCTACCCTCCTCTCTACGCTAGTACGCGCGACTGCGCGCTGACATTGATTCTGACAGTTCGTAGTTTGGCGCCGCCACGACGGACGGTGCCGTTCTCAAGCTGGTCGGCGACGAGGTTGAACACGAGACCGTTGAGCGTCTGTGGTCCCTGTGTGACAGGATCGCGAGCGATGATCTCGTCCACGATGCGCTCAGCGCGCTGCATTGCCTCCGTCGCGAGCTTGTCCTCGGTAACGATCTTGGCGAAGTAGTAGTACACGATCAGCTCATGCTGCATGGTATACATCATGCCGGTTTCGTTGAGCTGGCGGCGCGTGCGCAGTGGGGCAACAGCAGCGCTTGGGAATGCATCGACACGCGGCGGCTCATCTTTGTAGACGCGCTTCAATTCGAGCGTGCCAGATGCGGCTTCCAGAAGTTCAATGAGTCCCGCAGCGACATCGCTGAGATGCGGAGTCTGCTGATACATCGTGCTCATAGGAACCGCCGAACACGCCTGAGCCAGTTCACTATTATGTGCCCACTCACCCAGCGCTGGAAGATGTCTTCAACGGCATCGACATCTTCGGTGCTCGCGCGCACAAATGGCCGCGCAGGAACACCCTCGCCGAGCTGGTGGAAGCGGCCATATCTCGCATTGGCGGGAAGATTGGCAAAGAACGCCTCATCAGACGTGAATTGCCAACGCGCCCGCCGAGTTGCCGCTGAGAACAGCGTACCACTTTCAACAAGAATATCTTGGGGATCTCCGCCGAGAGTACCTTCGCGTTCGCGACGACGAATCGTCTCTTCGCTATGCGGTTCCCACGGCGGGTCGCCACCAACCTCAAACTGATGCGCAATCGCTGGAATCATCACGTGATCGACAGCTTGACGTAGCGGCTGTCGGTAGGTACGGAAGCCGCGAGCGACCGCGCTGAGATCGCGCCCGATGATCCGAGCGCTTGGCGCGAACTCAACATCAAACCCGATCATCAGAAGTCCATTGCCATCGTGAACTTCCGTTCCTCGCTGCCTTCTTCGCCAATCTTGATGCCGAGTGCGTTGTAGATCGCGCTGCGACCAGTGTTATCGTCTGGATAGAACTTTGGTCGTGCGAAGTCGGCAATCAGCACGTCGAGCGCATCGAAGAGGACGAGCTTGCCATCAACGATCCAATCGACGCGGTTCCATGCGATGCCCTCAAGCTTATTTGCGTAGCGGTTACCGGCATCTTCGGTTTCGCTGTAGACTTTGTTGTAGCGGTTTGCTGCAACAAGCATGGCGATGATTTTACGTACGACGGCCGGCGTGGTTGAGGGGGTATCCCACGCCGACACGTCGTACGCAGTGGCGATTCGCGCCAGGACCGTTGGCGCGATCTCGTCATCCTCGGGCAGCGGATCGTTCTCGGGAATCAGCAGCTTGTCAGGGTCCAGCCAGTGCTGGACTTCTGCCACGCTGACGTGCGCCATAGCCTGTGGCTATCCCTTCTTTGCAGCCGGAGCAGCGACCTTCGAGCCGGTGGCTGCTGCCGTGCCAGCCTTGACCTCGTTGACGACGCTATTAACGTCCTCCTCCTCGACAGCAGGCTTGGTAACGTCGCTGGCCTGTTCGCTAAGCTGTGCCGTGCGAACCTCGCCAACGCCCGCGACGTGCTGAAGCCGCGCAACCGCCGCTTCGGCTTCAAGCTGCGCCACGCGAGCTTCCTCGCGCGCCACGTCAGCCGCAGCAAGCGCATCCCAAACGCGCTTGGGGACAATAGCACCGTTCTGGAGTGCAACAGCGATATCCGTCTCCGTCCAAATCGCTACGTCGAGTTCGTCACCGCGCTCGTACCAAACCTCCTCGTAGGCGTCACCTTTATACCCGCCATGATGGATATTGCCGGTTGCAACGTACGCCTGCGCCGCCATTACGCAACCGCCGCCTTAATGACGTAACCTGCAATGGCCTTGCTAGACGAGTCCAGCGCAGCGAACCGCAGATCATACCGGCGCTGCACACGAACGATATCGCTCTTGCGCTTGTTCTCGCGCCAACGGTCGGTGACCATCGGCAGGTTGCCGCTGTAGCCCCAGTTGAATTCGTACGCGAACGCCGGCTGGCGCAGGCGTGGAGCATCAGGCACCCACGCGAGTACAACGTCCTTGCCCCACAGATAGCTCAGCGAAACCACCTGGCCGAGCGCAGCGCTGTTGATACCAGCGGAGGGGACCGTCACACGCGGGAGTCCGAAGATCGAGGCAATGATGTCAGGCGTCAGGATACCGCGCTCGCTGTACTTGATCCGCTCAATGAAGTCCGGGTGGTCTTCGAGTGTGGACATCACCTGGTAGGGGATCACTGCGTAGTTCGGGTCCATGAAAATCTGCGCGTTGATAAGGCGGATTCCAGTACGAACGTCGGCAATTGGGTTGGAGTTCACATAGTCGTTCCACTGCTGACCACCGGAGAGCGTAGCGAACATGCCAGTGGCGTAGTTGGCCGTGGTCGTGACCATGTTCTTGATCGCTACCTCGCGCCCGAGCAGAATCTTCGCGGTGACAAGCTCGGTGCCATCGCGATCAGGCGAGAATGGCGAGTCAGCGTTTTCACGCTCTTCGTCAGTAACCGCGATCTGAAGCGCGTGCTCCACCGCCATATAGTTCTGCTTGGACACAGCGAGGCCGGGAATCTCATTGGCCTCAGTACCAGCGGAACGGAGGTCGGCGTGCGTGCCCCATGCCTCGCGACCGAACACGTAGTAGAAGTTGGACTGCTTCTGCACGTTGACGCGCGGCACGAGGTTGTCGCCGACGAGGTTGTTGTTGGGGTACCCAACCGCAACGTTCGTCAGCGCGACATCGATATGGATATTGCCGCCGCCGCGCGGGTCGTAAACGGCCACGTTTTAGTTCACTCCCTTCTACGTGTTAGGACGCCGCATCCTTTGCACCAGGCGTCAGCAGCATGTCAATAACATCACCAGCAACGCCGGCACCAAGCGCAATGCCAGCGATGTTGGCAAGCGTACCAGCGGTGTTGACAACGAACTTGCCAGCAGCGTCGGTCTTCAGCCTGTCACCAAATGCAGCACCACCAGTACCGAGGACCGCCTTGGTAATGCCAAGCATACGGACATCGATGCCCATGCTGTTAATGTCAGCAACAGCAACCCGCTGCTGCGCAACACCAAGAATCACTGCGGCAGCACCAGCAACCGTAACGGTATCGCCAGCCGTGCCGGAAGGGATCACACCAAGGTAGTAGTCGTAGCTGGTCGCGATGTCAGGACCAGAGGCAGCCGAGCCAATCGCGGCGGCAGCCTTATAGCTCTTGTCAAGTCCGTACTGTGCCCCGCCAGCCAATTATCTCACCGCCCCTTCGATGAACGTGGCGTTGCGGTACGCCTTGTAGCCGGCCTGGTCGGAGAGCGCAATGGCTTCGAGCGCCTCGTTGTCCGAGCACTCCTTCTCGCCGCCATGCTCCTTCTGGTAGGCGTTGACCTTCTCCACGAACGCCGTCACCGGGTCGGCAGGAGCGCCACCGCTCTCAGTCGTCTTCGTGGGGTCGGTCGTGGTCTTCTCGCCGAGCGGCACGAGGCCGGTCTGGACGATCTCCTTCAGCATCTCGCCAACGTCGGTCAGCGAAACGGTGTCAGGAGTATCGGACAGCATGACCGCGCGCAGCTTGTTCTGGACCTGCGCCGGCAGCGCCCACTTCTTACCATTCTGGAGCTGCTCGGTAAGCTGCGTGGCCTGCGCCTCGCGAACCTTCGACTGCGAGTCGGTCAGAAGCGCCTGAATCTCGCCGAACTGCTGCGTCATCATGTTGCTCAGCAGATTCATGCGCTGGTTCTCATCCACCTGCTTGCGAAGTTCGGTGAACTGCTGCCCGAACATTTCGGCGAGCGCCGTCATCTGCGGGTTGAGCCCATCCGGCACCTCGAACTGTGCAGGCGTCGGCTGTGGCGCGGGCGTGCCCTCAGAGCCCACAGGGGGCTTGGTAGCGATTCGCTCGGCGAGCTTCAGCGAGACTTCATCTTCAGTCGCGTTGTCGCCAAGGCCGAGCGCCTTTGCAAACGTTTCCTTCCAGCCCATCTATCCTCCTTTAATAGATCGGCGATGATTGCTTGGTGCCATCCCAAGCAACGATCCAATTGAGAACGGTATCGAGTGTGCCACGCTCCTCTCGTATCACGTCGCGGGCAATTTTCTTGACGTCATCAGCATTCCCAGAGCGTAGCTCACTGACCGCGCTGAGAATCGCATCGACGTGGTTCCGAATCATATCCTGAATGAATGACACGTCGAAATAGTTGGGATCGCCTTCTGCGAAGATTTGGCGAATCTGTTCGGCGATGTCGCTTGACGGTAGCGGTTCGCTTACGACCTCCGGCTCTTGGAGCGTTGCGATGAAGTCGTCAGAGGCGACGAGCGAGAATTCTTCCAGCGACTTCATGTAGGGGCGGTTCGTCAGCGTAGCGGCGACGATGACATCCTTGAATTTCTTACCGTCCTCGTCTTCCCACTCGTTATGAATCTCGGCCGAGACATACCGCCAATGCTTCGCCTTGATATCCTTCTTCGCGGCGTCGTTGAATTGAATCCCAAGATAGAGCCCGTTCGGACGAACCTCGGCCTTCTTGATCCAACCGGCCGCGACCTTACCTTTTGCGGGGTCATTTCCGTGCTCGTAGTCAACCACCGGGTCGATGCGGCGCACCCTGTTGTTGACACTATCGGCGAGCTTCTGGAGTTTCGTCGCCGAAAAGTCCAGCATGCCAAAAACTGGGTGTTGCTTCTTCCCAGCCGGTAGCGCGTGTACCCACGTCAGTTTTGCACCCTCAGCGAGCTGGATATCGCCGAGGTCGATATACGCGGTTAATTGCCCCAAAATTCGCCTCCTAGCACATGATAATCCGGCAGTCAAGCCTACGTCAATCCAGTCTAAGTTTTAGGTACGGCAAGGCGAAAACACATGTTTATGTGTTCTCTACAAAGAGGATGCCGTGTTGAACGGTGAGTGGGTTGCCACCTAGGACGACTGTAGACTTATACCAGAATTGTCCGGGGCTTGCCGTTACTGGTGTGGTGATCTGCACAGTGAAGAGGCCGTCCATTAGCGGTGCGATACCGATCCCGCTGATAGTTGCGATAGCACTGCCATCAGCGGTATCTGGCGTGGCCTTCGCGATGTACGTCATCGTGGCGCCGGTGAGATCGATTGCCAGCTTGACCCATTTCCCATTGACGAGCCGCCATTCGCGAGCGTAGAAACGCAGCAGCGGCCGGTCGCCCTCGGGGATCTTCGTATCAACTCTTGCCATTTATCCACCCCCTGTGGGGACTGAGACGCTCGGGCTCGCTGTGGAATCGTACGCATAATCAACGACTGCTTCAAACGCCGTGATGTAACTGACCGCCTCATACGTAATCGAGATTGGTGCGCCAACGATGACTTCGATGATAACTGCGCCGACAACTGCCGCTGATGGGATGCCAACCGCTATGACCTGTACAGTGCCAGGAGTGGCCTGACTCGCGCCAAATATTTCCACTGACGCGATGCCGACTGGCGCTATCGTGAGACTTAGCGTACCAGTGCCAAACTGCTCAACGGATCGGATACCTACCGGCGCTATAAAGAGCGTCGTGCTTGTTGCGCCAAACGCTTGTCCCGACGCAATGCCGGCAGGCGAGATCGTTACAGTGCCCGGTGTGGCAACGGCATTGCCGAACCGCTCTGCCGGTGGAATCCCTACAACGGCAAGTGCTTGCGCGACCGCCGTGACACCGAATACTTCAGCGGATGAGATGCCAACGGGCGAAATTGTTTGTGGCTGCGCAACAGCAACAAGGCTCGTGCCGTGTTGCTCGCCTGAGAGGATGCCCGCAGGAGAGATCGTCGCCACGCCCGGTGTGACTATCGCAGCGCCGAACCGTTCGCTAGTCTGGATGCCGATAGAGGCAACAGCCTGGCCGACGAGCGCAACGCCAAGGCGTTCATCAGATTGGATACCAGCCGGCGTGACGAAGAGCGTTGTCGTGCTCGTGCCGAGCTGCTCACTCGATGCAATGCCGGCTGGTGAGATAATTTGTGTTGCAGTAGCGGCACCGAAGCGCTCGACCGACGCGATACTGCTCGCTGCAAGCGCCTGCCCGGCTAGCGCAGTGCCAAGTGCTTCGCCCGATGGAATACCGGCCGGTGAGATTGTCGCGACGGACGTGACGGTGACGGCGCCAACCCGTTCATCAGACGCAATGCCGGTCGGCGAGATAATTTGTGTTGCGGTGACGGCACCAAAGCGCTCGTCCGACGCGATGCCACTTGCCGAAAGCGCCTGCCCGGTTAGTGCGGTGCCAAGTGCCTCACTCGACGGAATACTCGCTGGCGTGACGAAGAGCGTTGTTGTGTTCGTACCAAATCGTTCATCGGACGTAATGCCGACTGGCGAGATAATTTGTGTTGCGGTGATGGCACCGAATTGTTCGTCCGACACAATACCAGTCGCCGAAAGTGCCTGCCCGGCTAGTGCAATGCTGACCTGCACCAACTCGATGGCGATACCGCCCATCGCCAGCGTGGTGGAGTTCTGAATGCCGGAGGCGGTCGCCTCGAAGGTGTCAGGCCGCCACTGTGCCTCCAAGGTCTGCGAGGGGGTGCCCTGGTTACCCTCGTCCAGCTCCAGCCAGTTCGCCCGCGGGATGACTGAGTTCGCCGCCGAGCTGTTGTTCCCGAACCCGGCGAGGCATCGGCTGTAGGCGTCGAACTGGGCACCCGGCAGTACCACGTCGAGCGCGCCGCCGATCGCGACGGTGTTGAACGCGACCGCAGACTGCGCAATGGCGTTAGCGCCGTTGGCGCCCTGCTCCACCTTTGAGCACGCGATGACCTGCCAGCGAGCCCCCGTATGCACCACGGCGTTGAGGTCGATGGTGACGGCGCCCGGGTCCAGCGGGGTCGCGGTCTGAGCCCGGTAGGCGAACAGCTTCAGGTTGTTCCCGGAGGTCTTGTAGAAGACCGAGTTCACCAGTTCGTAGGTGAGGCCGCTGCCGGTGACGGTGTTGACCGCCGGCTCCGACCCGGTGATCGACAGGTCGATAAAGACGACGAGCAGCGACCCGGGCGGCGGGGCGAACGAGGCCGTGGTGTAGCTGGACTGGTCGGCGTTGCTGCCGCCGTCGACCAGGCGGGTGCAAAAGATGCCGTGGCCGGCGTCCAGGGACGGGATCTGGTCGGGAAGGTAGACCCTGCCACCTGGGGCAATGCGGCCGGGGAGCACGTTGAGGGGCACCCGGCGGTTCCTAGTTCAGCAGTAGCGCGGTGAGCTGGTAGACGCGGATGTTGTTGGACACCGAGGACGTACCCCAAGTGGCCACGACGCCAACGCCGCGCATAATGGTCGTGTCGATCGCGACGGTTCGTAGCGCCAACGTCGAAGGGATCGGCTTGATGATCGTCTCGTACGCCACCAGCGACGTGCTCAGCTTGACGTGGCCGTTGCCGGTAATCGATCCGGCCGTGCCGATCGCAGTGACCAAACCCTGGTACTCCATCTCCCATGGCCACGACACGGCGGTCGTGGTCGTGGCCGCAGCGGTGTACTCGGCCAGCACGATCGGGGTGGTCAGCGCGCCGGTGGCCCCGGGGATGCCGAACGCACAGCCGGTCGAGAGGGTCGGCGTGCCCGTGGTCGAGAATTCGCCGGTAGCCTTGACCAGCAGCCGCGTACCGGGCCGCAGCACGTTGGCCGGGATGATCGGGGTGGGAAGCGGATCAACGAACTGGCGGGCGGTGAAGGTGTTGAAGTTGGCGCCGATCGCGGTCGCGAACGGCCCGATGGGTGTCGCGTAGTAGGCGTCCATCAGATACCTCTCTTAAAGTTTGAAAATCTTGTTAGCCAAATTATCGAACGCAATAGAGATGTTCCCGCCGTTCGGCGTGACTGGCAAACCAGAGCCAGTCGCAGGCGCGAGCGCACGCGAGCCTGCAACCATCGCGTTCGACGTAGAAACTACCGTCAGCGTTCGGTCGCCCGCATTAGCAGCAGCGTTTAGCGTCACAGATTGACCATTAGCAAACGCCAACACCGTCGCGTTCGGGATAGCAGCAGTGAGCCGCTCTACTGGCAGCACAGTATACGGCGTAGCGGGAGTAGCAGTCGCACAGGTGACAATGTGCTTGCCCGTGATCATTGCGACCATCTCAGAGGTTGTGTTGGTACCAGTGTCTCTAATAATGAATACTGCCTCAACCTGGTTACCAGTAACCGACGTGAACGTGACATCTGCCGCGTCCGCAACGCCCTGCACAATTGTTGGTGACGTGAGGTTCACCTTGGCACCGATGATTGACGCATCGAAATCATCGTAGAAGTCTGCGACAGCGGAAGGCCCAAGATTGACGCAGTACCCGCCCGAACCAACGCCGTTACCAGTAACGTTCGTACCCGTGATCGGGTCTGTAAGGCTGAACACTGAGCCAGATGCAGCAGTAATCGCCCATAAGCCATTGCCGGAAGTACCAGTGGCAATACCGTCCACATACACAATATCGCCGGTCGTAAATCCGTGCGCCACCGCAGTCGTCACCACAATTGGTGTGGCGTTCGTCGAGCTGGTAATCTGTCGGATGCCGGCGTCCGAGATAGTCGGCGTTAAATCTGCCAGAACGGCCGACATCGTCTGCCCATCCCAGTCCAACGTGGCACCAAGAAACTTCTGACGCGCAAGTTCAAACACTGCATTTGCCATGTGCCCTCCTAACCATCGAAGCCAATTGGCTCGAACTTCTGCGTCATGTCTTGGAGTGCGATCTTCATATCCTCCACGAGTAGCTGATGGTCAATGTTGGCAGGAATCACAATGCCTTGCGCGACAAGCCCGTCAAGAATTGCCTGCACAAGTGCGGCTGGTGCGAGCGCGGTCAGCATGTCGGTATGCGCATCGTGCTCCATCCCGAGCGCGTCGAGCTTCTCGACCACCGTAGCGCTAAGTTCCGCGACCTCACGGCGCACAACAGCGAGGTTGTTCGCACGCCCCGGCACGTCAGGTTCGCCGTGATCGGTCATCCGAACGCCCTGGTCGCGCAGGCTGGTAGCATTTGTGCGCAACCACATGAGCGCGTCGTGCTCTTCTGGTGTCACGTCTGGTTCACCTCCCGTAAAGAGTTCCGCAAATGCAGCATCGGTCATATGGTTGTAGTCACAGCGCCCAATACTAGCAACGTCTTTCACACAACCGCTTTGCCCATTCGAGCATTGCCATACTGCGGGCGGGTCTGTGAAGCCTCGCACGGTAAAGCCAAGTCCGCCATACGGCGTAGCACCATAGCGCGCCCACCAACCAAGCGCCCCACCTGGGATAATGGCCGGGTTCCCCATGCGAGTGTTCCAAAACGCCGGGTACGTGTAGAAAAGTCCACGCCCGCCAAGCGCAGCTCGCACGCGCGTACACCAACGGTCGGCCCAGGCAATAAGTTGTGTTGAGCTGAACCCGCCATCGTTAGCTTCCAGGTCGAGCGCCCAACTGGTACCTTCAGCAGCCCAGCCAGCATTGCGCGCGGCGTTGATGAAGTAATCGGCCTGCACATCGACATCTGCTTTGCCGGGGCGGGCAAAGTGATATGCAGCTCGCGGCAGACCGACGCTTCGCGCCGAACGCCAACGCTCAGCGAAGGTAGCATCGGTAAAATTATTATTCTCCGTTGCCTTAAGGATAATGAAGTCCTCACCGGATGTCTTGTACCGTGCGGCGTCGAACGTCGCCTGCCAGTGACTTGTATCCGCCCCTGTTTTCATCGCAGCCTCGGCTTGCAGACGATCAGCGTAATATGCGGACTCGTATGCGAAACAATCGGCTTGCAGCGCGTTGTGGTCGTCGGTCGCGTTGTCACTGTTGTCATGGGAACTCGCGTAGTTGGCGTAGAAGTCGGCGCCGCCACTGTCGTCGCCGTCGGTAGCGCCGTAGTCGTCGCACTATTACCACTAGTCGTTGTACGCTGCGTCGTTGTGAGCAAGCTTGTCGTCGTTGGTAGTTGCGATGTAGTTGTACTCGTCGTGCTACTCGCTGGAGCAATCAGGCCAGGCGGGCGCGGCATGCTGTTCACGGCAGATGGCGTGGCAATAACAACCGTCGTGACCGCTGAAATGGTCATCACACCAACTACACCAATGACGCGCGCAACGACCCCACTCAGCTTAGCCTGTCTGAGCTGATTTCGCAGTATCGCTCTCTGTACCATGTCCAGCATTCTCACCTACAGCAGTCGCCACGCGAAGATAGCCTGCCTGGACTGCAGCGGTCATCTTATTGATCTCGACAGCCAATTCTTTGATGTCTGGTCGATTCGTGATGATGTCGAGGAGTACGTCATTATGCTTGGTGATCTGCGCGATTTGTTTGTCTTTCTCATCGGTGACAAGCGCGTACTGGCGTTCCCTCTCTTCCAACTTCGCCTTGAGCCGTTCATTGTCCGCCGTTAGATCGATGTTCGCGCCTCGTAGCAATGCAATGTTTTTGTCCTTGTTCGCCTCGCGAGCGAACATCCCTACGCCGATCAGCACGCCGATAATCCCGATCCCGCCCAACAGAATCGAGATGGCAGTCTGAATGTTGGCGAACTGGCTCATGCACGGTTATTTGATGCGCCTCCAACGCGGTTGGAGCCGGTGTTGGTCTGTGCGCTTGGCGTCTGACGCGGGAGACCGGGCTGCGTGCCGCGCGCCTTCGTACGCTGAAGCGCCTTCTGCGTTTCTTGTTCGCGGCGCTTTGCCTCCTCTTCCGCCATATCTTCCTCGTGCTCAAATGTGTCCTCGCGAACTTCATCCTCGCGGTCCTGAAGCTCTTTGAGGCGCTCCGTCTCAATATCGCGAGGCGGGAGGTCGAGTTCCTCACGAATGAAGACTTCCATTGCCTCGTCGGCGCGCATAATGTCAGCACCGATCAGGTTACGAAGTGTGAAGCTGAGATCACGCCAGTTCGTCGGCATACGGACAGCGAGTTGTGGGTAACCGCTGCCTGTGCGCGTATAGTTATAGCCGATAAGCTGACGAGCCGCGTAATGATTGATGCTATCGACAACCTCGTTGACAATATCGCGACTCGCGTTGAGAAACCACTCCTGCGCCTGGTCCGTGTCGAGCGGGTCATGTCCGAGGATGTTCACCATAATCATCTTGTCATGGTGAACAATTGACTCCATCGGATTGACCGGGTAACCCTCGACCTTCGCGAACATCAACTCCCACATTGGCGGCAGCACAACATGCGCCTTCTCATTCACGCGCAAGTTGCGGCCAATCTCGTCGGCGAGCTGAAGGTCGCTTGGCTCGCCTGCCGGGCCGGTCTTCGCTGTGAAATTGATCGGCAGCTTGATGACCGGGATACCAATGCCGTGCCGTTCCTTCTGAATCGCATCGATCCTATAGAGGTTATCTTTGAAATACCAGTGCTTGTATGCGCTGCGCAGTGCGGAAATACCTGGGAGGTTGCCAGCCTCGCGGTCATGCGAGAAGACAAGTAGCTTGTCGATCCCAACCGGCACCGTTGGCTTCCTAGCAGGGTCAGCAGAATAGAACTCGATCGCCTCCGGGCCACCATTCCGATCGAAGTACCACTCCATAACCTGTAATGGATGGCGCGGGGCGAACTTCTGCCAAAGCGTGCGTACCTCACCATCGACGACATCCTGCATGAATACTTTCTCGAACACAGAATGCCCAAAATCGAGACAGAGTGTTGCTTCCGCAAGGAACTGCTTGAACGGGATCGTCATGTTGTTGAGCGCATACCAGAGCAGCTTGGCAGCGTTCCTGTCCTTTGTAGAATCCGATGCCGGCTTGGTGTACCACGTCCCCGCGAGGATCGGCAGCTTCTTCAAGCGGAGGCTAGCGCGCACTGTCGCATCTGAGCGGCGCATCTGGTCGTACTTCCTGATGCCAGCTTCGCCGCGCAGGTCGGGGTTGTATTCTTCATCCCAATATTGCCCATAAAATGAAAAGCCGCTTGCACCTAGCTCGTTATACGACGGGCCAAGCTCGCGCAGCGTGATCGGCGGGCGTTCCTTGACGATCATGTAGCCGCCCGACATGCTGATCGGCTCGAACTCCATGAGGATGTCCGTCAGCGGTCGCTGATCGACAGCATCGAGGTTGATCTCGCGCGTATCCCCAATCGCCATCAAAAGGTCCTATCGTAGAGGCCGCTAAAAACGGTTTCCGATGGCGAGCCCCATATAGTCGGCTCGGCGGGCGCAGTCGCGACGGTGACGAGTTCGCGCGCCGGCACAATAAGCTGGCCGCCTCCGCTGTAAACCTCGTTGAGATGCCGCATAGCGCCCGTGTCATATAGCATCGTCAGCGCGTACATCAGCGCGTCGATGCCGTGGTCGTCCTTCTTGATCGGCGCGTCCTGTGGGTCTTGCGGAATCATCGTGTTCG
>Ga0209859_1000087_pt1 | contig 19095 bp, 17 predicted proteins | sample GWRWS3_50_60_FD_187241 | JGI IMG/M metagenome (GOLD analysis project Ga0209859, IMG submission 187241) | Riverbed sediment microbial communities from areas with vegetation nearby in Columbia River, Washington, USA - GW-RW S3_50_60 (SPAdes)... | ecosystem: Environmental > Aquatic > Freshwater >... | reverse complement strand
CGCCGGCGGTGGCCGGGTCACCGAGCTCATGGCCCGGCCACTGTTGGGGGCGCTACTGCCCGAGCTGGCCGGTGTGGTCCAGCCGCTGGCCGGCGAGTACGCCGCCCGTCGCTCGCTGCTGGAGACAATGCCGTTCGCGGCCGGGTACGGAGTCGAGACCGCGCTACTGATCGACACGGTCGCGGCACACGGGCTGGACGCGGTGGCGCAGGTCGACCTGGGCGAACGGACGCACGGTCACCAGGACACCGCCGCGCTGGGAAGGATGGCGGCGACAATTCTGCATACGGTGCTCCGGCGAGTCTCACCCGATCATCCACTATGGAGCACGCTCACCCAGTTCCATCGGGTGGACGGTGTGGCGAGCCCGGTCGACGCTGATATAACCTGGCCCGACCGGCCTCCCATGATCACGATCCCTGGTTACCGTCTCGCTCACTGATGACGTTGGAGAGCCATGCGCGAGAAGCCAACTACGAGACGATGTCCTTTCGAAGGAAGCGCCAGAAGGCGAGCCCGAAGAAGAGGGCGGAGTAAAGTAGGGCGGAGATGGCCCCGCGCACCATGGTGTCCACCTGCACGGGCGTCGAGAGCAGCCCGATCCACGCGTCGTTGTAATGGGTCGGCAGATAGTCGCGGATCGCTCCGAGGGCCTCGATCTGGTCGAGGATGCTCGACACGATCTGCAGCAGCACCGCGCCGCCGACGGCGCCGAGCGGCGCATCCGTGGAGACGGACAACAGGAACGCCAGCGCCCCGACCACGAGCAGCGTCAGTCCAATGTAGCCGGTCGCGGCGCTGACCCGGCCCAGTGCCTCGCCCGCGCTGAGTTGGTCTGCGATGGTCGAGCGCAGCGGGTTCCAGCCGTAGCGCAGGGTGCCGGCCAACAGCGCGGTGCCGACCAGCAGCACCAGCGCCAGCGCAGCGTAGATCACCGAGACGGTCGCCTTGACCCCGAGCAGGCGGGCCCGTGGCACCGGGATCGCCAGCAGGTAACGCAGACTCCCCCAACTCGCCTCGCTCGCGATCGTGTCGCCGAAGAACAGCGCGAAGACCACGACCAGCAGGAAGGAGGATGACACCAGAATGGTGAACAGGGCGAAGTTGGCGCCGCCGGCAGTCGCGACATCCACGAGGCTGGAGAACGCCCCGCCACCGCCACCGTCGTCATCGCCGTCGCCGCCGCCGAACTCGAACGCGCCGAGGATGATCAGCGGAAGCGCCAACATAAACGCCAGCGCGATCCGAGTCCGTGGTCGGCTAGCCTGGCGCCGCAGCTCCGTGGCGACCGAGAACGTCGTGACCGGCGAGGTCCGCGCCGGCATCGTTGACGTTGTCATCGCTCTCCACCTACCTCTGCGAGCTTGTGGGCGGATTCAGGCTCAGTCGAATCGCCGCCGACCAGGGTGAGGAAGGCGTCTTCGAGGCGGCGTCGCGGCACGACCCGGTCGACGCCGACCCCGGCCCGCACCAGTGCCGCCACCGCGTCCGTACGGGAGGTCCCGTCCAGATCCACGACGAGCCCGTTTCGGCCGTCCGGCGCGATCGAGCGGATGCCCGACAGCTGGCCGAGCACAGCGGACGCCGCCGGCACATCGGAGACGTCGAACAGCGAGATGGGCGAGTCGCCCACGACATCCTCAACGGGTCCGTCCGCGACCACCTCGCCCTTGTGCATGACCACGACGTGGGTGCAGGTCTGTTCGACCTCAGCCAGCAGGTGCGACGAGACCAGCACGGCCCGGCCGTCGGTGGCGTAGGCGCGCAGCACCTTTCGCATCTCGGCGATCTGTGGCGGATCGAGGCCGTCGGTCGGTTCATCGAGCACCAGTAGCTCCGGCATGCCGAGCATCGCCTGCGCGATGGCCAGGCGCTGTTTCATCCCGTGGCTGTACTTGCGGACCTTCCGGTGGATCGCGTCGCCCAGGCCGGCGATCTCCAATGCCTCCTCGAGGCGGGCCTCGGCCTCTGGCCGTCCGGTCGAGCGCCAGTACAGCTTGAGGTTGTGCAGCCCCGTTACGTGGGGCAGGAAACCGGGACCCTCAACGAGCGCACCCAGCCGGGTGAGCACGTCGGCCCCGGGCTTGAGGTGATGGCCGAAGACCAGGATTTCTCCTTTGGTCGCCTGCGTCATGCCGAGCAGGACCCGCAGCGTGGTGGTCTTGCCGGCGCCGTTCGGCCCGAGCATCCCGACTACCTGTCCACGCTCGACAGTAAAGTCCACAGTGGAGACTGCGACGAAACCGTCTCCGTACACCTTGCGCAGCCCACGCACGACGAGTGGCGTGTCCGCGAACTCCTCGACGACTGAGACCGCGTTGCGCCGGCGGCGTAGGCGCGCCACGACGAGCGCGACGATGACGCCGAACACGATCGCTGCCGCGACCGCGGCGAGCACGTAACGCCAGATCACATCGGGATTGGTGATGGGTGAGCCGGGGAGCTGGGGCAGGGTGACCGCGGCTCCGGAGGCTGGTAGCCCCACGACGTAGGTCGCCGGCGCCACCGGAGTCGTGTACGCCTGGTCGGACGTGGCGACCGTAAGTCGCAACCGGTGACCGGCCTCAAAGCGGTGCGCGATTGTCGGCAGCGTGACCGTGACCGGCTGGGCCTCGTCGATTGAGCTCGGCAGTCCGGTGAGCCGAACCGGCGCCGCGAGGCCGAACGGCAGGTTGCTTCCTGCGTCGGGGTCGTAGTCGTAGAGCTTGACGAAGAGAACCGCCTCGCCGGTCGGTGACGCGGCCCGGATCTTGATCGTGGGCGTGCCGACCACGTCGAGGTTGGTCGGGAGCGGCTCGGAGTAGAAGTCCGCGTGCTGGCCGGGAATCTCGAGCGACACACCCGCAAGGAAGCTCGAGAAGCTGCCACTGCCGGTGCCGGGCAGGGTGGTGATGGCGGCTGGATTGCCGTCCGGCGGGCTGGCGATCCGCTGCGGCGGCCCGTCCACGGTCACGGTCCTCGCCTCGGGCACGTCGGCCGATCCGGGGAAGATGTCGGTCGAGAAGCCCGAGGTGGTGATCCGTCGGGTGTCGGCGTCGAAGCCGGTGACCCGGGAGAACGTGAAGCCGGCGTCCGGCTTCTCGCCCTTGCCCTGCAGGTAATAGTCGAGCCAGGTGATGGTGAGGTAACGCAGGCGGTCCCGGTCGGATCGAGGGCCCTGCCCGCCGTCGTGGCCGCCCGTGAACCAGTCCATTCGCACCGGCGTGCCGTTGGCGGCGATGCCGCGGAAGTTGGCCTCAGCCTCGCTGAGCGGGAATAGCGAGTCCGCCTGCCCCTGGATGAGCAGCGTCGGCGCCTTGATCTTGTTAAGCGTCTGCGCCGGGCTGGAGCGCCGGAGCAGCGCGATCGTCGCGTCGCTGGCGCGGCCGGTGGTCGCGACATCGTGATAGGCGGCGCAGACATCCTTGGCGAACCGCCCGCAGGCGGGATCCAGCGACGCCAGCATCTCCATGAGGTTCGGCGGAAGCCCTTCCGGCAGCGTCGCCGGCAGGCCTTGCGGTGGAAGTGGGCCATCGCCACCGATGCCAAGGCCCCCGCCGCCGAAGAAGAGGCCTGCCCACTGCTTCTTGAACACACCCTCCGCCGGGCCGCCGCCCGAGGATTCAGGAAGGAACGACCGAGCCAGGTCGTTCCAGGTGATCATCGGCACGATCGCGTCGACCCGGCTGTCCTGCGCCGCCAGCATCAAAGCCAGAGCGCCTCCATAGGACCCGCCGACCGCGGCCACCTTCGGGTCGCCCCGGTCCTTGACGATGTCGGGCCGGGCGGCGAGCCAGTCAATGAGCCGCTGGGCGTCGCGCACCTCGTAATCCGGGCTGTCGAGGTGGATCTGCCCGCCGCTGAGACCGAAGCCCCGGGCGGTCCACGTCAGTACGGCGTACCCGCGCCCGGCGAAATCCGCCGCGTCCTCCGCGACGCTCCGCTTGGTCCCGCCAAAGCCGTGAGCGAGCAGGATAGCCGGCACCGGCGTGGCGGCGCTGGCCGACTTCGGCAGGTAGAGGGTCGTGTCCAGGTTGACCGGTTCGTCGCCGCGCGGTCCGGAGAACACGGTGAGCGTCTCTTCGGTGGTCGTGAACGTACGGGGCGCGGGCCAGGCCGCCCAGGTGATCAAGGCGGCGACCGCGACGACTATCACGGAGCCACTGACGACGCGTCGGCGAGTGACGCGTAGGCGCGGCAGGCGGATGGGCATGGGCACCACGGTACGACGCCACGGGCCCGGGAACGTCAGTGGAAACCCTGGAGGGTGACTACGTCTCAGGCTGGTCTCAGCAACCTTCTCCCGTTCGGGCCGCGTCCTCGAGGCGCTGGGCCTCGCCCCCGCTCATCGACGCCACCTTGGTGTTGGTCGGGTCGAGGTAGAACACGATGGCCAGACCGGAGGCCGGGACCCGTACCACCAATGCCTTGTTACCGTGCGTACCCGTGATCAGGGTGCCACGACTGCCGTAGATGTCCTGGATCGCGGCGAGCGACATGCCCACGCGGGCCCCCGACGGCGTCACCAGTCCGGGTGCGGTGGTGTGGACCGCCACGAGCCGGTTGGCCAGGAACGAGAAGGTGAGTTGTCCGGCGTACCGGCCCGTCGCGTTGGCGCCCTTGGAGTCGGCACAGAGTTGGCTCTCGAAGACACCGGTGATCAGGCCGCGGCCGGACAGATCGGACAAGGCCGTGCCGATGACGTAGGCACCGATGCCGTCCGCGGCGAACACGATGGCGGGGTCGGTCGGCGGAGGCGTCGGCGAGAGGGTGGGGCTGGCGCTCGTGGACACTGTGGCCGATGGACCTGTGCCCGTCGGCGTGCCCGGGCCGGGCGTTGGCCCGCCGCTGGGTGTTCCCCCGTCGCACCCGGCAGCCACCAGGACGACCAGGCCGGTGGCGGCGAGCGCCGTGGCCAGCCGTGAGGCGTTGGTTCCCATCTCAGCAGCCCTCACCTTCGGTGAATCTGAACTCGAGCGTTTCGTACCTGCCCGCCTCTATGGCGGTCACGTGGCCGTCCCTGTCGGTTCGGAAGAGCAGACCATTAGCGCCGCCCCATGAAGCATTCTGCGACGCACCATCTCACGACCGTCGCGGATCTTGGTTGTGCCGTCGAGTGTGACCGGTGAGCGCCACATCGTGCCAGGTCAGGAAGCCGACACTCGAAGCTGACCCCTCAGCGAAGGCGCCGCGTGCGTAGTGCCGACGTACGCAGCCGTTGCAGCCGGTGTACCAGGGTAGGGTCGTAGCTGAGCGCCTGCGGAAGGTCGAGTAAGGCGTTGAGCGCCTGATAGTAACGAGTCGGCGACATCTCGAAGTGTTCCCGGATGGCTTGTTCCTTGGCGCCTTGTTGGCGCCACCACTGCCGCTCGAACTCAAGGATTGCCCGCTGCCGGTCGCTCAGACGCGATTGGTCCTTCGCTGAATCGTCGATGACCGTCGCGTCGACTGCGTCGAGGATGGCGGCCGCGTCGTTTTCGACCGCATCGGGCAGGACCGTAGCCGTGATGATGTCGGCGACGGTGCGCCAGTCCAACGCCGTGGGGCTAACGTCGGCGGCGGGGACGTCCACAAGCCGCACACTAGGGTAGAAGTGCCGCGCAAGCGAGCGTCCGCGCCGAAACAACGCAGGTCAGACTGGGTGTCGCCGACCCCGGCGGAACACGTCGATCACACGTAACTCGTCGTCGAGGAGCACGAGGTCGGCGCGCAGCCCGGGTACGATCGCGCCCACCTCCTCCTCGAGCCCCAGTGCTAGCGCCGGGGTCGTCGATGCCATGGCCGAGGCGGCGGCGATACCCACTCCACTGTGGACCGTGCGGCGGAGTGCGGCATCCATCGTCAGCGTGCTGCCAGCGATGGTGCCGTCGTTCGCGAGCCTTGCCACGCCACCCGCGACGCGGACGGCCTGGCCGCCGAGCTCATACTCGCCGTCCGGCATGCCGGCAGCCGCCATGGCGTCGGTGACGAGCGCGACCCGGTCGGGTCCCGCTGCTCGTACGGTGTGTCGCAGCATCCCGTCGTGCAGGTGCACGCCGTCGGCGACCTGCTCGCACACCACGCCCGGCGCGTCGAGCAACGCCACGATGGGTCCAGGATCTCGATGGTGCACCGGCCGCATGGCGTTGCACACATGCGTGCCGACGCTCGCCCCGGCCTCGACGGCGGCGAGCGTCTGCTCGTACGTCGCGTCGGTGTGTCCGATCGCCGCGACCACGCCACGTCGCCGGAGCAGGCGGATCGCCTCCAAAGCGCGGGGCAGCTCCGGGGCGAGAGTCACCATTCGCACGCCCCCGAGATCGAGCAGGTGGCCCAGCTCGGCTAGGTCCGGGTCGCGCAGGTAGGCCGGATTCTGGGCGCCGCAGCGGGCCGGGGATAGGTACGGCCCCTCCAGGTGCAGCCCGGCGAGCACCCCCTCGTCGACCAGCGGCCTGAGCGCCACGGTGGCCTCGTGCAGCAGCTCGCGCGGAGCGGTGACGAGGCTCGCGAGCATGGTTGTGGTCCCATACCGGGCGTGGAACGCGGCGGCGGCGCGGGCCTGCGCGGGGTCGCCGGTGGTGAAGGTGTGCCCGCCGCCGCCGTGGACGTGGATGTCGACGAAGCCGGGCAGGATCCAAGCCGCCGTCGCGGAGATGACTCTGGTACGCCCGGCGGGGCGCACGTCGGTGATGCGGCCGGCCGCGATCCGGACCACGCCGTCCTCGATCACGCCGTCCGGCGTGACCACGCGACCGCGTAATGCCTGGCTCATTCGGGTACCTGGCTCATTCGGGTACCTGGCTCATTCGTGCACGTCGCTCACCAGTCGGCGCGGACGAGATCGAGGGCGAGGATCGCCGCGCCCTGGCAGCCGGCCTCGTCTCCGAGTTCGGCACGGGCGATGATCGGCAGTCGGTGAAAGGTCCGCCGCTGCTCGAGCGCGTGCATGAGTGGATCCAGCAGGATCTGGCCGGCCTCGGCGAGCCCGCCGCCGAGGACGATCACCCTTGGGTCGAAGAGCGCAATCCCGGCGAGGAGCCCGTCGGCGAGAGCGTCGACCGCCTCCGCCCAGACCGCAGCGGCCCGCGGCTCGCCAGCCGCCGCCCGCGCCGCCACCTCTGCGGCGCTTACCCCGTCGGCGCCGTAGGCCCGCCCGATCGCCGCCGCCGATGAGTACGCCTCGAGGCAGCCCCGCCCGCCGCACTCACAGTCTCGCGCGTCGGCACCGGTGCGCACGACGACGTGGCCGATCTCGCCGCTTGCGCCATGGGCGCCGGGGTCGACTCGGCCGTCGACGACGAAGCCGCCGGCGATGCCGGTGCCGATCGCGACGAAGAGCATGCGCCGCGTCGTACGGCCGGCGCCGAGCCGAGCCTCGGCGAGCGCGCCCGCCCGTACGTCGTGGCCCAGCGCGGTTGGGAGGCCGACCTGTTTGGCGACGAGATCGCGTAGCGGCACGTCGCGTAGGCCGAGGTTGGCCGACCATTCGGCCACGCCGGCCGCCTCGTTGACGATGCCGGGCACGACGACGCCGACGGCGACCGGGGTAAGCCCATCGAGCCACGCCGCGGTCGTGAGGTCCGCGGCCACGCCGACGATAGTGTCGACGACGACGTCGGGGCCCCGTTCGCGACCCGTCGGGTACCGCTGCGTGCGCCGGACCTCGCCGGCGCTGTCGACCAGGGCGCACTTGATGCCGGTACCCCCGACATCGACGGCGATCGCCACGCCGGACTTCTCATGTGTCATTCGCGCACCTGACTCGACGTTCCGGGGGTGTTTCGCGCATCATTGTGCACGAGCGCTCACCGATGCGCAGCAGGGTGGCGCGCGGACTCTGAGGAGGTCGACGTGGACCGCTACGCGCGCTGGAACGCGCTCCTGGAGCTACTGACTGAGACGGGTCGGATCACCGTGGAGGACGCGGCGGATCGCCTCGTGGTCTCCCAGGCCACCATCCGGCGCGACTTCGACCAGCTCGCGCAGCAGCAGATGATCACGCGCACGCGCGGCGGTGCCGTGGTCAACGGCGTCTCGTACGACCTGCCGTTGCGCTACAAGTCGGCGAAGCACGCTCCGGAGAAGCAGCGCATTGGCGCGGCTGCGGCTGCTCTGGTGGCGCCCGCCATGGTCGTCGGCCTAACCGGGGGTACCACCACGACCGAGGTGGCGCGCGCGCTCGCGGCCCGGCCAGACCTCTCGGGCACCGGCGCGGACGGTCCCCAGCTCACGATCGTGACCAACGCGCTGAACATCGCCAACGAGCTGATCGTGCGATCGCGCATGAAGATCGTGGTGACCGGCGGGGTGATCCGGCCGCAGTCCTACGAGCTGGTCGGCCCGCTCGCGACCGGGATCCTTCGGGAGCTCACCCTCGACTTGGCGTTCCTGGGGGTTGACGGGTTCGACGCGGCCCTCGGTGCCGCCTCCCACCACGAGGGTGAGGCGGCCATGAACAGCTTGCTCGCGTCGCGCGCCCGCCGGATCGTCGTGATCGCGGACTCATCCAAACTCGGCAAGCACGCCTTCGCCCGGGTCTGCCCGGCCGAAAAGGTACACACGCTGGTGACCGACGCCGACGCGACCGACGCCGATATCGCCCCCTTCACCGCCGCCGGCATCGACGTGGTCCGCGTCTAGTTCCCGTGCTGCCAGATGGTTGGGAGATCTTTGTGGGATTCCCCGTGTCGTGCGGGCCCGCCTGGAACGGACGATCCCACACGCTCATGCGATCACGCGCCTACGGCGGTTTCGCGGAGGGCGGGCCAAGGGGTGCGGGCGATGGTGCGATCGATGAGTACGCCGAGGCAGAGGCCGGCGAACATGTCAGTAAGCCAGTGGTAGCCGAGGTACGTCGCGGTGAAGCCGACGACGATGGGCGGCACCCAGCGCACCCAGGTCCGCAGCGCCGGGCGTAGCCAGGCCGCAAGAAGCAGGCAGATCAGGCCGTACCAGACGATCGTGTTGACGGCATGACCCGAGGGGTAGGACAGCCCGTCGGGCTGGCTGAACAGGCGCACCTCGATGTCGTCTGGCAGCGTCGAATGCGGAGCCGCGCGGTGGAAGAGCAGCTTCAGCGGCTGGATGACGATGCCGGTCAGGAGGAAGGCGGCGACGACCGGAGCGATCGGCCAGGGTGACCGGCGGACGAGTGCGACGACGACGGCGATCAGCAGAGCCGCCGCCGCGAGCAGCCCGCCGGAGCCGAGGCGATTGAGCAGTTCGGCGGTGTTCTCCGCCCAGTCGGGGCGATGCGCGTCGGAGATGTCGCGGACGGCTAGGTCGAGCGAGCGGACCGGCGCGAGCGCGACCAAACCGGTGACGGCCGCGAGTCCGGCGAGCAGCACTAGATCGGGCCACCAACCCGTTGGGCTGACGGGGCGAAGCGCGAACCGAGCCGCTCGCCCCGGTGCCCGTACCGTCACGCCCCCACGCTAACCACCCCTCCGTCGATCATGACCTGGAGGTCATGATCGACGCGTTTTGGCGACGGTCAGCGCGTGATCACGGCGATCTTGGAGCGAACGGAGCGAGGGCGGCCACGGGTGGCCGCCCTCGTTCGCGTGATGGGTCAGAGGCGGTCGCCGGTGACGGCGTGGAAGACGTGATGCGAGCCGACGCGCGGTCGGAGGAAGACGGTCTCGCCCATGCGGGGCACGACCCTGCCGTCGGTACGCACCACGAGGGTGTCCTTGGTGGAGTCGCCGTTGAGTGCCGCGTGTCCGTGGACGTAGGCGTCGGAGCCGAGCTCCTCGACCAGCTCGACCACGACCGGGATACCGCCGTCACTCGCTCCGACGAGCTCGGTGTGCTCTGGCCGGAAGCCGACGGTGACCTTGTCGTTGCCGCCATCGGCACGGGCCGCGGCGACCTGCTCGCTGGTGAGCGGGACCAGCAACCCGCCGAAGTCGGCCCCAGTGTCGGTGAGCCTGACGGTGCGGATATTCATGGCCGGCGAGCCGATGAAACCGGCAACGAACATGTTGGCCGGCCGGTCGTACAGGGCGCGCGGCGCATCGACCTGCTGCAGTATGCCGTCGAGCAGGACCGCGACGCGGTCGCCCATCGTCATCGCCTCGACCTGGTCATGCGTGACGTAGACGGTGGTGACACCGAGCCGCTGCTGCAGCGCGGCGATCTGAGCCCGGGTCTGGACTCGGAGCTTGGCGTCGAGGTTCGACAGCGGCTCGTCCATGAGGAAGACCTGGGGCTCCCGTACGATGGCGCGGCCCATCGCGACCCGCTGCCGCTGGCCACCGGAGAGCGCCTTCGGCTTGCGGCCGAGCAGACCCTCGTCCATGTCGAGCAGACGAGCGGCGTCCTTGACCCGACGATCGATCTCCGGTTTAGGGGTCTTTCGCAGCTTGAGGGCGAAGGCCATGTTCTCGTACACGGTCATGTGCGGGTAGAGCGCATAGTTCTGGAACACCATGGCGATGTCCCGCGCTTTCGGGGGAACGTTGGTGACGTCGGTCTCGTCGATGTAGATCGCGCCCGAGTCGATCTCCTCCAGGCCAGCGAGCATGCGCAGGCTGGTGGACTTGCCACAACCGGAGGGGCCGACCAGTACGAGGAATTCGCCGTCCGCGATCTGCAGGTCGAGCGAGTCGACAGCAGGTCGGGGATTGCCCGGGTAGATCCGGGAGGCCTTAGCGTACGTGACGGTAGCCATGCTGAAGGTACGTCCTTTCACCGGCAGGAACGTGCCGGACGATCCGAGTGAAAGTGCCGTGCCGGCGGACCACCGACGCGACGGTTGCTGTCACCGTAGAGGTCGCCATAGCCAGTTGCCAAGCCCTGCTCACAGCGTGGTCGGTCGGGGATGGCCGCAACCGTTGCTGTGTCGAGACAGTGGACTTCAAGATTCCTTAGGCGCCTATGCGTGTATTTCGATCTCTGTGCGAGCCAAAGCCGAAAACAATCTTGTACGCCTGGCGGGCTGCGACGGCCCGTGGGCTCGCCGGCCGCGGAGGCTTGCTGGCGTACCATCGCACAGGCGACGATGCCGGAGTAGCTCAGTGGTAGAGCAACCGCCTTGTAAGCGGTAGGTCGTCGGTTCAATCCCGACCTCCGGCTCAAATGACCCCAGGTCAGAACTCTGTGGGCGATCTCCAGAAGGCCAATTCAATGGCCATACCGCAGCGGACATCAATTCAGTGACTCCCCCAGTCACTTACGCCGCCTTGGTGGCTGCCGAGATGCCTGTCTATCGATCTCCATCGTTATCGCGACGTACGTGTGAGGTCCTGCGGAAGGTGTCCCGCCAATCTGCACGTGGCCGGGCTTAACTCAATCGGCTGCGGGCGAGATCATCGGCGGCTGCCGCTGTCGTGATCCCCGCCGCGTCGGCGCGCGCATAGATCTCCGCAAGTGTGTTCCCGATCCCTTCGAGCCGTACGTCGACTGTGTCGCGGGTCCAGCCCAGCCTCTCGACGCCCCACGCGTAGAGCACTCCACCTGCGTTGATGACAAAGTCAGGCGCGTAGAGAATCCCCGCGTCCCGCAGGCGCTCGGCGTCCTCCGGCTCCGCGAGCTGATTGTTGGCCGAGCCTGCGACGACGCCACAGCGGAGCCGGGGAATGCTTTGCGCACCAAGCGTCCCGCCAAGTGCGCAGGGTGCATACACGTCGCACTCAACGCTGCTCGCCTGGTCCGGTGCAACGACGTTCGCGCCGATCTGACCAGCAAGATCGAGTGCGCGGGCGGCAACGACGTCGGAGATGAGTACGCGCGCGTCCGCCTCGGCAAGCTGTCTCGCGAGCGCCGCGCCGACATCACCGACGCCCTGGACGAGAACGACGCGTCCCGCCAGGTCAGCGGTGCCGAACACCTGCCACACACTGGCGCGGATGCCGTGAAAGACCCCCCGGGCAGTGTGCGGGCCAGGATCACCCGAGCCGCCTCGACCCTCGCTTCGGCAGAAGACGTACGGGCACCGCTCGCCGATGATGTCCATGTCCGCTATGGATGTGTTCACGTCGGGCCCGGTGTAATAGTTCCCGCTGAGCACATTGACGAGGTCTGCATAACGAAGGAGGAGGCCGCGGCGTTCCTCGCCGTCGAGCGGGCCGGGAACAGCGAGCACCGCCTTACCGCCGCCAAACGGCATGTCGACGCAGGCCATCTTGAAAGTCATCGCCGCAGACAGCCGCATCGCATCCGCCAGGGCGTCGGCCGGCGCAGCGTACGTCTTCATCCGGGTGCCGCCGCCCGCCGGTCCGCGGCGGGTGGAGTGCACACAAACGAACATCCACGCCCCGCTCGGCTGGTCGAAGTGGACGACCACGCCCTCGCCGTCCCACGAGCGCACGAGTTCCTCGAACACCCGGAAAACGTACTCCCTCACTCGTTGACGCTCAGCGCCAGGCAGTCATGGCTCCAGCACGGTCCCTGGGACCCGGGACGTGGCAGGATCCGGACACGGATCGAGTCGTGCGAAGGAGACACAGTGGAATGCAGCGTGAGAGGCATCCCGAGCCGGATCGTACGAAGCGCAGGCTGCCACCGCACCAGGTTCTCGTCAGCGACCCGGCGTCGGTGGCTGCCCTCGAAGCGGACGAAGAGACCTGGGCGCAGGTCGCCGTCGTCCAAGGGCCAGCGACCCTGGCCGCGTTCAGAGCCGCCGTCAAGCCCGGCCTCGCCGCCGCCGACCAGCGTTTCCTGGCGCGGCTCGCCGGAAACTACGCGTACTTGTTCGATGTCGACGGACGCGGCGACGGAGACGAAGGCGGAGATGGACTACCGCAGCGCTTCCCCGGCCCGACATTGATCTTGACGGGTCGGCAGGACTCGATTTGTGGGTACGAGGAGGCCTGGGAACTCATCGAGAACTTCCCACGGGCGACCTTTGCCGTGCTGGATCGCGCCGGGCACGATCTGAGCGTCGAGCAGGAGGGGCTGTTCCGAGCGCTGGTCAATGAGTGGTTGGACCGCGTCGAGGAGTACACGGCCACGCCCCACTAGGTTCGACGCGAGCGATCGCGTCTATGCACGCCGGTGGCACGGCCATCGAGGCGCGGACCTTGCCGGACTCCTCTGTGAGCACCGCCCCCCGGCGCCGCAGGACTCCGAGCGCAGCGGCGTTGCCAGGCGTCGTCTCGGCGATCACCGTACGGGCACCAGCCGCGCCCGCCTCAACCAGGAGAGCCTCTAGCGCAGCCGCCGCGAAACCCCTGCCCCGATAGGACCGCCCGACCCAGATACCCGTCTCCATGGTCTCCGGCTCGTCGAGGCGCGATAGACGGATCATGCCGACGACGTTTGCATCCACGAGGATCGCGTACATCACCGTGCGCGCCGCTCCGTCCAGACCACCGAACCGCGCCCGGTGAAACTCGCGAAAAGCCTCCATGTTCTCGGGAGTCCATCCGGGAGGACCCTCAACCGGCGGCATCACCCCGTCCGGAGATGCGTCGTGCGCCGCAAGATCTAGCAAGCCGGAGAGCACCTGCTCGTTGGCCACGGGCCACAGAACCACCGTCATGGCGCCTCACTCAGCCAGCTTCGGATGACCGCCGCAGCCTCCTCGACATCCCACGTCTCGACCGCTCCGCCGTTCTCCACGAGAAACGGCGCCCGGCCGTCCGTCGCGCACGCGACCTGCACCCGGTCGAGGCCGAACTCGTCGCCGAGGAAGTAGAGGTTGTCGTCCGGCAGCCGCTCGACGACCAGGTCAGGGAAGTGGCGCCGTACCTCGTCCAGCACCTGATCGAGGGGTCCGCCGGTCCGGTCGGCGGGTCCCCACGGGCGTCCACGCATGGGCACTCTGTGCACAGTGCCAGCATGGCCCACTCGAGCGAATGGATCTAGTCGAGTTATTGCGCTCTGGCTACAACAACTCTTCTAGATTCACTCAAACCGAGCCGGCGCGCCGACGGGCAACTTCCGCGAGCGTGACGGCGGCCGCCACCGAGGCGTTCAGCGACTCCACCGTGGCCGTCATCGGGATGCTCACCCTAAGGTCACACGTCGAGCCGACGAGTCGGGACAGCCCTCGCCCCTCCGAGCCGACCACTACCACCAGCGGCCCGATGGCCGCCTCGAGGTCATACACCGACGTCGCGCCATCGGCGTCCAGGCCGACCACGGTGAAACCCGACTCCTGGCACTGCTTCAACGAGCGGGTCAGGTTGGTCACCTGTGCTATCGGCAACCGGGCCGCGGCGCCGGCCGAGGTCCGCCACGCCGTCGCCGTCATACCGGCCGCTCGCCGCTCCGGCAGGAAGACGCCGTGCGCGCCGAACGCCGCCGCCGACCGCACGACCGCACCGAGGTTGCGCGGGTCGGTCACGCCGTCGAGCGCCACCAGCAGCGGCGCGACCGCCTCGGACGCGGCGGCCAGGAGATCGTCAAAGGGCTCGTAGGCGAACGGCGGCACCTGCAGGCCTACGCCCTGATGCAGCACCCCGCCCGTCATGCGGTCCAGTTCGGCGCGACTGACTTCGAGTACGGGTATGCCCCGATCCCCGGCGGTCCGGGCGATCTCCGTCACGCGGTCGTCGATGTCGACGCCCAGGGCGACGTAGAGCGCCGTGGCCGGAACGTGGGTGCGCAGCGCCTCGAGCACCGGGTTGCGGCCAAGGAGCAACTCAGCTGCCCCATGGGGGGGAGCAGAGCGGCGACCGGGGGCCACCCGCGGCGCAGTCCGCGCCGGACCGGCGGCACGCCCCCCGCCACCTCGGCCCCCCGCGCCGCGACCCGCCCCGGCACCTCGGACCGCACCGCCCCCGCCGGCGCGCGACGCACCCGCCCGGGTCGTCGACTTCGTGCCGGGCACGCCTACCTTAGGCGCCCGACCCTCGGCGGAGGCCGCCCGCCGCTCCTTCTCCTGCTTCCAGGCGGTACGCGACGGCAACTGCTCGTCGCCCGAGTAGCCCTTGTGCCACGGTCGCTCGTCGGCCGGCAGGGTCTTTCCGCGGCCTTTGAGCCGCTCGCGGTTCTTGCCGCCCGTGCCGGCCGATGCACCCTTCTTGGCGGTGGTTCGCCGGCCGCGCCGCTGTGAGTTTCCCGGCATCGCCTCAGCGTCCTTCGATAGTCCAGCGTGGACCGTGCGCCGTGTCTTCGGTCACGACGCCGGCCTGCTTGAGCCGGTCGCGGACGGCGTCGGCCGCGGCCCAGTCTTTGCGGGTACGGGCTGCGGCGCGCTGCTCCAGCGCAAGCGCAACGAGCGAGTCCACTACCGGCCGCAGCCCCTCCGAGGAACCGCCAGAGGACCACTGTGGAGAGAGCGGGTCCAGCCCCAGCACGTCCAGCATCCCTCGTACGCTCGCCAGCGCGCCCTGGGCCGTGGTGTCCTCGCCCGCGGCCAAGGCCGTGTTGCCCTCCCGCACCACATCGTGGACGGCGCCGAGGGCCCCGGAGGTGTTCAGGTCGTCGTCCATCGCCTCGACGAACTCGGCGCACAATACGCCCGGCTCGCCGGCACCGAACCGCTCTGAGGCGCGCTCGGCGAAATTCTCGATGCGCCGGTACGCCGAGGCGGCCTCGCGCAGCGCCTCCTCGGAGTAGTCGATCACCGAGCGGTACTGGGGAGCCGCGAGGTAGTACCGAAGCTCCACCGGCCGCACACCCAGGGCCATGATCGACGGGAGGTCGATGACGTTCCCGTCCGACTTGCTCATCTTGGAGCCGCCGAGGTTCAGCAGTCCGTGGTGCACCCAGAACCGGGCGAAGGGCAGGCCCGCCGCCTGCGACTGCGCCACCTCGTTCTCGTGATGCGGGAAGACCAGGTCCAGCCCGCCGCCGTGAATATCGAACTCCGGGCCCAGATAGCGCCAGCACATCGCCGAGCACTCGATGTGCCAGCCCGGCCGGCCGCGCCCCCACGGCGAGGGCCATTGCGCCTCGACCGGCTCGTCCGGCTTGGCACCCTTCCACAGCGCGAAGTCACGCGGGTCGTGCTTTGCGCGCTCGGGCCCGTCCTCGGCCGGTTGCATGCTGTCCGGCTTCTGCCCGGACAGATGCCCGTACCGATCGAAGCTCTTCACATCGAAGTAGACATCAGCCGAGCCGTCCTCGGCGGGGTACGCATGCCCGTCCGAGATGAGCGTCGCGATCAGGTCGTGCATCTCCGTGATGTGGCCGGTCGCTCGGGGCTCGTACGTGGGGTCCAGCACACCCAGCCGCGAGTAGTGATCAGAGAGGATCCGCTCGTTTGAGTAGGCCAGCGCCCAGAAAGGCTCGCCGGCCTTCGCCGAGTTTGTCAGCACCTTGTCATCGACGTCCGTAATATTACGGATGAAGGTGACCCGGTAGCCGGAGCGCATCAGCCAGCGACGGAGTACGTCGTAGTTGACGGCCGACCGGAGGTGGCCGATGTGTGGCGGCGACTGCACGGTGAGCCCACACAAGTAGATGCCGACCTCACCGGGCACACGCGGGACGAAGTCCCGCACCGAGCGGGTCGCGGTGTCATGGAGTCGCAGGCTCACCCTGAAAGGGTATCGGGCCGCAGGTCTGCCGGTCGCGCCCGTACCGCGAGCGGGCCCGTCCCGTCCCCTCCCGATCGAGGCGTCCAGGCCCTAGGCTCCCCGCCATGGCAGGCTGGGAAGTCTGGCGGCAGGACCACCACGGACAGAGATATCTCGTCGCGGCCTACCACGACCGGGTCCAGGCACTCGCCCGGCTCCTTGTGCTCGAGTCGGGGCACCCACACAAGCAGATCTATGAGGTCGTGGGCTCTCGTGACCCGGCGGTGGTTACGAACCGCGACCTCTATCTGCGCCTCGTCGCTTTGGGCGATCACATAAGTGTCACCGGCCGAGCGCTGCTGGATTATCTCTGCGCGCTCTGGATGGTGAGCCGACCGCTCGCCGTCCACGAGGAACTGGACGGCGACCTCGTCGCGGCGATCCTCGAAGCATCCGCGAGTGCCATGCCGATCCGGCCGGAGCCAGCCTGGCGAGTAACCGATCTCTCCGCGGAGGGCGCGTACTCCGGCTTCGCCGACTTCACCAAGGTGCTCTGCACCCAGATCGCGGACCTGCTCGCGTTCGAGGAGAGCCCGCCAGGGCCGCTCGCGTCCCTCGGCGTCGACGCCCCGCCTCGGATTGATGGCGGTCGGGCGACGATCCGGCGATGGTGCAACTTCGACCCATCGACGTTCCTCGAGTGCGCCGCCGCCGGAGGCTTCGGCGGTTGGAACGAGGCCGACGGTCGACGCGTGCGCTTGGCGGAGGATCGCGAGCCTGGCCAATGGGCGGGGTACGACCTCGCCGTGCTGGGGCCGGTCAGCTGGGGCGACTTCGCGGCCTTTCTCGAGTACGGGCAGGCGTACGAGTGAGGCCAGGCCCTGGGTAGGACGGCGGTTAGGCTGCGCGAATGGCAAGTCCCATTCCCCGGCCGGACACCGCCCGGCCGGAGACGGCGCAGACGCTGGATCGGGGGCTGCGGCTCCTCCACCTCGTCGCCGAAACCTCGGGCGGTGTCACCGTCACCGAAGCCGCCCAGAACCTTGGCGTGGGGCGGGCCGTGATCTACCGCCTCGTCGGAACGCTGGCCGAGCATGGTCTGGTCCGTCGCGACAAGGCTGGCCGGCTCCGGCTCGGCGCCGGAGTGCTGCAGCTCGCGCGCCGCGCCCAACCATTGGTGGCCGACGCGGCGCTCCCGCCGCTGCGGCGTCTGGCCGAGGACGTCGGTGCGACCGCCCACCTCACCGTCGCCGAGGGCGACGAGGGGGTGGCGCTGCTAGTGGTGGAGCCCACCTGGACGCAGTTCCATGTGGCCTATCGCGCGGGCAGCCGGCACCCGCTCGAGCGCGGCGCGGCCGGCCGGGCGATCATGGCCGGCCGCCGCGGCGACGCGGGCGTCGTGGTCAGCGAGGGCGAGCTCCAGCCGGGCGCCCATGGGGTGGCCGTGCCCGTCGTCGGGGTCGATGGCCTCGAGGCCAGCGTCGGCGTCGTCGCGCTCAGCCCGCTCGATGTCGGCGCCGTCGGCCCCCAGGTCACGTCAGCCGCGGCCGCAGTGGCCCGCGCCCTCTCCTGACGCGCACCCCTGGCCTTGCGTGCCGGGCGGTCAGGAAACCTTGCCGGCGGCCTGGACCGCGGCGTAGGCGTCGACGAGCCCGGCGCCGGTGATGTTGGTGATCGTGCCGCACGCATCGGCGGGGTCGCCCGAGAGGTACGACGGCGTCGCGGGGACGACCGCTTGGCGGAGGATCCGCTCCGTGGCGGAGACGTCGCCGACCAGGCGCGGGTTCGCCGACCACATCAGCGCGACGACACCCGCGACATGAGGCGTCGCCATGGACGTGCCATCCAGCGAGCCGTAGGTTCCGCCTGGCATCGCCGAGAGCACGCCGACACCGGGAGCGACGACGTCCGGCTTGGCCAGGCCGGCCGAGGTGGGCCCCCGGCTAGAGAAGCTGGCCACCTGTCGGTCGCGGTCAACGGCGCCGACCGTGAACGCGTCCGCGTAGGGCGCAGGAGGGTCGTCGACCGAGCCGCAGAAGGGCCCAGCGTTGCCGGCCGCCGTGGCGAAGAAGATGCCGGCCGCCCGGAGCGCGGCCGTTGCGGATCGCAGCGAATCGGCGTCGCACCCCTCGATCTCTGGGCATCCCCACGAGTTGGTCAGGATGTGCGGGGCGCGGTCCGGGCGGCCGTCACGCCATGGATCGCCGCCGTGCGGAAACGGTGCGAGCATGAACTGCAGGCAGTCCAGGTAGAGCGAGGGGCTACCTAGGTTGCGGTCGAGGTTCACGCAGCCGACCCACTGCGCCTCGGGCGCGACGCCGATCCCGCCACGGCCGAGTGCGGACCCGAGTGTGTGGGTGCCGTGTCCACCGTGGTCGGTCGGCGTTGCCGTGCCGTTCCACGGGTCATACCACGAGTCGTCGCCGCCCCGGAAGCCGTTGCGCAGCGCGGGGTGCGTGCCGTCGACGCCCGAGTCGGAGGTCCCGATCACGATGCCCCGCCCGGTGGCGCCGAGTTCTCGCCACGCGCGATCGGCGCGGACCAGCTGGATGTTCCACTGTGGTGATCCGTCCGGCGCCGGCGAGGTTCCCTTCTCGGTCGGTGCGGCCACCGGCAACGGACGGGCCCGCTGGTCGAGCAGCACGCGGTCCACATCGGTGCGACCGGCGAGCCACCGTCGCACAAGCGGTCCGCCGTCGACGAGGACGGCGTTGGCGAGGTAGTACGG
>Ga0209859_1000086_pt1 | contig 19344 bp, 17 predicted proteins | sample GWRWS3_50_60_FD_187241 | JGI IMG/M metagenome (GOLD analysis project Ga0209859, IMG submission 187241) | Riverbed sediment microbial communities from areas with vegetation nearby in Columbia River, Washington, USA - GW-RW S3_50_60 (SPAdes)... | ecosystem: Environmental > Aquatic > Freshwater >... | reverse complement strand
GCAACACGATGGCTGGTGCAGGAGCACCCGCGACGGCAGTCATCCGAACCCGGGTGGCGCGGCGGGCCGTTCGCCCGCGGCTTCGACGTCCGCGACGAAGCCGTCCAGCCGCGAGTTCAGCTCACAACGAATGCGCAACACGCCCCCTTGATCGTTGACGGTGCGCTGTTGTGGACATATGTTCTAGTCATGACGGGAGGCGAGGTCGAGCGCGCTGCCCTTATCGCTCTATTACGACGTGCGAGCACCGGTTGGCAGCAGATCACGGCCGAGGTACTGGCACGCGGTAGCGCGCTGCGCGTCCTCGACGACGCCGTGAGCCAGCGGGACACGCTGTTCCCGGAGACAGGACTAGTCGATGCACTTGTCGATGAGGCACATCGGCTACTCGACAGTTTGGCGATGACCGGCATCGATGTCCGCACGATCTTCGATGCTACCTATCCTCCGCAGCTTCGTGACATTCGTGAGCTGCCTCCCGTCCTCTTCACTCAAGGCCGGACGCGGGAGGACGCGCGGGCGATAGCCGTGATCGGGACGCGCCAACCAACCGACCGAGGCGCCGACATAGCTCGCCGCGTGGCGACCATGCTGTGCACCGAGGAAATCAATGTAGTCAGCGGACTCGCTGCCGGGATCGACACAGCGGCGCACGAAGCGACACTCGCGGCCGGCGGCCGCGCTGTCGCGGTGATCGGAACTGGGATCACCCGCTACTTTCCTGCCGAGAACCGGCTGCTTCAGCGACGGATCGCGACTGACGGACTCGTCATCAGCCAGTTCTGGCCGGACGCGCCGCCCCACAAGGACCACTTCCCGATGCGCAACGCGGTCATGAGCGGGTACGCGGCCGCCACCGTAGTCATCGAGGCTGGGGAACGGAGTGGAGCACGCATCCAGACCAGGCTCGCCCTACAGCAAGGCCGACACGTTGTCCTACTGCGAGGTCTCTTAGCCAACGAGTGGGCACGGAAGCTCGTCGACCGCCCCGGTGTCGCAATCGTTGATGGCCCCGATGATCTGACGTCGGCGGTAGATCGGGTTCTGCGAGCTCGTCATGACGAACTCGCCGAGCGGCAGGATCTCGCTGACGTCACCATCGCATGATCAGTGGCGGGCCATCAGCGACAGTCGCGATGCAGGTCAACGATCTCCGCACCCACTTCCGCACGGACTAGGGATCTGCCTGGTGTGCGGGGGTCCGGCCGGAGGGCGATCGGAAGCAAGCTCGCTGTCGTACTTGCGCCGCTTAGTTGCAGCGAATGACCCGAGTGCGTACGTTACACTTGCTTCAGTTGATGAGGAGGGTGATCAATGGTCCCCACGTTGGTTGATGCAGTCGAGGAGGTTCCTCCGCCCAGCACCAAGCGGCAGCGAACGGCGGAGCAGGCTGTTGTTGACGACCTGATCGACGGCAGCGCAGTAATAGTCGTCAAGCGCCAGGACGGCTCCGAGCATCCGCTCGACGACGATGACCTTCGCGGCTTCCTGGCTGTGCTCATTGCGCGCGCCCGGGGTCACCGCGTGTCCATCGTGGCTCACGAACTGTTGATCTCCCCACAAAAGGCCGCCAGGCTCCTCGGCGTCTCCCGGCCCATGGTCTACCGCTACATCGAAAGCGGCGACCTGGCCGCAACCCGGGTCGGATCGCATTGGCGACTTCGGGCTGGACACGTCCTGGCCCTCGCTCGGCGGCGGTCAGCGCAGGCAGCCGCCATCGACGAAGGGTTCGCCACCGCTCTCGCGGAAGGCTCACGACGGCGTGTCAACGCAAGGCGAGCATGGAAAGAGGCGAGCGCCGGTGAGCGGGAGTTCGCTCGCGAGCTCGTCGCCGACCTGCTTGATCCGGAAACTGGTCGGTGAGTGGCAAGCGTCCGATCGTCGTTGCTGACGCGAACGTCATCCTGGAGCAGCTGGGGCGGCGTGGGCCGCGGCGCGGTGGGCCGCAAGCGGGTCGCCCCCGAAGTCGCTGTCCGGCCGGCGCAGCACGCTGTGGGCGTGGTTAGCGTCGTCCTGGGTGTTGTCGTACTCGATCAGCAGGTCCGGTCCCTGCAGCCGGTAGTAGTGCCCAGAGCCCGGCTGTGCCGACCCCTCCCATGCAAAATGGAGCTCGCGGGTGTCGAGTCGCTCTGCCTCCAGTCTGGACAGATCGGGCGGCAGACGGTCGAGGTAAAGCGCAGCCAGGTGGGCCAGCAGTGACCGCGCTGTCGGGCCCAGGCGGTCCCCTCGTACGCCGAGCGGCGTGATCCCGGCGTCAACACGCGGCTTCTGTCCACTGAGGATGTCAGCTGGCGCTGCGCTAGAGGTCACCGCATCCGCGCGCGCGTTCGGTCCCATCGCCTCCAGCAACGCCCGGGCCAGGTCCTCCTCCGCCGCCAATGGCTGGACCACGCTGCGACCGGCGTGGCTGACGGTCGCCGGATTGGCACCGAGGAATAGCGGCGTCGGGTAGATCTGATCACCGTCAAGTGTCATCGTGACCGAGAGGTGGTGTCCCTCGAACCGCCAACCCCACCGGTCGTCGCGCTCGGGGTCACCAAAGACGGCGATCCAGTAGTCGTTGCTGTGCCGTCCACGCCGCCAGCCCTCGGCTCGGTCGAGGACCTCCTCCAACGCGATGATCGTCATCGCCTGGGCGTATGCGTGCGGGCTCAGCGCGGTCGCGAGCAGCTGGTGCGCGGCCTTACGAGCCGAACCGCCAAGGTCGGCCAGGCCGGTGCCGGGGCGTGGCCTTGGCCGGTACTCGATCCAGCGGCGCGAGGCGTCATCGGAGAACGCGTGGATGGCAACACTCCGTTGCCCGCTATCGAGTCTGCCGAGTAGGGCTGCCGCCCGGTCACGCATCGCACTCGCCGTCGACTGCTCAACTCTCATTACTGCATCATTGCGTAGCCATACCCCTGGCCCCTGCGCCACCCGTCGTCGGCTACCCTCCGTCCACCGACACGATGACTGCGGAGATCAACAGGCCGACCAGGCGACGCTGCACGTGAGCCCAATTAGTCCTCACAGGCAATCTTCGTCTGCGACTCCGTGGGTCGGCGCTCAGTGGTCAGCAGCAGGAGGCATAGGGGGCCGGTGTGCCGGCCCCCTACCTTGCGCGAGATGGTAGCGCTCGCGCACCCCCCGACTACCGGATCGCGACCAGGTCGCGCTCCGGCTCGTGCCCCGGCTCGACCGCGCCGACGGGGACCACGTCTTCTCGCTTGCGGAGGAAGCGTGGCGCCCACCAGTTGGCGTTGCCGAGCAACGCCATCACCGACGGCAGCACCACCGCGCGGATGATGGTAGCGTCGAGGAGGATCGCCGCGGCCAGCCCGACGCCCAGCTGCTTCATGTCAATCGTGCTCAGCGTAGCGAAGATCGAGAACACCGCCACCATCACGATGGCCGCACTCGTCACGACGCCGGCCGAGGTGGTGATGCCGTGCGCTACCGCGTCCCGGTTGGGCATCCCACGCCGTACCGCCTCACGGATCCGGCTCACCACGAACACGTGGTAGTCCATGGACAGTCCGAACAGGACAACGAACAGGAACAGTGGCAGCCACGACACGACCGCCCCCATGGACGTGAAGTCAAGCAGACCCTCCGCCCACGTTTCCTGGAAGACAAGCACCACAAGCCCGTACGCAGCGCCGGCCGAGAGCAGGTTCAATGCGATCGAGGTCAGCGCGACCACGACGGAGCGGAATGTCAGGGCCATGACGAGGAACGTCAGCGCCAGCACGAATCCCATAACCAGCGGCAGCTTCGACCTGACGTGGGCCGCGTAGTCGACGCTACCGGCAACCTCGCCGCCAACGGCGTACTCCGCGCCGGTCACGCCGCCCAGCGCTGCCGGCACAAGATCACGGCGAAGGCGGTCCAGCGATTGGCCTGCCTCGTCGCTGCGGCTGGCGTACGGCGTCGCGATGTCCAGTGTGGAGACACGACCGTCCGCGGACACCTCAATCTGCGGCTCCAAGGCGCCGCCGGACGCGAAGAGCGGGTCTGCCTGGGCGCGCAGTGCCAAGGACGATAGCGCCGCCCTCACCTCACCCGCCTGCTCGGCCGGTGCGCGTACGGCCACGGTGTGGCTCGTGCCGGTGTTGGGGAAGGCCGCGACCAGCCGGTCGTATGCCTGCATGACCGGTGTGGTACGCGGTATGTCCTGCATGCCGGGGAACTGCAGCTTCATGTTCAGCGCGGGGATCGCCAACGCACCAAGCACACCAACCGACACGACCAGCGTCACCAATGGATAGCGCAGCGCGGGGCGCAGCACGGCCGGCCAGAAGCGCGGCGCGGCATGCTTCCCGCCCGGGCCGGTACGGCGGGCGGTGAGGCGCCACAGCACGGGCACCCGCGGCCGGTCGATCCAGCGGCCCAGTTTTGCGAGCAGCGCCGGTAGGACCGTCAGCGATCCGAGTACGGCCACCGCGACCACGAGGATCGAGCCGACGGCGAACGACGAGAAGATGGAGTCGCCCGCAAGGAAGAGCCCGGCCATCGAGATGATGACGGCGATGCCGGAGACGACCACTGCGTGGCCGGACGTCTCGGCGGCGATCTCCACCGCGTCCAGAGGAGCGCGACCTTTCGCACGTTCCTCGCGTTCGCGCCGGATGTAGAACAGCGAGTAGTCCACACCAACCGCCAAACCGATCAGCAGGATGACGCTGTTGGTCACGTCGGTCGCCGGAACGAGGTGCGACGCGAGTGTGGACAGTCCGATCGCCGCGCCCACCGATGACATCGCCAGCAGAAGCGGTACGCCCGCGGCGATCAACGCGCCGAATGCCACGAGCAGAATCAGCAGCGTGACCGGGAGCGACAGCATCTCGGCCTTCTGGAAGTCCCTGCCAAGGGTCTCCTCGAGTGCCTTGTCGACCGACTGCCAGCCGACCTGCTCGACGCGAACGCCCGGGTTGTCTCGCTGCACCGCCGCCGTGGCGTCGAGCAACGGCTGTACCCGTTTCGTGGCGGTGTCGGGCTCACCGGACATCGTGATGGGCAGCAACAGCGCGGTGCCGTCATTCGAGGGCACCGGCTCACCCACCGACGCGACCTCCGGCAGCGCGCCCAGGCGGCTGGCGGCATCAGTGGCGGCCTCGCGGGCCGCCGCCAGATCGAGCGCTCCGGACGGCGATGTGATCAGGATGTTCTCAGCGGCGACCCGGTCGAAGTTGCCCGAGTCGATGATCGCGGACGCGCGACCGGTCTCTCCGATGTTGTCGTCCCCCGTCGTCGCGTTCAGTCCGGCCGCGTTGCCGCCGACGATGCACACGGCGACGAAGACCACCCACATTGCCATTGCTCGCCACGGATGCTCGGCGCTCCATCGTGCGATGCGCACCGTCACTGGTCGCTTGCCCATCTCGGGCTCCTTCGATTCAGAGCCGCGAGGCATAGTGCGCGGCCTAAGGATTCTGATGACAGTGGTTGACATTAGGCAGCCGCGCGCCGCCTGCCATCAGGGATCGACCCGCGCTCGTCCCTGAATGCCGGGTCAGGGTTTCCCCCGGTGGGGTTATCCCTACCCCGCGGCGGTCGGCGACCACCGGCCATGACGCGTCCCAGATGTCTGCCCGGCACCGAGGGGCGCGGGTGGGCAGGCGGGGGCGCGAACCGGTTCGATACGTTGGTATTGGCATGGGTACTCAGAGCGGCGGCAGCATCATAGGGCGGGACCACCCTGCCGCGGTGCTGCGTGGGGAAATTGGCCGGGCGGCCGACAGCCACGGCGGCCTCGTTCTGGTCACCGGAGAGGCCGGCATCGGCAAGACCACGCTTGTCACGAGCGGGGCCGACGAGGCCCGACGGCGTGGCGCGCTAGTGCTCAGCGGATCCTGCTGGGATTCGGACAGCGCACCGGGCTACTGGCCATGGGTCCAGGTCATCCGCGGGCTTCGGCGCGGGGCTCCCGACGAATGGGCGGCAGCCCAAGCCAACGCCGGCAGCGACCTGGCCATTCTGCTCGGCGAGCCAGTGGACAGCCGCCAGCGGGAGGAGCAAGCGCCGGCAAGCCCCGCAGTCGCGAGCTTACGGAGCGCCGTCCATGCCAACCGTGCGGGGGGCGATGACGGCCACGCTGAAGGCACCGATAGGAGCGGCGGCGGCGCTGATACAAGCGCCGATACCGAGCCAGCCGAGGCATTTACGCTGTACGACGCGGTGACCGCCGCGCTGGTCTCGGTGTCCCAGCGTCATCCGGTCGTCGTCGTACTCGACGATCTACATTGGGCCGACGCGCGGCGCGCGGAGGAGGCGAGTTCGCCTTCGCGCACGATCTCGTTCGCGAGACCCTCTACGACGGGCTCGATGAGGTTGGGCGGCGCCGGCGCCACGCCGCGGTCATTCGCGCGATGGACCTGTCGGCGGTGCTCGCCGACCGCCTGCACCCTACCGAACTGGCCCGTCACGCGTATCTCGCCGGCGGCGAGCTCGAACCGGTGGCCGCGGTGGATCGCCTGGTTGCGGCGGCACGCGACGCCTGCTCGCGGCTGGCAAGAGAGGAGGCGCTCGCCCATTTCCGGCGCGCGCTCGAGGTGGTTGAGGAGCCGACCCGACGAGCCCGGATCGCTCTCGAGGTCGGCGAGGAGCTGTACCACCACGGCGATCGGGCAGCCGCGTGGCGACATTTCGACGATGCGGCTGCGTTGGCGCGTGCGCTCGACGATCCAGACCTGCTGGCGCGGGTGGCGCTCACCGTCTGCCGGCACGAGACCATGGGCAGCGGCCGCGCCCGGGCATCCTACGACCTGCTGCGCGAGGCTCACAGCCAGCTCGTGGGCGGGACCGCGCGCAACAACCACGACCGGCTCGTACGGGACCTCATCGCGCGCACCGAGGCGTCGGCGCGGCGCGGGCAGGACGACGAGGCGCTGGCGTTCAGCCTGTGGGCTCGCTACGACACGAGCCGGGGGCCGGGCTCGGCGCGCAAGCGGGAGGCCCTCACGGTGGAGATGGCAGAGATCGCCCGGCGCACGACCGACCGCGACACCGAGATGTTCGCCGCCTCACTGCGCTGGGTCGCGCTAGTCGAGCAAGGTGATCCTCGGTACTACGACCAACTCCACACGTTCGCCGACATGGCCGAACGCGCCGACTCGCCTCGCTTCCGCATCGCGCGGTCCGTCGACCGCAGCATCGTCGCCGCCCTCCGCGGCGAGTTCGGGGACGCGGAGGCGTTGCTCGCCGAGGTGGAGGCGCACGGCGACCACGGCCATTCTGAGTTCGGGTTCATGGGCCATCACCTCCGCTGGGCGCTGCTGATGCTGCAGGGCCGGTTCGACGAAGCCGATCAGAGACTGCGCCCGTTGGGAAAACGCGACCATCCATACGTTGGACTGCTGCGCGCCATCACCGCGGTGGAGCAGGGTCACGTCGAACCGGCACAGCGCCACATGGCCGATGTCGAAGCGAGCGGCACGCCGCACAGCCCCTTCATATCTCCACTGTGGATGCGGCTGAAGGCCCAGGCTGCTGCCGCCACAAAGGACCCGACGTTGGGCGAACGCGCATACTCCTCGCTCGCGCCGTATCGCGGCGAGTGGGTCGTGTCGATGTACGGCTGCGACATCAGCGGGCCGGTGGACCTCTGGCTGGCGCTTGTGGATGCCGCCCGCGAGCGTTGGGACGACGCGGTCGCCGGCTTCATTTCGGCCCGGGACTCAGCCGACCGGCTCGGGGCCCGGCCATGGTCGATCACGGCTCGTTCAGGGCTCGCCGACGCGCTGGTCCATCGCGGGGCCGCTGGCGATGCGGAGTCCGCCGAGGTGATGTGGCACGACGTTGAGCGCGACGCGGCCGAGATCGGCATGCGACACATTCTGGAACGAGCGCGAGGCCGCCGAGCTGGCACATCCGACGCCGCGCCGGCGCACGCAACCACGCCGGCGCGCGCTGCCGCGCCGGAACGCGCCGCCAGGCCGTACGAGTTCCGCCGGGACGGTGCGGTCTGGCGACTGGCGTTCGGTGGCCAGGCCGTCCATATGCCCAACGCCAAAGGGCTGGACGACCTTCACGTGCTGTTGAGCCGGCCCGGTTCGGCAATCGCGGCCGTGGAGCTGCTCGACCCGGCGGCCGGCCCGGAGCTGGTCGCCGCGAAACGGATGGGCGGCGACCCGATCCTCGACGACGAGGCCAAGGCCGCGTACCGGCGCCGCCTCACCGAGTTGGACGAAGCAATCGACCGGGCGGCCGAGCGTGGCGATGACGGTCGCGCCATCGCCCTCGACGAGGAGCGCAAGGCGTTGCTGCAACAGCTGCGAGTGGCCGCCGGTCTGGCCGGGCGCACTCGCCGCCTTGGCGACGAGGCCGAACGTGCCCGCAAGACCGTCAGCGCGCGGATCCGGGACTCCCTGCGCAAGTTGGATGGGAGTCATCCGGCGCTGGCCGCCCACCTCCGCGACACCGTCTCGACGGGCGCGACTTGCAGCTACACGCCGGCAGAACCAATCGCTTGGCAGCTGTGACGCACAACCCTGGCGCCCCTAGGTGCGGCACCTCAGGGACGCCAAGATCAGGCGTACTCATTTCCTGTTGTATCGGTACATGGTCAGCGCACCGAAGACGGCGACGAACACGGCACTGGAGGCCAGCACCCAGGTGATCGCGCCGGCGTCCGGGCTGCCCGCCATCACCGAGCGCACCGCGGCCACCAGGTGGGTGATCGGGTTCACGTTGACGAAGGCCTGCAGCCAGCCGGGCATCGTGGTCGGCTCGACGAACACGTTGCTGAGGAAGGTGAGCGGGAACAGGACCAGCATGCTGACCCCCATGACCGACTTCTCGCTGCGCAGAATGAGGCCGAACATGGTCCAGACCCATGAGAACGCAAAGGAGAAGACAACCAGCAAGCCGATCCCGGCAAGCACTCCAACCGCTCCCCCGCCCGGGCGGAAACCCAGGATCAAGCCAACGGTCAGGATCACCGTAGCCGCGAGGACGTAGCGCAGCACGTCACCGAAGATCATTCCGACCAGCGCGGACGGCCGCCAGACTGGCAGTGTCCGGAAGCGGTCGAAGACGCCCTTCTCGATGTCGGTGTTCAGACCCACTCCGGTGTACATCGTGATCATCACGACGCTCGTCACCATGATGCCCGGCAGCAGGAACTGCAGGTACTCCGTCGTGGAGCCCGCGAGCGCACCGCCGAAAAGATAGGTGAACATCAACGTCATGATGATCGGAAACGCGGTGACATCGAAGAGCTGCTCCGGCACATGCTTGATCTTCAGCATGGCGCGCCAGCCGAAGGTGACACTCGCGGACAGCGCGCTCGGCCGAGGCGGTCGGGCACCGGGTGCGAGGACCGTGCCGAGCGTCTCGGCCGAGGGAATGTAGGTTGCCGGCGCGGTGCGGGCCTCGGTTGTGATCGCGGTGCTCATGCCGCTACCTCCATCTCATGGTTCGCCGGGTCGGTGGTGGCCGGGTCGGTGTTGGCCGGCACGGCGGGGCGATCGGTCAGGGCGAGGAACACCTCGTCCAGGCTGGGCTGGCCGAGGGAGAAGTCGTCGATGACGATGCCGGCCAGGGCCAGCTCGGCGAGGGCTCGGGCGGCCTGTTCGCTGGCCTCGACATCGGTGCCGTGGCCGGAGACGCGGGCCGTGACCAGCACCGGATCCGCCTCCTGCTGAACCAGTTCGCCGAGAGCGTGTGCGAGCACCCGCTCGGCCTCGGGTCGCTGCTGCGGATCACGCAGCCGCAGGTGCACCGTTCCCGCGCCAATCGACGACTTCAACTCGCCGGGCGTGCCTTCGGCGATCACCCTGCCGTGGTCGACAACCGCGATGCGGCCTGACAGACGGTCGGCCTCGTCGAGGTACTGGGTCGTCAGCAGCACGGTCGTGCCGTGGCCGACGACGGCTCGGACGATGTCCCAGACCTGGCTGCGGCTGCGCGGGTCCAGGCCGCTCGTCGGCTCATCGAGGAAGAGCAGGTCCGGCGTGTTAAGGATGCTCGCGGCGATGTCCAGCCGCCTGCGCATACCGCCGGAGTACTTCTTGACCTGACGGTCCGCCGCGTCGCTGAGCCCGAAGGCGGACAACAGCTGCTCGGCACGCTCCCGTGCGGCCGGTTTGCGATGGCCAAGCAGTCGTCCGAGCAAAACCAGGTTCTCCATCCCGGTCAGATCCTCGTCGACCGAGGCGTACTGGCCGGTTAGGCTCACCCTGCTGCGTACCACATCGGCCTCACGCACGACGTCGTGGCCGAACACGCGGGCCTGGCCGTGGTCCGGGCGCAACAGCGTGGCGAGCACCCGTACGGCGGTAGTCTTGCCGGCGCCGTTCGGACCAAGCAGGCCGTAGACCATGCCTTCGGGCACCTGAAGATCGATGCCGTCGAGCGCGCGGGTCGCGCCGAATGACTTGACCAAGCTCGTCGCCTCGATCGCCAGGCCGGTTGTGCGCTTTCTCATGATCGACCTCCACTATTTGATGAGCGTTGAGTCCATTTAGGAGACGTACGGACGTGCGGCGCGCGCATCGCGTAACGCCAGGCCCCACCAACGGAGCTGCTCGAGCAGGGTCCGCGCGGCCTGCCTGGTCGCCTCGTCGTCGGGCCGCCGCGCATTGGCACCAGGCCCGCACCCCAGCAGGTCCAGCCCGACCCCGTCGCGCATCGTCACGGCGTGCAGAGCGGTGAACACTGTCCTCAGGTGGTCGACCGCATACCGGCCCTCCGACCCGCACCCGTACGACACGAAACCGACCGGCTTGCCCTGCCACTCGTCGTACGCGTAATCGATCGCCTGCTTCAGCGACGCCGGAAAGCTGTAGTTGTACTCGGGCGTGACCACGACGAACGAGTCGGCCCGGCCGATCTCGCCAGCAAAGTCGATCATTTGGGCAGTCGCCTGCCGTGGGTAGGTGGCCGGAAAGTCATAGTCAGCCAGGTCAATGACCGTCACCGTGAGGTCGTCACAGCTGCGCGCCAGCGTGGCGAACCAACGGCCGATCCGGTCGCCGACCCGGCCCTCTCGCGTGCTGCCGATGATCACCGCGACTTGCAGCGGGAGCTCACCCGCGATCTGCGACATCGGACTCTCCTCTGCGACTTGTGGTCCCATCCCAAAGGCGCGAGAGGAGGACCAGCACCCGCTAGATCAGATCTAGCGGGGCGCTGGGGGCCTGGCAGCCGAGGGGGTCTGGCTCAAACGCGCGGATTGGATCTTTCGCTCAGCGTCCGCGGCGGGCAGAGTGATGGGCGTGTTCATTCTTGCCCACCTCAGCGACCTTCACTTTGATGGCAGTGCCAGGGCACAGTCGCGCGCCCGCACAGTGATGTCGTACCTCAACGCGTTGCCCGGTCGGATCGACGCCATTCTGGTCACCGGAGACATCGCCGATCACGGACTGCCGGCCGAGTATGAGCAGGCCCGCTCCGAGCTCGTCGCCGACGTGCCGGTGTTGACGGTTCCGGGCAACCATGACGTCCGCTCGGCGTATCGCAGGGGCCTGCTCGACGCCGAGGGCATTGATAGCGACGAGCCAGTCAACCGCGCACAACGGATACGCCGACCGTCAGCTGATGGCAAGACCACGCATGCGGTACGCAAGTGCCCGCACCCGTAGTGATGTCATTGGCCCGAAGTGGGCGCCCGGTTAGCGCTCGGGGTGGCCGCCTGAGCGTCGGTGAAACGTCGGAAGCTCAGAGGCCGCCGTTCGGGCCCCTGAGCTCGCCTTCATCGACACCTTGCACACTGATCAACTCTGGTGAAGCGCGACGGCGCCCGACAAAATGGGTGCAATCGGCCATTTCTTGCCGGGCATCCAGGCTGACGCTAGAGTTTGCCACCTCACTCGACCCGCGGAAGGCACCAGCGTGACGACCAACTTCCGCGAGACCCTCACCCAACTGCTCAAGGCGAGGTTCCCGATCCTCTACGTCGAGACGTACGAGGAGGCCCGCGCGTACGGCGAGATCATGGCGGTCGCGCGTGACGCCGAGAGTGTGCGCACGCCGAGAGCGGTCTGGACCTGGACCACCACCGATGGCCTCATAGCATCGGACGGCAACGCCCGCTCGGGCACCAACGATGCCGCGCGCGCTCTCGACGTCGTGCTGCGCACGGAGGAGCCGAGCGTCTTCGTCTTCCGGGACCTGCATCCCGCGCTGGGCGACAGCGCCAGGGCGGCCGACCCAGACGTGGTGCGAAGGTTGCGCGACATCGCTGCTGCCTTCAAGTCGGGCACCGTCGCCCGCGCCGTCGTCATTCTCTCCCCCGTGCTGCGAATCCCGGCCGAGCTGGAGAAGGACGTCACCATCGTCGACTTCCCGTTGCCGAGCGAGACCGAAATCCGCGCCATGCTCGACGGTATGATCGACGCCAATGTAGCGACCGGTCGCGTACGGGTGGACCTGGATGCCCTCGGCCGGGAGAAGTTCGCCAAGGCCGTACTCGGATTGACGCTCTTCGAGGCGGAGAACGCGTTCGCCCGGGCGATGGTCAACGACGCCGTCCTCGACGAGGCCGACCTAGAGGTCATCATCGAGGAGAAGCACCAGACCATCCGCAAGTCCGGCGTCCTCGAGTTCGTGCCGGCCGATGTCAACCTCGCCCATGTGGGTGGCCTGGAGAATCTTAAGCGCTGGCTGGGCCGGCGGGACAGCTCCTGGCTCGCCGATGCGGCCGACTACGGACTTCCCGCACCCCGAGGTGTCCTCATCGCCGGCGTACCCGGCTGCGGAAAGTCCCTGACCGCCAAGGCCGTGGCGGCCGCATGGGGCCTTCCGCTATTGAGGCTCGACATTGGACGGATCTTCGCGGGACTCGTCGGTTCCAGTGAGCAGAATATGCGTACGGCGATCAGAACGGCCGAGGCGACTGCGCCGTGCGTGCTGTGGATCGACGAGATCGAGAAGGGATTCGCGACAAGCGGTATGGGTGGTGACTCCGGCACGTCGTCACGGGTCTTCGCGTCGTTCCTCACCTGGATGCAGGAGAAGAAGAAGGCTGTGTTCGTTATCGCTACGTCCAACGACATCAACCTGCTTCCGCCCGAGCTGCTCCGCAAGGGCCGCTTCGATGAGATCTTCTTCGTCGACCTGCCGACGCGGGCCGAGCGCGCCTCGATCTGGGCCCTGCATATCGGTCGCCGGCTGGTCCATCCACGCGTGGCCGGCGAGATCACCATCGACAACGCTCTTCTTAACGAGTTGGCGCAGGTGAGTGAGGGGTACTCGGGGGCTGAGATCGAGCAGGCCGTCATCGGGGGCTTGTTCGCCGCGTTCGCGGAACGTCGCCCCCTGCGGTTGGACGATCTCATCCAAGCCCTCGTAGCCATGGTTCCGCTGAGCGTGACCCAGGCGGAGCGCGTGGGTGCGATCCGCGCCTGGGCGGACATGCGGGCGGTCGCCGCCACCGCCGCGGAGGACTGGGACGATAACGCCGCGGTGCGGCCGCAGCCCTCGCAGGGTCCGCCGCCGGATCGAGGACGTCATGGAAGGGCGGTGGAGTTCTAGTGAGCGTGTCACTCATACTGCTCCCACTCGCGATCAGCGCGGTCGTCGCCGCGCACGCGAGCCGGACAGCGAAGGACGAGACCGGCCGGCTGGTCTGTCATGTCCAGACGCGCATGCGCAATCCCGGTCTTCTCGCGGATGCGCTGCGCGACACGGGGGCTGAGGTGACCGCGCAGGACGACACTCTGGTCGCCAACTGGGAGGGCGTGCGGGCCACATTCCAGCGCAATGATGACGACGTGTGGACAGCCCATCTCGAAGGCTCCGTCGACGATCGGCGCGCCGTGGAGATCGTGGCCGGCGTCGACGCGGCGTACGGGCGACAGGTCCAAAGCGCCGTGCTCGACCGGCTTCGCGAGCATGCGCCCGCCGCTGGTCTGCGGCTCGAATCGGAGAGCGTGGGCGCCGACGCCAGCGTCTCCTTGGTTTTCGCGGTCGAGGGACGGGAGTAACGATGGTCGACAAAGCTCGCATCGAGGTCACGGTCGGCCCGGACGGCGTCGTCTCCGCGAAGACGCACGGCTTGTTGGGCGACACGTGTCTGGACTACATCGCGGTCCTGGAGGACCTCCTGGAGGCGCGGACGGCGACGAGCGAATACACGGACGACTACACCCGTACGCGCGAGCGGGTGCCCCTGGCGCAGGAGGTGCGCCATGTCGATGGGAAGTAGCGGCCGAGATCTGACCGGGAAGCGCAGGAGCTTCTGGTGGGGCGTCGGCCACAGCGCCTGGATCCTCCCATCGATCCTGTGCTTCGGCATCATGACCGGTGCCGGCTTTCTCTACATCGGACTTCGCGCTAAGCGCCCGGCTTGGTGGATCCCCGGGATCGCCTACTTGGTGGCGGGCGTTGGGTGCTTCGTGGCCTTTGGCGCATCACAGCCGGAGTCGCTCCTGCAGGACCTGACCTTAGGCAGTCTGCTCGTGGTCTGGGTGGGCGGCGTTATCCACGCCGGCCTCATCAACAGAGACTGGTTGCGCTGGCGCACGTACCACGACTCGCCCTGGTATGGGCAGGCACCACCGCCTGGGTATCCAGTGCCGCCGCACGGCGGGTACCCTCCGCCGCCCGGCTACCCGCCTCCGCTACCGCCCCAGGTGTCGGCCATGCAGCAAGGCGCTCCGCAGTACTACAGTCCTGGGCCAATGGCGCAACCCATGCCTGCTCAACCCGTACCGGCCACAGCCCCGTTCGCTCACGGTGGCCCACTCGACGTCAATCTGGCGACCACCGAGCAGTTCGCGGCACTGCCGGGCTTCGACGCGGCACGGGCGCACCGGACCGTCGCAGAGCGACACACGCGGCAGGGCTTTGGCAGCGTTGAGGAGTTCGCGGCAGCGACCAATCTGGCGCCGCACGAGTTCGCCCAGATCCGCGGCATGGTCGTGTGCACACCACCGCAGCGGATCAACGACGCAACGCCGCCTAGCTCGGGCCGCGTCGTTGATGTCTGATGTAGACAGTCACATCGTCGCGGTCGCGCGTTTCCTTCCCCGCACGGTCGTGGAGGGACCCGGCGAGCGTACGGCGATCTGGGTGCAGGGCTGCAGCATCAGGTGCCCGGGATGCTTCAATCCGCAGATGTGGTCCGTTAGGGGTGGGGCCCTGTTCTCCGTCGAGAAACTCATGTCGCAGGTCGTCGCTGCCGGGACGGAAGGGCTGACGCTCCTGGGCGGGGAGCCGTTCGACCAGGCCGCGGCGCTGGCCGTGGTGGCGGCCGGGGTGCGGGCGGCGGGGCGTTCGGTCATGACATTCACGGGGTTCACGCTGGATGAGCTGAGCGCTGCGGGGGAAGCGGGACGCGAAGACGTCGCGGCGCTGCTCGCGTCGACGGACCTACTGGTGGCGGGGCCGTTCTTGGCCGACCAGATCGACACGAGGCGCCCGTGGGTAGGATCCCGCAACCAGGAGTTCGTGGCGCTGACCGACCGGTACGCCGCGCTGCTCGACAACCTCGACCAGGTCCACGACCGGGTGGAGGTCAACGTTGACGCCTCGGGTCGGCTCAGCGTCAGCGGCTGGGCCGACCTGGACACGCTGGATGCGCTGCTGACCGGCGTCGAAGCGCGGCCCGTCCGCTGAGACCCGTCGGCCACTCTCTGGCGTCGGAGGTCGCTAACGACGCGCTGGGGTTAGTGTTACCCACCATGAAACTGGGCAGAGTCAACTACCGGCACCCGTGTGGCATGACGTGGGCTCGCTGACCGCATGCATGGAACAGCGTCGCCCCATCGCCGACGGTCCCGCGGCTTCGCCGGCCTTGTGGCCCTTGGGGTCGTTGTAATCTTGGCCGTGTCGGCCATCATTTGGTTGGCATCGGGGCGCGTCCGTGCGACTATCGGGCAACAACCGGGCTCCGCCACGTTCGCTACCACCGCGCCGGAGCCCGCCTGCGAGCCCGGCCCATGGGACTGCGCCCAGCGCACCCGGTTCGAGGCCGCGACGACGTTGATGAGCAAGCAGACCGGGCACATCAGCATGGTCGTGCGGGATCGGCAGACCGGTGCAGTCTGGAGTGCGGGCGAGTCGGACTACGTCATCTGGGCCGGCTCGACGCCGAAGCTTGCCGTCGCGGCCACCCTGCTCGAACAGGCCCGAGCCGGCGAGATCACTCTTGATCCGAAGGCGCGGAACCAACTCGACGCGATGCTCGCCGTCTCCGATAACGACGCCGCTGACGCGGTATGGAACCGGTACGTGCAGCCGCTTGCCTTCATGCAGCGCATGCGCGGCCTGTACGGCATGAAGACAGCCACCTATGTGAACGGCTTCCCGAGTCGGTGGGGCTTCATCAAATGCACGTCGTCGGATCTCGCGGCATTGATGTCGTACATTCTCGACACGTTGGATTCCGAAGACCGCGCGTACCTGGTCCACGCGATGCGTACGGTCGGTGCGATTCAGAAATGGGGCGTGTGGTCGGCCGGCGAGTCACTCAGGCCGGGCGTGAAGGGCGGCTGGTCGCAGGAGATGGATGCGGGCAGGACCCATTGGATCACGGCGACGGTCGGCTTTGCCGGGCCTGACGAGCGGTACGTCGTGGCCGCGATGTATCACCAGCTGCCCGGCGGCGACACCATCGACCACGGCGTACAGGAATTGAGTGACCTTGTCGCGACTGTCTTTGGTGTACCGGTTCCGGCTCCGGTCGTCGTGCCGGCCAACCAGTAGCTCGCGCTCCGACTCTAGGCGTGGGCTATGTACGGGGCTCCCAGCTGAAGTACCTCGCCGCCATGATCAGGCCGAATATGCCCCACGCGCCGACGACCAGGGCATCGCTCCAATGGAAGGCGGTCCCGAGGAAGCCGGCCTGGACGCCGTCCGCGAAGGGTTTGACCGGGAAGATCCGGGCGGTCCAGGTGAGCCAGTCGGGGGCGTTGTCGCCGATGGGGATGAAGATGCCGGACAGGAACAGCAACGGCAGAATGGTGGCGTTGACGATCGGGGCGGCCGCGTCGGCATTGGGGATCACCGCCGTGACGGCGAATCCGAGCGCACAGAAGCTGGCCGCGCCAATCATGAGCATCGCCAGGAGACGGGCCAGGGTGGCACCCGTCGGGACCTCCGAGTCGTAGAAGACTGTACCGAAGGCGACGGTGATCGCCACGAGCAGCAAGGAGACCAGGAGAGCGTGAAATACGCGCGCGGCGAGGTAAACGCCAGTGGGAAGCGGTGTGCCGTTGGTTCGCTTGAGGACGCCCAGGTCGCGTTGGAACGTCAGGCTCGTGGCGATGTTGTTGTAGGTCGCTGTGATTACCGAGAACGACACCATTGCGGCGACGTAGTACGTGGACAGGTCGACCTCGCGCCCGCCCACCACGATCGTGTCACGGCCCAGCAGCGCGGTGAAGATTACCAGGAACATGAGCGGGAAGGCGAACGTGAAGAAGGCCGAAACTGGGTTTCGCCAGAATGCCTTGTTCACGTAGCGCATCTGGGTCAGCGTCAGCGCCGGAGCGTTCATTGTGGACTCCTCGCCGCCGGCGGTCTCACGCCAGGCGCCGTTACGGCCTCGGTCGCGGCGCCGGTGAGTTCAAGGTAGACGTCCTCCAGCGACGGACGCAGGATTTGCAGCTCGTCCAGCGCGATAGCGTGCTCGATCGCCCAGCCGGTCAGGCTGTGCAGCGCCCGGGCGAGATCCTCGGGCGCGAACTCCACGAATCCGTCCGGGTCGGGCGGCTCGCCGAGGTCAGCCGGCGGCACCACCCCGCCCGGAAGGCGGTAGCGAACCCGGGCCCGAGCGGTGTCCCGCCCGGCGAGCGTAGCCGGGGTGCCCTCCGCGACGATGCGCCCGGCCGCGATGACGGCTACCCGGTCGGCAAGGTGTTGGGCCTCATCCATGTAGTGGGTAGTGAGCAGAACGGTCTTGCCCAACGTGGCGAGGTTCCTGACCACGTCCCAGGCCTCATGCCGTGCCGACGGGTCGAACCCGGTCGTCGGTTCGTCGAGGAACAAGAGCTGCGGGTCGCCGCACAGCGCGATCGCCACATCGAGGCGGCGCTGCTGGCCGCCAGAGAGCTTCACCACCCGGCTGTTGCGTTTCTCCGTCAAACCGACGACCTCGATGACCTCGTCCACCGGCCGCGGGCGGGGGTAGTAGCCGGAGTACATGGCGATCGTCTCGGCCACAGTGAGGAACCGGTCGACCCCCGTTGATTGGAGCACGATGCCGATATGCTTCTTCAACCGTGCGCGCTGGCGGCCGGGATCCAAACCAAGCACGGCGACCTCGCCGCCGTCTCGGTGACGGTAGCCCTCGAGGATCTCCACGGTCGTCGTCTTGCCGGCGCCGTTCGGCCCGAGAAGCGCGAACACCTCGCCGTGGCCGATCTGCAGGTCGATTCCGGCCAGCGCGTTCACGTTGCCGTACGACTTGGTCAGCCCGCGCACCTCGACAGCGATGTCTGTCATCACAGCTCCTCAGTGATCTCAGCGGACACTACCGTCAATGGCCTCGGTTGTCGCGCGTCCGGCGACGGCCGCCTGGTGCCGTACTCGCCGTTGGCATTACCTCCGGGGTAATCGACAGGATGACCCGGCGCGGGCGATGGTCGTGGTGTCACAACGACACCCCATCCATCGGAGGACATCATGAGCGACATCGAGATCATCGTCGACGGCTACTTCGCGATGTGGAACGAGACGGACCCGGCGCGGCGCAAGGAGGTCACCGCCGCCACCTGGACGCCGGATGCCTCGTACGTTGATCCGCGCTTCACCGCCGACGGCCACGACGGCCTCGACCAGATGGTCGTCGGTGTGCACACCGCCTACCCCGGCTACCGATTCCGGCTGACAGGTCCCGTTGACGCCCACCACGACCGGGTTCGCTGGAGCTGGGAGCTCGCCGGACCCGACGGCGGCACCCCACTCGCCACCGGGGTCGACTACGCGGTTCTCGCCGACGACGGCCGGCTCCGCGAGGTCACCGGCTTCTTCGAGTCCATCAGTCACCCGAGCTGACGCCGTGATCACCGGGATCTGGTGCACCGCCGCGTGCGCCAATCCACGGTGATCACAGGAAGGGGAGTACCAATGAACGACTCCACGGCGCTGCTGCGCCTCGCTTTGAAGCTCGACGCCGTCGCGACCGCGGCCGTCGGCCTCGCAATGGCGGTCGCCGGACCGCTGATCGCCGACTCCCTCGGAGCCCCGGTAGCGGTGCTCGTCCCGACCGGAGTGCTCCTGATCGCGTACGCGGGCTTGGTCTGGCTCATCGCGAGCCGCCGGCGCATCAACGTCGCCGCCACCTGGGCGGTCATCGCGGTCAACCTGCTGTGGGTGGTGGAGAGCGCCCTGATCGCCGCCGTCGACTGGCTCACCCTCACCGCCCTCGGCACGGCGGTGGTCCTCGCCCAGGCGGCCGCGGTGTTGTTCCTCGTCGGGCTG